>Ga0268298_10001536_pt1 | contig 27023 bp, 25 predicted proteins | sample WWTPWeurt_MetaG_FD_194462 | JGI IMG/M metagenome (GOLD analysis project Ga0268298, IMG submission 194462) | Activated sludge microbial communities from WWTP in Nijmegen, Gelderland, Netherland - WWTP Weurt | ecosystem: Engineered > WWTP > Aerobic digester > Activated sludge | place...
CCTGCACAACATTGTCAGCGGCCTTGCCAGGAACCACTGGGCTTTCCAGCTTACCGCCCGCTGCCTTGAAATCATCGAAATGACTGGCAAGGGCGGGATTTTCCTGAATTAGTTTAGCCACGTCCGGTCGTCTGGAAAGATCATCTACCAGGCTCTTCACCTTAGTAGAAGCTTCCACCGGTGCAGCCACCACGGAATCAGCTCCACCGGCAGGCACCGGCTTGGCGGTCTGCTCTACTACTTTCAGATCATCGACCAGTTTCTGCGCTACCTGCCGCTGCGAGACCGTCATGTTCGGCATCGCCTCTTCAATCGCTTTACTGAACTCCGTCGACTTGGTGCCAACCGAGTTCAGGTCATCAGCCAATTGCGGCTTCACCACTACCGGTTCGACGGGCTTTCCGACTACAACTTCCGGCTTCTGAACCAGCGCCGCATCCGGCACTACTGTATCTGCGGTCTTGCCCGGCACAACCGTATCAGCGGTCTTCGCCGGTACCACGGGGCTTTCCAGTTTTCCGCCCGCTGCCTTGAAATCATCGAAATGACTGGCAAGGGCGGGATTTTCCTGAATTAGTTTAGCCACGTCCGGTCGTCTGGATAGATCATCTACCAGGCTCTTCACCTTAGTAGAAGCTTCCACCGGTGCAGCCACCACAGAATCAGCTCCACCGGCAGGCACCGGCTTGGCGGTCTGCTCTACTACTTTCAGATCATCTACCAGTTTCTGCGCTACCTGCCGCTGCGAGACCGTCATGTTCGGCATCGCCTCTTCAATAGCTTTACTGAACTCCGTCGACTTGGTGCCTACAGAATTCAGATCATCAACCAATTGCGGCTTCACCACTACCGGTTCGACGGTTTTGCCGACAACGCTGTCAGGAGTCTTGACCACGGGCTCGGTCCTAACCAAAGGCTCGGCACCGGCCCCGGTAGTTTTATCACCAGCAGGCTTAGCAGTCACACTGCCCGCATCCGCATGCTGACGGGTACCGGCATTATTCGTACGACCGGCGGTACCGGCGGCTACATCATCAGCATGTCGCAGCGGCTTGCTGAGACCAAGTCCTTCCGTTTTAAGCAAGGCGTTGGCAGCCTCATCGGCAACACTACCGGGTTTCAAGGCCGCAGGCAGGTTAGCTTCCGGCACAACCGTTTTAGGTGCCGCCACCACCGGATCCGCCACCAGGTTGGCAGGCTTGATTGGTTTTACCAGCGCCGTCTCAGGCACCACATGTGTGGTCTTAGCAGCAACATTAGCCAGATCATCGCCAAGCCCCGCCGGCTTGAAGGCGGTCGCCAGTTTTGCCTCCGGTGCAGCCCCTAGAACAGATTTGCCCAAGGTGGTGGATGCCGAGGTAGCCTCTCGCATAGCTGTAGAGCTAGGGATACGGGGCAGGCGGGTAAGTGCGGAAACATCATCTAGTTTGGTGAGGGCACTAACGGAAGCGTATTCACCAACCACGGCCCTGGCGGTGCCGACCTCGCGCATGCCGTTAGCCAGGGTGGCAGCTTCACGACCGGCGGTACCGGCCTTGGACAGCCCTCCTACTGGGGCAAAGGTCGTCAATCCGAAGGCAGTAGCGCTACCTAATGTAGATGCTATCTTGTTGCCGTCGCCGGAAGCCAAGGCCGAAGCGGTGTCCTTCACCTGGGAGGCGAGAGCGCCGGGAATCTTGTCGGCATTTACGACCAGATTCTGACCGGTATGAAAAAGATTGGAGAGGGCATTTTTACGCTCGGGAGCAATACCGTATTTAGCCTGCTCGTAGCGCTCCTGCTCGGTCATCTTGCCCGAGATCATGGTCTGCAGACCATCGGCCTGATGAGCCAGATTGCTTACAAAGCCGGTCTTAAAACTAGTGCTCATAGAACCGAGAGTGGCGGCGGGCGCCGGCTCATCAGACTTTTTAGGCAAGACCACATCGCGGTTGCCGCCAAGAAGCAAGGAACTAGCCATCAATGTCGTGGGAGCAGTCTTGCTGTCGACCGCCTTATGGGGGGTAGGACTATCACCCCCATCAGCCTTGGCAGCAGGTGCCGGCTTCTGTTCCACCTTAGATTCCGCAGGCTTGGGCTCGACCTTAGCCTCCGCGGCTTTAGGATGAGGCGTCAGGACCGACAGAATTAAATCTGTCGAGTCAACCTTGGGAGTACTGGCTCCTGTCGGCTTGTCGTTATGCGCTGATCCTTTATCCGTGGTCATCTTGAGTTTTTTTTGCTGGGTCCTGAGAGGCGTTTAATTGACCGCTGTCGCCGGATATATACCGGCTGTCAAGAATTTAGACAAATTTCTCATCTTTTTATCGACCGAAACAGCCGGAACCCACTATGAACCGCACTTAATTTTGCGGTTTTCCCCACTGAAGTCGCTGGACTTTTGTTTTGCACAGGGTCTTCAGGCTGCCTTAGTACGCTTATCTATCAATCTTTTATATCCCCACAGACCTGACAACCTAAACCCGAGAACGCCCACGCGGCGGTTATCAAGAGGAGTTTTTGTAAAAGTAACGGGTGGTCTGCTACTGTTTCATCAGGAGTAGAAAGGAAGCAAAAGGCGCCATGTACCTGCTTGAGTGCATAGAGAACATTTTCGAACAAGACCCGGCCGCTCGCAGTCGACTGGAGGTGGTCCTGTGCTATCCGGGTTTTCATGCTCTTGTTTTTCATCAAATCGCGTCACTGCTCTGGCGCTGCGGGCTGCGCACCCCGGCACGGTACACCTCGCACTGGGGAAGGGTGCTGACCGGCATCGAAATCCATCCGGGGGCAACCATCGGCCGGCGGGTCTTTATTGACCACGGCATGGGCGTGGTCATCGGTGAAACTGCCGTGGTAGGCGATGACTGCGTCATCTACCAGGGGGTGACTCTGGGAGCGGGCGCCGCAGCCCGCCAGGGAGCCTCATCCAGAGATACCAAGCGCCATCCGACCCTGGGTAAGGGCGTCGTTGTAGGAAGCGGCGCCGAAATTCAGGGCGCCATTGAAGTGGGCGACAACGTCAGGGTGGCTTCCGGCTCAATTGTTCTCAAAGACGTACCTGCCAATTCCATAGTGGTCGGCGTGCCTGGCCGGGTCATCTACAGGGACGGCAAAAAAGTCGAGAAAAAAGAAGGCGATGTTCCGGACATTGAGGCGGAAGCAATCAAGAGCTTGAGAGACCACATAAACAAGCTGGAGGCGGAACTCTTAAGCCTGCGCAGCAAGATCAAAGGTCAGCAGAATGCCATCGAAGACTTGAAGAGCCAGTTACCGGCAAGCTTAAACCCGCCTGCCGCCGATGCCTCCGGCACTGATTATCAGGCACTGCCGGGTGGTGAAAGCGATAAAACCGACCCTGTGGACGTATTCTTGCAGGGTGCTGGAATTTGAGCCGGTTTAGCAATACTTATTGGCGATGAGCGTTAGACGGGACAAAGAAGGGTAGAATAAACCTGAGTGGTTCGATGCCACTCCAGGCGTTAGCAATTGCAATTTACCGGAGGAAGGATACTCGCATGGCCGTAAGCGAGCTCGAGAAGGCCTTTGGCACTCTAACCGAGGCCCTTGACCTGACAGAATCGGAGATAACCGAAGAAATCAAAATTATTCAGCAGCAAATTGAAGAGCTGAAAGAAAGAATTGTCGAGCTCCATGGTAAGCAAGAAACCCTGGCTCACGACCGTGAATCGATATCGGAGATGGTCAACAGATACGCTGCGGCCAATCCATAAAGTATCGCTTGAGATTTGTCTTGAAAGCCCCGTTCCCCGGTGATAACCACTAATGTCAGGCTCTTGCCCGTATTGCGGCGCAAAACTAAATTACGGCATTAAGTTCTGCGTTGTATGCGGTCGCCCAATCCAGGGAAGCGAAACCGGCAGGATAGGCGGCGGTATGCGCAGCGGCATCAGACCGGCCGACGTCACCAGACGGCTGGAAGACTTAATGACGGCTGCTAGATTCCGCCGGTCCAAACGGCAGGTGACTCTTGATCAGTCCGTGCACCTCTTCTCTCTCAATGCCTTTTCCGTGGTGACCGGCATTGCTCTGCTCTTTTGCGCTGTCAAGCTTAGTCTTGACGGCGGCTTTATTCATAAAGAGCACAAAATGGTGGCACCATTTTCCAAAATCCTCAACGACATCGGTGCCAATAAGGTCAACTTCAAAAACGGTACCGTTAAGACGGACGATAAATCCGATACATCCAATAAACAGACTGGCAAAAGTGACAGCAGCTCCGGCAAAAAGAAGAGCGGCAAGTCACAGAACAAGAGAAACAAAAACAAGAACAAGCAGAATCAAAGCTAGGTATTATCGCTGGTGGCATCCACCAGGCGAATTATGCCGTGCTTGACGGAAAGCTGAAATTCTTCGTGGGTCCACTGCTTCTTTACCTTGGGCGAGTGCTGTAAGTCGGCGCGAATCATTTTGTCGCCGCTGGCAGTGACGACATAAAGATATTCCTTCTCAAACAATGGCGGCGCCTTTACTTTCAGGAGTTGCCCACGTTTGACATCCAAGTTATCACCCGCTTACCGTGCTCGTTCCCGCTGCGATCAAACTCTATACGGAAGTAACCATTTGCCGCCCCAGGTTCACTTTCAGCGACTCGCTGGTGCCGTCGGTCAACTGCCCGACTTTAGCGTCGCGCATCAGTTTTTCCACCGGATACTCCTTGGAGAATCCATAACCGCCGAATACCTGCACGGCATCGGTAGTGACCCGCATGGCCATGTCCTGGGCAAAGGCCTTGGCGCAAACGGCTTCACTAATACAAGACTGACCCTGGTCGGCAAGTTGCGCAGCCTGATAGACGAGCAAGCGAGCCGCTTCAATGTCTTTGGCCATGTCGGCGAGCATGAAAGAGATGCCCTGGAAAGACGAAATCGGCAAACCAAAAGTCTGACGCTCCTTGGAATACTTGAGGGCATGTTCCATGGCGGCGCGAGCCACTCCTACCAGACCGGCGGCGATGATCGGATAGGTCTTCACAAGAGACTGATTGTAGATGCGTGCGGCCTGCCCGGTACCAAGCAAAACAGCGCCGGCCGGCACCATTACTTCTTCAAAACGCGCTGAAGAAATAACATGGGCTCTTTTACCAAGCGTTTCCAGCCGGTGGTCAAAGTTAAGACCATCTTCGCCCGATCTGACCAGGAAGTATGTGCCGCCGACAAGTTCTTGCTCGGAACCGTCACCGGAGGCGGCCAGTTCGCGCCGGTCTTCGTAGGCTTTAATCAAATACCATTCGGCCACGCCACCATTGGCAATTGCATTGTGTTTGCCGTTCAAGAAGAAATCATCGCCGTCCCTGCGAAAGAAGACCCTTCCGGCCCGAATACCTGTATCCATGGCATAGCCAGCCAGAGAAGGACTCTCCATCAGTGGCGCCAGAAACTCTTGCTTTTGTTCGGGAGTTCCCACTTCTATTACGAAGCGCTGAGCAACGTCGGAGGCTTCAATACTGCCGGAGATACCACTATCGCCGAAGCCCAATTCCTCGGCAATCACAGCCCCTTCCAAACAAGAAAGACCGAGCCCTCCGCAATCTTCGGGCACCGACATATTGAGCAATCCGGCCTCCCAGGCCGACTTAATCAAATCAATTGGAAACTCACCACTGTGGTCGTGCTTGGCGGAAACCCGGGCTATCTCACGAGCAGCAAAGTCCTTTGCCAGTTTTTGATACTCGAGAAGTTCGGCGGGAAGCTTGTGAATTAGCATAGTTCTGGTTCTTTTATTTGATGGTGGTGTGCCGGGCAAACCGGGAAGGAAGCAATTCCTGGCAGCAGTCAGAGTACTCCAGGTTACTTAAGAATAGCTATTTTAGAATGTCCCAGGCAGACTTCTCAGCCGGCTATTAGCATCTTATTATGATTACAGGAAAACGCCACTTGGCAGCCGCGGTCTAAAATGAACACACCTGGAATGTGCGGAACAGCGCCGCTTTTGCCGACACGGGCAGGCGCCATTAAAATAAAGTTCACACCAACGGCACCGGCAATGCTTAGAGGAGCCACTTGACCAGGACCTGGCCCTGGCGTCATCATTGACTCTGTCAAGAAGTACCCTTGGAACAAACCGAAAGCCCACTATCGTGACCCTCATAGCCCCCTCAATACTCTCCGCCGATTTCGCCCGCCTGGGTGAAGAAGTAGCACGCGTGGAAGCGGCCGGCGCCGACTGGATCCATGTGGACGTCATGGATGGTCATTTCGTACCGAATATTACTATCGGTGCGCCGGTCGTGAAAGCCTTGAGAGCAGTAACAAAACTGCCAATCGACGTGCATTTGATGATATCCGAGCCGGACCGTTACCTGGCGGATTTCGCCGAGGCAGGCTCAGACTACATTACGGTACACCAGGAAGCGTGCCACCACCTGCAGCGCACCCTTTCCCACATTCGCAGCCTGGGCAAGAAAGCCGGCGTGGCATTGAACCCGGCCACCAGCGAAGAGACTCTCCGCTATGTTCTTGCGGACATTGACCTGGTCCTGGTCATGTCGGTGAACCCAGGCTTCGGCGGACAAAAGTTCCTCGACACGGTCCTGGATAAGATTGACAACTTGCGCCGCATGTTCGATGAAGCCGGGCACAAAGACGTGCACATATCCGTCGATGGCGGTATCAACGGCGATACCGGCAAATTGGTGGTAGATAAGGGCGCAGACGTACTTGTAGCAGGCAATTTCATTTATAAAGCCAAAGACATAAACCAGGCTGTAAAAGACTTAAAAACCAAAAGCGACGAAAAAATCAAGGCATCACGCTAACCGCAAGGAGATGAGCATGTCGGATAGACAAGAGCAAACTAGAGGCATAAGGAAGCTGAGCAACATGAGCCAAGTAGAATCAAGAAAGTGCCCCTGTTGGCAGATAGTTAGCGCCGGTCTGGCTCTCACACTGACGGCAGGCCACGCCGCCCTGGCCAACGAAGTAGATCAAGAATTCATCGTCGACACCGGCTCCATAGGCAAGAGCACCCACGGAGTCGTTCATTCCGACCAGTTTCTGGAATTGGGAGTACCAACGGCCAACAGCCTGCGCATTGAAGGCGAGCAGTCTCTGCGCATGGGTAAGCTTGATCGAGCCATAATGGTGCTGCAAAGATCCGTAGAAATGGCACCCATGGATATGGACGGCCGCATCCTCTATGCCGAGGCCCTGGAAAAGAAACTGATCAAACAAAAAGATAAGCGCGATCCCGCACTCTATAACTTTGTCGTGAAGCAGTGGTTATTTGTTTCCAAAAACGCCGAGTTCGCCGATCAGGGCATGCAAGGCTTCCAGCACCTCTACAAAATAGCAGGCACTGTTCCGAAGAAGTTCGAGAAAGAGAAGAAGTTCCTGGAACGCGTGCTCATTCGTGAAGACGGTACCGAGAAAGTGATCCTGGGCAAAAAGCCGACCGCTCCGAATCTCTAACAATTAGCTCAATCAGCTTCGGCTCTTGCTGAGAAGAAAGCGGCAGATCTTCACCAGCAAGTGCACCAGGCCGACTGCAGTCGATAAAACGCCCAGCACCATCCAGGTCCAGCAACTGTGATAGCCGACCAGATGTTCGATACCGGGTCCGATGACGGAGCGCGTCTCGGCAGGGAAGTCGCTCAATTTAAAACAGGCCAGAAGCAGCAGGAAAAATCCAATACCGCCGTTGAACAATCCAAACAGGAGCGTTAACCACCAGCGGTGCCAGAGCAGAAGCAGGGGAACAAAACCTAAGAGCAAAAGGGCATCAGGCAGCCAGATAAGCGGCTCACCAGGATGGATGGTAAAGGCCAGAATCAGGCTCAGCACCCAGAGGGCCGTGGAAGAAAGCGTAGCCAATAGCCCGGGGCTAAGTTTCTTTCTGGAAGCCGGGAATGGTAAATTCCCGCTTTCGCCCCTGTCAATAGCCTCATCGTCAGTCATGGCTTTCCTCTTGCGGCTTTTGCCAGCGCCACCTTCTCATTTAATTGCAGCATCAGTTCTTGCAAAAAGGTAGGCACTTGCTGGCGCTCCTGCAGATTACGACCGGCTATCTGAGCAAATTCCAACTTGTCGAAATCGCCCAGACCGCTGCGGCGGCAAAGTTTCGCCAGCGCTTCCTTGCGACTGCCAATAACAGGCACCATTTCAAAGTCGGACTCGCTCAGGGTAACGCCGTGCCCGGCGAATTGCTCGGAAAGGCATTTGAGAAAATAACCATGATTGAAGCTGTCTTCCAGTTCGCCTCCATCAAACACTCTCAGTAGATCAACCTGGGGGCGCAGCGCTTCTTCCACAACTTCCGCTTCCTCCAGGGCATCACCATCGAGCACGGCCACCACCGCTATGCCCAAGAGATCTCGCAAATTCAAATAGCGCCGAGCCACTTGTCTGGCACCACCACTGGAGACAAGCAAAATTCCACTTTCCGCCAGATCAATATTCATAACCCTGGCCACATGAGGCAAAATAATACACTCGGAATTACCTTCCACAAGTAAGACCACTCGCGGTTCAAGCGCTCCCGGCAAGGTTTGAAAATACTGCCAGTGCACAGAGGGCGCATCCGCTTGAACGGCAGACTGCTCCAGCGCCTGCAATAAGTCTCTCAAGACGCCTAACTTCAACTGATTCAATCCGCTCGGCTCACCCATGTCGGTCGCCGATGCAGGAGCAGCGCCGACTCCGTAGCGACCGGCTTGCAGCCAGTCAGGACTGGCCAGGCAGCGAAAGAAAAGCCACTGTTTCTGACTATCGGTCAAATTCTCCAAGGCACGAATAAGCTTGATCACCGGCGAGGGCAGAGCGGTATCGCCATTGCAGGTTATACGCCCCCGTTCGGACTGCTCCTCGGTCAGCTCATTCAGGCATTGCTTCTGCCAGACGGCAAAGGCTCCACTTCGGTAAAGCCGCAATTCCGATAGTGCCAGAGCAAGACTGACCAGGGCATTGAGAAGTTGCTCCCAAGCATTGCCGCTACCCCAGACCAGGCTGAAAAACTGCGCTACTTCCAGGGGCGAAAGTTCTTTGAACTGCTTCTGGTTATCTTTATCAGGTGCCAGACTGCGCAAGGCATATTTACGAATCTGAGCATAGCGACTGACCGGATCTTCCAGGCGCAAAAGCTTCAAACAAACGTGGCGAATCTCATCAGGGCCTGGCTTCCGATAGGAGATTTTCTCAAAGAGAGGAATCAGATTTGAATTTTGGGGCATTGAATGAGACTTCAGAATATCCGAATATGAGAAGACAAACTTCGTAATTAACCCTTCCCATATATATGGGATTGCGTGTAGTCTAATAAATTCCCCCCGCAAATAGCAATCACTACAAAACAATATATTCTTCGCAAACGGTTCCAAAACCGTAAACGGAAAGGTACAAGACCAAAGTGGCGGTGCAAACCAATGTCCTCCCTGATAGACGAGAAAGAGCAAAAGCTCTCCGTAGACGAGATTATCGTCTCCGGGTCTACTCTGGCGGCCATCTGGCACATGAGCTGGCCCATGCTTGTGCAGATGCTAATCGTGTCGGTGGCAAGCTTTGCAGACGTTTGGGTAGCCGGTAAGTTAGGCTCAGACACCCAGGCGGCCATCGGAATATGTAACCAGATATGGTTCCTTATGCTGCTCATGACTGTCGCTCTCTCTTCAGGCAGTATGGCACTCATAAGTAGGTTCTGGGGCGCCCGCGATTATGAACAGGCGGAAGAAGCAGGCCGGCAGTCCATGCTCTTTGCCATCGTCTTTGGTGTGCTCTCAACCGGCGCCGGTCTGCTTGCCGCCCGGCCGCTGCTCATGCTCTCCGGTGCCAGCGCCACAGTGCAAGAGTTAGGCTGGCAGTTTCTCTCGGTCGACCTGCTATCGCAACTGCCCTTCACCATAGTCTGGACGGCCCACTCCATGTTCCGGGCCGTGGGCAATAGCCGAGTGCCCATGCTCAACTGGCTGGCCATGGCAGTGGTCATAGTTTCACTCGACCTCTTCCTCTGCCTCAACCTCCATATGGGCATAGCCGGTATCGGTTGGGCCTGGTTGGGCGGCGGCATGGTCGGCACTATCCTCAACCTGGTCCTGCTCACTCAATCAGACCTGAAGCGCTCGCTGGATCTGGCGCCCACCTTAGGTGCCATCTTCGGGGGCAAAAAAGAAGAGATCAAGCGCACTCTAGATTGGATGAAGCGCATTTTGAATGTCGGAATACCAACCTGCATTCAGGATCTGGCCTGGGTCATGGGCAACTTTGCCCTTTTCTCCATCTTTGCCCTCACTCAGAATCCCACCGATTCCGAGGCAGCCTGGACCATAGGTTTCAGATTGGAAGAGATGATCTGTACTTTGCCCTTGCATGCCATCGGCTGTTCAGTGGGAACCATCATTGGACAGAACCTGGGAGCAGACAAACCGGAGCGTGCAGAAAGAGCAGGCTGGCAGGCCACACAACTGAGCCTACTTTTCCTGGTGCCAATCACCATCGTCATGTACATCAATGCCGAGCCAATCGCTCGCTTGATGTCACAAGACAGGGAAGTAGTAATGCTTACAGCCGATTATCTGCGCATAGTCGGTTTGTGCCAACCGCTGGTAGCCTGCTGGATTGTACTCTTCGGAGCTATGACCGGTGCCGGCTATACAAAGTGGCCGATGTGGATTGGCATACTCTGCCTGACCGTGATCAGACTACCGCTCTCCTACCTGCTTGTGCACAACTATAATATGGGCACAAACGGAATATGGATAGGAATCTCCGCTTCCGCAGCCGTAATCGGCATGCTGGCCATTCTGAGATTCCGTTCGGGAGTGTGGAAAACGCAGAAAGTCTAGAGACTTTTGCCATAGCTAAGGAAGATAAAAAGACGGTGTGGTCATGAACTTTTTTCATGGTCGCACCGTCTTATTTAATATCCACTGTCGCCTGAACTCAAGGAGGGAAGATGCTTCACCACCTCAATTACAAATTACCGGTCTTCAAACTAATGATGGTCAAAGAAGAGAAGAAACAAAAAAATCCGCTTCCTTCAATACGCTCGGCCTTAGACGCCGCCAAACTGCTTGAGCCTCTCTGCTTTGCCCCGGAAGAACATTTCGTGGCCCTGCATCTGAACAGCAAGTTCGAAGTAATTGGTCTGCACGAGGTCTCCCACGGCACCTTATCAGCCTCGCTGGTGCATCCCCGAGAGGTTTTCAAGGCCGCCCTGGTTGCCAACAGCTACGCCATTTTAGTCTGCCACAATCATCCCTCCGGCGCCAAATTAAGCGCCTCCAGGGAAGATCTGACCACAACCCGCACCCTCATCGATGCCGGAAAGCTTCTCGGCGTATCGGTTCTAGATCACCTGATTGTCGGTCCCCAGCAACAAAGCGACATAGTAAGAAAGAAAAAACGAGAAAGCCGCATCCTGCCCCTGAGCATCAGAGAAGAACATCCGGAACTGTGGCAAAGCGATGTCGACTGCCTCAGTGCATGAAAGCCGCCAAATTTCCGGCTTCTAGCCAGGGAAAAGCAGTCCAAGATAAGTCGAACTTAAGGCACAGAAGCTGCTCAGGCGACTTTCCTGTTATTTTCTTGTGAAATATTCAGATGGCGGGCACCTTCAGCCCGGTAAAATCATCTAAGAATCTGCACACAGATAAGGCAATACAGAGGCTCATGTCAAAAGCGGCAATTGTCAGACGCAAAACCAGACAGGTCCAGGTGGGCGACAAATACATCGGCTCCGACCATGCGGTGCTTGTCCAGTCCATGACCAACACGCCCACCGAAGATCCGGCGGCTACGGCCGAGCAGATAATCGATCTCTACAATGCCGGTTCAGAAATTGTCCGCATCACCGTCAACACCAGAGAAGCGGCTAAAGCCGTACCGGAAATCGTCAAACTGCTTGAAAAACAGGGAGTGAGCGTGCCCCTGGTCGGTGACTTTCACTACAACGGTCATTTGCTTCTCTCCGATTTTCCCGACTGCGCCAGACTACTGGCAAAATATCGCATTAATCCGGGCAATGTCGGCAGAGGCGAGAAGCACGACGACAATTTCAAACAAATGATCGATGCCGCCATCAAATGGAACAAACCGGTACGAATAGGAGTCAACTGGGGCTCACTCGATCAAGATCTACTGGCTTCCATGATGGATGAGAACGCCGCCAGTAAAGAGCCCCTGGACGGACACGCCGTCTTGATTGAAGCCATAGTAGAGAGTGCGCTTTCTTCAGCCAGACTGGCAAACTCTTACGGACTGAGCAACGACAAGATTATCCTGAGCGCCAAGGTTTCAGAGGTGCCTGACCTGATCACGGTCTACCGCAAGTTGGCCAAGAAATGCGATCTGGCACTGCACCTGGGTCTGACGGAAGCCGGTATGGGTATGAAGGGCACTGTTTCATCGGCGGCCGCCCTTTCCATTCTGCTCTTTGAAGGCATCGGCGATACCATTCGCGTCTCCCTTACTCCTCAACCCGGTGCCCCTCGCATCGAGGAAGTACAGGTCTGCCAGCAAATTCTCCAATCCCTCGATATCCGTTCCTTCAAACCCCAGGTGACAGCCTGCCCCGGCTGTGGACGCACCACCAGCACCGTCTTTCAAGAACTAGCCAGAGACATCGAAGCGCACCTTACGCAAAAGCGCGCCCACTGGCAAAAGTCCTACCCCGGCGTAGAAACCATGAAAGTAGCGGTCATGGGTTGCATTGTAAACGGGCCGGGCGAATCAAAGCATGCCGACATAGGCATATCACTGCCTGGTACAGGTGAAGAGCCCCGTGCACCGGTCTACGTAGATGGACAATATAAGACCACACTCTCAGGCTCTACCCTGGCCCAAGATTTCATCAACCTGGTAGAAAATTACGTGGTTCAGAAATACTCAACCGTCCAAGCCAACACCATACACAAAGCAGACTAAGCCATGACAAAAACGGAATCCCACTTCAGACGCTCCGCACTCATACTGCTAGCTACTGCACTTAGCTTCTTTATGCACCTCTCGAAAGCGGAAGCAAAAGTCACCCTGGCAAAGATTTTCAGCGATGGTGCCATCTTTCAAAAAGACAAACCGGTAACGGTTTTCGGCACGGCCCTCCCCGGTGAGGTAGTGACGGTTGAACTGGGTGCCGCCAAAGGACAAGTTGTTGTCGGCAAAGAAAGCAGATTTGTACTGACACTGCCGATGATACCGCAGAGCGGCACCTACGACATGAAGGTAACCGGTCAAAACACAATTACCGTCAAGAACATCCGCTTTGGTCAAGTCTGGCTCGTAGCAGGAGAAGCCGTGGTTGACGCCGCTCTTGCAGATGAAGCGGCACTGGAGAAAAAATTCGGCTCCGGAGAATTAGCCGACGGCAATCTGGCTATGCCCGCGGACATAATGGTATTCAAACCGCCGGTCTCACTGAAGCGCAATCCTGAAACTATCGGAGAGGGACAATGGGTGAGCGCAAGCTCCGCCGAGGCCACGCGCTATTCGGCGTTAGGTCTTCTATTTGCCAGAGAACTGCACCGTCACGTAAGAGAGCCCATCGGCATCATTCAAGTAAGCTTGCCAAAAGTACCGATTAAATCATGGATTTCCCCCACCGGTCTTGACACTAATGGCGATACCAGAAGCATGGCCGCCAAAAACGCCCTCGATGAAGACTTCTATAACAAGCTCTGGAACGAGTACTGCCAGTCCAGCGATCCCAAGAAAGAACCGGCAACCGGTCTAACCAATATGGCATCCGGCATTTCTAACGGTATGCTGGCACCACTGGCTCCTTATCCCTTGAAGGGCGTTCTCTTCTGCCAGGGTGAAAGCGACCTGAATTTTCCTGTGCAGTACAAAACCCTCTTCCCGGTTTTGCTCAAAGACCTGCGCCGCCTCTTCGCTCAAGAGCAGTTGCCTTTCTACTACGTTCAAATGGGTGCCCAGCCCTCCCAGACCGCCGACAAAGAAAACATGAGCGCAGCAGCCTCCATCAGGCACACTCAATACAAAGCCAGAATCGCACCCAAAAGCTACCTGATCGTCTCCACCGACCTCTGCCATGAAGACATGAAGAGCGGCAGTATCTATATGAGCGTAGAAGAACTGGCCAAACGGGTAGCTAATTCCACCCTGGCTACACTCTACAAAGTACCCAAGCCCTACCTCTACCCCATTGTCGAATACGTTGAAAATGAAGGCGAAGGAATCAAGGTCGTCTTCAAGAATGCAGGCCGCGGTCTGATGGCTAAAGGCGAGCAACCGGTAAAAGGTTTCGCCCTGGCCGGTCACGATCACAAATTCTTCGATGCCGATGCAAAAATCGAAGGCAACACGGTTTTCCTGGAATGCAAGTACGTGAAAGCGCCCCGCTATGTGCGCTATGGCTGGGGTAATAACCCCATCCTCACTATCTTTTCCTTAGACGGCTTGCCGGCCGTACCTTACACCAACGACCGCTAGCAAAACACAGCTTCACGGGCCGCCCTCATCCGGATCGCCCCAGGTTTATCTTCAAAGGCTCTCTAGCCCCCAGAAAAGAAAGGGGAAGTACCATGGTACTTCCCCTTGAATAAGCAGGACCTTCCGCTAGTTAGTTGTGCTCGCGCAGCTTACGCACAGCCTCGGTAAGCTTGGGAACAACTTCCAGCACATCGCCGACGATACCGTAGGTGGCATGCTTGAAGATGGGCGCTTCCGGATCTTTGTTGATTGCTACGATCACTTTGGATGAGGACATGCCGGCCAGATGTTGAATGGCACCGGAAATGCCGCAGGCGATATAGAGCTGAGGCGAGACGGTCTTACCGGTCTGCCCCACCTGGAACTGGTGATCGATCCAACCCGAGTCCACAACGGCCCGAGAGGCTCCCAGAGCCGCACCGAGGGCATCGCAGAGAGACTGCAAGACCGGCCAATTTTCCGGTCCTTTGATGCCGCGTCCGCCTGATACAACGATAGAAGCCTCGGAAAGTTCTACCTTAGCACCCTCGGAGGCATGCACCTCGGTCACCTTGGCCTTGGGAGCGGCAAACTCCACGGCCAGTTCTTCAGAGGCCACATCGCCACTACCTTCAGCCAGGGCAAAGACGTTCGGACGCAAGGTAATGAAACTCAAAGAGGCTTTGATTTCATAGGTCCCGAAGGTTTTGCCCGAGTACATGGGGCGCACCGGGCAGAGGTTAGCGCCATCCACCACAAAATCCATCACGTCCGACACACAGGGAGCATCAAGGCGGGCTGCCACTCTGGGAACGAAATCTTTAGCCATGGAGGTGTAAGCGGCGAAGACATACTTGGGAGAAGTTTTCTTCACAGCTTCCGAAAGCGCCTGGGTAAAAGCTTCGGTGCTGTATTTTTCCAGAGCGCCGTTTTCCACTACGATTACCTTGGCAGCGCCATATTTACCGAGCTGACCGGCCAGACCTTTGACGGCACTGCCTATAAGCACGGCGGTTACTTCGCCGCCAACAGCGCCGATGCGACGACCGGCTTCAGAGAGAGCTTCCAGAGAGGCTTTACGCAACGAGCCGCCCCGCTCTTCTACAAATACCAAAATTCCTTGCGACATTTGTTTTCTCCAGATAATTGAAACTTAGAGGACGTGCGCTTCGCTGCGCAGAAGATTGACGAGTTCGCTCACGGCCGAATCAGTATCGCCTTCAATCTTGCGACCCTGGGGACGCTCAGGGGGCAGAGCCATCTCTTTGATGGTCACCTGGAGCTTGTCGCCGCCTACCTGTCCTTTGACACCGAGAGCAGCGGCATCCTTGACGGCGATCTCTTTACGGCGGGCAGCCATAACGCCTTTGATGCCGGGGTAACGGGGCTCATTCAGACCTTTCTGGGCGCTTATCACGGCCGGCAGAGTGCCTTCAACAAATTCATGGGCGCCTTCGATCTCGCGCTCGGCTTTGAAAGTGGTGCCGTCGCATTCAAATTTAACCACCATGGTGGTCTGGGCAAAGCCGAGCAACTCGGCCAGCATTGCCGGCACCTGGCTGTTGTCGCCGCCTACTCCCTGCTGACCAACGAAGACTATTTCGTAGCCACCATCTTTAATGGCAGCAGCCAGAACTTTGGCCGTAGAGAGCGTATCAAGACCGGCGAAATCAGCATCGTTCAAATGAACGGCATTATCGATGCCACGAGCCAGGCTATCGCGCAACACATCGGTGCACTCATTGCCGCCCATGGAAATTACGGTGGTATCACCGCCAAGCTTTTCCTTCAGCTTGAGCGCTTCCTCGATGGCAAATTCATCGTAGGGGCTGGTAATAAAGCGAACACCATTGAAATCAATATTCTTCTTGCCATCGGCGATGGCAATCTTAGCTTCCGTGTCGGGCACGGCTTTAACACATACGGCAATCTTCAAGGCCCTGTCTCCTCAAGCACAGCTATCTAATAACTGATTAATAGCCTTCGATTATAGAGGTGACTTTCCTTCAGTCCGGCGTTTTTACCACATTCCTTAATCAGGCATATCGAATCGGGCAAGATCACAAATCAAAACTTACATTGTCTCCCCAGGACCAATAAGAAGCGGCTCAGACTAATGCCCGTCTAGATGTCGTCTTCGGCATTGCGTCGGCCCCGGATACCGTCAGGACGCAAGTAACACTTTTCATTCTCACACCAGACAATCTGGTCCACGAGTTCATCGGGGTCGTCAATAACAGTGAACAGATCGAGTTCGGAAGGCTCGAGATAGCCGCGCTCCACTACTTCGGTTTTCAGCCAGTCAAGCATCGGATTCCAGAACTTGGAATCAACAAGAAAGAGGGGGAACTTTTTAATTTTCTTGGTCTGAATCAAAGTAGCGGTTTCAAACAGCTCATCTAGACTGCCGAAGCCGCCGGGCAAAATAACGAAAGCAACGGCATACTTGACAAACATGAGCTTGCGCAGAAAGAAATAGCGAAAGTCTAAAGACTTGGTCTGGTATGGGTTTGGTCCGGTTTCCCTGGGCAAGATTATGTTCAATCCTACCGAGGTGCCGCCGGCAGCCAGAGCCCCTTTATTACCGGCTTCCATCACGCCCGGTCCACCGCCGGTGATCACGGCAAAACCTCTCTCCGAAAGCTTTCTGGCAATGGTCTCTGCCTTTAGATACACCGGGTCCGACGGTTTACAACGTGCCGTTCCAAAAATCGATACAGCCGGACCAATGCGCGAAAGCTCGTCAAACCCTTCCACCATCTCAGCCATCATGCGAAAGACACGCCAGGTGTCTTTGACATTCATCTCGTCTTGCACGAAATTGGAACTAGGATCGCTCACGGGGCCCCCTTGAAATATCTGCTTTCCGAATAACTCATTGCCGGCGTTTCTCTTCGCCGAAGAAGAACAACTCCAGAGCATGCAAGTCCGGCATCAAGCCGGTTTTGACCATCTGCTCCATGCGTGTCAAATCCTGCCTTTTCCTGATGAGAAAATCAAGAGACACCGGTTGTAGCCGCTTAATGTCCTTCTCAAGGGCAAAAGGGTGAGCCTTAAGAGAACCCTGCAAACGCTTGGCAAGTTCATGGGAGGGCAAATCTCTTCTCTGCACGCCGGGATGATAGGGAAGTTTCTCTTTCTCCACCTCGCAAAGAGTTTTTATCTGTACCCACTTGCTCAATAAGGTCTGCAATGCGGCAATTACACCCATGGCATTCTGTTTTGAAAGCAGTTCTCTCAGACTGTTGAGCGTCTGCTCATGCTTGCCGGCCAGCCAGTATTCCGTAACGGCGAAAATCTGAGAATTATGGGGGCTCAAGCGTTTGACAACATCGAGAGTAATATGAGTCTGGGGAAGAATATAGGTTGCCGCTTTTTCAATTTCCTTGTGAATATGGCGCAAATTGGCTTCCAGTCCGTCTATCAAATAGTAGGCAGCATCTTCATCTATGGTGGCGCCAAAATGATGCACTTCCTTCTGCACAAAATTTTTCAGTTCCGTACTGGCCTCGCCTCCGGCCCAGTGCTTGAATTTGTCAAACTTTTCTACTTTGGCATGCTGGGCAACCAGCTTTGAAAGTCGCAAGGTAGAGTCGAAGTTTTGAGTTGCCACGAATATCAAATAGGTATTCGGATGCAAGCCGGCCAGAGCTTCGGCCAACTTATCCTCATCGACGGAATCTTTACCGGAAGCTTTTCCGGCTTTGCCGGTCTTGGGTTTGTCGTCGGATTTTCCGGCTCGCTTCTTGGCGAACCAATCGCAGCGATCAAAAATAATTACCTTATTGCCCGGTCCAAAAGGAATGGAGGCAGCCAGGTCCACGACATCACTGCCGCTCACGGCTCCATCCAGCCTTTGATAGTTGAAGCTGGCAAAAGCCGGGTCGAGGAGTTTTTCCTTCAACTCCTCGAGCTTTCTATATAGAAGAAATTCTTCCTCTCCAGCTAATACTAATGCCGGCAATGAAACCTCAACTGACCCTTAAAAATTGAACCTTATGTGACTTGCAGAGACTTTCAGTGACTAATTCTCTCACCAGTGGAGAGAAAATATACGCGCTTGGCAATCGAGGTGCAGGCGTCGCCCATTCTCTCAAGAAAGCGGGCACAGAAGAGAAATTGCGCTTTCATCTGGGCCCGCGCACTCTCCTGTTCACCTAGATCCGAAAGCAGACGCTTGGATAAGAGATCATGCAAGTAATCGACGTTGCTGTCCGAAGCTAGAATTTCCTTAGCCTTGGAGGGCGAGTCGGTAAGGAAGCAAAGCAAGAGTTCTTGCACCATGTGGTAGACACTGGCTGCCATCTTCGGCAGTTCTTCCGGAATTTCAATTTGATCTTCCACCGCCCATGTGGCGAAGCGAGCAACGCGGTTGGCATGATCAGCCAGTCGCTCCAACTTGGCGGCAATTATAGGAATGGAAACCAGGGCTCGAATCTCTCTTTCCCCGTGGGTGACCTCCCTGGCAATCAGCAAGTCAACACATTTCTCTTCGATTTCCAGACAGAGTCGGTTAATTTCCTCCTCCTGCCTCTCCACCAGAGCCAGGTCGGCCTTCTTGTCTCCTTTGAGCATGCGTGTCACTTCGTAGACGGTGGTTTCCACCAACCGTCCCAAGGTGAGAACCTCTTCTTTTATTAGAGTTATCGATTCACCCTTCACTTTACTTACTCCCGAGATCTCATCTCTATCATTTGGCCATGTCAGCCGGATTATTCAGACGGTAACCGGAGCGGTGCACGGTCTCAAGTAACTTCGGACACTTGGGATCGCTCTCCAGTTTCTGCCTGAGCCAACGCATATGTACGGCGACGGTTTTTACATCGCCATCGAAATCGGTGCCCCAGACTTTATCAAGTAGAGACTCGGTGGTCAGCACTTTGCCTACGTTGAGCATCAAGACCCGCAAAAGGTTGAACTCTCTGGGGGACAAATCAATATTTCGACCTTCGTAGGTTACCCGCCGCGCCTCATCATCAAGAGTCAAAGTGCCAAGCACGATAGGTCCGCTGCTCAAGGGTTTGAACTTGCGCCCTTTGCCGCTGCGTCGCAATAGCGCTTCAATACGGGCCATCAATTCCACCAGGGAAAAGGGCTTGACCAGATAATCGTCGGCACCGGAGGAGAGACCATGGGCAATATCATTGGGAGTGGAACGGCCGGTGAGCATCAAGATCGGCATCTCAGGCGCCTGCTCTCTCAAAAGGGCGCAGAGATCCGGTCCCTTCATATCGGGCATCATCCAATCAAGCATGACCAGATCCGGCTTGGCATCATTGAATCCGGCCAGGGCCTCCATGGCCCGGTTGAAGGAAATCACCTCATAGCCGGCTCGCTTGAAGTTGAAGGTGAGGGTATCGATGATGGTTTCATCATCGTCTACGACCATAATGCGAGTCTTCACTGCCATTCTCTTCTATTCAGCCCCCGATGCCTGACTCTGACAGAGTTTGAGGAAATTCGATGATGAAGCAGGTACCCTCCCCCTCTCTGGAATTAACTGAAATTTTGGCGCCGTGTAAGTCGACAATGTGTTTGACGATAGTCAGGCCAAGTCCGGTGGAGCCCCGGGTCTTGCTCCTATCAACGCGGTAGAAGCGCTGAAATATTTTAGGAATCTCGCTTTCAGCAATGCCGATGCCGGTGTCCTCCACTTCCAGTTTAAGAGGCGTGCGCGAAGCGCGCACAGTCACCAGCCCGTTCTCACCAGTGAACTTGATGGCATTTTCCAGGAGATTGACCAGTACCTGGTGCAATTGATCTCCGTCAACGCAAAACTGGGTACCCTCTTCTACTTCCACCCGTACCGTAATATTCTTAGCCCTGGCCAGGGGCAGAGTAGTCTCCAGCGCCGCTTCAACTTTATGCAACACCAGAACCATGGTGCCGGTTGTGGAACCGCTCTTGCTCAGTTTTTCATGAGACAGCAGGTCGGAGACTAAATTCTGCAGACGACTTACTTCTTCATCGGCGCGAGCCAGCATGCGCCTGGCCGTAGCCGGCTCGTCAACCGCGCCACTTAGAAGCGTTTCAACAAGCAGCTTGATATTAGCCAGCGGCAGTCTCAACTCATGAGAAACTTCGGCAATCCAATTTGAATGATCATCCCTGGAGCTTGGCAAATTGTGCTTGTCGGGCACCATATTTGATACTAATTGCCTGAGAAAGAAATAAGCGATCGGCGATGCCGATCTGCAGGTAAGCAAAAGTAGATTTGCACAGAGATCTTGCTGCCAATTTTGCAATTTGAGTAAAGGAGGCTTGGCATGTGGACAAATGATCTAGAATCTAACTTTGGGATTACCGACTGATATCGGACTATTCTACAGAATTACAATGGCAAAACTGGCAAACTAAAAGCAATTAGTAAGCCGAAGGGTGTTGAACATGGGACCTCTCGTACTGGCAATTCTCGATGGCTGGGGTATTACCAAAGAAACAAAGGGTAACGCCATTCTGGCTACCAAGACCCCGAACTACGATCTATTGAAATCCAAATATCAATTCAGCCGGCTCCAGGCTTCCGGGGAATTCGTGGGCTTGCCGAAAGGTCTCATGGGCAATTCGGAAGTGGGCCACCTCACCCTGGGCTCGGGGCGGGTGGTGATACAAAAGCTCACCCTCATCTCCAATACCATGGCGGACGGCACCTTCTTCAAAAATCCGGTGCTGGTGGAAGCCGTGGACAATGTCAAAAAGAGCGGCGGCAATCTACATATATTAGGTTTGGTTTCCGACGGCTGCGTGCACTCCAGCCCCGACCACCTGGACGGTCTTCTTGAACTGGCCCGGGTGCACGGCATTAGCAACCTGGTTGTCCATCCCATCCTGGATGGGCGAGACACGCCGCCGCGCTCCGCCAAGCGCTTTATGAGAGATCTTGAACAAAAGCTGGACAAACTTGGCTTCGGAAAAGTAGGTGTGGTATGCGGTCGCTACTACGCCATGGATCGCGATCAGCGCTGGGAACGTACCGAGCGCTACTACCAGGCCCTCACCCAGGGGCTTGGCGAAAGCGCCGACTCAGCCGTCAGTGCCGTAGAAAAGTCTTACGAAAAAAATGTCGGCGATGAATTCGTAACGCCGGCAATTGTCAACAATATTCCAATCAAGAGCGGCGACAGTGTCATCTGCTTCAATTTTCGCCCTGACCGCGTCAGGCAGATAAGCAGGGTTTTAACTCAGAAGGAATTCGAAGGTTTCAAGCGAGAGATTCTGCCCGAGGTCTTCTATGCCTGCATGACGGAGTATGACTCTTCTCTCAATCTGCCGGTGGCTTTCAACCCCGAGGTTTTGCCTTCGCAAGATTTGCACAATACCCTGCCGGAAGTACTTAGTTGTCATCATATCGGACAATTGCACACGGCCGAAACAGAGAAGTACGCCCATGTCACCTACTTCTTCAACGGCGGTAAGGAAGCCCCGGTTGATGGCGAGAAAAGAGAGCTGGTGCCGTCCTTGAAAGTAGCTACCTATGACCTGGCCCCCTCAATGCAAACACCGCGAGTCTGCGAACTGGCATGCCAGGCCATCAAGTCGGGCGAGCATCCTTTTATAGTGCTCAATTTTGCCAATCCCGACATGGTGGGACACACCGGCATGATGGAAGCGGCTGTGGAGGCGGTTAAATCCGTAGACTTCGCCTTCGGACAATTGCTTTCGGCCGTTCAGGAAGCGAACGGCACCCTCATGGTTACCGCCGATCACGGCAATATCGAACAACTTATCGATTATCAGACCGGTGAACCACACACGGCTCACACCACCAACCCGGTACCGCTCATAGTGGCAAGCTTCCAGAAGCCCCAGGACGATCCCCTCAAGCTAGTAGGCGCCGGAAACCGCCTTAAAGACGGCACCCTGGCCGATGTGGCCCCCACTGTACTGGCCGTAATGGGACTGACACAACCGCAGGAGATGAGCGGAAAGTCTTTAGTTGGTGCATGAGGCGGCCTGCCAATCAAGCTTCCATCGGGCAGGGGATGCCAACAAGTCGGTGCCCCAAGATTGCCCTTCGTTAGACTTCTTTGCAAAGTAACGCGCACTTTACCAAAGCCCTTGCCCAACGAATAGTCAAAACATATTCACAGCAGGGGCTTTCAATATTTTTCCGGACAGAAATGACAGATAATTAAACAACCACATTTCAAGTGGTTTTACTTGCACCGGAATACCTGTATAATTCGAGCGATTTCAGGTGGGCAAAACTTACTAAACTTTGCCTCCAATTGACACTCTGAGAGACCTGTCACGGAAAAGTAAATCTGTTTCAGATACAAACTCATCAGGCAAACTCATCAGGATAAGAAGGAGACGAATAGTCAATGATTACTTTGAGAAACCTGGCTTTGGCCGGCGCTAGCCTCGCTCTCGTAGCATCTCTTGCTGCTTGTGGCGGTGGAAGCGAATCCAACACCACTGGTGCCACCACTGGTGCTGCCACCGATGCTGCTGCTACTGGTACTGGCGCTGCTACCGATGCTGCTGCCACCACCGGCGCTGCTACCGATGCTGCCGCCACCACTGGCGCTGCCACCGATGCTGCTGCCACCGGCGCTGCTACCGGCACCGGCGAATCCCACTAGTTCTCTACCAAGAGAATTTTCGGATATTTGAAAGACCCCTCCAAAAGAGGGGTCTTTTGATATTTGAACAAGACCTAAGGATAGAAATGGGAACTACGGACTAATCTTGCTCTTCTAAATATCTGAAGGTCCAGAAGGCCGATACTAAAGTCCTCAAAAAGAAAAGGCGGAAACTAAAGTGAGTCAATTTCTGAAAAGCAAAACACTGGCTGGGCTTTTAGCCATTGGTTGTCTTCTGCCTCTGCCCCAGACAGCCCTGGCTCAAGACCCCGAGAACCAGCCCGGTTCTGCCGGTACAAACAGTACAGCCGGTGCCACGCCCCTGCCGGGTCTGCCCTTCTTTGCCATGCCGCCCGCCTCTCCTGCCGCCCCCCAGGCCTTGAGCGCCCCGCCCCTGTCTTTTGTAGATGTAAATTCCGGTCGCTTTGGGAAGCTGGAAATTGACCTTACCGACGGTCAGTTCCTGAACGGCTCCACCGACAAATTGCACTTGACCGCCAAAGACATGGACTTGACCCAGGGTGAACTGAAGAGTCTCGACCTGGAACTGAAGGGTGCCCACCTCAATGACTTTATTGTGGACAAGCTCACCCTCAGCACTCAGGGAGCCCTGAACTTCGATACAGGGCTGCTTTTCAACCAGAAGATGTTGCAATTTAGAAGCCCGGCTGAAGCTCAGGTCACGGCTCTCATCAGTCAAGACAGCCTCAATAAGTTTCTCAAGGCACCAACTACGCTGAATAGACTTTCCGTCACCGCCGGTCAAAAGGCAGCCATACTGGCTAATTTACTGGGAGCAGGCGCCGGTAACCTGGGTCTGACTATGGAAACCGCCGATATTTCCCTGCTCAATTCCAACAAGGTCAACATTTCGGCCACGGGTAAACTGGGTCTGGCGCAGCTCGCCGTTCCCCTTTCCGCCCAGGTAGAAAGTCGCCTTTTCCTGCAAGACGGTTGGGTGCAGGTGGGCGACACCAAACTCATGACGGCCGGACAGGAGATTTCCCCCCAGCTTTCGCAAATGCTGGTGGCAAAGATAAACAATCTCTCCAACTTGGGTCAGAAATCTGATGACATCCATTTCAGCTTCACCAACCTCAAGGTCGTGCCGGGCAAACAGCTCATGGTCACAGGCACGGCCCAGGTAAATCGGCTGCGCTTCGGACGCCAGAGCTGAATAACTGAATAACCGGAGCTTTCTTTTGAATTAGAACTAAATAGAAAAGGAAATTCGCCGTAAAAGCATCGTAACCGGGCATTCTGGGTTTATACTTATCAGACCGCTTGCTTTGGAACCCAGACAGAAAGCGAGAAAATTCATGCTCAAGCGGCGCGATAACCGACAGTGGGACCAGCTCAGACCGGTTAAATTTACGCGCAATTACACCAAGAACGCAGATGGCTCGGTCCTCGTTGAGTTTGGCGACACAAAAGTCTTCACAACGGCAAAGATTGAAGAACGCGTTCCGGCCTTCCTGATCGGAAAAGGGGAAGGCTGGGTAACTGCCGAATATTCCATGCTGCCGGGCTCAACCCTGGTCAGGTCCCAGCGGGAAGTGACCCGCGGTCAACCCTCCGGCCGCACCAGCGAGATTCAGAGACTGATCGGTCGCTGCCTGAGAGCCGTCATCGACAGGCGAGCCATGGGCGAGCGCACCATCACCATCGACTGCGACGTACTGCAAGCCGACGCCGGCACCCGCTGTGCCAGTATCTGCGGCGGCTTCATCGCCCTCTACGATGCCCTTTCCAAGTTGAGAAAGTCGGGCGTCTTCGATGATCTGCCCATAACTGAGCACATGGCAGCGGTATCCGTGGTGCAAATCAACGGTCAGCTTTTGATCGACCCCAACTACTCGGAAGATTCTCAGGCTGAAATGGATGCCAACATAGTCCTCACCGAGTCCGGCAAAATCCTGGAATTGCAAATGACCTCGGAAGCCAAGCCTTATGACCCTACCAAACTGGCGGATCTCATGAGCCTGGCTAATAAGGGCATAAAGGAAATCATCTCTCTACAAACCGAGACCCTGAACAAGCGCTCCTGAAAAACGGGCAAACCAAAAGCCAAGGTCAGGTAATGATTTAAGTTCTGTCACTAGAAACTTAAATTTATGCTTTTTCCTCGTGACAACATCAAATAAGTCTATACACTTATAGGGTCCGGTGAATTTTCGCAGCCGCCAAAATTCACCCCTGGCGCAAGAGTGGCATAGACGGAAGTGACGTTGGACGAGAATCTAGATTTCAATCCCATCAGGGAATCATTCCGGGACGTCACCGCCTGGAAACTCTTCATGTCCACCGTGGCGGTCATGACCCGCATATATAGACTGCAGGGTTTCAAGGCTGCTTACCGTGTGCTGCCCATAGTCTGGACAATCATCTGGTCTACCCGAGGCTTTTCTCGCTACCACGTGGAAGAGTTCGAGCGGGCCAAGGAATCTATGGGGGAGGCCGTCGACAAGGAAGAAGCCGCCCTATCGAGCGAAGATTATGAACAATACCGGCTCTTAGGTCGCTGGCTGACCCGAAGACTGCACGATCTGGGCCCGACCTTCATCAAGATTGGACAAACCCTCTCCACCCGGGCCGACCTTTTGCCCCTGCCGGCCATGCTTGAACTGGCCAAACTGCAGGAGAACGTCGATCCCTTCCCCTATGAAATCGCCCAGGAAGTCATAGAAAGAGAACTGGGCGCCAGCCCCGAGACCCTCTACAAAGAATTCGACAAGGTTGCCATCGCTGCAGCCAGTCTCTCTCAGGCTTACAAAGCTACTCTCTTCGACGGCAGGGAAGTAGTAGTTAAGGTGCAAAGACCGGACCTGACCAAAATCATCGTGGTGGATATCCAGATCATCGCCGCCATTGCCGATGAAGTAATGAAGTACCCCAGCCTCTGCCGACACACGGATTGGCCCGGTGTAGTAGAGGAATTTGCCCGCACTATCCTGGAAGAAGTCGACTACATCAGGGAAGGCCGCAACGCCGACACCTTCAGAAGCAACTACCGCAATCTGGATCGTATCTACATTCCCCGCATCATATGGAAGCTGACCGGACGGCGCGTTCTCACCATCGAGTATGTTTCCGGTCTGCGTATTACCGATGTGGAAGGCATTAAAGCCATGGGTCTTGATCCCGAGGAAATCACCCGCACCGGCGCCAACTTTTACTTGAGACAGCTCCTGGAAGACGGCTTCTTCCACGCCGACCCGCATCCGGGCAATATGCGCGTCATGGCCGACGGCCGGGTGGGCATATTCGACTTCGGCATGGTGGGCAGACTCTCTCCGGAACTGAAACAACACCTGGTCAACGCCTTCCTGCACACGGTGCAGAGAGAATACCGCCTTCTGGTGGATGACTTTGTCGGCATGGGCTTCCTCAATGCTGATGCCGACCGGGACGCGCTCTGCCGCGATCTCACCCCCATAATCGATGCTCGCTTCGCCGACGGGCTTACCCGCGTGCGTTTTCGCAAAATGCTTTTCGACTTCTCAGAAGTCTGCTTCGACTATCCCTTCCGGCTGCCTTCCGAGTTCACTTATGTTATGCGCGCCCTCCTCACCCTGGAAGGCATTGCACTCACCATCAATCCCAAGTTCAACTTCGTGGATGCGGCCATGCCCTTCGCTCATCGTCTGGTCATGAAGAACAACCAGGTTTTGAGCCAGACCATCTTCAAAGAAGTCTTCAACGACGGCAAGTTCAATCGTCAGGCCGCCATCAAGTTGATCAAGACGGCAGCAGCTCTGACCGGCTCGCTCAGATAGCCACTTTACAATTCAGGCATTTCAAGGGCGATTTTGCCCGGTTTATCCCACTAAAAGCCCCGGAAACGCTTAAAAGTTTCTAGGGTGCCCCAATTTTGGGCATCCAGGCTGCAAAATATCAATGCAAAGAGGTACGGAGCTGCTACTGCACCAAAACAGCCAGGCAGTTCTAACGAACAAACTTTCCGACAAGCTCACCCCTAAAGGTACGTGCCTTGCTTACCGGCGAACTGACCAATTCCAATTTTGCCAGCCAACCCCTGAATTCAATCACCCCCCAAGTGGTGGGATGCAGCCGTTGCCGC
>Ga0268298_10001537_pt1 | contig 27009 bp, 17 predicted proteins | sample WWTPWeurt_MetaG_FD_194462 | JGI IMG/M metagenome (GOLD analysis project Ga0268298, IMG submission 194462) | Activated sludge microbial communities from WWTP in Nijmegen, Gelderland, Netherland - WWTP Weurt | ecosystem: Engineered > WWTP > Aerobic digester > Activated sludge | place...
GGCTCAGCCCGTGACGCCTCAACAGTTCGATTTCCACATACACCTCGTCTGTGATCACCCGGGCTCCAAATGGCCCGATCTTCTCAACTCGGTGTATCAACTTTCAATCGGCAGCCCGTATCAACTTGCATCCGGCAGTGACAGAGGATAAACTAGACGCCCGCGATGTGCTGTGAATCAGTACGCGATGTCCGCCGTGATGAAGTTGTCGCGGCTCATCGGCCGGGGCAAGACATCGCTGCCCGTTTCGGGCACATTTCGTTGGTATTTGCGCGCAGCCCCGCCCCGTCAACCCGAGGTGATCCGTACCGGATGATCGATGATCCGCAATTCGCTTAATTTTCGACTCTGGCTGACGATCGCAATCGCGGTGATTCCGATCCTGTTGTTCACGCTGCTCGATTATCGCGAGCGCCGTGAGCAGGCGGTTGCCGACATCCACGCCGAGGTGAGCGAGCGCCTGGCGGGTGCGCACCGCGAGGCGCAAGCGGCACATCGCGCGGTCGCGCTCGCGCTGCGCATCATGGCCCGCTCCGACAACCTGCAGTCGATGGAACCCGGCGCGTGCTCGGAGATCGCGGCCAGGTTGATCGGCTCGCTCGATGGGTTCGCCAACATCGGCGCGGCCCTGCCCGATGGTACGGTGTTTTGCAGTGCACAAGCGTCGTCGGTGGCGGTCAATGTCGCCGATCGCGCGTGGTTTCGCCAGGCGATGCAGGCGGACGGAATCTCGTCCGGCGAGTTCATCGTCGGTCGCATCTCCGGCAAGCCGGGGATCGTGTTCGGCTATCCGCTCAAGGCCCCCGCGGGTGAGTTGCGTGCGGTGCTGTTCGCCTCGATCACGATGGCCTGGTTCGACACCTTGATCGCGGGTTTCAGGCTCCCGCCCGACTGGGAGGCGAGCGTGATCAGTGCCGCGGGGCATGTGCTCGCGCGTCAACCTGGCCCGGCGGATGAGCCGGAGTACGCCGTCTCCCCCGAACAGCTCACGCGTATGGCGGAGGTCGCGCAGGTGGGGGGCGTCGGGCAGCTGCACGGGCTCGACGGTACGTCCCGCCTGTATGGCGTGACCTCGCCCGATTTTGCGCCGGACAGCGGGTTCATCGCGATCGGCGCGCCGCTCGGGCATTCGCTCGATGCCGTGCAGCAGCGCCTGCTCGCGCAGCTCGCGGTGATCGCGGCAATCGCCCTGGTCTCGGGCCTGCTCGCGCGCTTCCATATTTACCGCCTGATCGAGGTGTGGGCTGCGCGGGTGCGCCAGGCGCTGGCGCGCATTGCGGCCGGCACGCTCGATACCAGCGTCGGTCACGACACCGGGGTCAGCGAGCTCGATGAGCTCTCCGAGGGTGTCGACCGCATGGCGATCCAGATCGCAAGGCGGGACGCCGAGCTGCGGCGGCTGTCGACGGTCATCGAGCAGAGCCCCGAGTCGATCGTGATCACCGACACCGCGGCGTGCATCATTTATGTCAATGAGGCGTTCACGCGCACCACCGGCTATGCGCTCGCGGACGTCGTCGGCCAGAACCCGCGCATTCTCAACGCCGGGCTGACGCCGGGCGCGACCTATGCCGAGATGTGGGCCACTCTGTGTCGCGGTGAGGTCTGGCGCGGCGAGTTCCACAACACGCGCAAGGATGGCTCGACCTACCTCGAGCTGGCGACGATCGCACCGATCAAGGACACCCGTGGCGAGGTGACGCATTACGTTGCGGTCAAGGAAGACATCACCCAGCGCAAGCAGTCCGAGGCCTTGCTGCACCGGCTCGCCTATTACGACGCGCTCACCGCGCTGCCCAACCGTGCCTTGCTCCACGACCGCATCGCCCAGGCCATCCGCAGCAGTGCGCGCAAGGAGTCCTACGGCATGCTGGCCCTGGTCGACATCGACCGCTTCCGGCAGCTCAACGACACGCTCGGCCATGCCGCGGGCGACGGCCTGCTGCGCACCGTGGCCCACCGCCTGCGGGCCACGGTGCGCGATGAAGACACCGTCGCCCGTCACGGCGACGACGACTTTGCCGTGCTGATCGAGCACATCGGCGGCAGCGAAGCCGAGGCCCTTGCCCATGCCGACCATGTCGCGCGCAAGCTGCAAAAGGCGCTCGAGGCGCCCTACCTGCTCGGGGAGGGCGAGGGCGATCGGCACTTCGTCACCCTCAGCATCGGGGTCAGCCTGTTCTTCGACGGTCAAAGCTCGCTCGAGACCTTGCTCAAGCAGGCCGAAGTGGCGCTTTATCGGGCGAAGCAGGACGGTCGCAACACGGTCTGCTTCTTCAACCCGGAAATGCAGGCCATGGTCGATGCGCACGCGCGGATGGAGACTCGCCTCAACCAGGCGATCGAGGCGGACGAGTTCCGTCTGTTCTTCCAGCCGCAGCTCGACCACCGTGGCAGGGTGATCGGCGCCGAAGCCCTCATTCGCTGGCCACAGGCGGACGGCGGCATGGTGTCGCCGGCAGCATTCATCCCGCTCGCCGAGGATACCGGCCAGATCATGCCGATCGGGCTGTGGGTGCTCAAGGCGGCGTGCGCGCAGCTCGCCCGCTGGCAGGAGAGCGCATGCACGCGCGGCCTGACGATCGCGGTCAATGTCAGTGCGCGCCAGTTCCACCGGCCGGACTTCGTCGCCAGCGTCGAGCGCACGGTGAGGGCGGCCGGGATCGATGCCACCCGGCTCAAGCTCGAGCTGACCGAGAGCGCGATCCTCTCCGACCTCGACGAAACCGCGGCGCGCATGGACCAGCTGCGCGAGCTGGGCATCCAGTTCGCGCTCGACGATTTCGGCACCGGGTATTCCTCACTGTCCTACCTCAAGCGCCTGCCGTTCGCCCAGCTGAAGATCGACCAGTCCTTCGTGCGCGACATGGCGCAGGACCAGGGCAGCAAGGCCATCGTGCTTGCCGTCCTGTCCCTGAGCCACGCCCTCGGGCTCGAGGTCATCGCCGAAGGCGTGGAGACGTCGGTCCAGCGCGAGTTCCTGCTCGAGCATGGCTGCGAGTTCTACCAGGGCTACCTGTTCGGCAAACCCGTGCCGATCGAGGCCTGGGACGAGCTGCTCGACGCACAATGAGGTTCGCGCGTCGCCTCGGTTCCGTGCGTGCGGGCGGCGGCCCGCGTGGCATGCGCGCTCGACTCGTGGCGGCCGTGGTGGCGGCTGCGCTGGTGCCATGGGGGCTTCCGGCGGTTTCCGCAGCGCCCGCCGCAGTGGCCACTGAGGTGGCCACTGAGGTGCCGGCCCGGCCGCTGAGGCTGTGCGTGGACCCCGACTGGGCCCCTTACGAATGGCTGGACGAGGCCGGGCGCCATCGGGGCATCGCCGCCGATCTGCTGCGCCTGATCGCAAAGGGGGCCGGCGTGGGGCTGCAGCTCGTTCCCACCGCGACCTGGGACGAGAGCGTCAGCTTCGCCCGGAGCGGAAAGTGCGACGCGCTGTCCTTCCTCAACGAGACGCCGGAGCGCCGGACCTGGCTGAGTTTCACCAAGCCGTATTTCTTCGACCGCAACGTCATCATCACGCGCGCCGAGCACCCGGATATCGGCGACCTTGCAGCCATGCCCCGCCACACCTCAGTGGCCTTGCCCACCGCCACCTCGGTGATCGAGCGCATCGGCCACGACTTTCCCCACCTGCGTATCGTTCCGGTGGCGTCCGAAGCGGACGCCTTCGGCATGGTCGAGGGGCGTGAGGTGGACCTGACGGTGCGCGCGCTGACGATCGCCGCGTATACGATCAAGACCGAGGGCTGGTTCAACCTGAAGATCGCGGGCGAGCTCCCCGATTACGCCAACCGCATGCGCATCGGTGTCGTTGGCCGCCAGCCCGAGCTGGTGCACAGGCTGGATGAGGCGATCGACGCCCTGACATCCGAGCAGGTGGACGAGATCGTCAACCGCCATGTCGCGATCGACGTCAGCACGCAGACCGATTTTCACCTCGCCGCCCAGATCGCCGTCGGTTTCGCTGCGCTGCTGCTGCTCGCCTACCTGTGGATTCGGCACCTGGGCCGGCTCAACCGTCGCCTGCTCGAATTGAGCACCCAGCTCTCGCACGACATCGAGGCCCGCGAGCGCGCCGAGCAGGCGCTCAAGCAGAGCGAGGAAAACTACCGCCTGCTGGTCGAAATGGCGCAGGAGGGCATCCTGGTGGTACAGGAGCAGCGGGTGGCCTACTGCAACCCCGCCTTTGCCGAGCTGGTCGGGTATTCGCCTGCCGAGCTGGCGCAGATGGACGCCTTCAGCGACCTGATCCAGGCCGACGACCTACAGCGGGCACAGTCCAACTACGCGCGCCGCATCCGCGGCGAGGATGCCGAGCAGCGCTACCCGCTGCGCCTGATGCACAAGTCCGGCCGCCTGCTGTGGGCCGAGACCAGCGGCGTGCCGATCGTCTGGAACCATGCGCCGGCGACCCTCAACGTCATCAACGACATCACCGCCCGCAAGTTCGCCGAGGAGCGGATCCAGCATATGGCCGAGCACGACGCCCTGACCGGCCTGCCCAACCGCAGCCTGCTGCTCGACCGCCTCGAGCGCGCGCTGGCGGCGGCGCAGCGGGAGGCGAGGCTCGTCGCGCTGTTGTTCATCGACCTCGACGGCTTCAAGCCGGTCAATGATGAATACGGCCACGAGGTCGGCGACGCGCTGCTGAAGGCGGTCGCCGTGCGCCTGGGCGAGACCCTGCGTCATGCCGACACCGCGGCGCGGATCGGGGGGGACGAGTTCGTGGCGCTGCTGCCCGCGATCACCGCCGCTGCCGATGCCCTGCACATCGCCGGGAAGCTGCGCGCGGCGCTGTCGGCACCGTTCGACATCGGCGGCCGTCGCATCGGCATCTCGGCCAGCTTCGGCGTCGCGCTCTACCCGCAGGATGGCGACACGCCCGCCGAACTGATGCGCAAGGCGGACGCCGCCATGTACGTCGACAAGCATGCGCGCCAGGCTGCGGGCGGCGCGCAGTGAGTCGTGCCGCGGCCGTTCAGACGGCGTCGCCCATCAGGTGAGTCGCCGCCACCGTGCGATCGTCGCCCAGCATCATGAGCACGAACAGGCGCTCGGCGAGCGACGTGCACGCGGCGCTGCGGCGCTCGAGCAGGGCGGTGGCGCGCGGGTCGAGGACGACGAAGTCGGCCTCCTTGCCGGTGGCGAAGTTGCCGATGCGATCGTCGAGGTAGAGGCTGCGCGCGCCGCCCAGGGTGGCGAGGTGGAACGCGCCGGCGGCCGACAGGGACTGCCCGGCCAGTTGCAGCACCTTGTAGGCCTCGTTCATCGTCTGCAGCATCGAGAAGCTGGTGCCGGCGCCCACGTCGGTGCCTAGGCCGACGCGCACGCCCAGCTCGCGTGCGCCGCGCAGGTCGAAGAGGCCGGAGCCGAGGAAGAGGTTGGAGGTCGGGCAGAAGCTCATCGCCGTGCCGGTGTCGGCCATGCGCCGGCGATCGGTCTCGTCGAGGTGGATGCAGTGCGCGAACACCGCGCGCGCGCCGAGCTGGCCGTGGTGCGCGTAGACGTCGAGGTAGCTGCGCGCCTGCGGGTAGAGCTGCGCCACCCAGGCGACCTCGGCACGGTTCTCGGCCAGGTGCGATTGCAGGAACACCCCCGGGTGTGCGGCGAACAGCTGGCCGGCGAGCTGCATCTGCGCGGGCGTGGAGGTGGGGGCGAAGCGTGGCGTGACCGCATACAGCAGGCGGTCGCGGCCGTGCCAGCGCTCGATCAGCGCCTTCGATTCGGCGTAGCCGCCTTGTGCGGTGTCGCGCAGCGCGTCGGGACAGTTGCGGTCCATCAACACTTTGCCGGTGATCAGGCGCATGCGGCGCGCACGCGCGGCCTCGAACAGGGCGTCGACCGATGCCCCATGCACGGTGGCAAAGGCGGCTGCGGTGGTGGTGCCGTTGCGCAGCAGCTGGTCGCAAAAGAAGCCTGCGACCTCGGCGGCGTGGGTCGGGTCGGCGAAGCGGCGTTCGACAGGGAAGGTGTATTTCTCCAGCCACTCCAGCAGTTGCTCGCCGTGGCTGGCGATGATGTCGGTCTGCGGGTAATGGACGTGGGTGTCGACGAAGCCGGGCAGGATGAGCTTGCCGCGGTAGTCGGTGACGGGGGTGCCCGCCGGCAGCCTGGCCATCAGTTCGGGGGCCGGGCCGCATTCGGCGACGTGGCCGTCGCGCACGACCAGCACGCCATCGGCGAAGTGCTCGAGCGCATGGGCGTGGTGCGCCGGGTCGGCCACGAAATGCACGATTTCGCCGCGGATGGCGCTCAGGCGGGGGCTGCTCATGGTGGTCGGGCGCCGCCGCTCATGCCGTTTCGCGTGGCGCGGCGCGCGCGCTCACCCAGGCCTCGAAGGCCGCGGCCGGCATTGGCCGGGCAAGGTGGTAGCCCTGCGCTTGGTCGCATTCGAGGCGGTGCAGGTGTTCGATCACGCTTGCGTCCTCCACCCCTTCGGCGATGGTCTTGAGGCCGAGATTGTGCGCCATCTGCACGATGGTGCGCACCAGGGTCGCGCTGTCGGCATCGCGCTCCATCTCGCGCACGAAGGACTGGTCGATCTTGAGCTTGTCGACCGCGAAGCGCTTCAGGTAGGACAGGCTGGAGTAGCCGGTGCCGAAGTCGTCGATCGACAAGTGCACGCCCAGCCCCTTGAGCCGACGCGCGGTTTCGAGGGCGGCCTCGGCGTCGTCGATCAGCAGCGATTCGGTGAGTTCGAGCTCGAGTCCGGTGGCGGGCAGGCCAGCCTGCGCGAGCGCGTCCGCCACCGTCGCCAGCAGGTCGGGGCGGCGAAACTGCACCGCCGACAGGTTCACCGCCATCACCATCGGCGGCAGCCCCTGGCGCTGCCAGCTCGCCGCCTGGCGACAGGCTTCGCGCAACACCCAGGTGCCGATCGGGACGATCAGGCCGCTGTCTTCGGCGAGCGGAATGAAGCGGCTGGGCGGGATCATCTGTCCGTCTGCACGCTGCCAGCGCAGCAGGGCCTCGGCGCCGGTCAGCGTACCGGTGGCCAGGTCCACCTGGGGCTGGTAGTGCACGTGCAGCTCGTCGCGCTCGAGCGCACCGCGCAACTCGGCGAGCAGGTGCAGGCGTTCGAGCGCCTCGGCGTGCATGGCCTCGTCGAAGAAGCGGAAGGTGTTGCGCCCGGCCGCCTTGGCCTGGAACATCGCCGTGTCGGCCTTCTTGTACAGGGTGTCGAAATCCCGGCCGTCCCTGGGGTACATGACGAGGCCGAGCGATGCCGTCCCGCTCAGCTCGTGGCCGTCGATGTTGATCGGCTGGGCGAGGGTGGCGAGCACGCGCTCGGCGAAGGCACGCACCGGCGCATCGTCGCTGACGTCGCCGAGCAGGAGCAGGAACTCGTCGCCGCTGACCCGGCACAAGGTGTCGCGCTCGCCCAGCAGGCGCTGCAGGCGTCCGGCCACCTGGCGCAGCAGGTTGTCACCGAGGACATGGCCGAGGGTGTCGTTGACGACCTTGAAGTTGTCGAGGTCGAGGTAGGCCAGCGCGCATCCGCAGGGGGCGCCAGCGGCCGGCGCGAGCGCTTGCTCGAACTGCTGCTGGAACAGCAGCTTGTTCGGCAGGCCGGTGAGCACGTCGTGATGGGCGAGGTAGTCGATGCGCAGCAGCGCGCGCTTGCGCTCGGTGATGTCACGGATGAAGCAGAAGAAGCGCGGATCGACGATGTGGTTGAGGCACTTGATGCTGACCTCGATGTCGCGCAGCTCGCCGTTGCGGCAACGCCAGGCGCTGTCGAAGCGCACGGCGCCCTCGCGGTGGACGCGGGCCAGGGTGGCATGGACGCCCTGCATGTCCATGCCGGCCTCGAGGTCGTCGACCGACAGGGCGAGCAGCTGCTCGCGGCTGTAGCCGGAAAGCGTGCAGGCGGCATCGTTGACTTCGAGGATGCGTGCCGTCGAGTCGATGAGCACGAAGGCGTCCATCGAGGTGCGGATCATGAGGCCGTAGCGCTCGTCGGCGAGGCGCCGCTCGGTGATGTCGGTGGCGATGCCGCCGGCACCGACGACCTTGCCGCTGTCGTCGAACAGCGGGAAATGCACCGACTCGAAGAGGCGGGTGTCGGTGCCGGCGCTGACCCGTTCAGTCAGCTGCATGGGCTTGCTGCTGGCGAGCACCTTGCGGTTGTTGTGCTCGAGCTCCGCGGCGATCTCGGCCGGCCACAGATCGAAGGCGCTGCGGCCGAGGATCTGCTCGCGCGGCCGATTCACCATGCGCTCGAAGGCGGCATTGGCCAGCGTGTAGCGGCAACGGGTGTCGAGCAGATAGATGACGCTGGGCGAGTTGTCGAGGAAGGCGGCGTTCAGTGCATGCGCCTCGCGCAGCGCGCGCGTGCGTTCGATGACCTTGCTCTCGAGCTCGGCTTCGTTTTGCTTGAGGTTGCGAAAGAGCAGGTCGAAGGGCGCAGCGATGCCGGTGACCAGCATGGCGCGGTACAGGAGGTAGGTGGACACCAGGAGCAGGTAATGGCCGACCTCGTTGGCGTAGTCGAACACGCCGATGTAGCGGGTGAAGGCGAACTCGGACAGGGTGGCGAACACGATCGCGCCGACGATGAGCGTGAGCACGCCGCGTTCGAAGTGCGCGCGCCGGGCGAGCAGGACCCCCAGACTGAGGACGAACAGGGCGATGATGACGAACTCGCTGCCGACCTTGAAGTCGGTCAGCCCCTGCCCCTCGATGAAGCAGTCGGGGAAGTAGCCGACGAACACCGCGAGGCCGAGCGTGACGGTGAGCAGCGTGTAGGCGGCGAGCAGCCCGTGCGGCGAGTCGCTGCGCCGGATCGACAGCGTCGCGAACAGGAAGGAGGCGCTTTCGAGGTAGCGGAAGGCGATCCACAACTGGGTGGGCAGATTGGCGTCGTAGCCCGGGAAGAGGTCCAGGCCCTTGTAGGACAGGGTGTGCAATACCGCCAGCCCGGCGACGAAGATCGCGCTGATGCCGAGGATGAGCAGGAAGTTGTTTTCGCTCCAGCGCCGCGAATTCCAGGCCAGCACGAAGATGCCGCCCAGCACCACGATGCGGAAGATCTCGATCAGGGTGTGGAAGAGCAGGAAGCTGTAGCTTGCGGTCAGGTGCAGCAGCGCGATGACGGTGACCAGTCCGCCCAGCTGTGCGGGGCTGAGCAAGGGGGTGTCGCTGTCGGGGGCGTGGCGTTCGAGGGCGATGGCGAGAGAGGGCATGGCTTCACGAGGACCGCGGGGAGCGGCTGGGCCGGCGTGTTTCAGGCTGTCGCCGACGAGTTCGCACGTCTGCCTCGATTGTGCCCGTTTTGAGTTTCCCGAACCAAGGGCGAATCGGCACCGGCGCGCATTTGTGCACAGCCAGGCTCACTGCGCTCGCCCGCCCCGGGCCCGCAGGGCTCACGCCGGGTGCGCGACCGCCAGGCGATTCCGTCCGCTGTGCTTGGCGGTGTAGAGCGCCGCATCGGCACGCCCGATCAGCGCCGCCATCGGCTCGTCCGCGGTGCGTGTCGCCAGGCCCAGCGACAGCGTGACCCGGCCGACCTCGGCATGCCGGTGCTGGTGAAGGCGAAGCCGGATGCGCTCGGCCAGCTCGATGGCCGAGGCGCGCGGGCAGGCGTCGAGCAGAATAACAAACTCCTCGCCGCCCCATCGGATCACTGCGTCGCGGCCGCGCACCGACTGGCTCAGGATGCGCGCGGTGCTGCTCAGCACCTGGTCGCCGATCGGGTGGCCGAAACGGTCGTTGATCTGCTTGAAGTGGTCGATGTCGCACATCAGCAGGTTGAGCGGCTCGCCGGTGGCGTCGGCCCTGGCGATTGCGTCCTCGATCAGCTGCTCGCCGTAGCGGCGGTTGTGGAGCCCGGTGAGCGTGTCGTGGGTGGCGGCGTGGCGCAGCGCCTGCTCCATGTCGACGCGGTCGGAAATGTCCTTGCTGACGCTCACGTAGTGGGTGATGCGGCCTTTCTCATCGTAGATCGGCGAAATGCTCTGCTCGGCGTGGTACCGCGAGCCATCACGCCGCCGGTTGATGAAGGTCGCGCGGAAGTCCACGCCGCGCGCCATCGCGGCGCGCATTTCGGCATAGAAGGCCTCGTCGTGCTCACCCGAGCGGAACAGGGCCGGGGTCTGGCCCAGGAGCTCCTCGGAGGCATAGCCGGTGACGCGGGCGAAGGCGGTGTTGGCGAAGATGATGCGCTCGTGCGCATCGGTGACCAGGATCGGGTCGCTGGCGGCGTCGAGCGCGCGCGCGAGCAAGCGGATCTCGCGCTCGGCCCGCACCGCCTCCGAGATGTCCCGCTGCACCGAGATGAAATGGGTGAGCACGCCGTCGTCGTCGTGCACCGGCGTGATGTTCCAGCGCACGACGTAGGTCGAACCGTCCTTGCGGTAGTTGATCGCCGTACCTTCGAAGAAACGGGCCGCGTTCAGGCAGGCACGCAACTCCTCGATCACCGCAGGGTCCGTTTGCGGTCCCTGGAGGATCGCCAGCGAGCGGCCGCGCAGTTCGTCCAGGGTGTAGCCGGTCATGGCGCAGAACGCCGGGTTCGCGATCAGCACCCGGCAGCCGGCAGAGAGGTCGGCGTCGGTGATCACGATCGCGTTCCAGGACTGCATGACCGCTGCCTGGAAGAGGCTCGACTCGGAGGTGCTCATGAGGGAGGACGAGACCAGCAAAGAATGCGATGCTAGCAGCCGCGGTGTTCCACAGCCGCCGGTTTTGCCTCGATGGTGTGTACTGGGTCACGTCTCCTGCCGGACATCGCGGCCTGTGCCTGCGTCGTGGCCGCATCCACCGCCACACGGCAGGGAGTGAGAGGAATGAAGCTTTACGTGTCGCCGCGCGCGCCCAATCCGCGCCGGGTGCAGATCTTCATCGCCGAGAAGGGCATCGGCGGAATCGAGGAGCTCACGGTCGACCTGGCCAAGGGCGAGCACCGCAGTTCCGACCACCGCGCGCGCAGTCCGCTCGCCAAGGTGCCGGTGCTCGAGCTCGACGATGGGCGCTACCTTGGCGAGACGCGTGCCATCTGCAGCTATCTCGAAGGGCTCTGGCCGGACCCCAACCTGATGGGAAAGAGTTTCGAGGCGCGCGCCTTCATCGAGATGACCGACCGCCGGATCGAGTTCTACCTGCTCGGCGCCATCATGAACTGTGTCCGTCACACCCATCCCGGGCTGGCGCCGCTCGAGCAGCCGCAGTTCGAGGACTTCGGTCGCGCGCAGGGCGAGAAGGTGCGCGAGGTGGCGCGCTGGCTCGACGACGAACTCGGCCGCCAGCCCTTCGTCGCCGGCGAGCGCTTCACGATCGCCGACATCACCGCCTTCTGCGCGCTCGAGTTCGCGCGCGGGCTGATGAAGTTCCGCCCGGGCGCGGAAGGCATGGCAAACCTGCAGGCCTGGCGCGACCGCATCGCCGAACGCCCGAGCGCGCGCGCGGGCGCCTGAGCGGGGACGTCACGACCGGCGCCGCGGTGGAAAAGCTTCGCGGCTGCCGCCGCTCCTACAGAAAAGCTTGGCGCCCGGGGCCCTGTAGGAGCGGCGGCAGCCGCGAAGCTTCAGCGCACCATCACCTCCGAAGCGCGCCGGCCTGTAGGAGCGGCGGCAGCCGCGAAGCTTCAGCGCACCATCACCCCCGAAGCGCGCCGGCCTGTAGGAGCGGCGGCAGCCGCGAAGCTTCAGCGCGCCGTCACCGCCGAAGTGCGCCGGTCTGTAGGAGCGGCGGCAGCCGCGAAGCTTCAGCGCGCCGTCACCCCCGAAGCGCGCCGGTCTGTAGGAGCGGCGGCAGCCGCGAAGCTTCAGCGCGCACCGATTCGTGCCACCGCCGCGAGCCGTGCGCGTGCTTCTCGCGCCTGTGCAGCGCTGCGGGCAGGAGTCTCAGGCAAGCCGCGCCTCGAAGGTCGCCACCGGCTCGGGCCGAGCGAACAGGAAGCCCTGGAAGGCATCGCAGCCGTTGTCGAGCAGGCAGGCGTGCTGGCCGGCGGTCTCGACCCCTTCGGCGACGACGCGGATGTGCAGCGATTCGGCCAGCGCCATGATGGTGCGCACGATCGCCAGGCTATTGGCGTTGTCGGGCAGGTTGCGCACGAAGGCGCGGTCGATCTTGAGCTCGTCGAGCGGCAGGCGCTGCAGGTAGCTCAGCGATGAATAGCCGGTGCCGAAATCGTCGATCGAGAAGCGGATGCCCATCTCGCGCAGGCGCGCCATGGCCTCGATCGCACGCTCGACGTCGGTCAGCAGCAGCGACTCGGTGAGCTCGAGCTTGAGCCGTTCTGCCGGGGCGCCGGTGCGCGCGAGCAGGGCGATCACCTCTTCGACGAAGCCGGGCTGGTAGATCTGTGCGGCGCTGATGTTGACCGCGAGCACAAGGTCTCGCGCGCCGGGCAGCCCGCTCCAGCGCGCCAGTTCGCGACAGGCGAGCGCCATCGCCTCGCGGCCAAGGTCGGGCATCAGCCCGGCCTGCTCGGCGATCGGGATGAACACCCCGGGCGGGGTCAGGCCGTGGCCCGCGCGCTCCCAGCGCAGCAGCGCCTCGGCGCCGATCAGGCGGCCGCAGGCATCGACCTGCGGCTGCAGGTGGATGGTGAATGCGTCGGCACCGAGCGCGCTGCGCAGTTCGGCCTCGAGCTGCAGACGGGTGGCGAGCTCGGCGCGCATCTGCGGGTCGAACACGGTGGCGGTGTTCTTGCCCGAGCGCTTGGCCTCGTACATCGACAGGTCGGCGCGCTGCATCAGTTCGTCGGCGGTGTGATCGTGGCCATTGAACAGCACCAGGCCGATGCTCGCGGTGCACACCCGGTCGAGGCCGGCGAGCCGGTAGGGGGTACCGAGCTGTTCGAGGAGCTTGTCGGCGACATGGCGTGCTGCAGCCAGCGCCTCGGCTTCGGTTTCGGCAAGGTGAGCGAGCAGGACCACGAACTCGTCGCCGCCGAAGCGGGCCACCGTGTCGGATTCGCGCACCGAGGCATGCAGCCGCTGGCCGGTCTCGCGCAGCAGCTGGTCCCCGCTGTGGTGACCGAGCAGGTCGTTGATGTTCTTGAAGTCGTCGAGGTCGATGAACATCAGCGCGCCGTGCTCGCCGCTGCGCGCGTTGTCGACGATCGTGCGCTCGAGGCGCTCGGTCAGCAGGCGGCGGTTGGGCAGTTCGGTGAGCGGGTCGTAATAGGCCAGCATGCGCACCTCGGCTTCGCTGGCGACGTTCTGGGTGATGTCCTGCACCAGCATCACCGCGCCCCGCCGTCCGTCGAGCGGTGCGTCCATCGCCTGCACCCAGGCCTGGAAGTTGCGGTGGCCGGCCGGCGTGTCGAGCGCGTAGCGCACCGAGCAGCGCTCGCCGCTGGCGAGCGCTTCACCGAGCACCTGGTGCACCAGCTCGGCCTGGGGCGCCGGCAGGACCTCCTGCGCACGGCGCCCGACCAGCGCGCTCGGTGGTGCTGCGAGCAGTTCGTCCTGGCGGGTGATCACCTCGATGAAGCGGCCGTCCTCGTCGACCACGAACAGCAGGTCGGGGACTGCGGCGGTGATCGCGCGCAGTCGTGCCTCGCTCGCCACCAGTGCGCGCTGGGTCGCGAGCCGCGCTTCCAGGTCGAGCAGCAGCAGGCCGAGCAGCGCGGTGCCGGCGCCCATGATCAGCAGGTAGGGCAGGCCCAGGGTGTCGAACATCCGGTCCAGGCTTTGCCCGGGCACCTGCGCGATCAGCAGCAGCGAGATGAAGTGGGTGAGGACTCCGAACGCGAACAGCGACAAGGGCGCGCGCCGCACCCAGCCGCGGGCGACGCCGTGGCGGTAGGCGAGCCCGAGCAGCACGGCCGCCACGATCGTGAGCAGGCCGATGGTGAGCCCGTTGCCGCCGAGCGCGAGCCGATAGGCGCCGCCGAAGGTGGCAGCGATGGCGCCGGTGAGCGGGCCGCCGAACAGGGCGGCAAGGCTCAGCACCACCGAGCGCGGGTCGACGATCACGCCGGGGGCGAGCGCGATCGGCATCATCATGCCGGCGACGCAGGCCAGCCCGTAGATGAGCCCGGCGCCGAGCGTGGCGGCGACACTGCCCGGCTTGTGCAGCCGCGCATTGACGCCTTGCAGCAGGCACAGGGCGAGCAGCAGCGCGGTCGCTTGGAGGAGATCGAGCATCATCGGCGTGTTGAGCACCCGCGCGCTTGCGGCGGACGTTGTCGCGGAATTGGGGATGCTAGCGCGCGCACGGTGCCGCGCGTGTCGACTTCATCACGGGCCGCGGTCGGCGGCCGCGGCGCGCGAGTGAGCTCAGGCATCGGGTCGGTAGGGTTTGCCGAGCGATACCGGCGAATTGAGCCGGATCGTGTTGCGGTTGCGCGAGATTGCCACCAGCACCACGATCGTCGCCCAGTAGGGCAGCGAGGACAGCAGTTGCGAAGGGAAGTCGATCTGCAGGCCCGAGCCCTGGATGAAGAGCTGGGTGATCATGACGCCGCCGAAGAGGTAGGCGCCGATCATCACCCGCAGCGGCCGCCAGGTGGCGAACACGACCAGCGCGAGCGCGATCCAGCCGCGCCCGGCGACCATGCCCTCGGCCCACATCGGGGTGTAGAACACCGACAGGAAGGCGCCGCCGATGCCCGCCATGGCGCCACCGAACAGCACTGCGAGGTAGCGGATGCGGATCACCGGATAGCCGATCGCGTGGGCCGACGCGGGCGACTCGCCCACCGCGCGCAGCACCAGCCCGCCGCGGCTGCGATGGAAGAACCACAGCAGCCCCCAGAACAGCATCCATGAGAAGTACACCAGCGCCTGCTGGTTGTAGAGCGCCTCGCCGATCAGCGGCAGGTCGGCGATGAAGGGAATGCGGATCGGCGGCACCGCCTGCAGCGCCACCGCCTCGTAGGGCTTGCCGACGAAGGCGGCGAGGCCGACGCCGAAGATCGCCAGGGCGAGGCCGGAGGCCACCTGGTTGGCCATCAGCGTCAGCGTCAGCAGGCCGAAGATCGCCGCCATCGCCATGCCCGCGCCCATGCCGGCGGCCACGCCCAGCCAGGGGCTGGCGCTATGGTGGGTGACCGCGAACGCGGCCACCGCGCCCATCGCCATCATGCCTTCGGCCCCCAGGTTGAGCACGCCGGCCTTCTCGCTCACCAGCAGGCCGAGGGCGACGATGATCAGCGGCGTGCCCGCCACCACGGTGGCGAACAGCATCGAACTGAACAGGCCCGCGTCCATGGCGCTCGCCCTCAGTGGCCAGGCGCCGCGCGGCGGCGCAGGCGCAGGCGGTAGTCGATGAACACGTCGGCGCCGAGCAGGAAGAACAGCAGCATGCCCTGGAACACCATCGAGATCGAATTGGGCAGGTTGAGGTACTGCTGCGCCTGCTCGCCGCCGATGTAGAGCAGCGCCATGAGCAGGCTGGCGAGCAGGATGCCGAAGGCGTTGAGCCGTCCGACGAAGGCGACGATGATCGCCGCGAAGCCGTAGCCGCTGCCGACCTTGTCGGTGAGCTGGCCCATCGGCCCGGCGACCTCGCCCATGCCCGCGAGCCCGGCGGCGGCGCCGCCGAGCAGCAAGCCCACCCAGATCATGCGCGTGGCTGAGAAGCCGGCGTAGCGCGCGGCCTCCGGGGCCTCGCCCGCCACCCGCATGCGAAAGCCGGCATGGCTGCGGGCGAGGAAGGCATGGCCCGCCACCAGTGCGCCGAGCGCGATCATGAAGCCGAAGTGCAGGCGGGTGCCCTCGACCAGCGCCGGCATCAGCGCCGCCTCGCCGAACATGCGTGTCTGCGGGAAGTTGAAGCCGTCGGGGTCCTTCCACGGCCCGAACACCAGCCACGACACGAAGAGCTGGGCGACATAGACCAGCATCAGCGAGACCAGGATCTCGCTGGCATTGAAGCGGGTGCGCAGCAGCGCGGGGATCGCCGCCCACGCCGCACCGCCGAGGGCGCCAGCGGCGATCATCAGCGGCAGCGCCAGCGCGCTCTCCGCGTTGCCGAAATGCAGCGCCACGCCGGTGGCCGCCACCGCGCCGAGCATGAACTGGCCTTCGGCGCCGATGTTCCACACGTTGGCACGAAAGCCGATCGCCAGCCCGATCGCGCACAGCATCAGCGGCGCGGCCTTGAGGAGCAGTTCGGAGACCGCGTAGAGGTCCTTGACCGGGTTGAGGAAGAAGACGCGGAAGCCTTCGATCGGGTCCTTGCCGAGCGCGGCGAACACCACCATGCCACCGAGCAGCATCAGCGCCACGGCGAGCAGCGGCGAGACCCAGGCCATCAGCCGCGAGGGTTCGGCGCGGGCTTCGAGTTCAAGCATGCCGCGTCTCCGTCGCCGGCACATCGGTCTCGGCGCCCGGCCACAGGCCGCTCATCCATACGCCGATGTCCTCGATGCTGGTTTCGCTCGCCGCGCGCGCCGGCGACAGGCGGCCCTTGGCGATCACCGCGATGCGATCGCAGATCTCGAACAGCTCCTCGAGCTCTTCCGAGATCACCAGCACCGCGCCGCCGCGGTTGCGCAGGTCGATGAGCTGCTGGCGGATGAAGGTGGCAGCGCCGACGTCCACGCCCCAGGTGGGCTGTGCGCACACCAGCAGCCGGGGGGCCTGCAGGATCTCGCGGCCGACGATGAACTTCTGCAGGTTGCCGCCCGACAGCGACTTCGCGGCCGCCGCGGTGCCGCCGCAGCGCACGTTGAATTCGTCGATGCAGCGGCGCGCGAAGTCGCGGGCGCGGCCGAAGCGCAACAAGCCGGCGCCCACCAGCTGCTGGCTGTGTGCGGCGGTGAGCAGCGCGTTGTCGGTGAGCGACATTGCCGGCACCGCGCCGCGGCCGAGGCGTTCCTCGGGGACGAAGGCGAGCCCGAGCCGGCGCCGCTTGCCGGCGGGCAGCCGGCCGGCCTCGACGCCGCAGATCTGCACGGGGAATTTTTCCGCCAATGGCTCCTCGCCCGAGATTGCGCGCAGCAGCTCCTGCTGGCCGTTGCCGGAGACGCCGGCGATGCCGACGATCTCGCCCGCATGCACGTCGAGATGGATGTCGCGCAGGTCGGTGCCGAAGGGGTCGTCGCAGGCGTGTGACAGGCCCGCCAGGCGCAGGCGCAACTCGCCGCCGGCGCTCGCCACGCCGTGCTCGCAGTGCGGCAGGTCCTTGCCGATCATCATGCGCGCCATCGACTGCGCGCTCTCCCGGGCGGGGATGCACCCGCCGCTGACCTTGCCGGCGCGCAGCACGGTGGCGGTGTGGCAGAGTTCGCGGATCTCGTCGAGCTTGTGGCTGATGTATAGGATGGAGCAGCCCTCGGCGGAGAGCTGGCGCAGGGTCTCGAACAGCTTGCGCACCGCCTGCGGGGTCAGCACCGAGGTCGGCTCGTCCATGATCAGCAGGCGCGGGTTCTGCAGCAGGCAGCGGATGATCTCGACGCGCTGGCGCTCGCCCACCGACAGCGCGTGCACGTGGCGGCGCGGATCGACCGGCAGGCCGTAGCGCGCCGAGACCTCAACGATGCGCTGCGCCAGTTCGTCGAGGGGCGGGCTGCCGGGCAGGGCGAGGGCGACGTTCTCGACCACGGTGAGGGTCTCGAACAGCGAGAAATGCTGGAACACCATGCCGATCCCGAGCTTGCGCGCATGCGCCGGGCTGGCAACCGCGACCTCTTCGCCTTCCCAGAACATGCGGCCGCTGCTCGGGCGGGTGACGCCGTAGATGACTTTCATCAGCGTCGACTTGCCGGCACCGTTCTCGCCGAGGATCGCGCGAATCTCGCCTGCCCCCACGCTGAGGTCGACATCGTCGTTGGCCACCACCGTCGGATACACCTTGCCGATGCCTTGCAGCACGAGGCGCGCAGGCGCGCAGGCGGAGCCGTGCGGCGCGGGGAAGGTCGAGGGCGGGATGGGCACGGGCGATCGGGGGGCGGTGTGGAGTCGGACAGGCGGCTGTCGGAACGGCGGCGGGCAGCGCAGGCGGCCTCAGCGCTCTCCCTGCGCCGGCTGCTTCGCCGCGGCTGCCTCGGCCTCGGCGGCTTCGAGCGAGAGTGCCTGGGCGCGTTGCAGGTCGCCGGGGCCCAGCTTCACGGCGACGCTGTCGCGTTCCTGCACGCCGTCCATGTTGAGCAGGGCGGCGGCACGGTTGAACCACACATAGGCCTGCACCGCGTCCGGCTCGACGCCGATGCCGCTGCGATGCAGGCGGCCATACTCGACCATGCCTTCGGGGTCGCCCGCCTGCGCCGCGGCGGCGATCCAGCGTGCCGACAGGGCGTAGTTCTGCGGCACGCCGACGCCGCTGCGGTAGAGCTTGCCGAGCAGCACCATCGCGCCGGTGTGGCCGCTCTCGGCCGCCTGGCGGAGTCGCGTCAGCGCCTCCGCCGTGCCCTTGCTGTCGCGCGCGGTGTCGAGCAGCGCCGCGCGCGCGGCGCGGAAATCGGCGTCGAGCGGGTCGATGGCCGCCGCGGTGTCTGCGACCGTGGCGGCGACGGGAGCCGGCGTGCCGACGTCATCGGTCGCCATCATCACGCCGCCACCGACGATCGCGAGCAATGCCAGCGCGGCGAGCACGCCGACGACCAGCGGCCATTTCCGCCGCCGCGCGGACATGTCGTCATGGGCAAGGAAACGGTGCGAGCATCCCAGGCAGCGCCAGGGGTGAAGTCCCGGGCTGCCAACGTGTTCTTCATGGGAGCGCCAGCGCGAGCGGCGACAGTCGGCCGATCCGCAGGCGGGACAGGTGGGCGGGGCGATCGTGTCCAAGGCGGCCCTCGTTCAGTGCTTCCAGATCCACAGGATCACGATCACCGCGAGCGTCAGCAGCAGCGTGCTGCCGCCCACCGCTGCAACCACCGGATTGTCGCGCCACCGGCTGCGCGCTGCCGGCGCGTGGAAACGATGCACGCACGACAGGCAGCGCCAGGCGTGTTCGCCCTCGTGGGCGCGCCGCTCGTCCTCCGATTTCCAGGGGGATTCGCGGCAATCGGTACCGTCACAGCGTGGGCAGGTGGGCATGGCGTATCGATCGTGCTTGCCACGGCCGCAGACTCGCCTGCAACCGTTTCTGTAAATTCTTGCAATTATATAGAGTCTAGGCGAAAGAGCGCCGATTGGTGGCGCGGTGGCCGTCACGCCGCATGCGGTGTGCGCCTTGCGGGCGAAGTGTCGGGCCTTGGGCGCCGGGAGGCAGGGGGCCGTTGGCGTGCGTGCGGAGGCTGAAAAAGCTCGCTACAGGTGCTTGGGTGGGGAGGTTCGCGGCTTCCGCCGCTCCTACAAGGGGTGCGGGTGGAGAGGTTCGCGGCTTCCGCCGCTCCTACAGGGGGTGCGGGTGGGGAGGTTCGCGGCTTCCGCCGCTCCTACAGGGGGCGTAGGCGACGGCTTGCGGCTTAGGGCGCTCGGACAGGCGCACGTGGGTGGGTGATTCGCGGCTTCTGCCGCTTCTACATGGGGTGGCGTGCGGGGGGGCTTGCTGGGCCGCGGGGTTCGCGGCTTCCGCCGCTCCTACAAGGGGGCACGTGGGCGCCGGGGGTTTTGTAGGAGCGGCGGAAGCCGCGAGCTTTTGAAGCGGTTGGTGCGTCGACCGCGCTTAGCCGCAGGTCCCCACCGCGCCGCAGGCGGTGCAGAAGTCGCAGCCGTCCTTGCGGATCACGGTGTGGTTGCCGCACTCGGCGCACAGCGCGCCTTGCATCAGCTTGGGTTCGCTGTCGTCGCGCGGCGACTCGAGGATGCCCATCTCGCGGGTCGGGTAGCCCTTCTCGTCGAGCACGCCGAGCATGGCGTAGCGGTGGATGATGAGCTGCGCCAGGTAGGCCACCGTGCTCGGCCAGTTCTGCTGGCGCTTGGTGCCGGGGACGAAGGCCATGAAGTCGCCGAGCGGCTCGGGGTAGTCGAGCAGTTTGCGCAGCTTCATGCCGATCCAGGCCGGGTCCATGACGCGCATGTCGAGCGACAGGATGCGGGTGAGGCCGTCCAGCGCGCGCGGGTAGTTGCCCGACAGCCACACCGAATACGGGCGGGTGACGCCCGCGGCGTAGCCGTCCTGCGGCGGCAGGGTGATCTCCTTGAGGCCGAGCACGAAGTCTTCGCCGGTGGCCGGGTTGTAGATGTCCACCGTCCACGACAGCGTGCCGTCGGTGCCGGTCTTCGGCTCTTCCAGGCTGAAGAGCGTGTCCAGCACCGGGTTGTGCTCGTCTTCCTTGTCGAACACGCCGAGCTTCTCGCAGCGGTAACGCACCACTTGGGCGAAGGCGGATACGGTGCCCGGCATCAGCTTCTTCTCGCCGTGGGGCGGAAGCGGCATCTCGAAGGCCTTTTCACCGAGGTTGCGTGCCAGGGTGTCGAGCTTGAGTTTGAGCCAGCCGCGGTCGTTGGCGCGCATGTCCATGGACAGGGTCTTGGCCACCGCACCCAGGCCGCGCGGCTGGTCGGCGCCGTTGACCCAGACCTCGAACGGGAAGCTGCCGCCGTTGTTGCCGACCTGGCCGACGAAGAGCGCGAAGTCGCCGGTCGGGGTGCTGAGCATGTAGGTCCACGCCATGTTGCCGTCGGGCATCTCGGGGCGGCCGGGCCAGCGCAGGCTGGCGAGCACCGGGGCGGGCAGGCTCTTGATCGACAGGCGCTTGTTGGCGTCGACGATCTCGACGTCGTGCGGCCGCTTCTGCTCGGCGGTCGGGGTGACCGACAGCACCGAACCGAGCACGGCGTTGGGGCGGTAGGTGGCGAGCCCCTTGAGGCCGTCCTTCCAGGCGGTGAGGTAGAGGTCCTCGAACTCGGCGTAGGGGTAGTCCTCCGGCACGTTCACCGTCTTGGAGATGGACGTGTCGATGTACGGAGCGACCGCGGCGACCATGTCCTTGTGCGCCTGCGCGGAGATCTCGAGCGCGGTGACGAAGGATTGCGGCAGCGCGTCGACGTTGCCGCCGAGGTGCTTGTACAGGCGCCACGCGTAGTCCTCGACCGCGTACTCCTTGAAGGTGCCGTCGGCCATGCGCTTGCGCCGGGTGTAGGTGTACGAGAACGGCGGCTCGATGCCATTGGAGGCGTTGTCGGCGAAGGCCAGGCTGATCGTGCCGGTGGGCGCGATCGACAGCAGGTGCGAGTTGCGGATGCCCTGCTTGCGGATCTTGTCCTTCACGTCGGCCGGCAGGCGCGAGGCAAAGTTGCCGCCCGACAGGTACAGGTCGGCGTTGAAGAGCGGGAAGGCGCCGCGTTCCTTTGCGAGCTCGGACGAGGCGAGGTAGGCGCGGTTGCGCATGAACTCGGAGATCTTGCGGCCTTCTTCGCGCGCCTCGGCCGTGTCGTAGCGCTTGCCGAGCATGATCAGCGCGTCACCCAGGCCGGTGAAGCCCAGGCCCACGCGGCGCTTGGACTGCGCTTCGGCGTGCTGCTGCGCGAGCGGCCAGTGGGTGGCCTCGAGCACGTTGTCGAGCATGCGGATGGAGACGTCGACCACCTTGCCGAAGCCGGCATAGTCGAACTCGGCCTTGTCGGTGAACGGATTCCTGACGAAGGGCGTGAGGTTGATCGAGCCCAGGCAGCAGCAGCCATAGGGCGGCAGCGGCTGTTCGGCGCACGGGTTGGTGGCCTCGATGGTCTCGCAGTAGTACAGGTTGTTGTCCTGGTTCATGCGATCCAGGAACAGGATGCCCGGCTCGGCGTGGTCGTAGGTCGAGCGCATGACCTGGTCCCACAGCTCGCGCGCGCGCACCTTGCGGTACACCCACATGCCGTCCTCGCGCTGGTAGGCGCCGGCCTGCTTGATCTCTTCGGTGGGTTCGGCCTTGTGCACCAGCTCGACGAAGCCGTCGGCCTCGACCGCCCGCATGAAGGGATCGGTGACGCCGACCGAGATGTTGAAGTTGGTGAGGTCGCCTTCATCCTTGGCGTGGATGAATTCCTCGATGTCGGGGTGGTCGCAGCGCAGCACGCCCATCTGCGCGCCGCGGCGCGCGCCGGCCGATTCCACCGTCTCGCACGAGCGGTCGAACACGCGCATGTAGGACACCGGGCCGGAGGCGTTGGAGGCCGTGCCCTTGACCAGCGCGCCCTTGGGGCGGATCGACGAGAAGTCGTAGCCGACGCCGCCGCCGCGGCGCATGGTCTCGGCGGCCTGGGCGAGCGCGGTGTAGATGCCGGGGCGGCCGTCGACCGCCTCGGTCACCGAGTCGCCGACCGGCTGCACGAAGCAGTTGATCAGGGTGGCGGCGAGCGTGGTGCCGGCGGCGCTGTTGATGCGGCCGGCGGGCACGAAGCCTTTTTCCTGCGCCTCGAGGAACTTCGCCTCCCAGTGCGTGCGCTTGTCTTCGGACTCGATCGCGGCGAGTGCGCGGGCGACGCGGCGGCGCACTTCGGCGACGGTCTGCTCGTTGCCCTTGGCGTACTTTTCAACGAGGACCTCGCCGGAGATTTCCTGCATCGGCAGGTTGGCGGCAGAGGGTTTGGCGGTGTTCTGGGTGGACGCGCTGGTGGTCTCGCTCATGGTCTTTTTCTTCCTCCGTGGTGGGTCTTGGAACGGACGGAAGAATAGCGCGGAACGAGCAATCGTGCAAAAAAATAAAATACTTATAAAACAATAGCTTGAGAAATTTGTTTGTATTTCATGATTTTGTTGAACACTATATATAGTAGCTCCGCGGGCGGGTTCTTATCCGGGAAACCCAGTCTCCACGCGGGTTTGCGCCACTTCGCCGCTGCCTACATGCGCGGGAAGAAGAGCGACAGGTAGGCGGCGAAATCGATCTCGGCGCCCTCGCGCAGGCCCGCCATGCGCTCCGGTTCGAGGCCAAGCAGGCTCCAGGTTTCGGGGGCGACCAAGGCTGCGGCGGCGCTGCTCGGCAGGTCGGCCTCGTCGGCCTCGGCGATGCGCCGGGCGAGGTTCAGCGTCGCCGCCTCGGCGGCGTAGGCGCCGCCGAGGCGTGGCAGCATCTGCGCACCCACAGCGGTGATGAAACGTTCCGGCAGTTGCCAGCGGTCCAGCAGGGCGGCACCCAGCTCGGCGAAGTCGCAGCCGACGAGCCGACGCTCGGCAGCCTCGATCGGCTCCTCGCCGGTGTTCGCTGCGAGGCGTGCGGCTGCGGCGAGCTCGGGTACGGTCTGGTACATCACCAGGTGCCCGGTGTCGGCAAGCACGCCGATCACGAACAGGCGTTCGCCGGCGGTGAGGCCGGCGGCGACCCCCGCTGCGCGCGCGGCCAGTCCGGTGAGCAGGCTGTTGCGCCAGAACCGCCGCATGTCCAGGTGGGCGGGGCGGATGCCGGCGAAGATGCCCTGCAGGGACATCGCCAGCACGAGGTCGTGCACCTGCTGCAGGCCGAGCAGGGAGACCGCGCGCACGATGTCCTCGACGCGGCCGCGCTGGCCGAACAGGGGGCTGTTGACCAGGTGCAGCAGGCGGGCCGAGAGCGCGGGATCGGCCGAGACCAGGCGCGCGACCGTGGCGACCGAGCCGGCCGGCGATTCGAGTTGTTCGCGCACGCGCATGTAGACGTCGGGCAGCGAGGTCAGCGCCTCGATCTGGCTGACCAGTTCCTGGGCAGAGTGCATTTTCGGCTTCCTGTGGATCGGGGGATCGGGCTCATCCAAGGTTCCGCGCGCGCGGTGCGCGCGGGGCAAATACCAGTGGCTGCACGGGCGGCAGCTCGGGTTGCAGGGTGGCGTGCTCGATGCCGAAGCGGGCGCGCAGCAGGCTGCGCTCGGCCTCCAGCACCGCCGGCCAGCGTGTCGCGTCGGCGAGCACGACGTGGGCGGAGAGGGCGCTCCGGCGCGAATCCAGGCTCCAGATGTGGAGGTCGTGCACCGAGCGCACGCCATCCACGCCCGCCATCGCGTGGCCGATCTCGGGCAGCGACAGGCCCTCGGGGACGCCCTCCAGCAGTGTATGCACCACCTGGCGCAGCAGCGACAGCGTGGAGTACAGGATCAGGCCGCAGATCAGCATGGTGAGCAGGGGATCGATCGGCATCCAGCCGGTGTACAGGATCACGATCCCCGAGGCGAGCGCGGCCACCGAGCCGAGCAGGTCGCCGATCACGTGCAGCAGCGCGCCGCGCGTGTTGAGGTCGCTCTCGCCGCGGGTCAGCAGCCAGGCGACGGCCAGGTTCAGCACCAGACCGCCGAGCGCGACCAGGATCACCGCCTCGCCGGCCACCGCGCGCGGCTCGAGCAGTCGCTCGACCGCGTGCCACACCAGGCCGCCCACGATCACCAGCATGAAGAGCCCGTTGGCGAGCGCGGCGAGCGCCTCGACCCGGCGCAGGCCGTAGGAGTGGCGGGCGCTGGTCGGGCGCAGCGCGATGCGCGCCGCGAGCGCGGCCAGCCCGAGCGAGGCCGCGTCGGTGAGCATGTGGCCGGCGTCGCCGAGCAGGGCGAGCGAGCCCGACCACCAGCCGGCCATGGCCTCGACCGCGGCGAAGCCGAGCGTCAGCACGAGCGCGAGCGGCAGGAAGCGGCTCGCCGAGTGGTCGTGGGCGTGGTGGTGGTCGTGCGCATGCCCGCCCCGCCGGGCATGGCCGGGGACGTCAGGGGCGTGGTGGTGCTCGTGACCGTGATGGGTGTGCATGGCAGCGCTTCCCGGAAGGGCTTCGGTGGATTATGCCTGTGGCACCGGTAGGCCCGGCAAGCCCGAGCGCCCGCGCTGGGGGCGCACGCGCGCCGTCGCCCCTCCTGCGCCCATCGGATCAGCGTTGCAGCAGGCCCGAGAAACGTTCCACCACCTTCACGACCTCGTTGGCGCCGTTATGGATGCCGTCGATGACCTCGCCGGCCTCGCGCGCGAGGTCGATGCTCGCGGTGGCGGTCTCGTGCATGCCGTGCACCCGCGAGATCGCCTGGTGGGCGGCGTCCTGCACGGTGGAGATCATGGAGCTGATTTCGGTGGTCGCCTTGGAGGTGCGCTCGGCGAGCTTGCGCACCTCGTCGGCGACCACGGCGAAGCCGCGACCGTGCTCGCCCGCCCGCGCGGCCTCGATTGCGGCGTTGAGGGCGAGCAGGTTGGTCTGGTCGGCGATCTCGCGGATGGTGTTGACGATGGTGGTGATCCGTCCGGTCTCGTCGCCGAGCTGGCCGAAGGTGTGCGCAGCGTCCTCGGCGCTGCCCGAGATCGCCACCATCTGCGTGGTTGCGCGCGCGATCACTGCGGTGCCGCGCTCGGCGAGGTGGGCGTTGTCGCGTGCGCGCTCGAGCGCGGCGCCGGCGTTGGCGATCTCTTCCTCGAGGGCCTCCATGCGGGCACTGATGTCGGAGGCGAGCTTGATGAACTTGTAGGGCCGGCCGACCTCGTCGAACACCGGGTTGTAGCTGGCCTCGAGCCAGACCGTGCGGCCGTTGCGGGCGAGGCGCCTGAAGCGCCCGGAAAGGTATTCGCCGTGGCGCAGGCGCTCCCAGAACCTGGCGTACTCGGGCGTATCGGCATCCTCCGCGGAGCAGAACACGCGATGGTGGCGGCCGAGCACCTCGTTGCGGGCGTAGCCCATGGTGGCGAGGAAGTTGTCGTTGGCGTCGAGCACCTTGCCGTCGAGGTCGAACTCGATCATCGCCATCGAGCGCTCGATGGCGGCCAGCATTGCGCGGTGCTCGGCGCCTTCGCGGATCTGTGCGGTGATGTCCGTGGCGAGCTTGACCACGCGCAGCACGCGACCGTCGGGACCGAACACCGGGTTATAGGTGGCCTCGAGCCAGACCGGCTCGCCGCTCGCGTCGCGGCGCTCGAAGCGCCCGCTCACCGGCTCGCCGCGGCGCAGGCGCTGCCAGTGCGCGAGGTAGTCCGGCGAGTTCGCGTAGGCCTCGTCGCAGAACATGCGGTGATTCCTTCCGAGCACCTGTTCGCTGCGATACTTCATCGTCGCGAGGAAGAGTTCGTTGGCGAACAGGATGGTGCCGTCGGGTGCGAACTCGATGCGTGCGGTTGCGCGGTCGATCGCGTCGATCACCGCCTGGCGCGCGGCGAGTTCGGTCTGTTGTTCCTGAAGGGTGATCTTGAGCTTGCGGTTGAACATGGTCGGGTGGCCGTGGTCGGGAGTCGCGATGGCGGGTGAGCGTCGGTCGCCTGCCCGGAGGCTCGGCGTGCCGGGCGGGACCGTGACGGGACAGGGTGTCGGCGCCGGACGCGGGGCGTATCCGGTATAACGGCAGGCCAGGGTCATTCTTTACATCATGTCGAAACACGTATGAAGAAGACGATCGCACAGCATGAACGGGGTGTTCGCCTGCTGAGCTGGAACATCCAGTGGGCGCGCGGGGCGGACGGGCGGGTGGATCTGGCGCGCACCTGCGACGCGATCCGGGCCGCGGGGCCGCTGGACGTGATCTGCCTGCAGGAGGTGGCGAGCAATTTCCCCGGCCTCGCCGGCGGCGCCCGGGAGGACGAGCCAGCCTGCCTCGCCGAGGCCTTCGCGGATTTCGAACCGGTGTTCGGTGCGGGCATGGATGTACCCGACGGTGAGGGCGGGCGAGCGCGCTTCGGCAACCTGCTGCTGTCGCGCCTGCCGGTGGGGCAGGTGTTCCGCCACCTGCTGCCATCGCCTGCCGACCCGGCGTTTCCGGCGATGCAGCGGGTGTGCGTGGAGGCCGTGGTGGAGGCGCCGTGGGGGCCGCTGCGGGTGATGAGCACCCACCTGGAGTATTACTCGGCGCGCCAGCGCCGCGCCCAGGTCGAGGCCTTGCGCGCGCTCCAGGCCGAGGCGGCGGACTTGGCGCGGCTGCCGGCGGCGGGCAAGGAGTCCAACCCCGCCTTCGCCGCACGCCCGCGCCCGGCCACTGCGGTGTTGTGCGGGGACTTCAACTGCGAGCCGGACTCGGCCGAATACCTCGCGCTGCAGCGCCCGCTGCCCGCGTCCGAGCACGCGCCGGAGGCCCACCGCCCGCACTGGGTGGATGCCTGGCCGCTCGTGCACGGCGCGCGTACGCACGCACCCAGTGTGGGCTTGCACGGCGCGGAGTGGCCCGACCGCGCCTATTGCTGCGATTTCTTCTTCGTGACCACCGACCTGATGCCGCGCGTGCGCGCGGTCGAGGTGCTCGCGGACACCGCGGCGTCGGATCACCAGCCGGTGGTGCTGGAGTTGGCGTGAGGCGTGAGGCGTGAGGCGTGAGGCGT
>Ga0268298_10001538_pt1 | contig 27004 bp, 24 predicted proteins | sample WWTPWeurt_MetaG_FD_194462 | JGI IMG/M metagenome (GOLD analysis project Ga0268298, IMG submission 194462) | Activated sludge microbial communities from WWTP in Nijmegen, Gelderland, Netherland - WWTP Weurt | ecosystem: Engineered > WWTP > Aerobic digester > Activated sludge | place...
AGCGAACTCAAGACCCTGCATCAGATCAACCCCTTGCGGCTGGGCTATGTGGAGCGTTGGACACCGCTCGGCGGCCAACGGGCGCTCGATGTCGGCTGCGGCGGGGGGCTCTTGTCCGAAGCCATGGCGGCCCGGGGCGCCGAGGTCATGGGGATAGATCTGAGTGCCGCGGCCTTGCAGGTCGCCCGGCTCCATCTGCGGGAGTCCGGCCTGGAGGTCCGCTACGAGCGCCTGTCGGTGGAACAGCTCGCCCTCTCCATGCCGGAATCCTTCGACGTCCTCACCTGCATGGAGCTGCTGGAGCATGTGCCGGATCCCGCCTCGGTGATCCGCGCCTGCGCCAGCTTGTTACGCCCGGGAGGCCGAGCCTTTTTCTCCACCCTCAACCGCAACCCCAAGTCCTATCTGTTCGCTATCATCGGCGCCGAGTATCTCCTCGGTCTGCTCCCCAAGGGCACCCATGACTATGCCAAGTTCATCCGTCCTTCGGAGCTGGATGTCTGTATCCGCGCCAGTGACCTCCAACTCTTGGACATCACCGGGATGAACTATGACCCCTTTACCCGGGACTATTCCCTCAGCCGGGATGTGGACGTGAATTACATGGTCTGCTGTGAAAAGCCGCTCTGAGGCAAGAGGACTCAATCCCGGCTGGAGCGGCCTTCCAGTTCGCGCAGCCGGGCCACCACCTCTTCGAGCAGATTCCGATTGGTGGCGATGAGGTCGGACAGGATACCGATCAGCACCATCTGAAATCCGGCCAAGAGCAACACGGCCGCCAGCACCACCGATTGGACATGCAACTGGCCTTCATCGGTGAAGAAAAAGAAATAGAGGAAACGCATCCCCAGCAGGACACCCGCTGTAAAGGTGAGCAGGCCAATGGCGCTGAACACCTGGAGCGCCTTATAACGGGCATAGGTGCGCAGACCGATCAGACCGGACTTGACGACGAACTGCCCGGCGTGATCGAACAGCCTGGATTCACGCAGTTTGGGATTGGTGCGGATCGGCAGACTGAGAATGGCAAAACGGTTCCGTCCGGCCTGGATCACATGCTCGGCGGTATGATCGAAATCGGTGATGGTGGTGAGCCGCAGGGCGGCGGCGCGGGAATAGGCGCGAAAACCGCTGGCCACATCGGGGACACTGGCGTTCGCCAAGAGGCTGATGATCCGGCTGCCAAACCGCTGCAACAGGCGTTTGACGAGGGAGAAATGATGGATGGTCTCGGGTTGTCGATCGCCGATGACGATGTCCGCCTGGCCGTCGAGGATGGGGGTCACCAGCTTGGGGATATCTCCGCCGCAATACTGATTGTCGCCGTCGGTGTTGACGATGATATCGGCCCCCAGGGCCAGACACCGGTCAATCCCGGCCCGAAAGGCATTCCCCAGGCCCCGATTGCGGGCGAAACGCAGGATATGCTCCGCCCCCGCCACCCGGGCGATCTCCGCCGTGCCGTCGCTGGAGCCGTCGTCGATGACCAGCACCTCCACCGCGGTCACCCCCGGGATCTGTCTGGGGATATCGGCGATGGTCGACGGCAGGGTCGCCGCTTCATTCAGGCAGGGGATTTGGACGATGACTTTCATGGCTTCAATACCTGGGGTTTTTTATCGCTCGGATGATCCCCTATTCTGTGGCATAGCCTCCCCGGAGGCGACCGCTTCCCCGAATCACCGCTCTTGCGCCACCCAGGAAACGCCCCCCAGCCATGTCCCCAGCCGACGCCGAACTTCGCTTTCCCAATGCCGCCACCCCGCCGGGTTCGGCCAAGTATTACAGCCTGCGCTTCGCCCCGGCGCCCAGACGCCCGGATCTGGCCCTGATCCTGCTCTGGCACTGGGAACTCTGGCGCATCCGGGACGAATCCAAGGACCCCGGAGTGGCGCGACTCAAATTGGACTGGTGGCGGCAGGAGTTGCAGGAGACCAGGCTCGGTCGGGGACAACACCCCATGAGCCCGGCCCTGGGCGACCTCATCCAGCGTCATCGACTTCCCTCCGGGCCCTTTCTCGGCCTTGCCGACGCCGTCGAGCAAGACCTCTTGCGTACCCCCTATCCAGGGTTGGCGGAACTCATGGAGTACGCCGACCGGGCTACGGGCGGCCTCATGGAACTCCTCACCCGTATCCTCGGGGCCGAAGAGGAAGAGGCGGCGCTCGCCCGGGAACTGGGCATCGGCATCAGATTGGTGGAGGTGGTCCAGGAACTCGGCGGCGACCTGCGCCGGCAACGCTGTTATCTCCCTAGGGAAAGTCTCAGGCAGGTCGGGCTCAGCCCGGACGAGCTGACCACCCCAAAGGCGGCGGCGACCTTGAAATCGCTCCTGGCGACCTTTTCCGCCCAGGTCCAGAGCCATCAGGAGCTGGCCATGAAACGATCGCGCGCCGCCAGGCGGCGACTGGGGCCGGCCCTGGCCCTGGCGGCCATCGCCCGCGCCACCCTGAAGGAGATCCGGAACAGCGACTATCCCGTCCTCCGGCAGCATATCCGGCTGACCCCCTGGCGCAGCCTCTGGATCGCCTGGGGTGCCCAATGGTGATGGGGTCCTGCGCGAACTTCACTGTTTGCGGCATGCCGGACTGGAGCTTGCACGACCATCAAAGAGGTCGAGGTCGAACTGAAGGAATTTTGGATACCTTGTCTCCGTCGGTAATGACAGGGGATCAGACTTACTCTTCGCGCTACCGCAGGATTGGGTTATTCTTTGGGCATGGCTGGGGGAGTATTCCGAACAAAACATCTTGATCTGATTCTCGCGGAAGCCGATGCCTCCGTGCATAAACTCAAGCGTTCGCTTGGTCCCATTGATCTTATTGCCCTCGGTATCGGGGCGATCGTAGGCGCTGGAATTTTTGCCCTGGTGGGCACAGCGGCAGCGGGCGACCCATTCCGGCCCGGTGCTGGTCCGGCGCTCATCCTCTCCTTCCTGCTGACAGGGGGGGCGTGCGCCCTCACTGGCCTGTGCTACGCCGAATTCGCGAGCCTCGTCCCCATCGCGGGAAGCGCCTATACCTACGCCTATGCTACCCTCGGTGAATTCGTGGCCTGGATCATCGGCTGGGACCTCATTCTCGAATACGCCGTCGGCAACGTGGCCGTAGCCGTCTCTTGGTCGGGCTATTTTTGCGAGCTTTTGCGAGGCTTCGACATCGAGTTTCCCCGCTGGCTCGCCACGGATCTGCGTACGGCTTTGCAGACGCCTGAAATCATGAATGCCGCACCCAGGATTTTCGACGTGCCCATCATTTTCAATCTGCCCGCTGTCTTCATCGTGGCGGCGATCACATCCCTGCTTGTCATCGGCACCAAAGAGAGCGCACGTTTTACCGCCTTCATGGTGGGCATCAAGTTGCTCGCCCTCGGCTTCTTCGTCTTCACGGGGTTGAGCTTCGTCAAGCCGTCCAACTGGCAACCCTTTGCACCCAACGGCTGGGCAGGTATACAAGCCGGCGCGGCGGTGATTTTTTTCGCCTATATCGGGTTCGACGCTGTTTCGACCCTGGCGGAGGAGTGCCGTAACCCGTCTAGGGAGCTACCCATCGGTATTCTGGGATCGCTCGCGGTATGCACCCTGATCTACATCGTCGTCGCGGCGATCCTCACGGGAATGGTCCCTTGGAACCAGCTCAACACGGCCGAGCCTCTTGCCGTGGCCATGCGCGTCGTGCACAAAGATTGGGCCGCTGGCCTTGTTGCTTTTGGTTCCGTTGTCGCCCACACCGCCGTCCTTCTCGTCTTTCAACTCGGCCAGCCGCGCATCTTTTTCTCCATGTCACGCGATGGGCTCCTACCACCCACCTTCGCCAAAGTCCATCCGCATTTCAAGACACCCTATGTGACGACGATCCTCACAGGGGTACTCGTGGGAGGAGCCTCGTGTTTCGCTAGTCTCGACGAAATGGCCGACCTCTGTAACATCGGCACACTCTCGGCCTTTCTCCTCGTGTGCGCGGGTATCATTGTGCTTCGCGTAAAGGACCCACTCAGGCCGCGCCCCTTTAAAACACCATGGGTTCCGCTCGTTCCAGCCCTTGGTGTCCTGTCGTGCCTCTATCTTATGCTTGGTCTACCCTGGAGCGCCTGGGCAAGGTTCGCCGTCTGGCTGATTGTCGGTATGGGGATCTACTATGCCTACGGCTTTGGCCACAGTAGGCTGCACGGGAAGGGATAGGGGAGCAACAATTACTCTACGCTCCCTTGATGCTGTGCGTAACGACAGGCTGAACGTTCGGTATCTTGGGCTCTGGACCCTCAGCAAGAACGCCTTGCGCCGCAGATCGGTGCGTAACAGCACCTGCGGCCATGAACGAATTGGTTCATGGCCAAACCTCAACCCCGCACTCGATTCAGCGCGTCGGCGTTTTTCTCACCTGCTCATCCAAGGCGATTTCTATCAAAACCCATACAGGCTACTGGTCTGTTCGTCCGCCTTCGGTATTACGCCAGGAAGACGAACGAACATCCCGCGCCTTCTGGCCTACCTTTTTCCAGCGATCGCCTAAGTCCCTCGAGAGCCCCGGTAAAGCTAGTAAGGATAGGTCAGCGGGCAGAAAATACGGGTATGGGGTTGCTGAACGAGACAAGGCGGCGTGGCACCATCACATTTCTCCACGGTATCCCCCGTCCAGTAAAGGACGGCGTCTAGTGTCAGCGGTTCAATCTCGAAAATACCTCCGCTGTGCCAGAGGTTGGTTTTGTCATCACTGAGGCCGACACTGGTAAGTCCGGCCTGGAACTTGCCATCCTTGATGTACATATTGCCAAAGACATGGGTATCCCCAGGATCGTCTCCATTGCAAAACTGCATGCCTTGGATCCCATAGACCTGCCCTTGTCGTACGCAATGACGGTGCTGCGTACCGATGCAGGGCTGTGCGCCTAGAATCCCATAGCCCCCTACCGGATCGAGATCCAGTTTCAGGATGCAAGTGCCCCCGTTGCTTCGCGGTGTCTGCCAGCAATAAGCTCCCGCGTTACCCACTTGCGCCGCGCAAACGGCGGCTATCAGCAATGCACCGATACCCCAACTTTTTTTCATGGCCATGACCTCGTGGTGAATCGTTCGACTTGATGGCCGCCTACCTTTAAGACACCCACACGCGGTTTGAGCCGACCTTTTCCCCTCCGCTAGTCGCTCTGGAGGCAACCGCTAACGCGCCGCTTAATGGCAGCTTTCGTTGTCGGCGGCCATCAGAAAAGGTCATTTAGCATTATTCCATAATATAAATAATGTTAAATGACCGATATCAAAGGGTTTTCCGGAAAATCTCATGCCAAGCTGGTAGGGCAGATCAAAAGCTACTCTTTCCCCTACCAACCGATCCTCAACCAGGCGGCCACCGGGGCTGGGGATAGCGGGGCGCATGGAGTCCAACGGCAACAGACGGCGACGATCTGATTGAGGTGGCGCAAACGCGACATCTTCTCTCACCTAAGCTTCGCGTCCGTTCGAGTTCGGGAGCCAGTTGGGAGCGCCAGGTCACGGGCTTGATAGAAGGAGATGACCCGGTAAATTATCGAGGCGGGTGGTAATTAGGTGAAAGACGCTTACCTGATGCCCTTTCTGGATTGATTTTATAATCCAGACGCAGACGCCACTCACCCGCCGATGGCGGGAACTCCAACAGGAATGGATGTGAGAATAGCTGGGACGTCGATGGGGGGTTCCCGGGCTTAGCCTGTTTTACCGCTTTTTTTGTTCTCCTGAAGAGAACAAATATTGTTATACTGGTCTATTGTTCTCAGAAAAAGAACAAAAAGGCCCATTTTCAGTCTGATCCGAGCAACCTGGAGCGGCTCGGGGTATAGTTGTCATCATAAGAAAAACCAAACGGAAGTCATACCCATGCTGGACTATAGGCCTCCCAAAGATCTCCTGGCTGGACGCATCATCCTGGTCACGGGCGCGGGTGACGGCATCGGTCGTGCCGCCGCCATCAGCTTTGCCGCCCACGGCGCCACCCTGGTGTTGCTCGGGCGTACGATGAAAAAGCTCGAACAAACCTATGACGCCATTGAGGAAGCCGGTGGTCCGCAACCCGCGATCCTGCCCCTGAGCCTGGAAACCGCCACACCCCAGAGCTATCACGAACTGGCCGCCACCCTGGAGAGGGAATTCGGACGTCTCGATGGGCTGCTGCACAATGCCGCCGAGTTTCCCTACTTCAGCCGCATCGAGGATTATGACCCGGAGACCTGGAATCGGGTGTTGCAGGTCAATCTCAACGCTCCCTTCCTGCTCACCCAGGCCTGCTTGCCCTTGTTGCGACGTTCGACGGACGCCAGCCTCATCTTTACCTCGGTTCAGTCGGCGCATCGCGGCAAGGTCTTCATGGGCGCTTACGGCGTCTCCAAATTCGCCCTCGATGGACTGATGCAGATCCTGGCGGCGGAAACCGATGCCACCCAGCTACGGGTCAACAGCATCGCCCCCTGCCCCACCCGCACCTCGCTACGTGCCCAGGTCTACCCCGGGGAAGATGCCGATACCCTGCCCACCCCGGAAAGCCTGATGCCCACCTATCTGTATCTCATGGGACCGGACAGCCGGGGTATCAGGGGCCGTATCTTCGAGATCGGCACCCCGGCAGTTGCCTAAGGCGATTGCCGGAGCCGACGCCTCAATCCATCAAGCCATGTATTCAGAAGAGTATGGGGTAGGCTGGCGATGAGCGAAGCGAATCCCAGCGCCTCGGCCCATACCAAGAAGCTGGGTTTTCGCGCTTGGCGCCTCAACATCGGCCTGCGACCGATGTCGATAGACGGCTCCCGGGCCTGAGCGCCGGGGTCCGGTTTTTTGTTCTCCTTACGAGAACAAATATCCTGAAAAGGCCGTATTGTTCTCCAAATAAGAACAGAAAATGGCCATTTTCAGTCGATGCCCGGAATGGCTGAATGAAGACATACATTCCTCTTGGGTCTTTCTCTCAGCACGAATTCGGGGCCAGCCTCCGAGCATTCGGAAGCCAAGCCTCTATTCGGAAAGGATAGGTGGTCTTTCCGCGACCTCTTCAGGGAGGTTCTCCCGCTCCCAGAGGCCGTCCGGGTGCCAGTCCGCCAACCAGGTCTCCAGAGAATTCGCCGGTATGGCATCGACAAAGGCCCGTCCCTGACCGATCTCGCAGCCGAGCCGGAGGAGTTGCCGGGCATGCTCCAGGGTTTCCACCCCGTTGGCGCTCACCTCGCAACCGAAGGTCCTGGTGAGGGCGATCACCGCCTCCACGATAGCCAGGTCCCTGCTATCGGCGAGCAACCCGCGCACGAAAGAACTGTCGATCTTCACCGTATCCAGCGGGAGCAATTTCAGGCAGGACAGGGAGGCATAGCCGGTACCGAAGTTGTCTAGAGCCACACGGAAGCCCTGTTTGCGACAGGACTCGACGATGGCCGCCACCCGGTAGAGATCGCTGAGGACCGAGGATTCCCGCAGCTCCAGTTGCAGCCGCCCCGGCGGAAAAGACGTGTGAAAGCCGAGCAAGCGGTTCAATCTGTTACAGAAGTTAGCCTGCTGTAGAGACTTGATGAGGACATTGACGCTCACCGCCAGCTCGATCCCCTGTCGATGCCATGACTCCATCTGCTCCAGGGTGGTTTGTAACACCCAGAGATCCAGCGCGGTTTCCAGTGGAGTGTTTTCGATCCCCGGCAAGAAGGATTGGGGCGGGAGCAAGCCCTGTTCCGGGTGCTGCCAACGAATCAGTGCCTCGACCCCCAGAACCTCTCCGGACCTCATATTGATTTTGGGCTGAACATAGAGGCACAGCTCGTCCTCTTCCAAGGCCTGCTGGAATCGGTCCTGTGCCTGGCGTTGGGTGACGTACCACATCGCCTGCCCAGGTTCATAGAAAGAGTAGCGGTTCTTGCCGCTCTGTTTCGCCTGGTACATCGCCTGGTCGGCGTGCCGCAGCAGGATATCCGGGTCTATATCGCCGGTTGGGAAGAGGCTGACGCCGATGCTGGCGGAAAGGCTCAGCCGTTGCGGGAACAAATCCACCGGAGCGGAGAGCACCTCCAGAATGCGCCCCAGGGCGCTCTCGCAATCCTCGATCCGTTCCAGCCCCAGAAGAAAGACAAATTCGTCGCCGCCGAGGCGGGCCACCGTATCCTCGCCACGCAAGGCCCCCGTCAGGCGGCGGGCCACTTCCACCAGCAGCGCATCACCCGCCTCGTGCCCATAGTCATCATTGACCTGTTTGAAGCCGTCGAGATCCAGATAACCCACGGCCAGCAGATGACCGCTCCGACGGGCATGGGCGATGGCCTGCTGCATCCGGTCGGCCAACAGGATGCGGTTGGGCAGGCCGGTCAGGGCATCGTAGTGGGCGATGCGGACCAGTTCCTGCTCGTGTTGCTTGAATACGGAGATATCGTTGGAGATCCCTACATAGTGGCTGATCCCACCATCGGCATCGCTGACCGCGGTGATGGTGAGCCTGGCCGGGAAGATCTGGCCATCCTTGCGCCGATTCCAGACCTCACCACTCCAGTAACCATTTTCCCTGATGGCGCGCCACATGGCCTGATAGAAATCGGGATGATGTTTTCCCGACTGGAGCAGACGTGGGTTCTGGCCCAGCACCTCCTCCGTCCGATAACCGGTGATGCGGGTGAAGAAGCGGTTGACCTTGATGATCCGGGCGCCGCTGTCGGTGATCAGGATGGCCTCCTGGGCCGTCTCGAACACACTCGCCGCCAATCTGATCTCGGCCTCGGCCCGGGTTCGCGCGGAGATATCCCGATAAATCCAGAGGCTGCCCAGGAAGCGACCATCCAGACGCATGGGCAGGAAATCCCGTTCCAGGATGCGTCCGTCCCTCATCCGACAGACCTCATCCATGACGGCCTCTCCCGAGCCGAGCAGGGCCGCCATGCGCTGCCGGAAAGCCTCGGGGTCCTCGAAGCGTTCCGCCGCCATGTCCATGATGGCGGCGCGATCGGCGCCGATCAGGTATTCCGGTGGGGCGCTGCATTCGAACAGATCGCAACACCCTTGATTGACCAAGAGGATACGACGCCGGTCGTCCTCCATGATCACGGCGTTGGGAAACCCGCGGATGACGGCAGAAAGCCTGGCCTCCCCGATCTCGAACCGCTTCTTTTCCAGGGTCAGATTGTTCCGCGCCTTCTCGATGGCCGTAGCCATACGGTTGAAGGCCCGAATCGAACGCCGCACCTCGGGGCTGCCGCGGAGGGGGATACGCGCCCCGAGATCGCCCCCAGCCAGGTCCCGGCTGGCCTGATCCAATCCCTGCAAGGGTTGCAGACCCTGGCGGAGTACCCACCAGACACCGAGGAGATTCAGCCCTCCCCCCAACAGCAGGATGAACAGATGGGATTGCAACTGTAGCCAGATGTGTCGGAGCCGCGACTCGACACCCAGGCTGAGGGTCAGGGTGCCATATCGCCCCCCCTCCGACTGGAGTTCCCTGGAGGCCGACAGCTCCTCGAAGCCCAGCCAGTCGGCGAACCAAAACGGGACGCTCAGGGGCCGATTCCGTTCCCTGGTGATCAGGGTCTTCCCCGCGGCATCCTGCAAGCGGATGCCGGTGATCTCCTCATGGCTCCAGAATCCGTCCACCACCTCCTGCAACCGGCTCCTGTCCCTGGTCGCAAAGGCGTCTTTGAAATCATGCGACAGAGATTGGAGTTGGGTATCCAGCAACAACTTCAGGGAGGTCTGACTCTCCTCGACATCCCGCTTGAAGGAGGCGTAGAACAGACCACTCCCGGTGAGGACCAGGATCAGGCTGGTGAGGAGCAACAAACGACCGCCGAGGGTCAGCCGATGCCAGAAATCGGAAAGGGAAAACATTGAGTTAGAACAAAATTATGTATCTTTAATCATCTATAAATTCCAAACCCGCCAGATCCTGTCCGCCACCGGAGGACTCGGGTTGGGGGAGTTGACGGGCGATGAGTTGCACCGGATGCCATACCGGGATGCTCGACCCCGCCGCCTTGAGCCCGGCCCGTAACTGTAAGGCACACCCCGTGTTCGAGGTGACCACAACATCCGGCGCGGCCGCCTGCAAGGCCGCGATCTTGCGCGCCAACAGCCGGGCCGACATCTCCGGTTGTTGTAACACATAGGTCCCCGCCGCCCCGCAACAAAAGGCATTATCCTCCAAAGGCGACAAGCGGATCTCCGGGATGCGCGCCAGCAGCCGATAGACCGCCGCACTTTGCCTCAAGCTGTTGCGCAGGCTACAGGGGTCATGCACCGCCACTGAGAGCGGCAGCGGCCGCAGGCGCAGATCCTCCGGCCAGGCCAGGGAGTGCAAAAACACATTGATGTCCCGATGCCGTTCGACAAAGCCTTTGGCAGCGGACGGATCACCGATCCCAGGCAGGCGATCGTACCTGGCAAGCTGGCTGCCACAGCCGCTGGCGATACTCAGCACCGCCTCCAGGCGGGAATCGGCAAAGACCTCCAGATTGCGTTGCGCCAAGGTAAGGGCCTGTTCAGGCTCGCCGTTGTGCTGGTGCATGGCCCCGCAACAGAGGGCCGCCTCGGGAAGTCGGACCTGGAAGCCGAGCCGGTTGAGCACCCTGATCGCCGCCCGGATGACTTCGGCATCGCACACCGAGGTCACACAGCCGGGAAAGATCGCCACTTCGCCGCGCTCGGGCGAGACCGAGGGGGGATACCTGAGCGATCCCCCCAGGGCGGGGGGGAAGTCTGGCAGAAGCTGGAACAACTTGCCCAGGGTCGCTGGTAAGGCCGAGGCCAGACCCTGAAACCCGGACCAGAGTCGGGGGTGCCGTTGCAGGGACCGGATCCCGGCGGCCCCATATCTCAGCCAACCCGGGTCGGAGAGGAGACGCAATAGGACTCCCTGCCACCAACGGCGATGGGCTGGCCAGGTACGACGGCTCTCCGTCCGCACATCGTCCATGAGTTCACCGAAGGCCACCCCGGATGGACAGACCGGCTCGCAGGCCAGGCATTCGAGACAGAGCGCGAAGTGTCGCTGCAACGCGGGGGTATTGCTCAGAGGTCCCTCGATCCAGCCCTGGGCCAGGGCGATACGTCCCCGGGGAGACTCGGTTTCATTGCGCGTTTCCCGATAAGTCGGGCAATGGGGTAGACAGAGACCGCATTTGACGCAACGGTCGGCCTCTGCGGCGATTCTCAGGGTAGTCATCAATAATTGGGTTGGCTCTTATCACTCATGGAGAAACGGTGGCGACCTTTGCTGGCACTGTTTTCAGGCTTCTCGAGACCGGCGCAGGATATCCCGGCGGAAGGGAGCGGACCAGAGCCTCGCGGTCGGAGTCGTAACCCTTCGCCGTTATGGAAAAATCCTTCTGCCAGGCTTGTCGGAAGACGGCGGCCTGGGTAGTATACAGAGTGATTTAGTAGGTTAATGCATCCACATCCAACCACCCTTCCCAGCGGTGGATGCTTTACAATTTACAGGTTTCCCGCCGTTCATCGGCCCCTCTGGATCAATCAACAGGAGACATAGATGGCATTCGAGCTTCCCCCCTTACCCTACGCGAAAGAGGCCTTGGCGCCCACGATTTCCGCCGAGACCCTGGACTATCACTACGGCAAGCATCATCAGGCCTATGTGACCAATCTCAACAACCTGACCAAGGGCACCGAGTTCGAGGGTATGACCCTGGAAGAGGTGATCATGAAGTCATCCGGTGGCATCTTCAATAATGCCGCTCAGGTGTGGAATCACAGCTTCTACTGGAACGGCCTGAGCCCAACCGGTGGCGGCGAGCCCGGCGGTGCCTTGGCCGAGGCCATCGCGGCCAGCTTCGGCTCCTTCGAGGAATTCAAAAAACTGTTCACCACCGCGGCCGCCACCAATTTCGGCTCAGGTTGGACCTGGTTGGTCAAGAATGCCGAAGGCCAGTTGGAGATCTACAACACCTCCAACGCCGGCACTCCCATGACCGCCGGCAAAAAGGCCCTGCTCACCCTGGATGTCTGGGAGCACGCCTACTACATCGACTACCGCAATGCCCGTCCCAAGTATCTGGAAGAGATCTGGAAGCTCATCGACTGGGGATTCGTCGCCGCCAACTACGCCGCCTGATACCCAGGCTCGTTCGAGCCCAGGATTGGCCGACCGGGCGACCCGGCCGGCCAATTTCATTTCTGCCATCAGGAACGGAAGCGGGACAAGCGCAAGTGAGATCGGACACAACCGACCCGCGGCCGATGATCTCCGACCGAAGATTCACTGACGCTTGCCTGCCCCTGGACCCAGGGGCTGAAGAAGCTAGGCGGATCGCCCCTTGATGGGTATCGGGGCCAGTCGACCATCCAGCCACCGCAATATCCAGGCCAGTCCTTCGAGAATGACTCGGATGGGTCGGATGAGGAACAACCCGATCCATGTCAGCCCCAGTACCAAGGCATACCAAAACAGAAACCGCACCGGCGCCCGGGGCAAACCCGCCCAATCCGCCAGCTCGCCCAGGGTGGCATTGATCAGGGAAGGATACCTGAGCATGAGATAGATGGCGGCCGGCACGGCGCCCCACTTGGCGATCGCGATCCCCACACCGCCGCTCCGGGCGATCAGCCGCGAACCGATAAGGGCCGTGCGACTGGATAGGCTCAACCTGTGGCTGGTCTGGCCGGCCATGGAAACCCCTTTGACCGCCTTGACCAGTTTGACCGAGGCCGCCAGGGCCACCACATCCAGACCCGCCCAGGCAAAATCCGCGGCCTGAATGGCCTGTTCCCGACGCCATCGGGTTTCCAACCGCCTTACTCCCCCCAGAAAAACCGCGTTGATGCTTTCCAACACCCGTTCGGTCTGCACCCATTGCACCCGACCCGCGGCCTCGGTGGTGAATTGACCAAGAAAGTCGTAGCCTTCCTCCTGGAGAACATGGATCGCGTACCATCCCTTCTCTTCGGGTGTCAGTTCGGGGCTGGGAGCTTCCCCCCCTCTGGCAGCGCTAAGGCTCGTCTCAGGCTCGTCGAGCACCTCGGCCAGCGTGCTCCGGAATCGTGCGTACTGGGCTCCAAGCCTGTGCCGCCACTCCAGCGTCGAAATCTCGGTGTCCATAAAATAGCCGATGACCGGCAACACCGGATCGCCGTAACGGAGCAGCACCGCTTGAAACTCAGGCTCGGCGCCATAGAGAGACAGGATCCGTCCGGCCAGCCGCGGTTGCCTCGTCAAGGCCAAACGTGCCGCCAACACCAGCACCGGATCGGCGAGATAATCCAGCATCAGGGCCTGGATCAGCAGGGGCTGGCTGGCTATCTCGGGTCCCAGCGCCTGGCTTTCCTGTTGGATCTGCACCCCGATCAAGGTCTCTTCGTAGCCCGACTCAGACCCCATGGGGCTGAGGATCAGGGCGCCGACCAGGGCCGCAATGAGAAGAACTACCCATTTGCTCGAGAGACTCATGAAGAAAACTCCCGGCCTTGGCGGCCCTCTTTTCGCCACTCGCCACCCGGAACCAGTCCGGGCAAATGAAGCTGGTGATTCGTCGCCATGAATGTGTATTACACTTTTAGGCAAAGCCAAGTTTTTCCGGCAGCCGCGGGAAGGAATTCGCGCGAGGCTTCGGGCGATGAATCCATGGAAAGCCCGATAATCCGTAAAACTCGCCGTCTAGACTGACCAAAGGAGCCGAGCGCGTGGCGGAACGATTGAGGAACACAATCCCACCCTTGGAGAGGGGATGTTCATCCAACCTGCCCAGCCACGAATCCAGCCTCCTGACGGCGGCATTATCGGACAACAGACGGCGAGAAGTGAAAGCCAGCATGTTTGATTCCCAAGGCGAAACCATTCAGATCCTGAAAGACCATTATCTCTTTGGTCAGCTTTCCGACGCCCAGATTCGTCGGATCGCCCAACATGCCCGGCGATTCCACCTCGCGACCAATCAGTGGGTGTTCTTGCAGGGCGAACGCGCCGATCGCTTTTTTCTGGTGCTCCGGGGCTTGGTCAAACTTTTTATCGTGACGCCGGAAGGGCATGAAAAGGTGATCGAGCTTCCCCGTCCTGGAGATACCTTCGCCGAGGCCTTGATGTTTCAACAACATGCGGTCTATCCCTTGAACGCCTCGGTGTTGGTGGACACGGATATCCTGAGTCTGGATGCCCAGGATTTCGCCTCCCTGTTGCGGGAGTCGACGGATGCCTGTTTCGTGCTCTTTGCCAGTCTGAGTCGACGCCTGCACGCCCTGATCCGCGAGATCGAGGATCTCAGCACCCAGAGCGCCACCTGCCGCGTCGCCCGCTATCTGTTCGAGAAGGCCCCCCGCAATGGCTCCAGCTATAGGTTGGAGATCCCGAAAAGTACCCTCGCCTCCCGTCTGTCGGTCAAACCCGAGACCCTCTCCCGTATCATCCGCCAATTGACCCGTCGGGAGATCATCAGCATCCGGGGCAGTCTGATCTCTATCCGCGACCGTAGCGCCCTGGCGGCGGAGGCGTCGATGTGTACAGGTGCCGAGATCTCGGGAATTCCGGCAGGAAAGACAGCGGTCAAATGCTAGCCCGCCTTTCTCGGACCACTCCCTGTCAGATTTTCCCTCATCGGCGGATGAAGGGCTGACGCCCTGATTCGCTTTCGCCCTCGCCTATCGAGGCTCCCGGGCATGGGTTCTTTCGGATGGATTTCCGTTCTCCAGGAGAGAACAATGCCTCTCGTTACTGTCAAATAATTCTCTGAAGAAGAACAAAAATCGGCCATTTTCAGTCGATGCCCGGAACCGCTGAGCGCGGATATCCCTTCCCCCGGGGTCCTTCTCTCAGCGGCGGATTCAGGATCGGCGTCTGCGCCCGACCAGTCGGAAGCCTGAAGTGGATTTGCAAAGGGTATAAGAAAGGCGGGCGGTATCAGCCGCCGGTTTTGGCCATGACGCGACCGATAGCGGGCAGGCCGAGGGTAAAGTGATGTTCCCTGGGCTTACGGGCCACAGCCGCGGCCATGGCCTGGGCGATCTCGGCATCCTCTGCCCCGGCGCGCAAGAGCTGGCGCAGATCGACCCGATCTTCCCGCCCAAGGCAAAGATAGAGTACCCCGTCCGCCGAGATACGGATCCTGTTACAGGTGGCGCAAAAATGCTGGGATAAGGGGGTGATGAAACCCACCACCAGTTTGGTGCCCCGCAGATGCCAATACCGGGCCGGTCCCGCCCCCCGGACCGCCGCCGGTTCGAGGTGGAAACGCTTGCGCAGGCGTTGCTCGATCTCACGCAGATCCACGAAGTGGCGACTCTGATCGGCACCCGAGGCCCCGACCGGCATGGTCTCGATGAAGCGCAGGGTAAATCCCTGGGTGGCGGAGAAATCCACCATGGCTTCGACCTCGTGGTCGTTCACACCACCCATCACCACCATGTTGAGCTTGATGGGATTCATGCCGGCGGCCTTGGCGGCCTCCAGGCCGGCCAGGACCTGGCTGAGGTTTCCCCGGGTCAATTGATGAAACAGTGCCCCATCCAATGAATCCAGACTGACATTGATGCGGGAGACCCCCGCCGACCGCAGAGGAAGCGCCAGCCTGTCCAACTGGGAGCCGTTGGTGCTGAGGGAGAGATCCTCGATCCCGGAAAGTTTTCCCATACCACCGACAATCTCCAGGATGTCCTCCCTGACCAGGGGCTCGCCTCCCGTCAGACGCACCCTGGAAATCCCCAACCAAGCGCTCGCCCGCGCCAGGCGTAGCATCTCCTCCGCCGTCAGCAGCTCGGCGCGAGGCAGGAACCCCCGATAACCGGGCGGCATACAGTAGCGACAACGAAAATCACAGCGATCGGTAACCGAGAGCCGGAGATAGGTGACCGGCCTGCCGAAGGAATCGATCAGCGCCATGTCCCGGCCTCGCGAACAAGCGGCTCCGGGGTGTGCATGCGAACCTGTACCTCCGCTCGCCGATCGACTCCACTACTGACGTCGCTGGGTATCTTCGCCTCGTTCATGCAACAGGTCCTACTGGTCTGAGGGTCCGGAGATCGGGTACCGGCCTTGACGAATGAATCTCAGGGGACCCCTGCGCCCCCGGGGTTGGGGAGCGCGGGGCCGATCCATTATCGGATGAAGTTCAGCACAAGAAAGGCGGGTACGCCAGTCGGAAATCGAGCCACCGGAAGGGACGCCCGATCAGCCCGCCAAGAATGTCGCAGATCCTGTCGGAATTCCTTGATACCCCTTATTTTTTGGCATGCACCGCCAATACGGCGCTCTTGTCGTCTTCGAACATATCCGGGAGACGATGGGCGATGCCTTTATGACAGTCGATACAGGTCAGCTTTTCATCCAGGCCGCGGACGTGAGCCGCCACGGCGCGCCGCCCCTGGTAGGTATAGTCCATGGACTGATTGTCGTGACAGTTACGACATTCCCGCGAATCGGTCTTTTTCATGGAATTCCATACATTGTGCGCCAGAGCCAGCCGCTTGGCATTGAACTTGGCCGGGGTATCGATCGAGCCGAGCACTTTGTGGTACAGCTCGTTGCTGGCCTGGATCTTGCGTACCACCTTGTGCACCCAGTCCTTGGGGACATGGCAATCGGGACAGGTCGCCCGCACCCCGGTGCGGTTGTTGTAGTGAATGGTGTTTTTATATTCGAGATAGACGTTTTCATACATCTCGTGACAGGAGATACAGAACTTCTCCTGATTGGTCGCATCCATGGCCGTATTGAAGCCGCCCCAGAAAATCACGCCGAGCACGCCGCCGAGGATGAGCACCACCCAGGGCGATGTCCGCCGGATAATACCTTTGTGTTGAGTCTCAGTCATGGGATGAGCCCTCTTGGTCGCAGTGACGCACGTTTAGCCGATTCATTGACCCTTCAACGCCGCCACCGGGGCGAAAGTATTTTCCACCAGGGGCTTGGCATCGACCTGAGGTACATGACACTGGGTACAGAAATACCTCCTGGCCGAGACATTGGCCAACACCATACCGTCACGGCTGGCGAAATGGGTCTGACTGATCTTGGTGGCGTTTTTCTCTTTGTAGTTGGCCCAACTATGACACCCCAGGCACTTGTTATGATTGATGCTGATGGTGTACCCCTCGATCTGGTGCGGGATCAGCGGGGGTTGCAACAGATAGTCACGGGCGATCGGTGGACCATCCTTGTGATACTTTTTCAGCTCGGGGGCGGCCAGATCGGCAGCCTCATCCACGGTGGCACCCCGCAGGGACTTGAGTTCCTCGGCCGCCGATTGCCAAGCGATACCAAGACTGGCAAGTGAGAGGGCAATCCCTAAGACCATCGATGTTTTCATGGCAAAACCTCGCGTTTCTCTAGGCCCAGGTGGGCGGCTTGATGTTGGATTCGGGTTGAAAAACGAAACACGTCCCGCGCACAGAGGTCGATACAACGACCGCAGTTGGTACAGTTTCCAGACAGGATGAGCGGACTGCGGCCCTGCGGGGTCCCCTTCAACGCCGGACGTATGACCTGTTGTTCCGGGCAGACGGCAAAACAATCCATGCAGTCGTCGCAGCGATCGCGATTGACCGCGCTGACGCGCAACAGACTGCCGAAACCGATGAGGCTGTAAAAGGCACCGACTGGACAAATGTGCCCACACCAGGCACGGCGACTGATAAAGACATCGAGCAGGAAAATAGCGATCACCATGCCCCAGGCCAGTCCCATGCCGAAAATCAAACCCCGGAATACCATGGAGACCGGATTCAGCAACTCCCAGGCCAGGGTGCCGGTCACCAACGCCACTATCAGGGTGGCGCCCAACAGCCAGTATCTCAGGCCGCGGGAAAGGCTGGCGCCGCCCTTGACGCCCAATCTGAGCCGCAGCCATTCGGCGGCGTCGGTCACCATGTTGATGGGACAGACCCAACTACAGTAGGCCCGTCCGCCGAGGAGCCAATAGGCGAGCAGCACTATGGCCGCACCCAGCAATCCGCTGGTGGCCGGCCAGTGTCCGGTCAGCCACATTTGCAGCAGGACATAGGGATCGGTCAGGGGGATCCGATCCAGGATCTCGCTAGAGGCCATGCTGCCCTTGATCAACCAGAGGCCGAACCAGGGACCGAGCAGGAACAGGATCAGGACCACGAGCTGTGTCAGACGTCTCAACAAGAACCACTTATGAGCGCCCAGCCAACCTTTGAGTCGGACGGCCTCCCGGCCCGGATAACCGTCCCGGGTCGCCATCAGGGTAGCCTCCGCGAATTCAGGGTCCGCAAGGGGTCATCCTGGAAGGGGGTCGCCCCCTCCCCTTTATCCATGATCAGACCGGCCCCGCCATGCTCGTAGCTCATACCCTCGGGCAGGTTGTAGCTATGCTGGGCATCCGGCGTGACCAGGCTACCGCCGGCCTTGGCCTTTTCCTCCCAGCCGAGACGGTAATGCCGACCCAGCAATCCCTTGGCCAGATGGAGGGGCAACACCTTGATCGCCGCCTCATCCAGCACGCAGGACTTTTCGCATTTGCCGCAACCGGTGCAGGCATCGGAATGCACGATGGGGATGAACCTGGCGTGCTTGCCGCTGCGGGCGTTGTGCTGGTATTCCAGACTGATCGCCTTGCCCCGCACCGGGCAGATGTTGAAACAGACCTCGCACCTCAGGCCGCGGAAGGCGATACAGGATTCCTGATCGATGACCACCGCCAGTCCCATGCGGGCGTTATCGATCCGGGTCAAATCCGGCTTCAGCGCCCCGGTCGGACAGGCCTTGACGCAGGGGATGTCCTCGCACATCTCGCAGGGGATGTCGCGGGCGACGAAATAGGGTGTCCCCAGGGCGACGGCCTCGCCAGGCCGGGACAGACGCAAAGTATCGTAGGGACAATCCCGCACGCAGAGCCCACAGCGGATGCAGGCGCCGAGAAAGTCCTCCTCGGGCAAGGCCCCTGGCGGACGAATGGCCGTCGCCGGCAGTGCCCTGGACTGCCGACTGAGCAGCCCCAGACCCAGGGCCACGACCCCAACGCCGCAGACCGTCTTCAGTGAGTCGGTCAAAAACTTACGACGTTGGGGATTCATGCTCAGCCTTGGCTTCACTGAAGAATGCCGTCGATCAGGCCCGCTCCACCTTGACCGCGCACTTCTTGAAGTCGGTCTCTTTCGAGATCGGACAGGTGGCGTCCAGGGTCAGCTTGTTGATCAGACGTCCTTCATCGAAGAAAGGCACGAAGATCAGCCCCTCCGGGGTTTTGTTTCGCCCCCGGGTTTCCACCTGGGCGACGATGGTGCCTCGCCGACTACTGATTTTGGCCGCCATGCCCCGCCGCAGACCGCGTTTTTCAGCGTCGTTCGGATGCATGAACACCACCGCATCCGGGAAGGCGCGATAGAGTTCCGGCACCCGTCGGGTCATGCTGCCCGTATGCCAGTGCTCCAATACCCGCCCGGTGCACAACCAGAGGTCGAACTCCTTGTCCGGGGACTCCGCCGGCGGGTCATAGGGCAGGGCGAAAACGATAGCCTTGCCGTCCTTGTTGCCGTAGAACTGCACGCCGGTTCCCTTCTCGACGAAGGGATCGTAGCCTTCCCGATAGCGCCACAGGGTCTCCTTGCCGTCTACTACCGGCCAACGCAAGCCCCTGGCCTTATGGTAGAGATCGAACTCGGCCAGATCGTGGCCCTTCTTCGGTCCCTCGGTGCTGAAGCGACGGTATTCCTCAAACAGCCCTTTCTGCGGGTAGAAGCCGAAATACTCCATCTCGTCGTTGTCGTAACTGTTCCCGGCCTCGTCCGTCACCGGCTGCTTGGGAAACTTGTTGACCACGGTATTGGCATACAAGACATCGAACAGAGTCTTACCCTTATAGCTGGGATTGGCGTCCAGGATCTCCACCGGCCAGACCTCATCGGTGGTGAAGCGTTTGGCAAATTCCAGATACTGCCAGAGGTCCGAGCGTGATTGACCCGGCCCCTTCACCTGCTGACGCCAGAACTGGGTGCGCCGCTCGGCATTGCCATAGGCCCCCTCCTTCTCCACCCACATGGCCGAAGGGAGGATGAGGTCGGCGGCCAGCGCGGAAACCGTCGGATAGGGATCGGAGACAACGATGAAGGTTTCCGGATTGCGCCAGCCGGGCCAGATCTCGTCATTAACATTGGGACCCGCCTGCATGTTGTTGGTGGTGCTGGTCCAGTAGCACTTGAGCTTGCCGTCCTTCAGCATGCGGCTCTGCAATACGGCGTGGAAACCGATCTTCCCCGGCAACAGGCCCTGAGGAAGCTGCCAGACCTTCTCGCTGAAGGCGCGATGATCCTTGTTGGTCACCACCAGATCCGCCGGCAGGCGATGGGCGAAGGTGCCCACCTCCCGGGCGGTGCCACAGGCCGAAGGTTGGCCGGTGAGGGAGAAGGGACCATTGCCCGGCTCGGAGATCTTGCCCACCAGGAGGTGGACGTTGTAGATCATGTTGTTGACCCAGGTGCCCCGGGTGTGCTGATTGAAGCCCATGGTCCAGTAAGACACCACCTTGCGCTTCGGATCGGCATAGAGTTTGGCCAGCTCTTCCAATTGCTCCCTGGGCACCCCGGACAACTCGGACACCTTGTCCGCCGTGTATTCGGCGACAAAGGCCTTGAACTCCTCGAAGGTCATGGGATCCGCTTTGTTGGGATCGCCCTTGGGCTTGGCGTCCTCACCCGGATAGCCGTTATTGGTCGCCGCCTGCTCCAGGGGATGTTTGGGACGCAGCCCATAGCCGATGCCGGTGGCTCCCTTTTTGAAAACCACATGCTTGGCGACGAAGTCTTCATTGACTGCGTTGTTCTGGATGATGTAGTGGCAGATGTAGTTGAGGATCGCCAGGTCGGTCTGTGGCTTGAAGATGATGCTGAGGTCGGACAGCTCATAGCTGCGATGCTCGAAGGTCGAGAGCACGGCCACCTTGACATGGGACGCGGTCAAACGGCGATCAGTGAGTCTCGACCAGAGGATGGGATGCATCTCGGCCATGTTGGCGCCCCAAAGCACGAAGGCATCGGCATGCTCCAGATCGTCATAACATCCCATGGGTTCGTCGGCGCCGAAGGTGCGCATAAAACCAGCCACCGCCGAGGCCATGCAGTGACGGGCGTTCGGGTCGATATTGTTGGAGCGGAACCCGGCCTTGTAGAGCTTGCTGGCGGCGTAACCTTCCCAGATGGTCCACTGCCCCGAACCGAACATGCCGACACTTGAGACCAATTCCTCCGGCGGCTTGCCCTTGTTGGTTTCCAGGTCCTTCTTGAGCGCGGCCTTCCATTTTTCCGCCATGATCGTGAAGGCTTCGTCCCAGGTCACCGGCTCGAATTCGCCCTGCTTGTCGAATTTGCCGTTTTTCTTGCGCAGCATGGGTTGCTGGAGCCTGTCCTTGCCGTACATGATCTTGGACAGGAAATAGCCCTTGATGCAGTTCAGGCCCCGATTGACCGGCGCATCCGGATCGCCCTGGGTAGCCACCACCTTACCGTCCTTGGCTCCCACCAACACCGAACAGCCCGTACCGCAGAAACGGCAGGTGGCTTTGTCCCACCGGATCTTGAGATCGTCCTCGGCCGCCAGCACCTGCTGTACCCCGGGGAGGCTGATGCCCGCGGCGGCGGCCGTGGCGGCAAGGGCATTGGTTTTGATGAAGTCACGCCGTGTCAGTTTCATGATGCCGACTCCTTCTGGGTTTCTGCAAAATCTGAGTATTCGTAAACCAGCGACGTGGCGAGTACACCCTCCACGTCGAACAAAGAGGCCATGGTGTCGACCGTGCTGCGCTCGGCAGTCCCTTCCAGGATGAGCAGGAGCTGCCCCTGATCGGTGACCGCATGCACCTCGACGCCGGGGATCTCCTGCAACGTCTTATGCACCCCGGGGAGACGATCGGTCCGCGCCTTTACCAGCACCCCACAGATATCGAGTCTCGTCATCAACACCAAACTCCTAAAGCTGTTGCAAGCTCACCGCACCGACTGGACACAGGCCCACACAGGCCCCGCAGCCGTTGCATCGACTCTGATCCAACTCGGGGTAGGATCGCCCACCCCTGGCGAGACGAAAAGCGATCGCCCCGGAATCGCACACATCGCCACAGGTACGGCATACCGTTCCCTGGACGGCAAGACAGCCAGAGCCAAAACCAGGCCGATGCGTCCAGGCCCACCCCCGAGTCTCGCCCAGCGGGCGGAGCGCGCCGGTCTTGCATGCCTGGACACAGAGACCGCAAAAACTACAGCGCCCGCGTTGGAAATCGGCCTCTGGAAAGCCACCCGACCCTCGAACCAGCAACTTTTCCGGGCAGACGCCGATACAGTCGTCGCAACGCGAGCACAGCTCGGTGAAGACCGCCTCCCTTTCCGCCCAGGGAGGCCGGAACACCGACTGCGACGGCAACCACTGCCCGCGTAGCAGGCGACGGCGACCGGGATCTATTGCTGAATTCATAGAAATCAATGGAAGTTGCGAACTTGACTATTGAATGAGGGGACACCGTCGGACGACTTGACGAACATCAAATCCACCGACAATACACATTCCTTTTGATCTGCATCAATATATCGTCATATTCTTGATCAATGATTCAGAAACAAAAAAGCCCGACACCGGGGTGTCGGGCTGTATCCTCAACGAGGTGGCCGGGCTCGGTCAGGTGAACATATCCGCCGTGATATTTCTGAACCAGCCGAGGGCGTATTGAACCTCAAGCGCCCGCACCCGGGCCGAGGCCTCCAAGGGAGACACCCCGCCGGAGTTGGGCACATCCTGGATAGCGCCATCCTTGAGTTCGTAGATACCGGCCACGGAGATCCCATAATTGGGGGCAATGATGCTGTAGCAGGTATTCACATAGGATGGCTCGGGCAGTGATTTCCCATTCACCAGGGCCACAATGGCGGCCGCGCATACCTTGGCCTGGGAATTGGCGGCATAGCCGGATTTCGGCATGGTGCCGGCGATACAGGCATCGCCGATGACGAACACATCCTTCTGCTTGGTCGATTCGAAGGTCTTGGGGTCCACCGGGCACCAGCCCTTTTCATCGGTAAGACCGGCCAACTTGGCCAGGGCACCGGCCTCCTGGGCGGGGATGAAATTGACCACATCCCCTTTGTATTCCTCTACTTGGCCGACCAGGGTCATGGCCTTGGGCTTGACCTCCTCGACGATGCCACCCCCGGCGCCGGGCACCCATTCGATCATATCGCCATAGACCTGCTTCCAGCCCTGTTGGAACAGGGCCTGCTTGGAAAACTTGTCTTTGGGATCGAGGATGATGATCTTCGATTTCGGCTTGTGCTGCTTGAAGTAATGGGCCACCAAGGCGGCACGTTCGTAGGGGCCTGGAGGACAGCGATAGGGATTCGGCGGGGCGACGATGTAAAACTTGCCGCCGTCCGGCATCGCCTGCAATTGTTTTCTCAACAGGGCGGTTTGGGGACCGGCCTTCCAGGCATGGGGCATGATCTCGGCGGCCGCCTCGTCGAAGCCCTTGATCGCCCCCCACTTGAAGGCGACACCGGGCGAGAGGATGAGCTTGTCATACTCGTAGCTCTTGCCCGATTTGCCCTTGATCGTCTTCTTGGCGGCGTCGACCTGGGTGATCTCGTCGCGCACCACCGAGATACCCCGTTTGGCCAGACCGGCGTAGGTAAAGCTCAGACTGTCCAGATCCCGTTCACCCGCCAGCACCTCGTTGCTGAGGGGGCAGGAAATGAATTTTTCGTCTTTTTCGATGAGGGTCACCTGGATCTCGGGATCCCCCATCTTGAGGTACTTGGCGGCAATGGTTCCACCATAGCCACCACCGACCACGATCACCCTGGCCTTGGCCTTGGCCGGCGCCGGTTCAGCCGCCTTGGCTGGTTTTTTCGCGGGCTTTACCGCCTCTTTGGGGGCCGTCTCCTGGCCCCAGAGGCCTGGCGCCCAGCCGAATGCCCCCAAGGCCCCGGCCATACCCGTCGCCTTGATGAGATCTCTTCGTGTCAATCTTGCCATGCCTGCTCTCCCCTATTTGTCCTGGGCCGCATAGAAATGCGCCACCGCCTTGAGTTCATCGAGACTGAGCTTTTGCACCCGCTCGCGCATCTTCCGCGGTTGGCTGGCCGGCGCCCCGACATCGTGATAGATCACCAGCATGTTGTAGGTATAGTCAGGCCATTGTCCCGCCACGCGGGGGGTTTCTGCGTCCTGAACCTGGCCATTCTTTTCATGGCAGGTCTCACACTTGGCGTCGTTATGGATCTTGCTCCCCTGCTGGACCAGCTTGGGATCGACCTTGGCCACCGTCGGGACCCAGGTCTGGGAGGCCATGTGATCGGCTATCGCTTTGATCTCGTCATCGCTGTAGCCCTTCATGATGCGCCCCATGATGGTGGAATCCCGGGCGCCGCTTTTGAACTGACCCAGCACGTTGGCGAGATAGCGCTTGTCGAGACCGCCGATCGTCGGCATGGCGTCACCGGCACTGGCGCCGTTGGTGCCATGGCAACCGGCGCAGGTGTTGGCAAGCATCGACGGCGAGCGGGGTCCTTCCGCCAGCAGGCCGGTACTGGCCAACAACCCCGCCAGGAGTGAAGTCAGCCTGAAGATAGATGTTTTCATTATGATCTCCGAATGAAAGAGTTCCGCTGAATGAGGGGAAACGCCGCTACGGTCGTCGCTCTCCCGGCACAGATCTGTCACTGGACGAGGTTTCACCTGGATGAATGGACCGGCGCCTGGTTCATGGCGGCCTGGGCCTTGGTACCTAGCCAGACCTTGACCTCCTGAATCTCCTTTTGACGTTCCGGGGCCAGGGATTCCGCCCGATCCAAGGCCAGCCAGGCCTGGGCATAGTCGCCCAGGTGCAAGAGGGCGATCCCCAGACCCATATAGGCCGGGGCATGCTTGTCATCCATGGCGAGGGCCTTGCGGTAGGTCTCCACGCTGGTGGAATACTGTCCCATCAGCGTTTGCACCCCGGCCAACTTGGTCAGGGCGACGACGGATTGAGGATCGTCCGCCACGGTTTGCTGTAGCGATCCCAAGGCCGCTTCGAAGCTTCCCGCGCGTGCCAGCGCCTCGGCTTCGGTAAGACGCTCGGCGGTCGTCAGTGCCGCCGATACCCCGGAAATCCCTGTCAAAGACAAGAACAGGGCCGCCGTCAGGCAGCCGCGACGGAAAGAAGTCAAGCCGTTCATGGAATTCCAGGAAGTGTTCTTAGCCTGAGGCCCCCGGAGCGATACACAGGTATCGGCGGGGGCCATGGAAAAATGCCGGGAAAGGTGAAGGCTACTTCAGGGCGCCCTTGCCGTACCTATCTTCAAATCCTTTCCGGACGACGTCCAGTTGATCCTTGCTCAGGCCCTCGAAGTACCAGGTGTGGCCCGCATGGGGCTTGAAGTACTTGACCAGGTATTCGTCGGCCTTCTTGGTATTGCCGTCTTTGTGCTTGACCACTTCCTTGAGTTCGGGGATGAACTCGAAGTAGGTATGTTTGGCCACGTCGTAGATACCGTGCCACCAGGTGTAGTCCGGTCCGTTCATGGAGGCGCCGTGACGGGCGCGCCGACCCTCGTGGTGCCAGATCTCCCACCAGACCCATTCGATCTTCTCGTCGAAGGGGGCCGCCGAGATGTAACCATCCTTCTTCAGGTCTTCCATGATGGCGGCGATGGGCTTGGCGAACTTCTCGTTATAGAGATCGACCACGCCGTCGAACTGGATGTAATGACCCTCGACCACACCCTTGGAATGGCAGGCGGTGCAGATCTGCTGCATCTTGGCGCGGCGATCCTGCCAGCTCAGCACTTCAATGACCTTGGCGCCCTTGAACTCCTCGCCCACCTTGGGAACCGGCTGACCTTCCGGCACATCGTGCTCGTTGCCATTATCCATCTTCACCAGGTTCAGCTTCTTGGAGATCGGCGGACGCAGCGTCCAGGAGATGCGCTCGCCCACATTATGGGTCTTACGTTCCTTGCCGCCGGCACTCATGTGGCAGGTAGCACAGGTGGGGGCGGCGGAATAATCGATACCGGCCACCCATTTGTCGGAGTTCAGATTCATCTCATTCATTTTGGCCCGGTAGATGATGCCGTGCTTGGATTCGTTGTAGACCTCGATCTGGGGATGGTCGGGACCTACATGACACTTGCCGCAGGTATCCGGGGTGCGCGCCTGGGCGCGGGAGAAACGGTGACGACCGTGACAGGCGGTGCAGGAGCCCATGGAACCGTCCGGATTGATGCGGCCTATGCCTGTGTTGGGCCAGGTGCCCGGGGTGGGTTTGCCATCGGCGCCGATCTCGACCTTGGCCCCATGGCATTGCTTGCAACCCGCGGTGACGGCCTCGGGACCACCGATCACCTCACCCATGAGATTGTCCAGGGAGGCCAGGATCTGTCCGCCCTTGGCATGGTGAGAACCATCCATTTCCTCGAACTCGGTCTTATGGCACTTGGAGCAGTCCTTCGGCGTCACGATGACGGAGATCATCGATCCCTCATGCTCGAAGGCATCCTTATCCTCCTTAGCGGTACCATGGCAATCGAGGCAGTTCACACCCGCCTGACCGTGCTGGCTGTCGTTCCATTCCTTGGTCAGACCGGGAGATTCCTGCCAGTGACATTCCACGCACTCCTGCCCCTTGGGCGCACCCCAGTCCTTGCCGATCATCCCGCTCGGTCGCGCCGCCTGGCTGGCGCCGAAGGGAAGCATAAGCACAGCACCGACGGCCAGAACCCCTAACAGGGCCGGCCATCGACCCGACATCGAAGGTTTCATTCTTGTTGCTCCTCTAAATACTTTTTCAAATGAGATGCCGAGAATCCTCACCCTTGGGTCGAGGCATGTTCTCTTTCTCCGCATGCACACGGGGCTGAGAGATCCCAGGAAATCCCCCCCAATGATTCCAACCCAGAGCCCTGGGACAACATGGTCTGCCTGCCTGCAAATCCTGTCAGCTCTCCCCACTATTCGTATAACACCTAGTGCTTATGACCGACATGACCATGGTCAAATTTGCACCGACAGAGGAAAACTCGGCCCTCCAGGGGGGGCCGCTTCTGGAGATGTCCTCGGTTGACCGCCTATCTCACCGGCTGTCCATCCCG
>Ga0268298_10001539_pt1 | contig 26994 bp, 34 predicted proteins | sample WWTPWeurt_MetaG_FD_194462 | JGI IMG/M metagenome (GOLD analysis project Ga0268298, IMG submission 194462) | Activated sludge microbial communities from WWTP in Nijmegen, Gelderland, Netherland - WWTP Weurt | ecosystem: Engineered > WWTP > Aerobic digester > Activated sludge | place...
TGTCAATCCAAAGCAGAGATGTCCGCTTTTCTGCCAAGCACAGATGTCCGGATGGATAGCGTCATGGCTGAGCGGAATTCCGCTCAGCCATGACGCGGGTGACGGCGGCGGGGGAGAAGGGCTGGCGCCAGGGGTGCTGGCTTGATGGTTTTGCTGGGGTTGTGCGGGCCTGCACCACCTTGGCATCCGTCACGGGGGCCTGAGGCCGGGTAGCGAGCCGTTCGTAGGGAAGCGGGCGGTCGGCATGGAAGATCTCCAGGGCGCCGTCCAGATGGGCGCGGAGTTCCACCGTGGCGCCCACCAGCCGGCGCTCCCCACCCTTGGGCGGAAGGATGTGCAGCCATTGCTGATGGTATTGGCAGGTGAGTTGCCGGGACAGCTTGCGTGCCTCCTTCAGGCACAGGATGCTGCGTAGGCGTTCCGGGGTACAGGCCGGGGCATGAGCATCCTCGGGTTCCCCGGGAGGCTGGCCGAAGCGGGCGTTGTACTCGGCCAGGAAATCCGGCAGGAATGCATTGCCGGCTTCCCAACTGGCGATGCCGGACAGGCGCATGAGCTTGACCAGGCGGTCTTGCAAGACGCCGTTGGCCCGCTCCACTCGCCCCTTGGCCTGGGGGGAATTGGCGCAAAGTCCTTCGATCCCCAGTTCAGCCAGGGCGCGCCCGAATTGGGTCAGCGACGATTTGGCCGCTTCCGCCGCATTGACCCGGAAGATGCTGTGCCGATCACTGTAGAACGCCTGGGGCAGGCCATGCCGGCCGATGTATTCCCCCACCAGGTCCAGGTAGGCGGCAGTCGTCTCTGCCGCCACAAAGCGGGCAGCCTGGATGCGGCTGGTGGCGTCGTCTACAAAGACCAACAAGGTGCACCGGGGCGCCCGGCCTTCAAACCAGTCGTGGGGCGAACCATCGATCTGTACCAACTCGCCCAGCCGCGGCCGCCGTGCCCGGGGTGGGTGGAAGCGCATCGAGCGGCGCTTGGCCTTCCAGAGCCCGGCTTCCCGCATCAGCGTTCGTGTCGTCTCCACCGAGAATGCCAGGCCGTGACGCTCGGTGAGCATCTCGCAGGCAAGGGTCGGTCCAAAATCCCGATAGTGCTCCCGGATCAGCACCGTCGCTTCTTCCCGACGGCTCCCGTCAATCCAGTTGTTGGGCTTCTTGCCCCGCCGGGCAGAGCGCAGACCGACTGGCCCAACCGCCTCCACCTTCCGCAACAACCTTCTGACCTGACGTACCGACAGCCCCAGTTCCTGCGCCGCAGCCGCCTGACTCACCCTTCCAGACTTCAGCCGCTCCAGCACCCCGTATCGTTTCAGTTCCTTCTCGCTCAACCCAATCTCCCCAGCCGACATGTCCGCTTCCTCCTGAACCGGACATTACTGCTTTGCACGGACCGGACATTACCGCTTGGGTCTAACATTCCGCAGGGCAGCCTTGCCGTGCCCATCCGAGCGCGTTAGCCTAGGAAGCTGTTCAGGCGTGAGTTCCCGAGGAATCGAAAATGAGACGCTATCAGACCGTCTGCCTGGTTTTCTTCATGGCAGCCTCTAATGCATACGCAGCCCTGCCCGGTAATAGCCAAGCGGGTCAGCGCGTCCACGCGGCGAACTGCACGGGGTGCCACGATACGAGCGTCTATGTCCGCAAGAACCGTAGGGTCGGTTCGCTCGACGGGCTCAAGGAGCAGCTTCAGGCGTGCAGCCACCAGACCAGGAAAGAATTGAGCCCGAGCGAGAAAGAGAATCTCCTCAGGTATCTGAACGATCAGTTCTACCAGTTCAACTAGTCCCGTTTGCGGGGTCCGCATGCTCCGCTCCCTTGGGCTGCGCTCGACCTCAGCTTGAGGAAGCTTCATGAATCGAATCGGTCGACGGCGCGGCAGCGTCCTGGCTGCCACGGCACTGGCGCTGGCGGGCTGTGCCGCGATGTCCCCCGGCGCTACCCCGGTCGGCGATCCGGGCTTCGGCTTCGCGCTGTGGTCGCCGGGCCGTGCCGATAACGCGCTGCTTGAAACGCGTTACGCCGGCAAGAATCCGAACAACGCCAACTGCGTCGGCGAGAACCTCTCTCCCGCGCTGGCCTGGGCGCGCGCGCCTGCGGCCACGCGCAGCTTCGTGATCCTGATGGACGACCAGGCCGGCCGTGCCGGTCTCGGCGTGAACCATTGGGTCGCCTACGGCATCGCACCCGAGGCAAACGGATTGCCCGAGGCGGCGGCCGTTGCCGCACCGATCGGCTTCAGTGCCGGCAAGAACTCTCTCGGAATGCCCTACCTCGGCCCCTGCCCACCGCGGGGCAACGCGCCGCAGCACTACGTGTTCACACTCATCGCCACTTCGCTGGAAGCTGGCGCGCTCCCACCGGGGTTGGACAAGGCCGCAGTGCTCGAGGCACTCAAGGGCGGCAAGGCGCTCGGTGCCGCGAGCCTCGTGCTGCGCTTCAAGCACTGAATTGGCCGCGCGCCTCAAGCGCTGCCTTTGCCAGACCGCATATTCATACGTCTCCGATCTGGGCCCGGGCGGATCGCCCGGGTGACCAGACGATCCCGAAAAAACCCCGGTTTGACCCGGGGCGAAGCGTTGCTGCAGAGAGAGACGGTGGCGACTCAGGCGTAGGTGGGTGCGAAGCTTTCCTGGGGATTGGCCGAGGGGCCTTTTTCGCCCCAGTAGGGAGAGAGCTTGCGCAGTTGTTCGATGATGGGCGGTACGGCGGCAATCACCCGGTCGATCTCTTCCTCGGTGTTGTCGACCGAAAGGGAGAAGCGGATGGTGCCGTGGGCCGCGGTGTAGGGGATGCCCATCGCGCGCATGACGTGGGAGGGCTCCAGGGAACCGGAGGTGCAGGCGGAGCCGGAACTGGCCGCGATGCCCAGTTTGTTCAGCAAGAGCAGGATGGCCTCGCCCTCGATGTACTCGAAGGCGATGTTGCAGGTGTTGGGCAGGCGATTGGCCACGTCGCCCGTAGGGAAGCAGTGGGTGATCTGGCCGAGGATGCCCGCTTCCAGCTTGTCCCGCAGGCGACGGACTTCGGTATTTTCCTTGGGCATGTTGGCCAGGGCCATTTCGCAGGCCTTGCCTAGGGCGACGATGGAGGCGGAAGCCTCGGTGCCGGCCCGCCGGCCCCGCTCCTGGTGACCGCCCCGCAGCAGCGGGCGGAAGCGGCATCCCCGGCGTAGGTAGAGGACGCCGATCCCCTTGGGAGCGTGGAGCTTGTGGCCCGAAAGGGAGAGCATGTCGATCTTGGTGGTCTTCAAGTCGATGGGGATCTTGCCGACGGCCTGGACGGCGTCGGTGTGGAACATGATGCCCTTCTCGGCGGCCAGGGCGGCCATTTCCTCCACCGGGAAGATCGTCCCCGTCTCGTTATTGGCCCACATGACCGAAACCACGGCCACCCGGTCGCTGAGCAGCGACTTGTACTCATCCAGGTCCAGACGGCCTCGCTTGTCCACCTTGAGCTTGTGGACGATGTATCCCTCTTTCTCCAGCCAATCGCACAGGGTCAGGATGGCCGGGTGCTCGACCGTGGTGGTGATGACCGTGTTGCGTTCAGGCTGGGCCTTCAAGGCGGAGAGGATGGCGGTGGAGTCGGATTCGGTTCCGCAGGAGGTGAAGATGATTTCCGAATCGTGCTCGGCGCCGAGCAGCGCCTGAACCTGGCCTCGCGCCTTCTTGAGGGCCTTGCCCACTTCGCTGCCGAAGGCATGGATGGACGAGGCATTGCCGAAGTGCTCGGTGAAGAAGGGCAGCATGGCTTCGACCACGGCGGGGTACACCCGCGTCGTGGCGTTGTTGTCCAGGTAGATGGGTTTCAGTTCCATGGCACGGTCCTCGGGTTCAGTCGGGCTGGGGGCGTTGGCTGTCGTGAAAGGGTCAGGCTTCGACCGGCATGTGGCTGGCGGGCAGGACTTGCACCAATTCGCCGAGGGATTCGATCATCTTTTGCTGGATGCCGCCCAGGGTGGCCGCTTCCATCATGCAGCCAGAGCAGGCGCCCTTGAGATGGACGTAGATCTTCTTGCCCTGGACGTCGGCCAGTTCCACGTCGCCGTGGTCGCGCTGGAGCATGGGGCGCACGGATTCGAGCACTTCCTCGATGAGCTTGATCTTCTCGACGATGGAAAGCTTCTTGGTAGGCGGCTTGGGCGCTTCCGGCGTTGCCGGGCAGACGGCGGGAGGCGAGGTCTCGCCCATGCCGGGGCGCTCGGCCTTGACCTTGGCCAGGATTTCCTCGATGCCTTCGTGGCAGGCTGCGCAGCCGCCGCCGGCCTTGGTGTAGAAGGTGACCTCTTCCACGGTATTGAGGTTGTTGGCCTTGACCACGTCCTCGATCATCACGGCGTCGATGGCGAAGCACTTGCAGACCAGGGCGCCTTCCTCGTGGTCGTCGGACCACTCCTCGCCCCGGTAGTTGGCGATGGCGGCCTGCAGGGCCTCGCGACCCATGACCGAACAGTGCATCTTTTCCGGCGGCAGTCCGTCCAGGTAGTCGGCGATGTCCTGGTTGCTGACCTTGAGCGCTTCGTCGAGGGTCATGCCCTTGATGATCTCGGTCAGGGCCGAGGAGGAGGCGATGGCCGAGCCACAGCCGAAGGTCTGGAAATGGGCATCCTGGATGACCTCGGTTTCCGGTTCGACCTTGAGCATCAGCCGGAGCGCATCACCGCACTGGATGGAACCCACGTCGCCGATGCCGTTGGCCTCCTCGAGGGGCCCGGAATTGCGCGGATTGAAGAAGTGCTCGCGAACCTTGTCGGAGTATTCCCACATGGCGAATTCCCCTCAGACCGTGAAAGACTGGCCGCAGGAACACTGCGACGAAGCGTTGGGATTGTCGAACTTGAAGCCGGTGTGGGTCAGGGTGTCGATGAAATCGATGGTCACGTTGTCGATCATCGGCATGGTCATCGGGTCCACCAGGAGCTTGACGCCCTCGACTTCGAGTTCCCAGTCGTCCTCGGCCTTCTCGGCTTCCAGTTTCATGCCGTACTGGAGTCCGGAACAGCCGCCGCCGGAGATCATGAGGCGCAGTCCGGCCACCGGCGATTCGGAACCGCGAATGAAGCGCTGGACGGCTTTCACGGCGGCGGGGGTGAGGTTGATCATGATCGTTCTCCGAAGGGTTGATGCTCCCCTCCTGCAAGGGCTGTGCCATCGCGGAATAAAAGCCATGAATCCATCGAATCAATGAGTTAATGCGGTGCCGATGCCGCCGGTGCAATGTCAGGTTTACGACAAGTTCGACGATTTCGGTTGCAGGCCGCGACCACCGTCGTTCCTCCAAACTCCCGTGGCAAGAGGGGTTACGCGGTCACGACTGTGTAATCCTTCATTGGTACGGTTCTTGCCATACGAGAGAATGGACCCCCACGACCCCATGGCCCCCTGGCAAAGAACCTTCGCTCAATTCGCCGGCCCCGGCATTGCCCACCCTTCCTCTTCCCTGGAGGTGGACAATGCCGAGGCTGCCGCTATCGTCCACCGGTTGCAGGCTTGCCGCTGGGGCGAGCCGCTCTGGGCGGGCGCCGGCAATCGGGCCGGGTATCGTGTCCTGCCCGCCGACGAGCCCGGGACCGTGGGTCTTTTCCGGGGCGCGGAGCTGGTCGGCTTCTATGCCGGAGGCTATCTCTGGATCGCGGCTGCCCACCGGCGTCGCGGCCTGTCCACCCCGCTCATCCTGGGGGCGGCGCAGCAACGGGGTGGTGGCATCCTGCCACCGGGCGTGGTGGTGGTCGGTTATACGCCGGCCAGTCTGGCCGCCCACCTGGCCGCCCATACGGAAGCAATACTGACCGCGCTGGCAGCGGGAGCGACGGTTTCCGGCGCCGTCCTTCGCGATGTGGCACCCCCAGGGTCAGGACTCAATCGCGGGGCAGATGCCTTATCCGGTTGTTGAGCAGCGCTCAGCCTAGGACGTGCTCGTACGCCCGGCGAAGCAGCTGGCGTTCGACGTCGCTCAACTGGCGGGCTTCGGTGAGGGCGATGAAGCGGCTGTTGGTGCGTTCGGCGGCGGAGAAGGGTGGATCGAGGTCGGTGAACACGCCCAGGAGTACCGGCACGTCGCCGGCCGGGGTATCCACCCAGGCGGAGAATTCCGCTTCCGGCTCGATGGCGCCCTCGGGAAGGCCCAGATGGATTTCCGCTTCCCGAACGACCGCCGCGGGGTGCACCTGGATCTTGGGCGAATAGTCCTCGTCCCGCAGTGCGGCCAGCGCCGGGAGAGGAGCGAAGGCCACCACGCCGGAGGAAAGACAAAGGAAGCGCACGCGGCCGCTGGTCTTTTGCTTGTGCAGCAGAATCATGCGCGGCGGAGTCGGCGCACTCACTTGGCGTACTCGGCGATGATGGCTTCGCCGCGCAGCTTCTCCGGGCGGCCCCAGACTTGGACGGATTCGACATAACTCTCGGCGTCCGCCGGGTTGGCTTGCAGCACCTGGTATTCGGCGAAGACGCGCCCATCCGGGAAGAAGGTGGCCTTGCCGAAGCGGGCGCCACCGCGCCAATAGGCGACCACGCTCACCTCCTGGGAGAAGGGATCCACCTTCTCCTCAAAGGTCGCCGCCGCCCACACCGGCTCGTCACCGATGGAAAGGCCCAGCTTTTCCACCTGGCCGCGCAGGGCCGCACAGACGGCTGCCCCGGTGGCGGCATCCGGGCGTCGCGTCATGCCGGCGCGTAGGTGTAGCAGTCCTTGGGACAGACCCGCCCGCAGGAACCGCAGCCGATGCAGTCCATGGCGTTGGCGATGGACATGACCATCATGTTGTCTTCGTCGGCGTCGTCATCGTCGTCGTCCAGTTCGCGTTCGACCAGGTCGAGGACGTTGCGGGGGCAGACCTTGTAGCAGCGGCCGCAGCCGATGCATTTTTCCTGATTGAGTTCGGTGACGAATTGCGGGGTCCATTCGGCGCCGCCGCGGGTGAGACCGGTAATCATGATGTCAGCCTTTCTGAGCCGCCGACAGGCGGGCGGTGGCGTCAGCCCAGGCCTTGCAGGCGTCGTAGGTGGATTGGGAAATACCCGGAATCTCGTGGTAGGCCGCCGGTAGCCGGTCCTCCACCAAGTCGTGCAACTGGGAGGCCCATTCGGAAGCGATGCGCTTAAGTTTCTTCACTTCCTTGTCCAGGGCCTGGATTTCTTCCTCGCTCATGGCGGCTCCTTACAGGCCGGCAACGGCGGGGTGCTGCCCGATACGCTCCAGCGCCACGCCGAGAATCTTGTCCCCTTCATCTTTCATCTTGGACAGGCTGCCGAAGCCGAAGCGATGGACGTCGCGCAGGGTCTTGTCCACCGCCACCAGTTTGCCGACGGTAATCAGCGCCCGCCCGAAGCCTTCGTGGGTGAGATGCACCAGGGGGACGGCCAGGAGCTTGCACTCCTTCTCGATGAGCACCGCAATGGCGTTGTAGAAGGCCTTGACACGGGAGATGGTGACGTCGTCAGGGTCGCCGATCAGCGGAATCTCGGCCTTGCGCTCCTTGGTGAGCACGAAGGGATCGAGAATCTTTTCCACCGTCCAGCCCTGGTAGCTGCCATAGGTGTCGAGGGCGCGCATCTGGCGGGCCATCTCCTTGATGAAGTCGGTGTCGAGAATCGGGTCTTTTTCGAGGACGGCGTCATTCATGATGGGGCTCCTGATGGGAAAAGCGGGAAGGGGAATCCGGTGAGATCAATTGAGGGGTAGGCATGAGACCGGGCAATAGGGCGATGGCGATACGGGCGATGCCAAGGGCACCGAGAAAACCCACGATGGCGCCGAGGGCCGTGGCACCGTCGCTCCCCTCCAGGGACGAACCCCACCAGGCCCCGAAGAGCATGGCGAAGGCCGGGAAGAGGTAGCCCAGCAGCGCCGACAGGGTCAGCCGGCTCGCCGGCAGGCCGATGGCGACCACGTCGCCAGGCTTGATCTCGGCGCTGACTGGCAGAGTGAGCAGTATGGCGGGTCGGTCGCCGGCCATCTTGCCGACGCCGCAGCCGCTGCTTTGGCCGCAGGAGGCACAGCCGCCGGTCTCCATGGCGACGACGGCCTTGCCGCCTTCCACCCGCTGGACGATACCGCGGTGTTCGATGAGCCGGGAATTCATCAGCCGTCCCAGCCTTCCGCTTCCATGCCGGTGAAGCGGTCCTCGCTCTTGGCCTTGGCCTGGGCTGCCATGGCGCGGTCGATCCAGGCGACGCCGCCCTCGGTCATGGCCAGCGAGACGTCGGCAAGGAGATCGTCGATGGCGTCCACCTCGTTCACCCGGATCGGCTGGATGCCCTTGGACATCAGCTGCTTGATGGCCGAGGCGCCGATGGCCATGACATAGACGGCGTGGCAGCCGGCCAGGAAATCCACTTTGGCGGCGAGTTTGTTTTCGTTACCGTCCATGGCCTCCTCGGCGAACTCGCCTACGCCGACCAGGGTGGCCTTGTCCGGCGTGACCTCGAAGACGACGAAGCCCTCGGCGGCGCCGAAGTGCTGGTTGACCCGGCGACGATCCGTGGAAGCAAAAGCGACTTTGAGCACGGCGTCGGGCTCCTGCCTAATGCACCAGACCAGCTGCAGGCGACGGGCTGACATGGGGCTCGCGGGGGCCGAGGCGGTCACGGGCGTCGTCCCAGTAGATTGATCGATAGGGTTCGAGTTCATGGTGTTGCCTCAGCATCAGGTTGGCGAGATCGAACAGGGCCTGCCGCGTGCCGCGGTAGCCCACCCAGGTGCGGGCGTAACCGCCCACGAGGTCGTACTGCGGGAAACCGGCCCGGAACAGGGGCAAGCCCAGGCGGTCGGCAGTTTCCGCGGCATGGGAATTGGCGATCACCAGCTGGGCGTCATTGGCCCGCGCTTCCTTTTCCATATCCTCCAGGTCGCCGACGATTACCCGGGCAATCGGCAGGCCGGCCAGGCTCTCGTGCTTGTGGGGCGATACCGCACTGACGATTTCCGCTCCCATGCCGGCGAGGAAGCGTGCCTGCATGCCCAGCAGATCCGGGTCGGCGGCGAGGGCGAGGCGCGCAAAGCCAAGCATGAAGTGGCAATCGACCATGGCATCCTGCAACTGAGCGCGATGGCGGTCGATGCGCTCAGGCACCGGTTTGCCGGAGATGGTGGCCAGGGCCTGGGTGAAGGCGTCGCAATCCTCCAGCCCCATGAGGCCCGCGAAGCGCCAATCCGGCACCCCGGTGCGGGTTTTCAGCAGATCTGCCGCCTTGTGGAGCGACGGCCCGATCACCAGGGTCGCTGCCGATTCGCCCATGATCTCGATTTCGGAACGGGGCGTACCGCCCAGGGTCAGGGCCGAATACTCGGCGTCGGTCAGGTGGCCATCCAGGGAATCGCCGATATCCGGCACCACCACGGCCCGCAGCCCGAAAGCCTCGATCCACTCGCGGACTGCCTCGATGTCGCCGGGCGTCAGCATGGCCGAGGCCAGCACATTCACCTGCTTGGGCCGCTTGCCGGTCACCGCGCTTGCCGGCACCAGCGTGTCGATCAGGGCCTCGATGGCCAGCGCATAGCCGCTTTCCAGGCAGCCCACATAATCCGGGGTATTCACCGGCACCACCGCCACCCCGGCGAATTCCGGGTGGGCGACGCGAAAATCCTTCACCGCCCGCTTGATGTCGGTGCCCTGGGTTTCGGAAAGCCCCGTGGTGACCAGACCGATGATGTCCGGCTTGCTCTTGTCGGAAAGCGTACGCAGTGCCTCGATGACGTTTTCGTCGGCTCCCATGATGGTGGACACCTGGTCCATGGCCGTCGTCTGCAGGGGGATCGGCTCCCGGAAGTGGCGCACGAAGAACACCTTGCCGAAGGCCGTGCAGCCCTGGGAGCCGTGCATCAACGGCAGGCTGCGGGCCAGCCCGAGGAAGGCCAGGGATGCCCCGACCGGCTGGCTGACCTTGAGGGGGTTAACCGCCAGCGCCTTCTTGGATTGGATGATCTCGGCCATGGTTGTCGTTGCCGCAATGAAGTTGAGAACTCCATTGCAAGGAACGCGCCAAGCGTTAAAGTCAGTTAAATCAATCTATTAGAGTAAAATAGTACTGTCGCAAAGGCGACAAAAACAAACTGGAAGGCGACGCCTCCTCGCCTCCCTTGCAACTGGTATAAAGTGCACCCATGGCACCAACCGTACTTCGCGAAGGCCAGTTTCGGCTTTTCTTCTTCTCCCGCGAGGAGTCGCGTATTCATGTGCACGTATCCCACCCGGAAGGTGAGGCGAAGTTCTGGCTGGCGCCAACGGTTCAGATTGCGACCTCCACAGGCCTAAACCAGCGGCAACTCCGCGAAGCGCAGGCGATCATCGAAACTCACCTCGGGGAGATCAAGGATGCTTGGCACCGTCATTTTGGGACCTGAGATTACCCATGTCTCTAGGCATGGCTTCTGGCTGCTCCTGGCCGATGAAGAGCTGTTCCTGCCTTTCGAGCAGTTCCCATGGTTCCGTCAAGCCACCATCGACAAACTCTCCCGCGTCGAGGCTCCTTCTCCCGATCATCTCTATTGGCCGGACCTGGATATCGATCTCGCCGTCGAGTCGATTCGCCATCCAGACGCGTTTCCGTTGGTGGCGCGAACCTAGGGATAACGTCTCTGGCCCATGTCGTCACGGTGCAGCCGCGGCAACCCCGGAGGCTTCAGCGCTTAAACCACTCGGCGGGACATCGCTGGATGCAGGTCTGCGAGTGTCGGGTTTCTTGACACCTTGAGGGCGATGTCAAATGTTTACACGCTCAAGTGCATGAATAATCACCCTTTGTATATGCCGGCATCATTTTTGCTTGTGGGTTCCGGCTCGCCAAGAAAATCGGCTGTGCCCGCCTAGCCTTCTGGAATGATGGATTGGCTGGCTCTTGCAGGCCCAGCCGCAAGAGCCGCGCGTCCGAGTCCCGAGGCGAGATGATTCTTGGGGATCGAGTCGGATGGAATTTACCAATTTTCAAGAAGGGAATGCCATGAACAGCGCAACTGAAGTGGCCGGATTCGGGAAAAGGTGTGGGCTGATATCGTTGCTTTTGCTTGGGAGTGTGGGCGCGCAGGCAGCCCCACTTTTTTTCGATCCGTTCACACTCCCGGACTCGGCTGCAGAGAGCTTGGGGACGAGCATTGTCACCACCGGCTACCAGGATCTTGATGGCCCTGGAGCGGGTGTCGCGGAGCGTCGCATCACCGCTGCGTCGAATCTGGGCAGCGGTGGAACCACACAAATTGCGGTGACGGGTGCGGCAGCCCCGGCTAACCGCCTCATGACCGACTCGACGTCGCTGGGTGGCGGTGTGACGTCGGCTGGTTACCGTTTTCTGGGACTTGGGCTGGTGACGGGCCTGGTGACATTTGACGTCGCAGATGTCCAAGGTACCGTGAGAGTGGCGCTTGAGGCCCTGGGGACTGACTTTAATGGCACCGGAGTGGATCTGAGCATCCTCGAAATTTCAGCGCCCGGGAGCGTGGCGATGGGCTTCACGGGCGATTTCGACATCGGTTTTCAACTCGGCTTCTTTCTTGACAGCAATGAGCGTCTGGAGATCAGCAACTTGCGAGTCGTGCCCTCGCCGGGAACGCTCACCCTACTTGGCATAGGGCTGCTTTGCCTGGTCACGAGGCGCGGTTCGCGCCCAGTCATTCAATCCATCGCCTGATTCCTCGCGGTCTGGAGACAGCAACATCCCGTCTGGGTGGTCGTTGCGGCGCAGATCGGGAGAGAAAGCCGGTATCGGGCGGTGCCAGTGGTCGTCGTCTTTGAGCGTCCGCGATGGTAGAGGGGGGTTCGCTGGTCCTACCGTTGACCAACTTGTGGGGGGCCACGACGGATGCGCTAAGGTTGTGAATCTCCCGCCCGGCTTGTTCACTCAAACTCGCGAACGTAAACGAAGCCGAGCTGGCAGGGAGTAACCGAGATCACCCACCTTCGCGTGGGACCCGATGCCCAGTAGACCTACCAGTTCTCTCCGCTCCGCGATGAGTGAGGCAATCCGCTGGCGAGGGCGCTCAGGAGATGGGTTGAAGATTGGGGCTGCCGCGAGCTCGGTCGCAAGCATGATCCCAATGCGCATGGGCTTTTCATACGGTGACCGTCTTTGTCGGTTGGGGCCTCGCCTGCTCCCCCAGACGCCGGGGGCCGAGTATGCCACGGTGCGGGAGATCGCTCCACTGCGTCGCTCATGACGTCGGCGTACTGCTCTGCAGCGCATTCCACCTCCTGCTGCCGCATTTCCCCTCGGCGATTCCGGGAAATGCCCCCGCAGCTCCCTGCCCATGAGCCCTTGCGCAACCGCCTTCTGTGAGATTGACTCAGACGAGAGCTCGCGTTAACTTCATCACGCCCTGCGCATTTCAGTTTCCGGCAAAGCTCTGCGTTTGGTTTTGCGGCAGCCAACTTTCCTCCCGGGTAGGTTCTGCCGACCAACCAGCCCGATCCGGCGGCAAATGCAGAAGGCCCCTGCTCATTCCGATGGAGGAGGGCGAGCAGGCCGCAGCGCCGATCCGGTGCGTCCCTCCCAACCTAACTAGAGTAAAGCTTGAGGAATATGCCATGGGACTTGCCGAACGCCGCAAAATCAAGGAAATCCAGGACGAGGTGCTGCCGGGACGGGTGAAGGAGATCGAGGAAATCTGCGGCAAACCCATTCCCTACGAAGTGGATTGGGACAGTCTGGCCAATGACGCGGCCGGCCTGAACTTCCTCGACAACCTATCGTGCCACCGCCTCAATATGGCCTTGCGGACGATCTGCATCGACGACCTGGGCAAGGAGGCCGTGCGCGAGGGCCTCAAGCTGATCAGGTTGAAGAACGTGCCCGATGCCGCGGCCCGCTACATTGCCTTCGAGGGCGGCGTGCTCGAAATGCATTGCGCTTACGCCCTGGGCGCCAGCGGAATGATCAGCGACGGCGAGATCCGCGAAGTGTTGATGGCCAAGCTCTGATCGGGGCCCGATTTTCCTCGACTGCCCACGCGGCAGGCGGGCGCGGACTCGGCTATACCGACTGTTCTCGATTCCACCATGGCTTCCCGACGTCAAGGCATCCTCGGATTGCTGGGCCTGTTCGCCGGCCTGTTGGCCCTTCCGGGCCATGCCGGCGATGTTCTGGGCAAGGCCGGAGCCCTCCTTTGGGAGATGGGCGACACCTATTGGGATTTCGGGAACCGGCATATCGCCCGCGGCATGACTCCGGAGAAGGTGGCCGCCCTGGCCGAGAAGGCCGCCGGAAAGCTGGCGGCGCGCCGCAGCGATCTCCTGGATCTGCTGCGCGAACTCGACCCCGAGACCCGATTTGCCGTGGAGTTGCGGCAATTTCTCGAGCGCTGGCCCGACCGCAAAGCCTATCGCGATGATCTGCTGCGCTTCGGCGAGGGTGAGGAGTTGGGTCTTGCCCTGAGCGGGCTCAAGGGTCAGGTGCGCGATACCCGCACGCGCTGGCAGACTCCCTTTCCCTTCTTCCGACCCTGAGGCCCGCCCGTGAAGCCCGACGCACCCGAAACCGAAGCGATACTCACCCTGCAGCGGAGCATCGTGACGGCCATGCGTTCCGGGGCGTCCTTTGCGACGGCCCATAAGGAAGGCGGTACCCGCATCGTGTGGACGGGGCGTCATTTTCTGCGCGAAGACTACGGGGATTTTCCGGACCGGATCACCTATGCCGACGAGGCGGATTTCTTGATTTCTTTGCGCCGCTTCTTCGATTGGGAGGTCTCGCGCGACGTCTGGCCGGCCAAACCTTCGGAAATCGAAGCCTGGCAGGGTATCCTCAAGCTTTTGCGCCGCGCATGAAAAGTCGGTGGAGGATGTCCGCCGCGGCTCGGCGACCTTGATCCCCATGTCCGACTGGAAAGCCCGCTACGAATCCGCTGCCGACGACGAAGCCGGTGCCTATGCCCGGTTGCCGGTGGCCAGACTCCTGGACGACATTCGTCGTCGCCGAACGGGCGGGTACAGCACGATCTGGGGGGCTCTGGCCGAGCGGGCGACGCCCGAGGAGGCGGGCTGGGTCCTGTACGAATATCTGCTTTCGGACCAGCCCTATCTGGAGCGTTACCACTGCGCCAGCGCCTTGCTGCGCATCTTGCGCTGTACGGAATTCGAGGCCGTCGAACTCTCCGCGTCATGGCCCGTGGTGGGCAGCAATTTGGCCCGCCTGCGGAATATCCTGGAAGAAACCGTTGGGTTGCCAGGAAGGTGAAGGCGGGGCATGCAGCGTCGTTTCCAGTGCAGCGCGCAGCGTCCATCCGTATCGGGGGGCCATGCCGCCCGGCTTCCGCTCCGACTCCATGATTGAAATCAGGTGAGCCCCAAGAAAACTCTCCTGGCTGTGGCCGCGGGCATCGGCCTTGCGAACGTCGTGCTGGCGTTTCTGGTCGAGCCCTATTCCTGCGAGGGCGGGCTGACGCTCTATTTTTGGGTTGGGGTCGTGTCTATCCTCGTTCTGGTCGTCCTGCCGTTCTTGCTGCTCCGAGGGCTTCCTGGGCTGCGCCGCCTAGCTTGGAGCGGCCTCCTCGGGGGCTGTGGCGCGGCCGTCTGGGTGGTCGGCCTGATCGTGGCCAATGTCCGCGTTTTTTGCCGTCTTTTTTGAGGAAGCGATCCGTGATCTACCTCTATTGGATACTCGCCGTTCCCACCGGGGTCTTGGCGGGACTGGTCATCCTGTTGACCCTTTCCGGACGCTCCTTGAGTTCCTCGACGCCTGACTGGCTGGCGATCCTGACCGCCGCCATCGTTCTCGCCCTGCTCGGATGGGGCTACAACCTCGGCACTTCCGAGGGGAAGCCGGGACTGGCGGCATTGCTCGTCGTGGTCTCCTGGATAGTCTTCTTTGCGACCATGCTGGTCAACGGACTCCTGCACCAGAAGACCTGGAACTGAGTCCGGCCGCCAGTACGCTTCCAGAGTGGCGCGCCGCCCGGCGCGCTCGGCGGCGCTTACCCATCGCAGGCAAAGGGGTTAAGATTTCCGGCGCGCTGTGCCTGCGCCGGGCGCGGCCTTTCAACCGTCAGTTACAGGTGCCCTTTTGACTCCACGCCCTCCTTCGGTTGGCCTCAAGCCCTTGCTCGGCGGCAAGCAGGTTCCCGGCGATTTCTGGGGCGCCCTGGCGGCCATGCTGGTGGCGTTGCCGGCGTCCATCGCCTTCGGCGTCACCGTCTATAGCGCCATCGACCCCAGCTACGGGGCCATCGGCGCCCTGGCCGGCATCATCGGTGCCACGGTGATCGGCCTGGTGGCTTCGACCCTGGGAGGCACCGACCGCCTGATCAGTGCGCCCTGCGCCCCGGCCGCTGCCGTGCTCTCGGCTTTCGCCATCGATTTGACCAGCCAGGGCATGGCCGGCGGCACCGTCGTTCTCCTGCTCATCCTGCTCGGCGTCCTGGCCGGCATCGTGCAGCTCCTGCTGGGCTTCATCGGGGTCGGTCGCTTGATCAAGTACATTCCCTACCCGGTGGTCAGCGGCTACCTTTCCGGGGTGGGCTTGATCATCATCGGCAGCCAGATTCCCAAGTTCCTCGGGGCGCCCGCGGGAATCCGCTGGTGGGAAGCGCTGATTGCGCCCGGGATGTGGGACTGGCGCGGCGTTGCCGTGGGCGGGGCGACGGTGCTGGTGGCGGTGGCGGCGCCGCAATTGACCCAGCGGGTGCCCGGCACCATCCTCGGCATCCTCGCCGGGTTGTTGACTTACTTCGGCCTCGCTACCCAGGACCCGGCGCTTCTCGAGGTGAGCGGCAATCCCCTTGTCATCGGGACCCTGGGGGCTGCCAAGGAAGGCTATTTCTCTGCCATCACCGGCCGCTGGAACGAAATCGGCGAGTTGCGCCTGGGCCAGGTCGCCGGCCTCCTGGGCAGTGCCCTGACCCTGGCCGCGCTGCTTTCCATCGACACCTTGAAGACCTGTGTGGTCATCGACCAATTGACCCGTACCCGCCACGATTCCAATCGCGAACTGGTCGCCCAGGGCATCGCCAACGTCGCCTCGGCCGCGGTGGGCGGCATCGCCGGTGCCGGGACCATGGGGGCCACCCTGGTCAATCTCAGCAGCGGCGCCAAGACGCGCGTTTCGGGAGTTCTCGAAGGTCTGCTGGCCCTCGTCGCCGCGCTCATCCTGGGTTCCTTCCTGGCCTGGGTGCCGGTGGCGACCCTGGCCGGCATCCTGATCGTCATCGGCGTCCGCATGCTCGACCGCGAGCCGCTGCGCTTCATCGAATCCCGGGCCACGGTCTTCGACTTCGCAGTGGTCCTCGTCGTCGTCGTCGTGGCCCTCACCATCAGCCTCATCGCCGCATCTGCGGTGGGGGTGGCCATGGCCATCATCCTGTTCGTTCGCGAGCAGATCGGCGGTTCCGTGGTGCGCCACAAGGTCTACGTCAACCAGATGTCGTCCACCTGGTACCGCCCCGAGGCGGAAATGCGCATCATCGAGCAGAAGGGCGATCAGGCCGTCATCTTCGAATTGCAGGGCAGCCTCTTTTTCGGGACCACGCAGCAACTCTATGCCGAACTCGAGCCGGAACTCGGCAAGCGCAAATACGTCATCCTAGACCTCAAGCGGGTGCAGTCCGTGGATGTCACCGCTGCCCACCTGTTGCACAACGTGCGCGACGCCCTGCAGGAACGGGGTGCCATGCTGCTGTTGTCGGGCGTCCGGGAGAAGCTGCCCAACGGCCGTAATCTGAGGGAGTTTCTCCAGCAGACTGCCGTAGTGATTCCGGACGACAGTGCGGTACGGGTGTTCCCGGAACTCGACGCCGCCATCGAATGGGTGGAAGACCGCATTCTCGGCGAACGGGGGGCGCCGGCCGCCGAGGACGTGCCGATCCAGTTGCAGGAAATGGACCTGTTCAGCCACCGCAAGGACGAGACCCTCAAGGATCTGGAGGCGCGGATGGAATTGCGGACTTACAAGGCCGGCGAAACCATCTATGCCCTGGGTGCCGTCGGCGACGAGATCTACTGGATACGACGCGGTGCGGTGCGCATCTTCGCTCCCCTCGGCGCCGGCCGCAACCGCCACATCGCCAGCTTCGGCCGCGGCGATTTCTTCGGGGGTCTGGCCTTCCTCGACAATCGCCCCCGCGGCAACGATGCCGTGGCGGCAACCGACACCGAGGTCTACGTGTTGTCCCGCGAGCAGTTCAACCAACTCGCCGAGGACCACAAGAAGCTCGCCTTCAGCCTGATTGCCGCCATCGCGCGTACGCTCGCCATCCGCCTTCGGCACGCGGATACCGAACTGACGATGCTGCAGGAGTATTGACCGGAATTCCGGCCCCAGCGTGACCGTGACCTGAATGAGAACAGACCCTAGACTTGCAGCACGTTTCCCGCTGCATTCTGCCGCGCCCAGGGTGCCGGTTTGCGCACCGCATGCCACACCGGGCTGTTCATGGAAAGAGCCAACTGGCGGGCGAGTTCGACCATGCCGTCGTAGCCGGCATAGCCAAATTCCCGCTCCTGGTTGATGTCGAGGAAGGGGATGCGCGCCTTGAGCGCGGTGTACAGGTTGCGGCCGCCGGCAATGAGAATGTCGGCCTGGTATTCGCGGTAGATGGAAAGCAAGGCCTTGGGGCTGCCGTCGTCGATCATCTTGGTGTCTTCGCCCATCAGCTCCCGAATGCGGGCCTTGTCTTCCTCCGTCGACTTCTTGGTGCCCGTGGCGACGACCTTCATGCCCAGATCCTGCAGGGCCGAGACGATGGACCAGGACTTGACCCCGCCGGTGTAGAGCAGCACGCGCTTGCCGGTGAGGCGCTTGCGCCAGGGTTCCAGGTCGGCCCTGGATTTGGCCTCTTCGCGGGCGATGACCACCTCGGTGCGGGCGATGAGGTCCGGGTCGCCGATGAGGCGGGCGAAATCCCGGAGCGCATTGGTCACGTCCTGGACCCCGTAGAAGCTGCCTTCGAAGAAGGGGATGCCGTAGCTGTCCTGCATCTTGCGGGCGACGTTGAGGAGTGCCTTGGCGCACACCACCATGTTCACCTGAGCCCGGTGCATGGTCTGTACTTCGTGGAAACGGGAATCGCCGGAGAGGGTGCACAGGATGCGCAGGCCCAGCTCGTCAAACAAGGGGGCCACGTGCCAGAATTCGCCGGCGATGTTGTATTCGCCGATGAGGTTCACGTCGTAGGTGGGTCGCCCGTCGGGGCGCGGCTTGGCCGGGGCCGGTTCCCGGGTGCCGATGACGTGCTTGAACATGGATTCGCCGGCAAGGCGGTTACCGAGGTTCTTGGTCCCGTAGAAGCCGGCCGCATCGACCGGCACCACCGGCGTTCCCCAGCGCTCGGTCGCCGCCCTGCAGACGGCCTCCACGTCGTCGCCGATGAGGGCGGTGACGCAGGTGTTATAGACGAAGACGGCGGCAGGTCCGTAGCTGTCGATGGCCTGCTTGATGGCGTGAAACAGGCGTTTTTCGCCGCGGCCCATGACCACGTCGGTTTCCGACAGGTCGGTGGTCATGCCGATGCGGTAGAGGGTGACGCCGGAGGAGCGGGTGCCCCGGTTATCCCAGGAGGAGCCGGCGCAGGCGATGGGGCCGTGCACGATATGGGCGACATCGGCGATGGGCAGCAGCGCGATCTGCGCCCCATCGAAGGAACAGCCGCCGGCCGTGGCGCCGGGCTTGGGCCGGGCGCACCCGGACTTTTCCTTCTTGTTGTGGGTACAGGCCGGTTCGTCGAGCAGGGCCTGGATTTCGCTGGCTTTCATGGGCATCTCCCGAGGGTTGCTCGTTCACCAGCAAGAGGGATGCCATGGCTAACGCATTGATATATTGAGGTTTCAATCCAATGATGTCCTGTCGCAAATGCGACAAAATGCGGCCAGGTCTTTAGGCTCCATAGGGACGGTGAAGCCAGGCACGCACGACATCGGTATCGCGCTGGGGGAGGTAGGCGAAGCCGGCCAGGGAATCTTCCACGACCGCCTGGGCGACCCAGTGCGGGACGGCCTTGGTGGTGAGCATGTGGAAATACCAGGCCATGGGGTAGCCGATCTCGTGGTCGAAGGCGGAGAGGGCTGCCTGCAGTGGCATGCCGCGGGCGCTCGGAGAGGCGGAAAACTCGGGTGCCGAGGCGGCAAAGGTGGCGATGGGCTGGGCGTGGAAGATGGGCTGTTGATAGCGATCCAGGTGCTCGCGGGTCGCGATCACCCAGTGATTGAAGAGGGCACTGGCGTGTCCGGCGCTGGATTGGGACCAGTCGGAAATTAGCCGGTGGATGGGCGCGGGCTCGGGCTTCTGGGCCAGCATACGCTTCAGGAAGCTACCCACATGGATGAGCTTGCGGAAGCTTGCGAAGGGTAGGCCCAGGGGCTGCAGGCAGGCGCCGGTGCCGGGGGGATCGACGATATCCTCCAGGGAATTCGGAGTGTCTTCGGAGCGACCGAGGAGGTGGCTACGAACTTCCTGCAATTCCTCGATTTCCAGCTGCAGGAAATCATCGCTACCGTCTCCCGCCGAGGCCACCAAGTAATGGGTCTGCCCAATGAGGCGGGTGGCGTAGAGTTCCTGTTCGGCGAGATCCTCCGCCAGGGCCGCCAGGTCGCCGCCGCGGGCTGCAAGCTCGGCGTCGGCCCAGGCCTCCAGCTTCTCGGAAATCCGGCTGCCACCCCGATCCACCACGCCTCCGGTTCGGTACCAACCGCCGCGCACCAGGGCGTGGCGGAATTTCCAGTCGGGAAGCGCCCGGGCGAGATTGCGTACCAGGGCTGCCTGCCCTCCGGCCATGGGCGTTCCCGTGCAGGATTCGACGATGGTGGACGCAAGGGTCTTGCAGTATTCCGACCAGGCGGCGTCTTTCATTGGGGGGCCTCGGGATCAGATTGGGGTGAGAGGGCGAGTCGGTTGGCGACGGCGTCGCGGATTTCCGGTTCCGGGTCGCCCAGCAAGGGGGGAAGGAATTCGATGGGGGCATTGGCCACCGCGGACAGGCGCACCCACCACTCGGGGTCGCACAGCAGAGACGCGGCGACTTCGGGTAGCGCCCTTTCGGCGACGACGGCGCGGACCTCGGGCTCCGGGTCGGCGGCCAGCAGGTGCAGAGCGAAGGCCGGCAGGCGGGCCGCGACCACCTTGCGCACTTCCCGTTCCGGGTCCTTGAGCATGCGGGTGAGTTGGCCATGGGGCAGGCGGCGGGCCACGGTGGCGCGGACCAGATAGTCGGTATCGCCGCCGAGAGCCGCCAACTGCGCTTCCGGGATGCGTGAGGCGACCGACAGCCGCACCTCGCGATCCGGATCGGCAACCATGGAGATCAACTCCTCCGGCGGCAGGCGGTCGGCCACCACCCGGCGCACGACTTCGTCCGGGTCCCGTAGCAGGGCGCCGATGCGCTCGACGGGGGCATAGCGCGCCGCGATGGCCCGCCTTTCCCAGAAGATGTCGGCGAGGAAGTGCTCGGCCTGGCTGCGGTTGGCCCGCAGAAACCGATCGATCTGCCGCCCGCTGTGGGCGCGGACGCAGGCATCGCCTGGGGTGCAGCGGCGGCTGTTCAGGTATTCGGGGTAGTAGCTGCACCCCGAACACAAACCGAGCCGTCCCAGCCCCGCGTGAGAACCATTCGCCTCAGCTTTCATCGTGACGCTGGGCGACGACGATTCCGCTCGCATGGTCGAGATCGCCTGTGAGGGCGAGGCAATGACCGTTTTCGCCGGTGAACAGATAGAGATTGTGGCCGTCGACCTCAAGGGCCGGGGAAAAGCGGGGCGGAATATCGTCGTCGCTGCACTCGGTGAACATCAGGTCAGGAAAGCGCTTGCGCAATGTCGCCAGATCGGGGGAGAGCATGACCGCTTCTCCGACCGCGACCAGAGTCTTGGTGGTGATCATCAGACGTCCTCCACCGCGGATTCGGCTTCGAAGCGAGCCAGCGAGGCAGACGGGACGCCCATGATCTGGGCCAGCCAGGGGGGCGGGGAGGAGAGCCTGGCCTGCAGTTCGACAAGCACCTCCCGAGCGGTGCCCCCGCCGGGCTTCTTGATCGGATGCACGCCGGCGCGGACGACCTTGGCGGCTGCCGGTCCGCCGATGGACTGGATGTAGACGATCTGGCAGTCGCCGATCAGCGCCGAGCGGGCGGCGTTCTTGTCCTCGGCGCCGTCGGCTTCCGCGGTGCTGCGGACGTCGATCAGCTTGATGGCCTCCTTGCCGACCTGATAGATCAGGAAACGGTCGCAGGAGCCGAAGTGGCCATCGAGGTTCTCGCCCCGATTGGCGGCGAGGGCGACGCGGATCGAGCCGGGCATTTCGCCCTCGGCGTAGGCTTCGATGACGGGAAAATCTCCGTGCTCCAAGCCCTGGCCCCAGAGGAGTCGTACCGCCTCCTTGAGTTGGTCAGGCGCGACGCCCACGTGACAGCCCTGCTCGGCGAAATCACCGGCGAGCAGGGTGCGCAGATCCTCCACCGTGAGCTTGGCCAACTTGGATTCGGTGAGGGGCGGTTCCAGTTTTTCGATCAAGGCGCCGACGAAGGCCTTGACGTCGAGGCCATTGAGGGCGCGGGCGGCCAGCGCGATGCGCAGCGCGGCCTCGCGGGAGGCGATGGGAGTGGGCGACATTTTGAGCTCCAGGCAGCATTCTGAGTGGAACGCCGGCCTAGCCGGCGCTCGGCTCAGGACGCTGCGCTCAGGCCGGGCTGATGCAGCCGGACGGGCAAACGTCGACGCACAGCGGCGAATCGTTATGGCCGTCGCACTCCGTGCAGGTGGCGGCATCGATCTTGTAGAAGACCTTGCCGGAGCTGATCGACTTGGTCGGGCAGACCGGTTTGCAATCGCCACAGGCGGTGCACATGTCGGGATCAATCTTCATTGCCATGATGCTCTCCTTTCAGTCCGTTTTGCCGGCCGGGGCATTCGCACCCGCGGCTGGCTGGGCGGTCAGGGTTCGATAGAAACTCAATCCTCGGCGGCGCCGAGGCGCTTGGCGCGTAGGGAGATGGGCAGGCGGGGCGGCTTGGCGATCGGATCGATGTAGTACGACCCACCGTTGTCCAGTTTCAGCTCGCCACCCCATTTTTCTGCGGTGTCGAATTCGATGGACTCGATGGAGGCTTCCAGGTCGCGCTTGGGGAGATAGAAGGTCAGCCCTTTCTCTCCCTGGCGGATCATGATGTTGGCCATGGTTTTCTCCCTAAGTTTGGCAAGTCGCTCGCACGCCGGAGCCCCTCCGGCCGTTGCCGGCCGGCGGGGCTCCGGTGATCCGGATTAGCGGACCAGGTCGAAGTTGTAGTCGGTGGTGCCCATGCCGATCGTTTCCTTGTCGAGTTGCTCAAGGACGGCGTTCGTCAGTTGGGTGACCACGGCCATCATGCCTTCGTAGCCCAGCGTGGTAGCGCGGTGCTGGTGGTGACGGTCGAAGATGGGGAAGCCGATGCGGATCAGCGGCACTTCGAACTCTTCACCCTTGTGGCGGGTGTCGCGCTGGATGTACTTGCCGTAGGAGTTGCCGATCAGGAAATCGGGCTTGTCCGTGAAGCACAGGCTGCGCATGTGCCACAGGTCGTTGCCGACATAGACCTTGCCCAGCTTGCCGAAGGGGCTGGAGTCGAGGAGCTTCTGCACGGCCTTGCCCCAGCGCTTGTTGGCGTTGTGGGAAAGGATGTGGGTCGGCTCGGCACCGACTTCGAGCAGGATCTTGACCATGCCCATGACGAAGTCCGGGTCGCCGTAGAGGGCGAACTTCTTGCCGTGCAGCCAGGCGTGGCTGTCGGAAATGAGGTCCATGCAGCGGCCGCGTTCCAGTTCCAGGGAGGAGGGAATCGGCTTGCCGGTCAGTTCGGAAACCTTCATCAGGAAGTTGTCGGTCCATTCGACGCCCATGGGGATTTCCAGCTTGGGCACTTCGTGGTTCCAGGTGTTCTCGACGAACTTCTTGGTTTTCTCGAGCTGCCAGGGCTGGATCAGCACGGTGGTGAGGGCGTTCGGGGCATCCTTGATCTGGTCGATCGTGGTGCCGCCGGCGTACATGCGGAATTCACCGTCGGCCGGGGTATCGAAGACGTCGGTCGGGTCGGAGAGCATGGTGTAATCGACGCCCATCTCGGTCAGCATGCGCTTCACCACGCGGTAGTTGCCGAGGTAGGTTTCGAAACCGGGGACCAGGTTGACGCTGGCCTTGGAGCCGGCCTTCTTGCCTTCCATGTGGTTCAGCGTGAAGTAGCGCAGGATGCCTTCTTCCATGTTGTCCCAGCCGGTGACGTGGGAACCGACGAAGGACGGCGTATGCGCGAAGGGGACCGGATAGTCCTGGGGAATGTGACCGGCCTTCTTGGCGTTGTTGATGAAGGCGTTCAAGTCGTCACCGATCACCTCGGCCATGCAGGTGGTGGAGACGGCGATGATTTCGGGCTTGTAGATCGCCTTGGCGTTTTCCAGGCCGTCGAACATGTTCTTCTGGCCGCCGAACACCGCCGCGTCTTCGGTCATCGAGTCGGAAACGCAGGAGCACGGTTCCTTGAAGTGACGGTTGAAGTAGGTGCGGAAGTAGGCGACGCAGCCCTGGGAGCCATGCACGTAGGGCAGGGTCTTGTGGTAGCCGGAGGCGCAGAGGACGGCGCCGAGGGGCTGGCAGGCCTTGGCGGGATCAACCGTCAGGGCTTCGCGCTGGAAGTTGAGATCCTGATATTCCTTGGTGGTGGTCCACATGAAGGTTTCCCACACCTTGTCCGGATTGTGCATTTCCTCGAACTGGACGCGCTTGTCGGCCAGGTTCTTCTTGTAGTCGTCGTCGCGGAACAGCGGATAACAGGGCTTGATCTTGTCTGCGGTTTGCATTGCTATCTCCTTGCCCGTTCCGCCAATCTGCAGAGCCGGGCGCAAGGTTGATGATCCGGGTTCCGGGGGCCGGGGCAGGTGAAGGACGCGAAGTCCGCAATCACCCGCCGCCGGGTCCCGTTTCCCAATTCCTGAAACTTAGGCAGCCTTCTTTTCAGCCGTTTCTTCGGTAACCTTCTTCCACGGGGGCGTCAGGTTCTTGAAGGTCGGGTTGGAGAGGGCGATGTCCATGTCACGGGCGAAGATGGCGAAGCCGTCGTAGCCGTGGTACGGGCCGGAGTAGTCCCAGGAGTGCATCTGGCGGAGAGGAATGCCCATCTTCTGGAAGATGTACTTTTCCTTGATCCCGGAGCCGACCATGTCGGGCTTCAGGCGCTTGACGAACTCTTCCAGTTCGAAGCCGGTGACGTCGTCGTAGAGCAGGGTGGCGTCGCCCATTTCCTTGATCGTGCGGTCGTAGTCGTCGTTGTGGGCGAACTCGTAGCCGGTGCCGATGACTTCCATGCCGAGGTCTTCGTAGGCGCCGATGACGTGACGCGGACGCAGGCCGCCGACGTAGAGCATGACCTTCTTGCCCTGCAGACGCGGTTTGTACTTGGCAATGATCTCGTCCATCATCGGCTGATAACGGGCGATCATGGCTTCGGTCTTGGCCTTGACGCTGTCGTCGAAGAAAGCGGCGATCTTGCGGCAGGATTCGATGATTTTGGTCGGGCCGAAGAAGTTGTATTCCAGGTAGGGAATGCCGTACTTCTCTTCCATGTGCCGGGAGATGTAGTTCATCGAACGGTAGCAGTGCAACAGGTTCAGCTTGACCTTCGGCGTGTTCATCATCTCGGCGATGGTGCCGTCGCCGGACCACTGAGCCACGACGCGCAGACCCATCTCTTCGAGGAGGATGCGGGTCGCCCAGGCGTCGCCGCCGATGTTGTAGTCGCCGATGATGGCCACATCGTAGGGTGTCGATTCGTAGGCGGCGCCGTCGCGCTTGTCGAGCACCCAGTCGCGGATCGCATCGTTGGCGATGTGGTGGCCGAGGGACTGCGACACGCCGCGGAAACCTTCGCAACGCACCGGCACGACTGGCTTGTCGAGGGCGACGGCAGCCTTCTTGGAGACGGACTCGATGTCGTCACCGATGAGGCCGATGGGGCATTCGGACTGGACCGAAATCCCCTTGTGCAGCGGGAAGAGCTGTTCGATCTCCTCGATCAGCTTGGCCAGCTTCTTGTCGCCGCCGAAGACGATGTCCTTCTCCTGGAAGTCGGAGGTGAAATTCATCGTGCCGAAGGTATCGACGCCGGTGGTGCCGACGTAGTAGTTTCGGCGACCGGCGCGGGAATACTGGCCGCAGCCGACGGGGCCGTGGGAGATGTGGATCATGTCCTTGATCGGACCCCAGACCACGCCCTTGGAACCGGCGTAGGCGCAGCCCCGGATGGTCATGACGCCGGGCAGGGATTTGCGGTTGGACGTGATGCACTTCTTGGATTGTTCAACGGAAACGTCGTTGGACGCGAGGTGCTTGGCGCGGTCCTTCTTGGCTTTTTCCGGATAAACCTCGAGCACCTCGGCGATGAGGGCGTCGGTTTCTTCACGAGACAGAGTCGTCATTTTTTCCTCCTGACGCCGCCACCAATCTGTGGCCGGCGTGCTGGTTGAAAGGGTGATTCAGTGCGATTTCGGGACAGGGCGCCGGTGACGCGAAGACGAGCCGCAGACAGTGCGAGTCGCACAGCAAGGCGAGTGGCACAGCAAGGCGAGGTCGACAAAGTCACCGGCGTCATGGCACGAAATCAGGCGGCCAGTTCGGCGGCGGTCTTGCCGACGATGGACTCGTCTTCCGCTTCCATGATGCCGAATTCCATCAGCAGGTCTTCCAGCTCTTCCATCTCGATCGGGGTCGGGATGACGAGGTTGGTGTTGTTGACGATCTTGTTGGCGAGCTGGCGATATTCGTCGGCCTGCTTGTGTTTCGGATCGTATTCGACCATGGTCATGCGGCGGATTTCGGCGTGCTGCACGGCGTTATCGCGGGGCACGAAGTGGATCATGGTTGTGCCGAGGCGGGCGGCCAGGGCCATGATCAGCTCGTCTTCGCGGTCGGTGTTGCGGCTGTTGCAGATCAGGCCGGCCAGACGGACACCACCGGAGTTCGCGTACTTCACGATCCCCTTGGAGATGTTGTTGGCGGCGTACATGGCCATCATTTCGCCGGAGCAAACGATGTAGATTTCCTGGGCCTTGTTTTCGCGGATGGGCATGGCGAAGCCGCCGCAGACCACGTCACCCAGCACGTCGTAGAAGACGAAGTCGAGGTCTTCGTCATAGGCGCCTTCTTCTTCCAGGAAGTTGATGGCGGTGATGACGCCGCGGCCGGCACAGCCGACGCCGGGTTCCGGGCCACCGGATTCGACGCACTTGACGCCGCCGAAACCGACGGAGAGCACGTCTTCCAGTTCGAGGTCCTCGACGGAGCCGGCTTCGGCAGCCAGGTGCATCACGGTGGTCTGGGCCTTGCTATGCAGGATCAGGCGGGTCGAGTCGGCCTTCGGGTCGCAGCCAACGATCATAACTTTCTTGCCGGATTCGGCCAGTGCCGCCACCAGATTCTGCGTGGTGGTGGACTTGCCGATGCCGCCTTTGCCGTAGATGGCGCATTGACGGAGTTTTGCCATGGTGTAATCTCCTTAGTCTGTCAGTCGATTTGCGAAGGAATCATTGAGAGTCGCACCTCACCTTCTGCACGTTGCGTGCCAGGTCGATTGACAGACTGCAAGCGATTGAATATTCAATGAAAATTGAAGTAAAACCGGATTTTGTCGGGGCCGCTACATCCGACAATTCCCCTACGCTTTGTAGGGGTGACTACAAAGTGTCGAGCGCAAGCGAGACAAAACCTGAATCGGGAGACGTCAGTCTCCTTTCTGACGCTATGCAAGGTAGCCAAGGCCTGCAGGCCGCGCCCACTTACCAAGCGACATTGCCGCGCGAGGCGCGCCTGCCGATCAATCGCTGCAACCTGCCGGCCGTCGTGCTGGGTGGCCTGACCTTCCAGCAACACCCGACCGAACTGCTGCTCGACGGCGTTGCCGAACTGCACGCCAACCTGTTCCAGCGCCTGGCCGCCGCGGCGCCGGAGGCGCGGGCCGAGGTCTTCCGCGACTACATGACGGTGCATTTCCAGCTCGAATGGCCGGAGGAGATGGGTCTGAGCGGCCACAAGAAAGGCCGGGCCAAGGCCAATTACATCAAGAT
>Ga0268298_10001540_pt1 | contig 26966 bp, 27 predicted proteins | sample WWTPWeurt_MetaG_FD_194462 | JGI IMG/M metagenome (GOLD analysis project Ga0268298, IMG submission 194462) | Activated sludge microbial communities from WWTP in Nijmegen, Gelderland, Netherland - WWTP Weurt | ecosystem: Engineered > WWTP > Aerobic digester > Activated sludge | place...
AGAAAGCTGTTAATCGTCAGAGCTACTGACACCACCGGCAAACCCAAAGGCGAGCCGTTTGTGGCTGTAGACACGGTCAGCGCAGGTGCTGGCGACCTGGTACTGGTTGTTGAAGGCTCATCTGCCCGCTATACCCAGATCACCAAAGACAGCCCGGTGGACGCGACCATTGTCGGAGTCATCGACTCGCTGGAAGAAAGCGGCAAGGTCACCTTCCGCAAGAGCTAAGGCTCAGGCGAAAGCAGCCAGACCTGGCAACCCGGTATGACAAATACCCGCTCATTACTTTCGGTTGGCGTGGACGTGGGCACCACCACGACCCAGGTCATATTCTCGCGTCTGAATTTAGCGGATGTCGCCCGCCCTGGGCAAATCCCGCGCATGGCGATCACCGGGCGTGAGGTCCTTTACCAGAGCCCTATTGTCTTCACACCCCTGGCAGACCGTGACACAGTGGATGCAGAGCGGTTAAAAGCTATCGTATTGCGCGAATACGCCGCAGCCGGTGTGCTGCCCTCGCAGGTTGAAACCGGCGCGGTGATCATCACCGGCGAAACCGCCAAGAAAAAGAATGCTGATGAAATCTTGCGCGCCCTTTCCGGGTTGGCGGGCGAATTTGTGGTCAGCGTGGCTGGTCCGCATGTCGAGAGCCTGATCTCCGGACGCGGCGCCGGGGCGGCCCAATACGCCCAGAATCATTATGCCACCGTCACCAATATTGATATCGGCGGCGGCAGCGCCAACAGCGTCACTTTCCGCAGCGGCGCTTTTCTGGCAGCCGCCGCCATGAATTATGGCGGTCGGATCATCGAAATCGAGCATGCCAGCGGCGCCATCCGGCACCTGGCAGACCCTGCCCGCGCCATCCTGGCCGACCTGAACCTTGGGCTGCAGGTTGGCGACCGCCCATCACTGGCGGACTTGAATCGTTTTTGTCAGCGCATGGCGGATATGACCCTGGAACTGGTCGAAGGCACGACCTCGCCTCTGGCCCAAAAACTTTACCTGACCCCACCCACCCCGATTTCCGGCAAAGGCTCTATTCTCATGTTCTCAGGCGGGATTGGTTACTATTATTACAACCCAATTCCGCTTAACAGCGTCAGCGATGTCAGCCGGCATGACGATATTGGCCCCTTACTGGCTGAGGCCCTGCGCCTGCACCCGGGTATTCAGGCTTACGAGATCTGCCCGCCCGCCGAGACGCTGCGCGCCACCGTCCTGGGCGCCAGCACGCAGACGGTCACCCTTTCCGGCTCCACCATTTGGGCCGAAAAAGATATTTTGCCGCTGCGCAACGTACCTGTCGTGCGTCCCATCCTCAACAGCGAACTGCAGGCCGATCAGGTCTCACAGGCGGTGGCTGCTGCCGTCCAGCGCTGGGATGTGGACCCCAACACAGATTTTTTTGCCGTCGCCCTGGATTTGAACCGCTCGCTGGATTATGCCGCCCTGCTCCAGCTTGCCCGTGGCCTGGGCGATTACGCCAGCTGCCTGCCCGCCAGCAAACCGCTGATCGTCATCATCGAGCGCGATTATGCCCAGGCGCTCGGACAGACGATTAAAGGCCTGGCGCCGGCCCGTTCCCTGCTGGTCATCGACCAGGTGGGTCTGATGGAAGGTGATTATATTGATGTCGGCGCCCCTCTTTTGGATGGGCGTGTCGTGCCATTAAGCGTTAAAACCCTGGTTTTTTATCACTGAGATCGGAGAAAGTATGCTCCTGAGAACCAAACTTCACGGAAAGACGTACGAGTTCCCGGATATTCGCATCCTGATGGGCAAGGCCAATGAGGAAAAATCTGGCGACCGCCTGGCGGGTGTGGCTGCCGAAACAGCCGCCGAGCGAATTGCCGCCCGGTTGGTGCTGGCACAGGTTCCCCTGAGTGTCTTGCGGGCAACACCTGCCGTACCCTACGACCAGGACGAAGTGACTAGAGTCATTCAAGACCAGGTCAACGAGACAGTGTACAACGAAATTAAAGGCTGGACGGTGGGCGAGTTCCGCGAATGGATTCTGGCTGACACAACCTCCACCGAAATGCTGCGCCGCATCTCCAGCGGTCTGACAGCTGAGATGATCTCAGCCGTCACTAAACTGATGTCCAACCTGGACCTGATGTATGGCGCCAGCAAAATGCGGGTAACTGCCCACTGCAATAACACGATTGGCGCAGCCGGCACACTTTCCAGCCGCCTGCAGCCCAACCATCCCACCGATTCGCCGGAGGGCATCCGGGCTGAACTCTACGAAGGCCTGGCGTACGGGTCAGGCGATTCGGTCATCGGGATCAATCCGGTGGACGACTCATACTCCTCCGTAGCCCGCCTGCTCGAAATGACCTATGACGTGATTAAGACCTGGGAAATCCCCACCCAAAACTGCGTATTGGCGCATGTCACCACTCAGATGAAATGCCTGCAGTCTGGCTCGCCGGTTGGGCTGGTCTTCCAGTCGATTGCCGGCTCACAGAAAGGCAACGATTCGTTTGGCATTTCAGTCGATTTGCTGGATGAGGCCTATGCCCTGGCGAAAAAATACTGCTTCCCCACCGGTCCAAACTTTATGTACTTTGAAACCGGGCAGGGCTCAGCCCTCTCCGCCGAAGCCCACAATGGTTGGGACCAGCTCACCCTGGAAGCCCGTAATTACGGTCTGGCCAAGCGCTACAACCCCTTCCAGGTCAACACCGTGGTGGGCTTTATCGGCCCAGAATACCTGTACGATGCCCGCCAGATCCAGCGGGCCGGCCTGGAAGATCACTTTATGGGCAAATTGACTGGAGTCCCGATGGGTGTGGACGCCTGCTACACCAACCATGCCCGGGCCGACCAGAACGCCATCGAAAACCTTGCGGTCATGCTGACCGCCGCCGGCTGCAATTACTTCATGGGCGTGCCCATGGGTGACGACTCGATGCTTTCGTACCAGTGCACTTCCTACCACGATGCCCCCACCCTGCGCCAGTTGTTCAAGGCCCGTCCGGCTGCCGAATTTGAGCGCTGGCTGGTTGATCTGGGCCTGATGAAAGATGGCGTCCTGACTGAAAAAGCCGGCGACCCGACCTTTTTCTTGAAGCGCTGAACGGAGTAAGAACATGGATGATGCCAAGCTAAACGATATTGTCGAAGCCGTAGTCCGCCAGCTCATCGCCGTGGGCGCCGTCAGCGGCGCACCCAAACCGGCTGCGCCAGCCCCTGCCGCAATCACACCACCCCCACCCACGGTAGTTCCCGCTCCCACCCAGGCAGCCAGCCAGACCCAGGCCGCACCGGCAGAATATGCCAATCTGGTGATTGACCTGCCTGACCCGACCATGCCGGAACTGCGCTACAAACCGCGTGTCAAGAACCCCAAGAATCCCCAGGCGCTGAATGATATCATCGCCTCCACCACTGCCCGCATCGGGGTGGGCCGGGCAGGGCCGCGCTACAACACCGCCTCGCTCCTCCTGTTCCAGGGCGACCATGCCGTCACCCAGGATGCACTGTACCGCGATATTGACCAGCGCCTGCTGGACGAATTCGGCCTGTTCACCGTCCAGACCAATATCACCGGCGGCAAAGAGCAGTTCCTACTGCGCCCTGACCTGGGACGCCAGCTTAACCCCGAAGCCAAACAAACCATCAGCGCCAAATGCATCAAGAACCCCAACGTGCAGCTGGTGATCGGTGATGGTTTGAGCGCCGCCGCCATCGAAGCCAATCTGCGCCAGATTTTCCCGGTTATTCGCCAGGGTGTCCAGTCCGCCGGGCTGACTTTTGGCACACCCTTCCATATCAAGTACTGCCGGGTGGGCGTGATGAATGATGTCGGCGAGCTGATCAAACCGGATGTGGTGGTCCTACTGATCGGCGAGCGCCCCGGCCTGGGCCGCGCTGAGAGCATGAGCGCCTACATGGGCTACAAACCCAAATATGGTGATAACGACGCCGACCGGGATGTGGTTTGCAACATCTTTGAAAACGGCGGGACCAACCCGCTGGAAGCCGGCGCCTTTGTCATGCAGATCGCCCAGAAAATGCGCCAGTACCAGGGCTCGGGCGTCAAATTGAAATTGGCGACCAAGTAAACGCTTTTTGGAGGAGTTGTTATGGGCATTTTAGATCCAATCTACGCTACCCCGCTTTCCGTGCGCCTGATCCCCAATGTGGACCCGAACCTGGCCGAGCAGCTCAAACTGCGCCCCGACCAGCGTTCCATCGGCCTGATCACCGCCGACAATGACGATGCCACCTATGTCTCCATTGATGAAGCCACCAAAATGGCGGATGTCGAAGTTGTCTATGCGCATTCTTTCTACGCCGGCGCCAAACATTCCTCCGGCCTGATCTCGGGTGAAATTATGGCGATCATTGCCGGGCCCAACCCGGCTGAAGTGCGCGCCGGGCTGAGCGCGGCGGTCAATTATATGAAAAATGAAGCCATCTGGTATTCTGCCAATGAAGACGCCTCGATCGCCTTCTTTGCCCATGTCATCTCACGCACCGGTTCGTACCTGTCCAAGATCTGCTCCATCCCCGAAGGCACCCCCATCGCCTACCTGATCGCCCCGCCCATGGAAGGCCTGGTGGCAATGGATGCCGCCCTCAAGGCTGCCGCCGTTCAGATTGCCTCGCTGACCATGCCGCCCTCTGAGACCAATTATATGGGCGTAATGTTGACTGGCGACCAATCGGCCTGCAAAGCTGCCGCGATTGCCTTCCGCGAGATGGTACTGGATATCGCTCGCGACCCGATTAAGTATTAAAAGCCCGACCCTGAGGAGCTGCTATGCCTGAAATCGACAACGATCTGCTCTCCATTCAAGAAGCCCGCATCCTGGCGACTGCGGCCCATGCCGCCCAAAAGCAGTTCCTGCACGCCTCGCAGGCTGAGGTCGACCGCATCTGCCAGGCCATGGCCGAAGCAGGCGCAGCCGCCGCCGAGCGACTGGGCCGTATGGCAGCGGAGGAAACCAGCTATGGGGTGCCTGAGCACAAGACACTTAAAAATTTGCTCTCCTCTCGCCTGCTTTGGGAAGCGATCCGCGAAATCCCCACCGTCGGGGTTGTACGCCACGATGTCAAGAAAAAGATTTACGACATCGCCTGGCCGATGGGCGTGATTGCCGCCCTGGTGCCCAGCACGAACCCCACCTCCACCACCCTGTATAAGATTTTGATCTCCGTCAAAGCCCGCAATGGGATCATCATCGCCCCTCATCCCTCGGCCGTCAAATGCTCGGCGGAAGCAGCCCGGGTGATGATCGAAGCCGGCGAGCGGGCCGGCATGCCCAAAGGTCTGGTCGCCTGCATGACACGCGTCAGCCTGCCAGGCACGCAGGAATTGATGAGGCACAAATACATTGCCCTGATCCTGGCCACCGGCGGATCGGAAATGGTGCGGGCAGCCCATTCGGTGGGCAAACCGGCCTACGGGGTTGGCCCAGGTAATGTCCCGGTCTATGTTGACCGTTCGGCAGATATTGCCCGGGCGGCCAAATACATTGTGGCTTCCAAAGCCTTTGATCACTCCGTGATTTGCGCCACCGAACAGGCTGTGGTGGCCGACCGGCCGATCGCCGCCCAGTTGGAAGAGTTGATGAAAGCCGAAGGCGCCTATTTCGTCAACGACGAACAGGCCAAAGCGCTGGCAGGGCTTTTGTTCCCATCCGGTCCATTGATCAACCCCAAAATGGTGGGTAAAAGCCCGCAGCAGTTGGCCCAGGCCTGCGGGATCAGCGTCCCGGCCACCGCCCGCATCCTGGTCGCCCGCCTGAAAGGCGTTGGGCACAGCGAGCCGCTCTCAGGCGAAAAGCTGACCACCGTCCTGGGCTGGTACGAAGCTGACGGATGGGAAGCCGGCTGTGAGCGCTGCATCGACCTGATCAACTTTGGCGGGCGCGGCCACTCGCTGGTCATCCATGCGCAAGACGACAAGGTCGTCATGCAGTTTGGCCTGGAGAAACCCGTCTTCCGGATCCTGGTGAACACCTTTGGCACCCTTGGCGCCACGGGCTACACCACCGGGGTCATGCCCGCCATGACCCTCGGCCCGGGTGGGGTTGGCGGAGCTGCGACCGGCGATAACATCTCCGTCCACCATCTGTTCAACATCAAGCGCCTGGCCTATGAAGTCACTCCTCCGCCCGAAGCAGCCATGCTGCCCGGCTCGACGGATGACCCTGCTCAGCTTGCCATGCGCGGGATCGCCAGCGCAGCGCCAGCCCCCATTCCCACCGCCGGTTCCTCCGTCGGTTCCACCGCCGTGGCTGCCGACCAGATCGACGAGATTGTGCGCCGGGTGTTGGCCGAATTGAGTAAGTAAGTTTTACCTTGTGTGTAATGGAGCCAACCTGGCGGGCAGCCTGTCTGCCAGAACCAGCTCTTTCAATATTTTTCTTTGATAAGGAGAGATTACCATGCCAGTAGACGTTTCCATGATTGCTCTCGGAATGGTCGAGACCAAAGGTTTGATCGGCGCCATTGAAGCCGCCGATGCGATGGTCAAGGCTGCCAATGTAACCCTGATCGGCAGTGAGTATGTCGGCGGTGGTTTTGTAACCGTAATGGTCCGCGGGGATGTAGGCGCTGTCAAAGCTGCCACTGATGCCGGCGCCGCCGCTGCCAAGCGGGTCGGTGAACTGGTGTCGGTCCACGTCATTCCACGCCCCCACGCCGATGTCGAACTGATCCTGCCCCAGCAGTCCAAAGGCTCCTTCGGCGGAAAAAGCGGCAAATAATCGAACCGGGCGTACGGATCGCTGACTGCCGGGTTGGATGTAAAAAATCCACCTGGCGGTCCGGCGATGCGTTGACCCAGTTTGCAGATCTGGCTGTTACGGGAATAGGTATAACCTGATGCCGCGTCAACTGTTCATTGCCGCTGATATTCGCCGCCTGGTGCGCGAGCAGAAATCCAATCTGCTCATCTTAAGCCCTGAGGATATTGTCACCCCAGAGGCGGTGGATACGGCGCGGGAATTGGGCGTGCGGCTGGAATACGAAAAACCGCTTCAGCCGGGGACGGCCCTGCCCTCAGCCAGCCAGCCAAAACCCTCGACCAGTGTGGCTTCGCCCCTGCCGCCGCTAAAAATGGTGGCGGGCGGCTCTGTCACGCTCGATCCATTTGGCGAAGGCCTGGCTGCACCGGGCACCAACGTCCGCCTCAAAGATGTGGTCACCCAGGCCGATGGCTCACCGATGGCTGCCGGCTATATGACCCTCGAGCAGGGAGAGTTCCCCTGGACGCTGACTTACGATGAAGTTGATGTGGTCCTGGAAGGCGAACTGGTGATCCGGCGCGGCGCTGAAATGGTGCGCGGCGGTCCGGGTGATGTGATTTTCATCCCGAAGGGCTCTTCGATCACATTTGGCACGCCCAGCCGGGTGCGCTTTATGTATATTGCCTATCCGGCGAACTGGAACGAACTGGGATGAGCGTGATCACCGAGGTCGAACTGCGCGAACTATGGCAAAACGGACGCGGCCAGCTCCCGCCTTTTGCCCCGGGCACGCGCTTCTCGGCGGCTGCCAACGATTTTCTCAAGGCGCATAACCTCCAGGTTCAGCTGCAAACAGGCGCGGCCATACCCAACCCGCAGCCAAATGCCCCCCCAACTGCCTCGAAGGAGGCCGGCTGGAACAAGCCCAGCGTCTTTCCGGTGGTCCTCAGCGGGCCACTGCCAGTCTGCGCTGAATGCGGCCAGCCCGTGCACCACAAACCTGAACACATGACCCAGCTCGATGCGGGCCATTTTGCAGCAAAAACCGACCCGCGGCTTGTGCTGCGCGGCCGGGTGGACAGCCTACACGCCCTGGTGCAGCTCACCGCCGCGACCGCCCGGCGCTTTGAGCTGCCCGAACTGGGACAGCACCTGGATACCCTGGCAGCCTACTGCCGCGAGATCATGAGTGCCGAATACAATCTGCGCCCGGCCGCCGCCCTGACCTTGCTCGGCAAGAGCGAGGAAGAACTGCACCAGATCTCACATTGGCCCGACAGGCATCTGGGAATCCCTCACCTCACGCCGGGCCCGCGCGACCATGAGATTTTGCACTGGCTGAACATGCTGCGCACCCAGGCGCGTGAGGTCGAGATCAGCGCCCTGCAGACATTCCCCAACCCCGGTCTGGATCCGGCGGGAGTTGGCCCCAGCCTGGCCCGAGCCCTAAACCGCCTGTCCTCAACAGTTTATGTCCTGGAGTTATATTTCCAGGCTGGTAAAATCCATTGGAAGACTTTAGAGAAATGAACGCTGCAATCAACCCCAACCTCGCTGAGCTGCTGGCGCATACCGACGCCGTAATGAACGGCCGCGCCAACGGCTGGCGCCCCGACCCTGACCTGATTTTGAATGGCCGGTATCGAGGCCAGGTGCATGTTGGCGTGGATTTAGGCACGGCTTACACTGTGCTGATTGTTCTGGATGAACACTACCAACCGATTGGTGGAGCCTACCAATTCGCCCAAATTGTGCGTGATGGTCTGGTGGTGGATTTCGTTGGTGCAGTAGCCCTGCTGCGCAAGCTGAAAGCTCAAGTTGAAGCCAACCTGGGGTTCGAGCTGCTCTCGGCGGCCTCCTCCTACCCTCCCGGCGTCCCACAAACCGAGGTGCGGGCAACCGCCAATGTGCTCTACGCAGCCGGGATGGAGTGCAGCGGACTGATTGAAGAACCAACTGCCGCCAACAATGTCCTCCAGATTCAAGACGGCGCGATTATTGATGTGGGCGGCGGCACCACCGGCATCGCCGTATTGGAAAAAGGCAAAGTAGTTTATACAGCCGATGAGCCTACCGGCGGGACCCACTTTTCATTGGTCATCGCTGGTGCGCTCAATATTCCCTTTGAACAGGCCGAAGAACTGAAGAAAGACCCGCGTGAACAAAGACGTCTGCTGCCTGTGGTGCGCCCCGTCATGGAAAAGGTGGGCAGCATCATCAACCGCCATATTTCTGGGCGCAGCGTTGAAAAATTATACCTGGTCGGCGGAACCTGCGCCTTTCCAGGCATGGACAAAGTCATTCAGGATTATACGGGCATTGAAACCATCCTGCCCGGCAGTCCTTTATTCGTCACCCCGCTTGGGGTTGCGATGCACAATTAAAATAGTGGGGTGTTGGGTGTTATTTGTGGGCTTCGCCCACAAATAACACCCAACTTCTCCCGCTTGTTGAGATGATATCTAAAATAATATTTTATCCTCATACGAGGGGATAACAAGGAGAAACATATGGGCGATCAATTTCAACTCCGCTGCTATTCTTATATCGACCGCATGCAGCCCCAGTACGCAGCCTTTGTCGGCACAGTGACCCAGGGCGACTTGCCTACTGAGGGTATGGCAGCCCTGTACATTGAAGTCGCCCCAGGCAACGAGGTTTTCCGCCTGGTGGACATTGCCGTCAAAGCCACCGAAGCCAAACCAGGCGCACAAATTGTGGAGCGCGAATTTGGCATGTTCGAGGTCCACTCCCGCTCCCAGTCCGAAGTATTGGAAGCCGGGCGGATTGTGCTTGACCGGATCGGTCTGAAGATTGAAGACCGCGTCCGCCCGGAGATTGCCTCGGTGCAGATTATTACCAATGTCGATCCTTACCAGGCCCAGCTCTTGAACCGCTTCCGGCGCGGCAGTATGCTTGTGCCCGGCGAGACTATGCTGGTGCTGGAATGCGCCCCAGCAGCCTATATCAACTACGCCCTCAACGAAGCCGAAAAAGGCGCCTCGATCAAGGTGCTGCATGTCTCTTCAGTGGGCCGTTTCGGCCGTATGTGGCTGTCTGGTTCCGAAGCCGAAATTCTAACCGCCCGCAACGCGGCTGTCCAGGCGATCCAAAACCTGGAAGGCAAAAAAGGGTAACTCACCAATCAGAGTCGGTTCAGAATACGAGAATTTTGGGTGTTTTTTGGGCGGCGTAGCCGCCCAAAAAACACCCAAAATAACCCCTTTCGAACTAACCCAAACTTTCGTTATAAATCATCTTGTTGCAGTCTGCACAACAGACAGCAACAAAAGGATGGGCTCATGGCAAAGATTTTTTACACCGAACGCGATATTGAAGATATGTATGCGCGCGGCGTCACCAGTATCGAAGTCCACGACAATGTGGTGCTGACCGACCTGGCGCGCGAGCGCATGTTTAAGCTTAACATGCAAACCAAACGCGTCGACCCCAAAGCCCATCCAGAGGATAACCCACGCGAAGCCCTGGTTCACCGCATCAAGGCCGCCGTCCTGGCGCGCCTGAACGGGCAGGTCGACCCGGTTTTACTGGACACGGTCATCCGCCGGGTTTTGGCAGATATGAAGTAAACAAACCCGAAAGCGCTCAAAAAGGGGCAGAAGCTGGCAGCATTGCCATATTCTGCCCCTCTTTTTTTTACCCATCTTGACAGTCAGTATGGGCGTGGGTACAATGTAATTACCGCCAGTTCGAAAAAAAAGATTTTCGGGTGTTTTTTGGGTGGCTACGCCACCCAAAAAACACCCAAATAACCTCTTTTCGAACTAAGAGATCCGGAAGCCAGTGAGGTGTATCGATGACAATGGTTGTACGTTCTAAAGTCGTCAAGATTGGAAATTCGCGCGGCATCCGCATCCCGCGTACCCTGTTGGAACAGGCCGGGTTGGCTGGTGATGTGGAAATGAGCGTCGAAGGCGACCGGCTGGTGATCCAGGCGGTTCACGAGCCGCGCCAGGGCTGGGCTGCCAAAATGGCCGAAATGACAGCTCAGGGGGATGATAAACTTTTTGACAGTGCCGCACCAACCGAATGGGAAGAGGCCGACTGGACGTGGTAGCCAAAAGGTTTGAAGTTTACCTGGTCAACCTTGACCCAACGGTAGGTCGGGAAATTCAAAAAACCCGCCCTTGCCTGATAATTTCACCGGACGAAATGAACGATCATATTGAAACCGTGATCATCGCCCCGATGACCACCCAGGGACGGTCATATCCAACCCGGGTTGATTGTCAATTTCAAGGTAAATCAGGCCAGATTGTGCTGGATCAGATCAGGACCGTCGATAAGGTGCGGCTGGTAAAAAAGTTGGGCAAAATCAGCAGCCAGACCCAAAATGACGTCCTGACTGTTTTGATTGAAATGTTCAGCCCCTGAAAACCTGCAGAGCCAATCCAGCAGATCCTCTTCTTCACCGGTCGTGTATTTGGCCCGTTTTTCCAATAGACTTAACTGCTGGCCGCGCTCACCATTGGAATTGATAAATTGGCGCGCAACCAGCCCATCTTCGCTCAACCCTCCCAAATTATTCAAAGCTGCCTCGATTTGTGGTAAACAATATGTAGCACTCTCTTCAGTAACCTGCCCGGTATTGAAACGCAGTACATACCAATTGCCGGTCATATACAAAAACTGAGAATGATAGACCTAAACAGGTCAGCCATTCTCAGTTTTATCGTCAAAGATCAGAAAAGAGCTAAGGCACAAATCCCGCAGCGCCCCAGGCCGTGGCGGCCAGTTTGGCCTGACCGGTCAGGTTGGGGTGGAAATAGTCCCGGGTGGAAACATCGCTGGCGAGGAACGGTGTATTAAACACCGCATTGTTATCGAAGCGGCAGTTGGCATATTGAGCACAGACACTTGCCAAAGCAGCGTTGAAAGCAACATTGCGGTCTTTGACCAACTGACGGGAGGGTTCATAGGTTGTAGAAGTGGGGTTTGCCAGCAGCGATTGGCAAATTTTGAACAAAGCCCAGGTGCTGCGCGCAGTTCGATTATCTTTCAATACAGACCACAGATTGTAGACGTTCGGGATACTGACCACATATATCTTCGCGCTGGGTGATTTCTGGGCGATCGTCGCCATAGCGGTGCTGAATTGGGTGGTAAAACTCGCCACGCTGGTCATATTGCCGGTGCTGGAGGTGCATAAGTCGTTCGCACCCATCAGGATGGTGACATACTCAACGGAACTGGTCAGTTTGCCCGCCTGGCCATTCAAATCGATCATTTTCTTACCGCTAACGGCATAGTTGTAGTTTTTCCCGCTGATGGCCGAATTTTGGGTCAAAATGCGGGTGTACAGGCTGTTTACGGAAGAAGTGGTTCCGGTTGACCAGGAATTCTGTTTGGCGTCGGTGAAAAAACCACCGGTGTTATACGCCGTTGTGATGGAATCTCCCAAAGCCGCCATGGAATTCGGGTACCAGGCTGCTCCTGCCGGGTGGACATTGCTGAGAACAAATACCACCACCAAAATGATCAATGCGGTTTGCCGACGCCATTCTGCTTTCATCTTTATTTCCTTTGAACCCTTTGAATATGATTAATATCATAATAGTCAAATTTACACACATTGTCAACTATCAAAATTTGGGGATTAAAAAAATACAGCCACCTGGACGGGTGGCTGTATTTTTGAAGAAAAAATTGGCTCAGGCGAGCTGAAGGGATCCAACCTCTTGCAGGGACAACACCTTGGAAAGATCCAGCAGGATCACCAGTTTGCTTTCGATCTTGGCGATACCAATGATAAACGTGGTGTCCACCGAAGTGACCATGGGGGGCGGCGGCTCGATGGCGTCTTCGGCAACACTCAGCACTTCAGAGACGGCATCCACTATCATCCCGACTTTAGTCTTACCCAGAGCAATAACCACAATCCGGCTGTTTTTGGAAATGTCATCCAACGACAGGCCAAACCGTTTGCGCAGGTCGATGACCGGCAATACCGAGCCTCGCAGGTTGGTAACACCCTCCACAAACGAGGGGGTGTGCGGCACAACCGTTATCGGCTGCATTTTGATGATTGATTCGACCGCCGAGATATCGACGCCGTAATGCTCTTTGCCCAATTCAAATACTACAAGTTGATGTTCCATTGTATTGCCTCTTTGCGAAGTTAATTGTAGGTTTTGACTCGCTGACCATTGTTTGCTCGCTGCACCGGGGGAGGCGTCATGGTGATGCCAGTTGAGCGGCGATTGTTTGGGCCAGCAGTTATACGTTGGTTGGATTGGTGGGTAGTCGCTGAGTCCAGCTTGAACTGGGCTACGACATCCTGGAGGGCACGGGCCATTTCAGCCAGGGAGGCAGCTGAGGCGGTCACTTCTTCCACCTGAGCCGACATTTCTTCGGCTGAGGCCGAGACTTCTTCGATGGCAGCCGAGTTCTCTTCGGAGACCGAAGCGATGTTTTCGATTGACTGGGTCACTTCGCTGGAAGAGGCGGCCATTTCTTCGGTGGCGGCTGTGTTCTCTTCCACCACGGCCGAGACCGAGTCCATGGACGAAACCAGTTCGTTGGCGGCCACATTCATGCGCTGTGAGGCGCTGGCAGCCTGGTCCGCCTGCTGGTAGACGGCTTCGGCAGCCTTGAGGATGTCGTTCAGGGCCTGCCCGGCGCCATTGGCCCGGGTCACACCAATCTCAACTTCGCGTGCGCCCTCATTCATGGCATTGACTGCCTCGGCAACCGTGGTCTGGATGCCCTTAATCAGCCCACCAATTTCCTTGGTGGCCGAAGAAGCGCGCTCAGCCAGCTTGCGGACTTCGTCTGCGACGACCGCAAAGCCCTTGCCGTGTTCGCCCGCCCGGGCCGCTTCGATGGCGGCGTTGAGGGCCAGCAGGTTGGTCTGAGAGGCAATGTCTTCAATCGCTTCCACGATGGTGCCGATCTGGTCCGAACGCTGGCCCATCTCCTGGACTTTCTGGGCCGAGAGGCCGACTTTGACCTTGATGGCTTCCATACCCTGGATGGTTTCCTGGACGGTGACGGCGCCTTTGCGGGCGGCTTCAGCAGCAGTAGCCGAGTCGCGGGTCACGGCCTGGGCGTTGCCCGACACCTGGGTGATGGCAGATGTGATTTGCGAGGTGATGTTTGAAGCCTTGCCAACCGCCGAGGCCTGTTCCTGGGCGCCCTTGGCGACGCCGTCAATGGCCCGGCTCATCTGCTCTACCGAGCTGGCGGTGCGGTTGACCGATTCGGCCTGCTGGGCGGTGCCCTTGGCGACCTGCTGGACGGTTGAGGCGATCTGGTTTGTGGCCTGGCCTGCCTGGTTGGCAGCAGCCGAGAGCTGACCGGAGGCGGCGCTCAGGCTGTCGGCGCTTTCGGAGATCTGGAAAACCGACTGGCGCAGATTGGTGATCATGGTGGCAAATGCTGTGCCCAGCTCGTCTTTATGCGATTTGGCAGTCACCTGGGTGGTCAGGTCGTTTTCGGCGATGATGTTGGCGGCGTTGCCCATCTCCTGCATGTAGTTGATCAGCTTGTCAAACGACTTGCCGATGTCGCCGATTTCATCCTGGCGTTTGCGCACCTGGTCTTTGACGGCGTCGGAGACGTCGCGAGCCAGCTCACCCACCGAGAGACCGTTGGCGATATTCACGACAATACCCAGCGGGGTGGTGATGCTGTTGGCAATAATCATGCCCAACCCGATACCCATCAAAACGCCCACCACAATAATCACAATCATAATTGTGGTGGCCTGGGTGGCAATAACTGTATTTTCCTCCGAAGTTGCTCCGGCCTGCTCCACTTTCATTGCCTGCATCTTGTCAAGGGCGTTTTCAACAGCCTTCGCTCGCTGGAATGCAGCCCGCAGTGCTGCCAGAGCTTCATCGGACTTACCTGCCTGGGCTAAAGCCAAAATTTGAGCCCTGTCAGCATCAAAGGTAGTATCAGCCGCCGTAAATTCGTTGAACAAATCCTGCATTTCCTGCGAGAGGATGGTTTTTTCATATTCAGCCGAAAGGGTGTTGATATCGTTTGTGAGGGAGGTAACGGTATCAGCATACTGCTTGGCTTCTTCAGGCGTGGTGGCCAGAATGGAGTCACGCAAGTTAACCCGGATACGCTGAAAGGCTGTAGCCATATCTGCCAGCTGACCGAGCGGAACCGTCATATTTTGATACAGCCGGGTATCCGCATCATCAATAGTACGGATATAGTTAATCCCCAGAATACCGACCACCGCTGCAATGATCGCCATCAAAATAAAAGAACTGATCAATTTGACACCCATTTTCAGGTTGTTAAACCAGGATAACATGCAATCCTCCTTCGGAAATTTCTGCCATAACCTTTGTTTTTGCAAGCAACACTTAACAATTCAGAAAAACAGTTTGGCGAGTGTCCATGTTTGCATGTACCAATCTGCAGCGTGTTTTGTTCAAGTGATACTTAACTACTGAATAAGTTATATACGCGATTATGGAATATTGATATGAATTGGGTGTATAAAAGAAATAAATATTGCGTAAAACAGGGCGGGGCTAATTAAATAAAAATTTGGGTGTTTGTTTTGCTAGCTGGGCAGGCAAAATAAACACCCAAAATTAGCTCCAATGACCTCACTCGCTGATCAGCGGCAAAATCACCATAAACCAATTATTCGTGATCTGATCATACCCGGCCGAATTGGGATGGTTTCCATCACCGTCAAGGGTGGCAGAGTCCACAAAAAGACTGGTATGATAAAAATCGACCACCCCTGCCCCATATTGAGCTGCGAGTTCGGCGATGATCTTATTATATTGAAGAATATGGTCGGACATGCGTTCAAGATCATTGGGTGAAATAGCGGTGAAGGCTGGCTCAGCCGGGTTAGGCGGATTGGATACCACCGGCCGCAGCGATTGGTCATCCCCCTGGGCCACCAGGACAAAGGCGCCTGCGCCGCTCAGCTCAGCCAGGATGGTATTCAGGTTTTGGCGAAAATTAGCCAGGTCCGCCTCCTCGGCCTCGACAGTCATCAGGTCTGGTCCGTACTCATACAGATACCAGAGGTCGTTGCTGCCGATCCAGACTGTAACCAATGCTGGTTGACCAGCCGATCTGGCCTCCGCAATCGCATTAAGCGCCTGCCCAAGCTGCCCCGGTGTATCCTGATTGCCCTTCACCAGGTCATCGGAAGCCCAACCGGAATGCCCAAAATTATAAAGCTGCGACCCTGGTCGCAACGCTTCGATTTTTGACAGCAGGCGGCCCGGGTAACCAATTCCAAGATCATAATCACCGCTGCCCTCAGTCAGGCTGTCGCCCAACGTGATCAACGTCAGCGGACCTGCCGGCAGCTTTGTGGCGAGCGCAGAAACCGCAGCGGTTGATGCAGGCGGTGTAGATACAGCCGCAGGCTCTTCAAGCGTTGTTTCCGGGGAAGCTTCTGTGACCTGCTGCACCTGTCCGGCCTGGGTTGGGGCAGGCGCCTCGTCTATCGCCAATTCGGTGATTGCCGGTTCATTTACTGCCGGTTCATTTGCCGCTGGCTGACCGCTGGACGATGGCGTCATGGAAGTCCGGCAGGCTGCTGTCAGAAGACTAAATACAATCAATGCACGGATAAATAGATTTTTATTCACGTCTGACCTCCAATTTTGGATTGCATTCAGAGAACGGCGTAGTAGCTGCCACCATTTTTTGCGGTTCTGGCTTAGCCAACAACCCGGTTTCTTCCGGTTTGTTTGGCCTGATATAGGTTTTCATCTGCCACACGCAGCAGATTATCTGGGCTGCGCCCATGTTGGGGAAAAGCCGACACCCCCAAAGATACACTCGCCCGGACCAGATCTTCACCTAACCGCACCTCGAGGGCGGCGAATTCGCCGCGCAGTTCTTCGGCTCGGCGCAGGGTGTCTTCCCGAGATGAACCGGGCAGAATCAACACAAACTCTTCCCCGCCGTACCGGCAGGCCACATCACTGCTTCGTGAACGCCGCTGGAGCAGTCTGCTCAGGGCCTGCAGCACCAAATCACCAGCTTTGTGCCCATACGTATCGTTAACCAATTTGAAATGGTCGATATCCAGCATGACAATCCCCAATCCTCCCGCTTCACGCTGGGCTCGAGCCAGCTCGCGATCAAGCGTTTCTTCCAGATAGCGCCGGTTAAAGAGCCCTGTCAGGCTGTCACGGACGGCTTGTTCTCGCAGGTCATCCTGAAGTTTTTGAATTTCAGTGAGCTGGTCCTGAAGCTGCAAATTAGCCTGCTGCAGCAGCACCTCAGCTCTATGGCGCAAATCCAGCTCCACCTGCACCTGGTGGTAAAGGCGGGAGTTGTCAATAGCAATTGCGGCCTGGCTGGAAAGGGTTTCGAGCAGACGAATCTGATCCGGAGTATATATATTGATCTGGTAAGCCTGCATTGATATCACCCCCACCACTCGCTCGCCCAACAGCAGCGGCACGCCCACGAAAGAACGGGCATGCGGGCCGCCCAAACGATTCATCTTAATCTCCAACCAGACAGGCAAGTCATCCGAGTCAGGCAAATAAAGAGTCTCTCGGTGCTGAATAACCCAGCCAGTCAGTCCTGGGTTCGTTTCAATGGATCGCGATGGCATCTTCTTTGGGATCCCCAGATCCACAAAATAAGGGTAAACCACGGTTCTGGAGTCCTCGTCATACAATGCCACGTAAAAACACTCAGCCAGAGCAAACCGCTGAACCTGGGCATGCAGGTTACTCAGCAGTCTGTCCATCTCCAGACCTGCCGTAATGGCAAGCCCAATTTCGTAAAACATCCCCAATTCATCGGCTCCCTGACGGACCTGCTGGAAGCTTTTCGCATTTTGGAGCGCCAGAGCAACATGCCCAGCAAAAGCTGACACCAGGTCAACCTGCCTGAGATTGAAATTGTTTGGACGGCTGCTGTCAAGAGTCAGGATTCCAAGAACTTCTCCGCCATACAACAATGGCACACACATCCAACTAATCACAGGCTGATCTGGCTGGTCGTGAACCCAATTGAATGAAGCAGATAAATTACCTTCCAGCCGCGGTTTTTGGGTACGATAGACAATGGTTGCCGGATTTTGGCCGTCGATGGGCAAACGCTTACCCAGGCGCTGTTTCAGATCGGCATATCCCCGGCCGCCGATAATTTCGCTGTATGCGCCATCCGGCGTCCGAAACTGAACGGATGCGCTGTCGTACGGAACAACTTTTTCCAGGTGCATCAAAATCCGATCGACCATCTCCTGGCTGTCCAGGGTTTCGAGAACAGCGGCCCCAGCCAGACGAAGGGTTTCCGCTTCAATTGCTCTAATTTCGGCGTCCTGTTGGGCGTGTTTCCGTTGGACAATTTGCTCTTGAAGTTCCGCAGTCCGCTGCTGCACGTCTGCCTCCAGGGCGGATCGCGCTTCCTGCAGTTCACGATTACGCTGCGCCAGCTCCAGCCCCAACTGGTTCCAGGATCCACTGAGCTGCCAGTACCGATTAACCAGAAGGATGGAAAAAACCAGTGAGAATACAAAGGGCACATAGGGTGTGGTAAGCCAGCCGGTATGCATGAATTGCACATCGAGCACATCCCACCCAAACAAAACAACCACCAAAAAAGTCGCCAATCCCAATTTTCCGGCATCTGGCAGACGAGCCCGCCATGCCATCCAGACGATCACCAGGCTGAAGATCGCCAGCGGCGCCAGTAACACGAGCGTACTGCGCAGCAGCACCTCCAACCACGAGAAAGGTGCGACCAAAATCAGGACGACCACGCTTGCCAGATAGAGAAGAGCAACGCGTAAATACCTTGGACCACGCGGCTGATTATAAAGAGCATGCCACAGAATACCAGTCAGCAAACCAGCACAAACGGTAGAAGCATAGGACAGGCGGGTAATCAGACTGGTATCTGGATAAAGCGTAAATACCAAAGGTGAATTGAGGAACTGCCAGCCAGCGCCAAACCCCAACATAAATAAAGCCAACAGCAGCGAAGCGAACTGCTGGCGCTGGTGCAAATAAAAGAACAGCTGGTAACTGCCAAAGAAAACATACAGCCCAACCTGAAACATCGCCAGGGCATTCCGCCGGTTGTTGTGATCCTGGGTTTCCGTCATCAGGTTAATTTCATAGCCTTCTGAAATCGGGAAACCAGGCGCCCACCCTGGAAAAAGGCCGATATAAGGAGCATCACCCAACAGATGGAACACAAGCTGGTTCTGCCCAGAGCTTAGGATATCCGCTGGCAGCGGGATCATCACAGCCTGGAGCGAACGCCGGATCAGCATTCGCTTGCCGGTCGAATCCAGGTGGATTTCATGCCGAAGCTCTGTTCCGTTCAGGTATACTGCCCAATTTTCGCCTAATTCGGGAAGTGATAAGGCCAAATCAGCGGAAAGATCCTCGGAGTCGAGATTAAAGGTTGTCCCAAGCATATACTCATGCAGACCAGATCGGAGTGGCGTGGCGAACACAGCATTCAGGCTGATCGGAAACGCTGGCGCTGCCAACGTTTTAACCCCAGTTTGGTCAGGGTTCAGACCAGCAGTCTGCGATTCTTCAAAGCCTATCCTGGCGTACCAGGTCAGTTTCGTTAAATCAATAGGGCTGAAATTTCCATCATGGATTAAGTTTGTCTGGCCTACCTCCCAAATGGATAAGCCAATCCGCCCAACAATCAGGAAAGAAAAAACAACCAAACAAACCAGAACGAATTGTTCTGGTAGGAAGCTGGGTGTCAGGCTTTTCAATTTACGCATAAGTCAATAAAGAATGATGATGAACGGCGAAGAAATTGACGAATTGATTAAAGCATAGATTTCAAATTGTCTCGCTGTAATCCGTGATGCAGATGAAACCACACTGTTTCTATTTTATCCCAAAAGCGATCATGTACCTATGCAGCGGCAACTTGCAGACTTGCAAGCTGGTCAGGATTGCCTTTATTTCCCAAATCAAGATTTATTTACGAAAAAATCCCAATGGCCCCGCGAAATAGAATATAATGGATGAAATCCTCCAAAAACGAGACCTCTTACTCAGGAGGAAATTACTATGACAACAAACAACTACAATTTCAAGCGCCAGCTTTGCTTGCTTCTTATGATCCTCACCAGCCTGGTCCTTTTGCCCAGCCTGCCAGCCAGCGCAGCCACCAATCTTTTGGTAAACCCTGGCTTTGAACAAGGCGATGCAAACTGGGATGGTCTGCAGGAATTTACCGTGACCGGCCCTGGACATACGGGCAATTTTGCGTTGTATGCAGAGGGAACAGACCGGATCGTTGTGCAGCAGTGCATCCCGATCAGCCAGGCAGAATGGAACAGTTGGACCGACATCAATGGGCAAAAATTTGTCAATGTGGATGGCTGGATAAAGACAAACGAGTATGTTGAACAGGCCTATATTGAGATCTGGGTCTGGTCTGATTCTCTGCCTGCCTTTCCTTGTAACGGGGCGGGTTCTCACTGGAATTCACCTGTCCTCCTGGGCAGCAAGAATTGGACAAAGCTTTCACAGGCCCCGGGGGCCGTTTTCAATCCATTTGGGGTTGGTGAAAAACCCGCTGCGATTTCCATATCTCTGGTAGTCGAAGTGGTCGAAGGCGCCAACGCCGTGGCTGCTTTTGACGATCTGACCCTCACGAATGTGAACCCCGGCCCAGTTACGCTGAGCGAGTTCACCGCCAAATCACCCTGGGCGGCCTTCGGCTCAGTCCTGCCTGCGGCAGAAAACACTCCCTGGGTTGTGACTGTCGTCCTGCTGGCAGGCGGGGTGTTTGGCCTGGGAATGATCCTGCGGCGCAGATCGAAAAATTGAACTGCGCCTGGGTGTGGGGTAAATTTTCCTAATCCTACCCGCTGGATTACAACAAAGATTGGACAGCCGCTCGAAAAATCTCGGTATGCCTGTCTACATCTTCCAGGCTGGTATCCGGCGCAATCAGGGCCATGTTGTGGAAGGGTGTCAGCAAAATCCCGCGATTGAGGGCATAAAGGTGCATATAACGGTCCAGTTCACTGTCCACCGCGGCATTGGCCTGACCACCGTTGCGCGGCGGCTGCTGTCTGAACCAATATTCCACCCGCAAACCAAGACGTTTGACAACCCAGGGCATTCCCAACTCAACGATCACGGACTGTACACCCGCTTCAAAACGATCCGCCAGGGGCATCCCGCGCTGATACATCTCCTGGGTCAGCACATGCTGCAGTGTGGCTTTCATAGCAGCCAGTGAAAGGGCATTCCCCGCCAGTGTTCCGCCGATCCCACCCACATCCGATTCCTCCAGCTTCAGGCGCGCATCAAACGCCTCTGCAATCTCCCTGGTAAAGCCATAGGTGGCGGCAGGCAGGCCAGAGGCCAGAGGCTTACCCAGGGTGAGCATATCTGGCTGCAGTCCATGAGCAGCCGTATATCCAGCCGGCCCGGTGCAAATGGTGTGTGTTTCGTCGATAATTAGCAGCGTGCCATATTTGCGGGTTAATTCCCGCAAGGCGGCGTGATAGCCAGGGTCAGGATGAATTATGCCAATATTGGTCATCACCGGCTCTGCCAGCACGCAAGCCACCTGGCGGTCTTGCAAAGCATGTTCCAGTGATACCAGATCATTAAATTCGATGACCCGCGTTGTTTCGGTCGGATTAATCGCCGGTCCCAAATTACCCGCTCGCGGCCCAGCCACCCCATCTTCATCCAGGGTGATAAAGGTCTCATCCACCGAGCCGTGGTAACAATAATTGAAGACCAACACATAAGGCCGCTGGGTTACGTGCCTTGCCATTCGAATGGCAAAGCGGTTGGCGTCGGTAGCGGTCAGGGTGAACTGCCACAACGGCAGTCCAAAGCGGCGCTGTAGTTCCTCTCCCACCCAGATTGCATCTTCAGTCGGCAGCATCAGGGTGATACCCCGGGCCGCCTGAGCGCTGATCGCCTCCACAGCCGCTGCAGGGGCATGACCGGTCATGGCGCCGGTATCACCCAAACAAAAATCGGTGTAGGTATGCCCATCTACATCTGTAAAATGAGCCCCGCTGGCTTCTCGTACAAAGATCGGGAATGACCCAGCCCAGCGGATCATCCAGAGCATTGGCACACCACCATACAGCGACTTTCGAGCGCGCTGGTAAAGTTCATAAGAACGCGGATGTTCCTGATGAAATTTTTGTTCTTCAGATGCCAGACGGGCAGCGAGGCGAGCGCGATCGATTTCTGCCATGGCTTATTTAACGGTATAACCCAGCTCGATTATGGCATCAATAATCTGCTTCTCGCTGACTTTCGTTTCATCGAACTCCACATCCAGTTTTTGCTGAACATAGGAGCCTTTTATACGCCGGATGCCAGGCAGTTCATCTTCAATGCCTTCCAGGTGCATGACACAGTTGGAGCATTCCATATCTGGGATTGTAAATACTTTTTTGATCATTTCTGCCTCCTTGTTATAGGGTATTCTCGCCGGATTGGCCGGAAAACACCTGTATGAAATTTTACGGACATTCAACTTCGCTGGCGGCCGGGGTATTGGCCTCAGTATACATTTTCTGATATTCTTGTTCATACACAGCAGCCACAGCCGGGCTGTGGATCACCAAAACATTATCATCATTCGCTTCGTCAGCCGAAACTGTGAAGTTAAACGAACCGGTGATGACGGTTTTTCCGTCAATAATAATTACCTTATGGTGCATGGTGTATTTATTGCCATCTTCTTTGACGGGCAGTTTTGCACAAAACAAAGCCGGAAATGCTCCTTGCGAAGCACCGCGATTCTCGATGACACCGCTGACTTCCACACCGGCTTCCGCCCTCTCCTGCATTGCGGCGGCGAGATCTTTGTGTGTGTAGGTAAAGATAATGAAATGAACCGATTGTTGTGCCGCGCTGACATAGTCCACCAGCTTTGCCATCACTTCATCGCGGGGAGAGAAGTAATTTTCCACCGCCACTCCACCAATTTTGAGCGCTGGCTGTAAAACCGTTGCCTCGGCATGGGTCCCAAAGAGTTTATCAACAAACATCTCATCGAATTTAGCCTGGTAATTGGCAATCAGGTTTGGATCAGTGATTTGGAGCAGATTATTGTTGTTGCGGAAGGTGTCGTTGTACGAGAAATTCCACGAACCCATAAAGAGCACTTTACCATCGATAATGAGCATCTTGTTATGCATCAAACCATTCGAGCGCCCGCCATCCACAATTTTAATTTTGGCGGCCTTTAACAATTTGGCAGCATCATAATCTTTGCCTGTCGGCGAATCGGAGGCTTTTAATACCTGGTTTCCATTTTCACCATCCACCACAACCCGCACCACTACCCCACGTTTGGCGGCAGACACCAGCGCGTCCACAACCGAAGGCAGGTTCAAGTCGAAAGAAGCAATGTCAATGGTTTCCGAAGCGTCCGCAATCCATGGCAGAACCACCTGATCAATGCCGTTATCAACCTGGTCTGGCGGATTGGGATCGGTAAAGTACACCTTCAGCCAGGCAGGCAGCGATCCGACAGCCGGAGTATTTTGCTGCGTGGCCGGCCGGGCTGTGCTGGCAAGGGTCGGTTCGCCTGCCACTGGCGTAACTTCAGGATCGCTAAGAAACTGGTTAATCAGCGACGAAATACAGATCAGCATAATGGCAAGAACTACGCCAGCAATGGTGATGGGCTGTTTGGAACTGCGTTTGGTCATTTATTCTCCACTAAAAAATATCTTCACCAACAATAAACCTGTTTAGCGTTTGCCAAACAGGCGTTCAAAAAATGATAACTTCGGCTGTGCAGGCGGCTCAGGAGGTGCAGCAGGTTCTGGCCTGACAGGTGCGCTGCCGGTTTGGCTCGCCGGGGTTTTCCCGCTCGGGGTGCCTGTCACAAAACCCAGCAGGTACTCCAGCGCCTGACCAGCGTCCAATCCAGCCAGAGCAGCAGCCGCCGCTCCAGCATCCATCGAAACCCTGGCCTTTGGAAAAGCCGCAGCAGCTTTTTCCGCCAGGTCGCTCAAATCATCTGGCGAGAGGGCGGCCCTGTCAGGAATCAGGCGGTTGATCGAACGCATCACCCGCATCAAATCGCCCGTCTTTTCGGCTGCGCCGATTGGGTCTGCCAGATCGGCTAACAAAACAGGCAGCTGACCAATCCCCCAATCCAGCAGGCGTTTGGCCTGGCTGTCTTCCAGGTTATCGGTCAGGTTTTCGACTTCCAAAATTCGTTCAATAAACGGTTGTAAATCCATTCTCAGCTCAGTTTCTACGCACAATCGCGTCTGTCATCCGGGTCACACGCAGCATGTATTCAACGTCATGAACTCGCACCAGATCTGCGCCGCGGCAAATACCAACGGTCACAGCCGCAGCGGTGCCTTCAATCCGCTGGTCAGGCGCTAAATTCAAGGTATATCCAATGAAAGACTTGCGGGAAGGGCCCAGCAAAATGGGATACCCCAGGTCTCGCAGTTCTTGCAGGCGGTCGACAAGCTCCAGGTTTTGTTCTGTAGTCTTACCAAAACCAATCCCGGGATCCAAAATAATTTGCCCATCCGAAATACCCGCCGCATGGGCCAAAGCCACCGATTCAAGCAGTTCACGCCGGACATCCCCAATCAGGTTTTCATACGGCACACCGACATAACGCCCTCCGAGGCGTTCTTTCAGTTCGGCGCTGGCCCAGGAAGAGCGGTTGTGCATCAGGATCAGCGGAGTTTGGGCACGCGCCGCCACCCCAGCCAGCTCAGGGTCGGCATGCAGCCCCCATACATCGTTGATCATGTCTGCCCCAGCCTGAATGGCTGCCGCAGCCGTGGCGGCGCGATAGGTGTCGACCGATATCGGCGTATCAAAACGCTCACGCAAAGCGCGCACAACCGGCAGAACCCGGCTTAACTCCTGCTCTGGGCTTACGGGCTGAGCGCCTGGGCGGGTGCTTTCTGCACCCACATCCAGAATATCCACACCTGCCTGAACGAAGCGCTCCGCCTGGGCAAGGGCTGCCTGGGTGGCGTCCAGGCTGGCAGTCAATAAACCATCACCCGAAAACGAATCGGGCGTGATGTTAAGAATGCCCATCACATACGTGCGCTGGCCCCAAACCCAGGTCTGGCCGCGCACCACCATGGCAGGATGACGCATCTTAAACCAGCAGGGTCAACGGCCGAGCCAGCCAGGTTTCGGCGGCATCAACAGTTTCGAAAAGGCCCATCTCAACACCTGCCGGGTTCAACGCCCCCAGGGTACGCAGAGAGGCAAGAACCGCCCCGCTGGCTACAATCGCCAGACGAACGTTGCGCACCGATGGATCGGTATTGACTTCGGCGGCATACTGTAAAGCCTGAGTTGGCAGTTCAGACAGAGCGCGCAGGTCATAAAGATTTGTCGTCAACCGGTCTGAATCGTAAAGATGATCGAGAGCAAATTCGCGCCAATGGGCCAGGGTGGCAGGGGAAGCATCAATAAATGTAAAATGCATGCCGCCATCCGGGCGGCGAACGACGGTATAGCCAATGCCAGTCTTTGGCGTCCAGTTTAACGGTTTGAGTGTGGACATGCTGTCTCCTTTGATTGTATTCTTACTTTATCCACAAACCGTTAATTTGTCAATTTAGTTTAAGGGGTAATCTTGTTTTTGCTGGCGCTCCAATCCAATGGGGCATTGCCGCGCAGTGCCTTAAGTCCATAAAAGCCATTCATAGCCAGCGAGAGCAGCAGCGCCCCCGGACGCAAGCTGAACAAGCCGCCCCACAACCTCCGCAGAATCTGAGCCGGCGAAAAAGCCTTTCTCCAGAGCGCCCGATGGGCTGCCAGCAGCTCATCCGGAGACATTGCGGCCGGTTGAAAAGCCACATTGTAACCATTGAACGCTCGCCAGTCACGTTCTGGCAGGAGCCGGCCTTCTGCCTCAAACCGGTCATAAAGCGGTGTACCTTTATAGGGGGTGAGCACACTCAAAAACGGCACATCCACCCCAATCTCAGCCAGCTTGTCGGCCATATCTACAATACTGGCAGGGGTATCGCCATCAAAGCCGGCGATGAACCCCGCCATCACAGCAATCCCATGCTGGTGGATGATCCGAATACTTTCCTGGTATTGGATCGCCTTATTTTGAGTTTTGAATGCCTCCTTTAAAGATGCTTCTCCAAAAGACTCGATTCCCAAAAAGACCCCAATACAGCCCGAATCCCGCATTAAATCGAGCAATTCCGGGTCGCGTGCAATATCCAGGCTGGCCTGGGTCAGCCACCATTTCTTTAAAGGCAGCATCGCCCGCAGCAGTTCCTTGATGTACGGCCTGCGCGCCGTAAGGTTGTCATCCCAAAACCAGACCACCTTGCGCTGCCACCAATGGGGAAAGTCGTTATATTCAATATCGCGGATCACTTCAGCCACCGGTCGGGTGCGAAATCCCGGGTTAACCGCCGGGACAGAACAAAATGCACAGTGAAACGGGCAGCCTCTGGTCGCCTGGATCACCCGCCGAATTACAAAACCGGGCGAAAGCAAATCGTAACGCGGGGTTGGCAGCCCTTCCAACGCTTGCGGAACACCCACATAGCGGGGCTTCAAGGTCCCCTTTTCGGCATCTGCCAGCAGTTCTGCCCAGACCGATTCTGCTTCACCACACACCACTGCATCACAGCACGCCAAAGCCTCTTCAGGCCAAAAGGTGACATGCGGCCCGCCAGCCACAACAGTCTTGCCTTGCGCTTTAAAGTGGCGGGCCAGCCGGTAGGCCTCGTCAGCAAAGCCGCTGAAAAATGAAAGCGCAATCAGGTCGGCGCTGCTGTCATATGGAACAGGGTCGAGCTGCTGGTGAAACACACGCACCCTGTGTTTGGCCGGGGTGAGCGCCGCCAGATGGATCCCGGTGATTGAAGGCACAAAATTCATTTCGTGTCCCTGGGTGTAGCGCGGCTGGTAAACAACGATCAGATCAATATTCATAGTTCCTAGCGGCGGAAACCACCCCGCTTTAGAGGGTGGAGGAAGCCGCTCTCCTTTGTTAAAATTGGTCTATGCCACAAGAGGTGAACCACAGCCCACACAGCGCGTATGTAATCAATTACCATCTGGTCTGGATACCACGCTATCGAAAAAAAGTTTTGGTTGGGCCTGTCGAGGCAAGATTGAAAGAGTTGTTGGCGGAAGTAGCCATGCAATACGGTTTTGAGATATTGGCAGTTGAGGTCATGCCCGACCATGTACACTTGTTTGTGAGCGCACCTCCAAAATTTGCTCCTGCTGGAATTTCCGTCTGTTCAAGGGGATAACATCCCGCAAGCTGAAGAAAGAGTTTGAAAGCCTTGGCCGC
>Ga0268298_10001541_pt1 | contig 26952 bp, 21 predicted proteins | sample WWTPWeurt_MetaG_FD_194462 | JGI IMG/M metagenome (GOLD analysis project Ga0268298, IMG submission 194462) | Activated sludge microbial communities from WWTP in Nijmegen, Gelderland, Netherland - WWTP Weurt | ecosystem: Engineered > WWTP > Aerobic digester > Activated sludge | place...
TTCCACAAAAAGTCCTTCCTTCCTCCTCTTCTTTCTTCTTTCTCTCTCCCGCTTCGCGTTCTTTCCGCTTCTTTCCTTCACCTTCTGTTTTCTGTCTTCTTTCCCCAGTCTGTCAATGAACGTTTTAAACTGTTTCTCCTGTTTTAAGATTCATATCATAAACACAAGAAAATCAGTAGATTATATTAAAATATTGCCACTTTCTTTAAAAGCGGACTGCAAAGTTATGCTTTGGAAGCAATTTACCAAAAAAAAACGACGTCTTTATCAACAAACCAACCAAAATTATATATGCCTATTTTCTTCGGACCATTGCTGAAATGCCTAATTATCCTTCTTCCCTATGCTGTCTTCCCTTTTGGGCTGTACATACCCTCCAAAATTCACGTCTGGTTTTTCGGGCCTCATCGTGTCTGTCGGCACTCTTAAACTGTCAAATTTGATCCTCTTGGAGATATATTTTAATATGGAATCTGCTTGCGTCTGAGCATCCAACAATAATTGCCTGTAACAATTACCAAATTTTTGCTGAAAATATTCAGCTCGTTTTTCTTGATATTTTCTTTCCGCCAACTCTTTTATCTCCCGAGTATTGTCTCCACAGGAAAAAATTATCAGCATTCCTATCCAATATAATTTTTTCACTGTAAATTTTTATTGATCTCTTGAATTTCCGTTTTGCGCACTTGTATTAAACTATCCACAAGAGAACTAAATTGAGTCTCTCTGATTTTAATACAAAGCGAATCCGTTGTAATGTCAAACATTTTAATTTCTGCATAGTACATACTGTCTGAAAGTATAGAGGCTTCCTTTTCTACTTGTCTTTCTCGATTGCTGCAAGAAGCGAATAAAAATAAAGTAACAGCAAGAAACATTAAACTCACTTTCATCAATTCACAAGATTTTTTCTGCGCAGTTCAAAATTTTGACCCAAATACACTTTCCTAACAATTGGATCGGCTGCCAGCTCTTCAGCTGTACCATCTTTCAATAATTTTCCTTCAAAAATTAAATACGCTCTGTCTGTGATTGAAAGCGTTTCTTGAACATTATGATCGGTGATCAGAATACCAATATTTTTTGTCTTGAGTTTTTCAACAATACTCTGAATGTCTTCAACAGCGATCGGGTCAATTCCTGCAAAGGGTTCATCCAACAAAATGAAATTGGGTTCTGAAGCTAATGCTCTGGCGATTTCCGTACGTCGTCTTTCTCCGCCTGATAAAGAATCTCCCATGTTTTTTCTGACCTTGGTGAGATTGAACTCTTCAATCAATTGCTCAAGCTTTTCCTTTTGCTCTTGCTTCGTCTTGGTACCCATTTCCAGAATTGCGCTGATATTATCTTCAACACTCAATTTCCTAAATACACTGGGTTCCTGGGGTAAATACCCTACTCCTTTTCTCGCGCGGATAAACATAGGATCCCTGGTAATTTCACCACTGTCCAAATATACACTTCCCGCATCTGGTGAAATAAATCCCACTATCATATAAAAAGTTGTCGTTTTACCCGCTCCGTTTGGACCCAGCAAACCGACAATTTCTCCTTGATTTACCTCGATAGAAACACCATTGACGACGGTTCGGTTACCATATTTTTTGACCAGCTCTTTTGTGCTTAATTTCATTCTCCTACATTTAAAATCATCTTTTGATCCCAGTCTGCTCTCAGCTCTTTAAGTTTCCAACCGAAGATCCGTTCAGCTTGTTGTTTTTGCTTAAAATCTATGGGGTCCCATTTTCCATTTTGGTTCCGGTCCACAATTAATTTTACTTCGTAGACAAGCGGATCCAGATGTGTAAACCGAAATGTTTCCATCGTATTTTCAGCTACAAATACTTTTTGAAGTACCGGTTTATCTTTATAGCTGAAATTCAAAATATACTGTTGGCTAGTTTGAAGAGAATCCAATATCAGCTCCAGACGTGACAATGACTCGTCCACCTTGGTTTTCAAATGAAAAGTATCCGTCCTATTGGTTCGATTGCCCTGCATCCTTACTGCCATACTATCCAGTATAATTGTAAAATATATAGGTTTTGTTTCCTGATAAACGATATCTATTATCTGTGGATTTCTTAAATTAATTTTTGCCAGAAACTTGATCTCAGGTGTGGATCTGATTTTAGATTCATCCAAAGAAAAAATCGGCGACGGACTTTGAATCTGGGCTGAGTCAATCTGCGATATAGCTTCTTTGACCAGAACCAGCTTTTCCATTTGTACACTATCTGGTTCCGTATATTTGTTAAGTTTCACGGTGTCCTTGATAGCCTCCAGTTCAAAATATGCATTAAATTCTTCTGCTGAATTATAATAATATAAAATACTGTCCTCATAATATATTGTTTTTACAAACTTGTCCTCCGGAGAAATTTTCGTTTTTTCCTTTTCAATATCTTGAGTAAATGCAAAAGCAAGCAACCCTGGTTTTATCACTTTATTTTTTATTTTCAAAGGCAACTTTTCTTGAGAGAGAAAAATAATATATTCTGTTCCTGATTGAAATGGTCTTGCATTTCCCTCATAATATCCTATCGACTCAATTTTTTGGTCATAAAAATAATTTTGATTTTTGTCTTGTATTGCGTACAACTTATAGACCGTGTCTTTCAAATATTTAAAATGAAAACTTCCTGCTGTATCAGTATACGTGACATAAAATGGTTTCGTTTTTGTAAATGCACTGTCCTCCTGATTTTTATATAGCGTTACCGGAATTTTAGCAAGAAATTTGTTGGTTTGAGCATCAAATACTTTACCTCTGATCTCGCCGGAATCAATCGATGGCCCTGTAGAAAATACAACATTAATATTGCGGGCAATATTTTGAGCAGTAATATCGCGAACGGCTTCTCCTAAGTTTATGGAGTAGGTCGTTTGTGGTTCGAGTACCTCATTTTTATCGAAAGAAATTAAAAGCCTTTTTCCTTTCAATTTATATTGAATTGGCAATTTAGTCGGCGGAGAAACGATGATATTTTTTGTCGGATTTAAAAACCGGAACCACTCATCAAAATGTACGACTATAGGCTCTTTACCTGAAAAATTGGTAGCAAATAAGTTTTTGCATTTTGCAGTGTCAATTTTAGGCGCTATAATGTCAGCTTGTCCACCTGGCAATTGTTTGATATTTGCACAAGAGAGCGCAAATACTCCTGCAAAACATAGCCAACCGAAAATCCTGAACATCGGGCAAAGATAATTCACTTTCTCATGTGGTTTAATATTTAGCCAAACGCTTGTTTCATAAGGATTTCAAGAACTTCCCACGCTTCAATACACCATTATATTTGATGGAGATATTTTGCTTACTTTTGCAAATTAAAGTGCCATAATGTTTAGATTTTTATTGCTCTCCTTGTTATTTGTGTTTGATCTGCATTCACTTCCGGGCCAGTCTGCCAGCATTTCTCCCCGAGCGTTGGCTTACTTGGACAGTCACGATAAAGTACCTATCCTTATATATCTTAAAAAACAGGCTAATTTATCTGCTGTCAAACCAGAATGGACTAAGCTTCAGAAAGGTACTTTTGTTTATCAGGCGCTTCAAGAATGTTCCTCCTCATCGCAATCCAGAATTATTGATTTTCTGGAGCTCAATCAGGTCGCATATAAGTCATTTTTCATAGTCAATTGTGTACAAGCTTATTTGCATGCTGATCAGTTGAACCATTTGAGTCAAATGTCTGAGGTAGCTGCTCTATTATTTGACGAATCCGTCCAACTGACTCCTGTCATGGACAAAACTTTGCTTCAAATCCATGCTCGTGCTCCTGAAATTACCTGGGGTATCAAATCCATTCATGCTGATGAAGTTTGGGATTTGGGTTATGAAGGGCAAGGAGTCACTGTTGCAGGAGAAGACACTGGTATAAAATGGGACATTCCAGCAATTAAAGACAAATACAGGGGTTGGAACGACACATCTTCGTCTGTCGATCACAACTACAATTGGCATGATGCCATACATACGATCAGTCCACTTTCCGGAGACAGTATTAATCCTTGTGGATTAAATCTGCTTGCGCCTTGTGATGATCACGGACATGGAACTCACACCATAGGAACCATAACCGGTCATAGTTCTGAACACGCTATCGGCGTCGCCCCAAAAAGCAAATGGATTGGATGTCGAAATATGGAGCGGGGCAATGGGGCCCCTTCTACCTATATTGAATGTTTTGAATTTTTTCTCGCCCCCACAGATTTGGAACAAAGAAAACCACGTATAGACCTGGCTCCTGCCGTGATCAACAATAGTTGGTATTGCTCCGAAGAAGAGGGTTGCGATCCCTCAAACTGGAATATCATGGAGAGAGTCGTATCTACCCTCAAGGCTGCTGGAATTGTCGTGGTAGCATCAGCAGGAAATAATGGAAACACTTGCGGTACGATTGCGAATCCGATCTCAATGTTTGAATCAGCATTTTCTGTAGGTAGCTATGCATCCAATGACACGATCAGTGGATTTAGCTCCTGTGGCCCGGTAGTCGTGGACAGTAGCTTGAGAATAAAACCCAATATTGTTGCTCCCGGATCTGAGGTGATTTCCCAGTTGCCGGATCTCTCGTACCAAGCATGGAGCGGTACTTCCATGGCGGGACCTCACGTCGCTGGTGTTGTGGCATTGATGATTTCGGCAAACCCTTCTTTGCTCGGACAGGTAGAAAAAATTGAGAGCATTCTGGAACAAACGGCAGAGCCAACCCCATCATTGATCACCTGTGCTGGCAGTGCCCCTGAAGACATCCCCAATATCATGTATGGATATGGCAAGATAAATGCTCTAAGAGCGGTATTAAAAGCCAAATCTCTGGTGGGAAATGAAGACAAAACTTTCAAGAGCTGGCAAGTAGTTCCCAATCCCGGAAAAGAATTGATTTCACTCAACATGCCTGTGACCGAGGATGTTTTGTTGATTTATAATCTTTTGGGGCAATTGGTATTGAGCACCCCAATATCAGCTCAGGACGGGATTTTACCAGACTTTACTGGGCTAAACAGTGGCTTGTACCACCTTATCTTACAGAAAAGCGGATACCAGACTTCCTGGGTTAAGCAATGATCTACCCTATAGTTTTCGGATGAAAAAGCTGTATAATATTGTCGACAGAAAAATACTCTTGCGAAAGATGCGGGAGAGCCCGGAAGAACGCATTACGCTTTCTTTTTACAAATATGTCCATCTTTTTAACCCAGCCTTTTTTCGCGATCACTTATACACAATGTTCGATGATCTGCATGTATTAGGAAGAATCTATGTGGCTCACGAAGGTATAAATGCCCAGATTTCTGTTCCGGTTGAAATGATGAAACTCTTTAGAAATGCTTTACAAGATGTCGACTTTTTCAAAGGCATGAGGCTCAATTATGCAATAGAAGATAACGGTAAAAGTTTTTTTAAACTGGCCATCAAAGTGCGTAGTAAAATAGTAGCAGACGGCCTTGACGACAAAAGCTTCGACGTCACAAATTCTGGAATTCATCTGGATGCTCAAAGTTTTAACGAACTTGCTTCAATCCCTCAGGCGGTCATTGTAGATATGAGAAATCATTACGAAAGCGAAGTGGGCAGATTTGAAAACGCGATATGTCCTGACGCCTCTACTTTCAGGGAAGCTCTGCCGGAAGTGGTGGACACATTGAAAGATAAAAAGAGCCATCCGGTGATCATGTATTGTACCGGAGGGATAAGGTGTGAAAAAGCTTCAGCTTATCTCAAACACTGTGGGTTTGAACATGTTTACCAGCTCAATGGCGGCATCATAGAGTATGCTCGACAAGTCAAAGAGCTGAACCTAGAAAATAAATTTAAAGGAGTAAATTTCGTATTTGACGAACGCTTGGGTGAAGCTATTTCTTCAGAAATCATCAGCAAGTGCCACCAGTGTGGCCAACCTGCAGCTCAGCATGTCAATTGTGCCAATGACAAATGCCACTTGCTGTTCATACAGTGTGATTCCTGTGCGACCGGAATGAAGAATTGTTGTTCCGAAAAATGTGCCGATTTCATTACAAAATCTCCGGAAGAGCAAGAAAGAATTAAAGGAAGCACACTGTTTAATGGTAGTAAGTTTTCCAAGGGGAGATATCGTCTCGACTCTAACGCCGAATTTTCTTCGCTGAGCCGACTTACCAATCAGCACAGTACCTGTTTCTAAAAATTATACTCTCTGTTTTTTCCTCTCGCTCCTCTAAACCGGGATTCTATGTAAGCTAGATCCGCAGATTCTTCCGTCCCGGGGACGAATACCTCCATAAAGTCAACAACACGTTCGTGATAGTCGAACTTGCACAGGACTATCGGAATTTCAGCTCCTTTAGCGATGAAGTAAAATCCGGTTTTAAAATGGTCTACCTTCTTTCGGGTACCTTCAGGTGCTATAACAATGGCAAAATCAGAATTGGTCTGAAATACTTTGACGTAGCTCTCTACCAAATTATGGCTTTTGTCCCTTTGAACAGGGAAACCTCCCAAAGCTCGAAATATCCAACCAAAAGGGAATCGAAATAAGCTCGCCTTACCCAAAAAACGTATTTTCTGCAAATGGAACGCCGTCCTCACAAGAATCCCAAGGGGAAAATCCCAGTTGGAGGTATGTGGAGCAACGATAACCACATATTGGGGCAAAGAACTGATTCTTTCTATACCTAGCACTTTCCAGCCCAATAGTTTCAAGATCCATGCAGAAAACCATGCCGACATATCACCGATCTCTATTTGAAGACAATATAACGAGTTTTGGTATTTTTATCATAACTCCTGATTCACTTATCATATACAACATGAAAATCTGTCAAAGACCTTAGTTTTGTGCATCAATTTGGGATTTCAACTTAAAATGTTGGCTTCCATCAAGTTCTAAATTAAACCTCACCGGATATCATGAGTCAAACAAACAAAAGCAACACAATGCCAGCTGTTGATGATGAGCAAATCTTAGATTGGGCCCTGGACAGTGTCACGCGGGAGAAAGGATTTCGCGCACTGATACAGAAATATCAACAAAAACTTTATTGGCATATCAGAAGAATGGTGCTCAATCATGATGATGCTGACGATGTCTTGCAAAATACTTTTATTAAGGTGTACAGAAGTTTAGAAAATTTTGAGAGAAAAAGCAGTTTGTTTACGTGGATGTATCGTATAGCCACCAATGAAACATTGACATATCTTGAAAAGAACAAAAAGTACACTTATGATGCTTTGGACGATATGACAGAGCATCCCGCTATCAGCAAACTCAAGGCAGACCCTTATTTTGAGGGTGATGAGCTGAGTTTAAAATTAGAGGAAGTTATGCAGCAATTACCGGAAAAACAACGTGTTGTGTTTCAAATGAGGTATTATGATGAAATGCCTTATAAAGAAATTGCAGAGATACTTCAGACTTCTGAAGGCGCGCTTAAAGCTTCATATCACCATGCCATGAAAAAAATTGAAGAGCATTTTAAATCCAATGATAAAATTAAATAAATCATGAACCCACATCAGGAAAATTATCCATCAGATGTTCTGCCTCCTGCCAAAAATCCTTTCTTGGTTCCGGAGCATTATTTTGAACAATTGGAGACTCAGATTTTTCAAAAAATATATGTGGAGGATAAATTAAATCTGCATCAGGGAAAATTGACCGTTCCTCAGGATTATTTCAACTCCTTGGAAGAGAAATTAATGTCAGAAGTCAAGCTGGAGGAAAATCTTATTCCACAAAAATTTGAAAAGGATATTCCATTTAGGGTGCCTGATGGCTATTTCGAAAAATTGGAAGACAGAATCTTTGCTGCTGCTACTAAAAAACCGACCATATCGCGTTTCTCAACTATAAGAAAATGGTCAGTTGGAATAGCGGCCTCCGTTTTAATCTCAACTTCAGCTTTCTTTTTTTGGTCTCAGCAGTCTAAGCCACAAAATCAAACTTTCAGTTGGGACGAAATCCCTGACGATTTATTGATAGAATATGCAAGTATGAATATTGCCAGTTTCGATGATGAAGACCTCAAAATTATTCTCGAAGATTCAGAATTATTACCTAGACTTGATATAGAAAATGTTTCAGAACAAGATTTGGAAGATATATTATCAAACTAATTTAAAAATCAGAGTGAAAATGAAAAAACTATTCACATGCATGATACTGATGACCCTGTCATTGATAAGCATCGCTCAAAATAATCCCGAAAAAACAAACAAACAACAGCTCCTTGAAAAAATAGAAGCTCAACGTTCGGCCTATATCACCTCAAAACTCGATATGACTTCAGATGAATCTACCAAATTCTGGCCTCTCTATAATGAGTATAGTAGAAAAAGGATGGAACTGAAAAAAGAGTATAAGGCTCAAAATGCAGACAATCTGTCTGAACAGGAATCCCGTATGGAGCTTGACGAACAAATTGAATCACAAGAAAAAGCGCTTGCATTGAAAAAATCCTACTATGAAAAATTCAAAGCCGTGCTTCCAGCTGCAAAACTTGCAAAGCTTGAATCCGCTGAACAAGAATTTCGACGCGAAATATTAAGACAAATCAAAGAAAGAAATAAGTCCAACTCTGGACCTCATCGTTAGATTGAATTGCAACAGGGATTTGATCAAGCCTCGGTATTTTTATCGGGGCTTTTTATTACTGGGTACTCTTGAATAAGGCACGATCAGATCAGTGCTATGCATTTTTCGGGTAAGGCAATGTATCTTCTTCTCGATAGATGAAGAAAATAACAAATGCCTTGCCTATATTTGAAGAATGAAATTATGCATCGCCGGTACATTTTCTGCTTTAAGAATCTTATGTTTTATGATGCTGGTTTCAGTTCACACGCTGACTTATGCAAGTGATTATTTTGAAATACCATTTCGCTATGTGAATTCTTACATGCTTGTAGATGTCCTGGTGGACCAGAAAATCAAGATGAGTCTTTTGTTTGACACCGGCTCAGAACATAATATTATTTTCGACAAGCAGAATTTTTATTTTTCATCATCCCCATTTATTAGAGAAATTACTGTCTTTGGTGCTGATTTGAATGTGGAAATTCCAGCTCTGGTCAGTAGGCCTTTTTCATTGAAGGTTGGTACGTTTCCTGAAATTTTTCAATCCCTACTTGTCCTCAAAGAGCATAGCAGCAATTTTGACCAAATGATCGGAGAATCTGTGCACGGCATCTTAAGCGCTTCGCTTTTCAAAAATTATCTGATTCAGATAGACTACCGCAGAAAAAACATTAGTCTAAGGTCCACTATTTCTGAAAAGAAATTAAAAAACTTCAGTTCTATACCTCTTGAAATTTATAAAAACAAACCTTACCTCGCCTGCAAGGTGCGTATGTCAGGTGGACAACAGAACAATCTCAGGTTGCTCATGGATACAGGTGCAGGGATAGAAGCATTATTGTACAATCGCTCTTCACAACAGATCTGTTTACCTGCAAAGCTATTGCCAGCACCAATAGGAAGCGGACTGGGTGGAGTCATCAGTGGTGCCCTTGGCAGATCCGAAAGTTTATGCCTGCAGGACAGTATCTGCTTGCAAGATGTTCCAATCTATATTCAGGAACTGCTCTCTGATCATGCATTGAAGGAGTTGGACTTCAAACAAGGATTGCTTGGCAATAAACTCTGGGAAAACTACATTTCTATTTTAGACTATTCCAATAATACATTGTGGCTCAAAAAAAATTCCGGACGCAAGTGGAAATCCCGCGGGGACCATAGCGGAATATCGTTAGTGACAACGGGTAGTGATCGCAGCTTGAATATTTTTATTCAGTATGTTATTCCCGGAAGCCCTGGGTCCGAATCTGGCTTGCTACCTGGAGACAAACTGATTACTATAAATGGTTGGTCTGTGAAATTATTGGGAAGTCTCCAGACTGTGAATAAATTCTTGCGCCGTGATGCGGACAAAGTTCTCCGTATAAAAGTCAAACGCCATGACAAAACGTTGATAAAAAAATTGACCTTAAGAAATTATCTGGAATAATTAGTTTAATCTTGATAACATGAATAGATCTGACAATATTTCCGAAATTTATTGTCCCGATTATCGCCAAATTGTATTCTTATTTTCCACATTATACATAACTTTACAAGCGTTAACTCAGAAATTGCTGTTGTGGAGATTGTAGTAAGAATCAAGTGAGATATCATATCAAGTATTTTAACCTGGTCGCAGGGGTACGCAAAGCAAAAATCGAGTGAAATCGCTCACTTGAAAAAAAGAGAACCTGGCAAATCTTTCTAAGCAATTCATTTGCTCTCAAGAGAGTAATCAATTGCTTTTTTGTATTTGGATTGATCATGAAGCTACCAAATGCAACTGCAATGACAGTATTAAAAAAATCTGTACTTGCAAATCAAGCTTTATGCAATGTCTTAACTTTGAATTCTTATTGGTTCATAATAGATCTTTAATATAAAATCAGGATTTGTTGTTACACAAATAATTAACAGATGCAAAGAAATAAATATATTGCTGCCAGACTCCAAGAAGTCTTGATAGATGGGTATTGGATTGCAAATACTAACTATAAATCGCAAATACAAAATCTTTCCTATGATCATGCTTACTATAAAATTGGAACCCTTCATTCTATAGCCGAACTTATATTTCATATAAACAATTATCTGGAAGGTTTATTGCGAGCATTTGAAACCGGTAGCTTAGATATCAGCGACAAATTCAGCTTTGATTTGTCACCGGAAACATCCGCCGCTTCATGGCAAAATTTAATTGGACAATTTCATTCTAACTCAAGAAAATTCGTGCAGTACATAGAACAAATGGATGACCAACTGTTGGACCTGGATTTTATTGATCCCAAATATGGGACATACTTGCGCAATATTGAAGGAGTAATAGAACATGCCTATTATCACTTAGGTCAAATCAGTTTGATCCGCAAGCTTCTTAATGTCTGATTGTTTTAAATCTTTAAGTACTCTCTAGACCATCTATTGTGCAAAGAAGTGCTTGCTCTGATTTTCGATTTTCAGTTTGTTCAATATTATAAGTACAATTGAATATTAAATTTTTATATGTTTCAGAATAAATACACCTTCTGCTGTACTTACTTTTATAAAGTATATTCCCGCAAGCTGGTTAGAAAGGTCGATGTCGATTTCATAATTATAAATTCTAGGATTATTTTGGCTTCATAAAGTACCATCTATTCTAATCACTTCGATATAACTTATTTCAAAGTCATGGTAGAAAAAATTTTAAAATTTCCTTGACTTGGATTAGAGTGAATATAGAATAATCGTTTATCTGTCTGCCTGCACTTGTACGAAAAATTCTTTTACCAAGAGCCGCCACAATTTCAAATTCGATTTTATTATCTGGTGTTTCAAGATCACCCCTAAAGAAACAAATCACGTGTATTTAAAAAATAAAATTGCCGCATCAATTTTTATTGTTTTCTTGTTCACTTCAAGCGACATATTTTAAGTCATTCTGATACATATTGTCATTTTGTCGGATAAGTAAAACGGGTCTTCTTGATTCTAAATCTGTCTGATTAATAAGCTATTAATCGTTTAATAAAAATTAACCCAATTTTGCTTTAGGATTCACATTTTTGATTGAAAAAATATGATAAAATTGAGTAAAAACGGTTAATTGAATAAAGATACAAGCATAGTTATGAATGTTATCTAATAGTATTCTAGTTTTTACAACTTACCGATGTTTTTACCAATTGTAGCGAGATAAGCATACACAATTGAATAACGCTTGCAATACCTACAACTCAATTTTTAATAAAGTTCTTCATTGTTTAAAAACTTTAGTATAAATTACACCATCATCAAAAAATAAATACTCAGGGTAGCTTCCATTATTTGACTCTCTTTTAAAGATCAATCTAAATCTGGCTTTAAAAATTCCAGTTTTTTCATCGTAACTTACAATTTTAATAAAATTTGGTTTATTTGAAGAAGTAAGTTTATATGATTCTTCAAGAGTACAACCATCTTCTCCATTTTTGAAATAAGAACAATAACAATCCTTATTAAACTGATTTAAATTTATTATACCCTTTGATAATTTATTATAAAATCCAAAAGTAAGGCTTCCGATTACAATTCCTATTTCTTGAGTCAGTTCTTTACTAATTAAGCCTGTTGTGTTTTCACTGGTCGCGTGCCCCCTTGGATATGAGGTCCACAATTTCCCATTCACTTTTGCTTTGGTGTATCCAAAATATAAATGGCCTCTTGCCGACTTACCTTCTATAAATAAAGAGTCGACAAAAGCCAAATGATCAGGCGTAGGCAGTTTGTATAATGAATTATATATAACTCTTTTATTATCTTTTGATGAGGCTAATTTTATTTTTGATTGGGAATTCAGAAAACTAAATGGAAATAATATTAATAAATTTAAAAAAAGTATTTGTTTCATTTTACTATTATTTTAGTATTATACAACAATTTATCATCTTCTTTTATTTGTAAAAAATAGACTCCTGGAGGAATGTTAAGATAAGTATTGTTTAATTGCTCAAGCTCATTTAATAAATCTATATTGCCAGAAATTATCAGCTTACCATTTAGGTCAAATAGACTACAATAAATTTCCTCAGGATTTGCATTGTCTTGTGCCAACCTAGAAAGGTAGCTAGAACTTTGACTTTTAATACCTTCATTTTTATCTACCTTTTTTAAATATCCGGGTAATGACATTGGTGTTTCCGGGCATATTGTTGTAAAGGTTTTAAATAAATAACCAATTACTTGTGTACCATTTCCATAGGCTGTAATTTTCACTGTTATACTTGACCTGTTAGGAAAAATTAAAAGAGAAATATCACAATAATTATTTGGTGTAAAGGGACAACTAGTATAATAATTGAATCCATCTATGGTATATTCAAATTTATAGTTCTGAGCATTACATGTTGTTGGTAGCATTGAGGCAGTCACTTTTATCGTTGTTGGATTACACTCTGAGTCAAATTTTCCTTTGGCATGAATTGTGCATTCATTAGGTTCATTAAAACCTGCCATGCCACATCCAGAATTCTGGATGACACATGCATTATATTGATATTTGGTTCCTGTAGTCTTTGAAGAATATTTTACATAAGGATTTGAATAGTTTAAAATTCTATTTGACTCGGCTGGGGCTTGATGAATAACTGTCCGAAAAAGATTTGCGCATATCTTTGTATGCTTTACTGAATGGCGTTAAGTCATCTTCGTGACCTCCACATAACAAATGTCCAACTTCATGAGTAAAAGTGTACCTTCTATCTGTAGCACTATTGAATTTAACAACGGTGCATGGTGGTGTAGCACACTTAAAAGCTATTCCATGTTCACCAGTAGGCCAGTTGTTACCAGTTGTAAGAAGTACTACTAAATCTGCTTTTACATTATTTACTCTTGTATTCAGGTCGCTTGGGCCTATTACCAATGGTTTTAATTGATTCAAATCATCGTTTGAAGAAAATTTATCTGTCCAACCTATATCAATAAGCTTTGCTACTTCTACGATTCTTGCACGATGCTTTACTTTACTGCGTATGTAAGTAATATTTAATTGCGATAACATCATTCGTGTCATTGGTAAAAGGTTTACCATTGGCATCACAGCAGCTAAACTTGGAGTATATGCAATATAAAGATCAATTGTACAAGAACCCGAATTAAGTATTCAAGTATCTAATGATTCTGGCACATAATTCGTGCTTCCATCTCCTATATCTGGTTTTAATGTGCCGTTGTCCGTATTAACTATTTTAACCAATATTTGTTTGTCTGAGGATATTGGGTAAATACGATAGTATGAATCTCCAATTGCTAACTCTGAATAAAGCTGACCATCCATGTTTTTGAATAATACATAATCAGAAAGTTTTATGCCATTGTTAATTCGTTCTCCATACCATTCAAAATTCATATTGTCTTCGAACTCTGAATGAGCATGCTCAAAATGCAAAGAAGTATTTTCATTTGGAAGAGAAAAAGTTAAAATTCCATTTGCACTATTTACTGAATTAGTAAAATTTGTAATACTTATCCAGCTTATTTCAATACTTGGGTTCAGTTGTGAAAATACAGAATAATTTTGAGATTCCAATACTGTTAATGCCTGAGGCGGTGAAATGGTGTTAATTAGGTTTTGACTTATAAGTGAAAAACTTGAAATGATAATGAAAACAAAAGAGTAATTTAGTTTATTCATGTTCTAAAATTTTAGTATGATAAGAAATAATTCAATTAGCTACTTAGTTATTCTGGTCCCAGATTTTTTATCCCTTTGCCTTAATGATACCTGCAGGAAATTATTAAGCTCGTTATCATAATAATATCAATTGCAACGCTTTTTGCAAAACCTACATCAATTATATGATATTCAAAAATTTTGTATATAATGCTTTACATTACATACCTTTTGATGGTTAATTTACATTCGCTTTGTCTTTGTTTTTAATTTAACTTCGGATGCATTGGTTTTTTACTATAAACAATCTGGAATACAAACATAACTCTATTTTTCAAAATTTAAAATCTTTGAAGGTAATTTTAACCTTGTATTTATCTGTAGTAAGAATCATTAGCGATCGACATTAGTAAAGGAGCTTTACAATTAATTAAATATGAGGCAATTAAATAAATGCAGAGGGGTTATGCCTTTGAGTAATATAAACCCAAAATAATTCATAGAAAGAAATTCTAATGACTATTTTAGAATTATACCTCTAGTTGGTAGCACTAATTGTCGTTTAATGAGATAGACCGGTTGAACGAACGCAATTGAACAAAGAAAAAAACTCACTAACCAGACTGGCTGGTCAGTGAGTTATCACACCTTTTCATGAGTTGCTTAGTGCTGGACTGTAAATCTTTTGCTGATTTTCTGTCCGTTGTGACCTTCTACTATCATTTGATATACACCCGATGGCCACGCAGATGTATTGATTTCAAATTTATCTTCTGTCGTTTTATCAACTGATTTCCAGATAAGCTTTGACTGAGCGTTATAGAAAGAGATCTGCGAGACTCCGGCTTCACTTATTTGAACGAAAACCTGATGATCGGATGGATTCGGATACACCCAAGCATCCAAAGTCTGTACATCTCCCAGGTCATTTTTTCTGGTTTTAAGTTCACTCCTGAGATCTAAACATCCTCCCAGACATTTTAATGTCTGAGGTGTTCTAATCTCCATTTCATTTTCTTCGGTAGAACCTCCAAAGCTTGTTCCTCCATTGATCGACACACAATGATCTTCAACTTCTCCATAAAGGAATGTGCTGCATGGTCCTGACGGATAACCGCCATATGCCATCGAAACTCTCATTCTGCTTAGTCTTGGACTTAATCCGTTTGGAATAGTAATATTTCCAATCATTATCGTATTGCCGAATCCGTAAGTAGCCAGCTCATTCAAATTGTCAAATATTCCGTCTGCATTATAATCTATCCACACCTTCCAGTACACATTGTAGATAACACCTGCATATCCAGGAGTAAAAGATACAGTGTAAGTCTGTCCCGAATAAATTTCCGGACATTCTGTGATGTTTTTGTAATACCCTCCATTGTTTCCTGAATGATGATGCAACGTGGAGATTGAAACTGAGTCCACCCACATGTGTCTGCTATCTCGTCCTCTGCTATTGCAGTATTTTTCAAGAGAATCGCACTTCACCTGCACATTAAAACTACATGTGTCCTTTCCTCCATCTTTTGAAGCCACATAAGTAATTCTATGTGTACCACAAGGTACTTCCGTGCCTCGTTTTGGTCCTTCTATTTGTGTCAGGGTCCAACATGGAATTTCGCAAACAAACTCTCTGCTGGATGCTCCATTCTGGTCATTCCAATAACCATCCGGGCGTAGTTCGATATAATCTTCGTTTCCATTCATGTTGTTAGGTTGGCCAATCAACCAATTGCGATAAATAAATCCTTCTCTGTTCACCCATTCAAACAATCCTTCGGTATTTTCATCGGTACCTCCTATCCAGGCCGTCTGACCCATTAATTTGCTCGAAACATATTCGTTTTCACTTTGGTCATTGATGACAGCAAGATGTCCTCCATTGAGCGTACAGATCACCTTCGCCTCATCCCAGCTGGCCGGTGCCAACGAACAGAAATATCGGTGACCACCATATTCGCCCATATAGATAAAACCAGGCAGACTGTCCACACATGGTGTACAATATCTTACTGTCGGCAGATTCCAATTTACTATAGCACCAGTTTTATATGGATCTGAATTCTTAACCATTGTGTCAGGAGGACAGGTAATTTCAATTTCAGATCCGTACACAGTAATCTTGAATGATGTGCTAATGCTATTGCCGCATACATCAACTAATGTATAGCTTACTGTCGTCATTCCGGCACCAAACCTGTCGCCAGGACGGTGTGATGAACTCATGTTTCTGACTCCGCAATTGTCAGCTGCCACCGGAGGTAGCCAATACACTCTAAGATCACATTGACCATTTGCATTGATTACTGTATCATGTGGCACGCTTGTAAAGCGAGGATTGACATCGTCTTTCAATTCTATGATCTGTTTACATTCTGATTTTAATGTCGGTATTTCCGGATCTGTCGCAGTCCATGTGCGTTCTATTTTAATCGCTCCTGAGCACGGCCCGTTCGATAGAATTTTATCTTTATAACTAATCACAGGAGTTTTGCATGTTGGCTTACCTGGTACCGCCGTCGCTGTTCCAGTATTGGAAGGATCCGTGGAAGTTGAAGGACATGCTTTATAGTCTGCCGGACAACTTATGACCGGATTTTTATCACAACAATTATCAGTTACAGTCACTGTAAACCAACATGTGCTTGTGTTTCCACAATCATCAGTAGCCGTATATACCACAAGTGTATTACCCCGATTGAGTTGGTCACCCGGTTTATAGTTTGATCCTACAAACACTGATCCGCAGGCATCTGAAACCGTTGGTGGTGTCCAGCTTGCGATTCCTTTGCAATCATACGTTGGATCAACGGTGAAATCAACAGGACAAGCACTAAACACCGGAGATGTTTTGTCTTCTTTGGTAATATATTGAATACAGCTCGCAGTCAAAGAAGTGTTGTTTGCATCAGTTGCTTTCCATGTGCGTTCAACGTATGTTGAGCATGCGCTTTGGTATAAGACACTATCCGTGAATGAAATTACCGGAGACAGACAATATGGGCTTGCCTGCGCCGTCGCCCTTCCTGTAATTGAAGGATCAATTGAGGAAAGTGGACATACTGTAAAATTAGAAGGACATGTAATCGTCGGTGGTTTGTTGCAACAACTATCTGTCACTGTGATGGTAAAACTGCACTGCGCTGAATTTCCACATGCATCAGTGGCTACATATAGAACAGTGTAGAATCCCGTTGAAAACTCCTGCAATGGTAGATAGTTCGATATTGTATTTACTATACCGCATGCGTCTTCCGCAACCGGCACGTACCAGTCAACTTTTACTTTACAATCCGGATTTGGATTTATCGTAATATCCGGTTGACAGTGTAGGAACACAGGTGGCGTCGTATCCTCCATTACAATCCTTTGGTCACATCTTGCCTCCAAGCTTGATTGATTGCGGTCAAATGCTCGCCAATGTCGAACGATTACCGTTGAACACGCACTTTGGTATAAGACCTCGTCATTGCGCGAAACGATTGGGTCGTCACAGCTTGGGTGACCTTTTGTCGCAGTCGGTCTGCCTGTATTCTGTGGATCTATATTTGCCCCTGGACATAAAGTTAAATCCGCTGGGCATGTAATTGTCGGTGGTTTGTTGCAACAGTTGTCTGTTACTGTCACGGTAAACCAGCATGAACTTGTATTGCCACAATCGTCTGTGGCTGTGTACACCACGAGAGTATTGCCAATGCCTAACTCTGATCCGGGTGCATAATTGAACCCCAGGTTCACTTGACCACAATTGTCACTAACCGTAGGTACCGTCCAGTTGACGATCGCTTTACAGTCAGCTCCGGGATCTACTGTGAAATTGACCGGGCATGAGCTAAATATCGGTGAGGTCTTATCTTCCAGAGTAATTGTCTGAACACAATGAACCGTATACGTTGAATTATTAGGATCAGTTGCAGTCCAAGTTCGCTCCACAAATGTCGAACAAGCACTTTGGTACAAAACAGAGTCGGTGTAGGTAATTACCGGTGGCTGACAATGAGGACTTGCCTGCGCTGTCGCTGTTCCCGTTATGGATGGGTCTAGCGAGGATACAGGGCATACAGTCAAATTGGCAGGACATGTAATGGTTGGTGGTTTGTTGCAACAATTGTCTGTTACAGTCACGGTAAACCAGCATGAACTTGTATTGCCACAATCGTCTGTGGCTGTGTACACCACGAGAGTATTGCCAATGCCTAACTCTGATCCGGGTGCATAATTGAATCCCAAATTCACTTGACCGCAATTGTCACTAACCGTAGGTAGCGTCCAGTTGACGATCGCTTTACAGTCAGCTCCGGGATCTACTGTGAAGTTGACCGGACATGAACTAAATACCGGTGAGGTCTTATCTTCCAGAGTAATTGTCTGAACACAATGAACCGTATAAGCAGGATGATCCGGATCTACAGCTGTCCATGTTCTTTCTATTCTCGTTGAACATGCACTCTGGAAAAGAACTCGATCCGCAAAAGTCAACACCGGATCTTTGCAGAAAGTACCTCCTTTGGTAACCTTTGCACTGCCGGTATTTGAAGTGTCGGTACTTGTTCCTGGGCAAAGTGTCAAATCTGCCGGGCAAGAAATCGTTGGAGGCTGGTTACAGCATGTATCAGTAACCGTGATGGTAAAGCTGCACTGTGCACTGTTTCCACAGCCGTCGGTAGCCACATACAGTACTGTATAGAGTCCCGGGGTAAATTCCTGGAGTGGTAAGTAGTTTGAGGTCGTATTGACTGCTCCGCATGCGTCTTCTGCGATTGGCACATACCAATCTACTTTCACCTTGCAGTCAGGACCAGGGCTGGCCGTGATATCCGGCTGACAATGTAAGAACACAGGTGGCGTATTGTCCGTCTGAGTGATGCGTTGGTCACATCTGGCTTCAAGTGTCGGTTGGTTACGGTCAAATGCTCGCCAGTGTCGAACGATTACCGTCGAACAAGCACTTTGGTACAATACTTCATCCGTGCGTGATACGATCGGGTCATCACATATTGCACCGGACCTCGTTGCCGTTGCCTTGCCTGTTATGGATGGGTCGATACTTGATCCCGGACACACTGTCGCGTCTGCAGGACAAGAAATCGTTGGTGGTTTGTTACAACAGCTATCCGTAACCGTAATGGTAAAGCTACACTGTGCGCTGTTTCCACAGCCGTCAGTAGCCACATAAAGTACTGTATAGAATCCAGGGGTAAATTCCTGGAGTGGTAGGTAGTTTGAGGTCGTATTGACTGCTCCGCATGCGTCTTCTGCGATTGGTACATACCAATCCACTTTCACCTTGCAGTCAGGACCAGGGCTGGCCGTGATATCCGGTTGACAGTGTAGGAACACAGGTGGCGTATTGTCCGTTTTTTCTATTCGCTGAATGCAGGAGCTGATAAGATTAGGCTTTGCAGCAATAGAAGCTGTCCAGATTCGATAAATCACAACCGAACAATTGCTAATATTGACCACAGAGTCCCGATAATTGACAGAAACTTGACCACATGCCGGACTTGGCGTAGTAGCAGTTGCTCTGCCTGTAGTATCCGGGTTCGTACCGGCGGTATAGCAGAGAGTTAAATTTGCAGGACATGTAATCGTCGGTGGCTGATTACAACAATTATCAACTACCCTTATAGTAAAGCTACATGTTGATGAGTTTCCGCATGCATCGGTTGCGGTAAATATGACACGAGTTGTTCCAACCGGAAATTTATCTCCATTGATATGGGAGCTTGATAAGCTGAGATTGCCGCAATGATCTGTCACCCAAGGAGAAGTCCACTGATATGTGGCAACACATTTGCTGTTGCTCAAAATAACGGTATCCTTAGGACAGTTAAAAAATACCGGAGGCTCTTCGTCCTTAAGATCTATATACTGAATACAAAAGCTGCGTAAATTTTCGTCATCTGGATCTGTAGCAGTCCATATTCTTCTGATTTTTTTTGCCCCGGGACATGAACCTGTCTCGTATTCATTGTCGATATAATCCACAATTGGTGCTTGGCAAGAAATGCTTCCTGGTTTGGCAGTAGCACAACCCAATGCTTCGATATCTATCGAGGCTCCGGGACATGTCGTAACATCAGCCGGACAGGTAATGATTGGTGGTCTGTCACAGAGTACTCTACGGTTAAAACTTTGAAGGACTTGTATCTCCTCCTGAGCATAAACCGATGGCACAAAATAGATGACTGTAAATGCCAAAAAAATTGCTTTCAAGTTGGCAAGGGGTAACTTCAGTCTATACATTACACTATCTTTAAGTAGAAATAAATGTTTATGAGATCCAGAAGTCCTGAGTAATTGGCTATAGATTCGAGGCGTAAAAGTAGTTAATACTTTTATTCAAAGCGCAAGAATTGTAAAATTTTATTTTACTAAATATTATATTAATAAAATATTATATAAGAATTATATTTAAATTAAAAAATATTGTTATATATATTTTGCGTGGACTGTGCTTCATTCACATAATAGAAAAATGGAACTACTCGTCCATTTCTCCCTAGATATTAGTGTAAATCGATTATTCTATCGATTCTATTAGGTTTATGCCAAGCTCTTTGAGTTGATGCACATCCAGTTCTGAAGGAGAATCAATCATCGTGTCTCTTCCTTGATTGTTTTTTGGAAAAGCGATGTAATCTCTGATGTTTGTTTGGCCTTGCATAACTGCGCACAGACGATCAAATCCAAAAGCTATCCCAGCATGCGGTGGAGCCCCATACTCAAAGGCCCCTAGCAAAAATCCAAACTGCTTTTCCGCTTCTGCAGGAGAAAATCCGAGCAATTGGAAATTCTGAGCTTGTAAAGCTCTGTTATGTATTCGAACCGACCCTCCACCTATCTCGGTACCGTTGATTACCATATCGTATGCTGCTGCTCGAATTGAGCTCAGAACTTCCCTATCATCGGATCTCAACTTTTCTATATCCTTTGGTAACGGCGACGTAAAAGGGTGGTGCATTGCATAAAAACGATTACTCTCCTCATCCCATTCTAACAATGGAAAATCAACAACCCAAAATGCCTTGAATTCTCCAGCTTTTATAAGTTTGAGCTTACGCCCCAATTCGAGTCTCAGTTCTCCGGCTTGTTTCAGTGTTTTTTCCTTTGGTCCTGCCAAAATAAAAAGCACATCCCCTGATCCCAACTTCCAGCTTTTTGCCAAGTCTTTAAGTCGTTCATCACTATAGAATTTTCCCAGGCTGGTTTTGACACTGCCATCGTTATTAAAACGCACATATGCCAGTCCTTTCGCACCTATTTGCGGCCTTTTTACCCACTCTGTCAGATCACTGATCTCTTTGTTGCTGAAAAAGTCTGCAGTAGCTTGACATGCAAGTCCACAAATTGCTTCTGCCTCATCAAACACCGGAAATCCTGCTCCTTTCAGCTCTCTCTCCAGATGTTGTATTGGCATGTCAAATCGCAGATCCGGTTTGTCAGAACCATAATTGTGCATAGCATCTTCATAGCTCATTCGTTCAAATTTTGGTAAATCTATCTCCAATATTTTATTGAATAAATGCTTGATCAAGCCTTCAAATGTTTCTAATACATCTTCTTGATGCACAAAGGCCATCTCGCAGTCTATTTGTGTAAATTCCGGCTGTCTGTCTGCTCTGAGGTCCTCATCTCTGAAGCAGCGTACTATCTGAAAATATCGATCCATTCCTGCAACCATCAAGAGCTGCTTGAATGTTTGTGGGGACTGGGGCAGTGCATAAAACTGTCCTTGATTCATCCTGCTGGGTACTACGAAGTCTCTTGCACCCTCTGGTGTGGATTTGATAAGATATGGTGTTTCTATTTCTACAAAACGCTGATCATTCAAATAATTTCGCGTTTCGAATGCTGCCTGATGACGAAACAGCAATTTGTTTTTTACCGGAGATCGTCTTATGTCAAGATACCGATATTTCATACGCAACTCATCCCCGCCATCAGACTCATCTTCAATAGTGAACGGCGGGACGGCAGATTGATTTAATATCTGCATCTCTTTGACCTGAAGTTCTATATCTCCCGTTGGCCTCTGAGGGTTTTTGCTGCTTCGCTCTCGGACAATGCCTTTAGCCATTATCACAAACTCTCTACCCAGTTTTCTCGCTGCCAAACAAAGGCTCTCGTCTTCTTCCAAATTAAAAACAATCTGCGTTATGCCATACCGATCCCTCAAATCTATAAAAGTCATACCTCCCAAGTTTCTGGCACTTTGAACCCAACCGCTCAAAATAACTTCCGCCCCTACATGGTTCATTCTTAATTCTCCACAATCATGACTCCGATACATTTTCTGCTCTTTTTTTGCAAAAATAAAGAATCTCCGGCCAAACCAGAGATGCCTTGATTTGAATCTGAATCTTTCTGCTGTTTTGGTGCTTCCTCAAATCCGATAAATGAGCAGATTCACTATCTTTATGTTTTTGTATAATGGCTGACTCTATTTCTAACTCTAATCGTTACAGTTTCCGAGAAATCCATGTGATCCAATTGTTCACTGCTATAATCTTATTGATACTCGCAGTTCTGTTTAAGGGGACCGGTGATGATGGAGACAGCCTCTTACATTATTTGTATGCCAAATGGGCTTATACGGATCCTTCATTGTTTTTCAATCATTGGGCTAAACCTCTTTTTGTCTTAGCAGCCACACCCTGGAGTCAATTTGGTTTTGTAGGAATTAAAATTTTCAACATCGTAAATATATTATTAGCACAATATTTTATTTACCGAGTGTGTTTGGCATGGGATTACAAATTTCCGTGGCTTGCTTCTCTGTTTTTAATTTTATGCCCTATGCTAATCTATTTTGGTTTGTCTGGGTTGACAGAACCTTTTTTTGCATGCCTATTTTCTCTTGGTCTGTTTTTATTTCAGAAAGAAAAATTTTTATCCGCAACCATTCTCATTTCTTTTTTACCCTTTGCAAGATCAGAAGGTTTGATCATTATAATTTTATGTGCAGCATATCTTTTGTGGATAAAAAAATACAGTTTCTTGCCATGGTTACTTACTGGTCATGTGATCTATGGATTTGCTGGAATGAGATTTTACAATAATGATTTTTTATGGCCTTTCAATAAAATCCCTTATCCGATCAATAAAGCATTTTACGGTAAGGGTGAGTTATTTCATTTTGTTTATAACATGCCCTATGTTACTGGGATCATTCTTTCTGCATTATTGCTGGTTGGTTGCTTTTTTTTATTTCGAGATGTTAAAAAATTACTTCAATCCAGAAACAATTCTCGACTTTCTTTGGAGGTATTTTTAATTTATGGTTCATTTTTAGGTTTCTTGTTTTTTCATTCGTACGCTTGGGCGTTTGGGAGATTTAACTCATTTGGTTTGATGAGGGTTTTTATAGCTGTAATTCCAATGATGTGTATTATAATGACAAAACCGTTTGAATATTGGCATACTTTTTTTGAATCAAAAAAGGGTCTCTATACTTTAGCGGGAATTGTCAGTTTTCAATTTATTTTAAATTTTACGCCAAATCATAATTACGCGGTTCAAGCTCGTAAATTAAATGAAACCGGTGCTCAAATCTGTATGAAAAAAGCAATCTCTGAATTGGAAGAAAAATATCCTGAGTGGACAAGATTGCATAAAATCTATGCAGCTGTATCCTTTCCCTTTTATGCAAAATTTAATCCTTTTGTCATAGGGTTGAATGAAAATATCGGAATCCTTAATCAGAAAAAATCTTTTCCTGAAAATACTTTGATCGTCTGGGACGAGTGGTTCGCACAACTGGAAGGTGGCGTTAAAGAAGAAAGGATTACTTCAGATACAACATTTAATAAATTTGTCATCACAGAATTTACAGGAGAAAGTGGAGACCATCATAAAGTCATTATGGCTCGGTCCAAAATAGACAAAAGCATGCGCGAAATTCGTGAAGAAAAAATACGATCGATGATGCACACGATACGCTCTGATGAAAAATGGTTGAGCCATGTACGAGAAAAAGCTATAGAAAGGGGGATTCCTTTGGATTCTATGATTTATCTGGATGCGGAATATATGATTGATATAAAATAAAAACAATATAGCCGATGTTGATTAAATCCTATGCTGCTGCTGTGTTTGGTGTTGATGCACGTACCATTACAGTAGAAGTGAATGCCGGTGGAACCGTAGCACTCGGAAAAATAAATTATTTCATGGTAGGACTTCCCGACAATGCAGTAAAAGAGGGTTATCAGAGGATTGAATCTGCAATTAAAAATGAAGGTTTCCAGTTTCCTCGACTAAAATTGGTGGTAAATTTAGCTCCCGCTGATATCCGGAAAGAAGGCTCATCTTATGATCTTCCTATTGCCATAGGAATACTGGCTGCAACAAACCAAATGGACAGCTCCCAGTTAGACAAATACATGATTATGGGAGAGCTCAGTCTGGATGGCAGCCTTCGTCCCATAAAAGGCGTTCTGCCAATTGCCATTCAGGCGAGAAAAGAAAAATATAAAGGGATTATCATTCCAAAAGTCAATGCTCGTGAAGCTGCAATCGTCAATCAGCTGGATGTCATAGCTGTAGAAACTTTAAAAGAAGCCGTTGACTTCCTTACTGGAGCTCAGACCATAGAGCCTTTGGTGATCGACACAAGAGAAGAATTTGCTTATCAACAAACCCTTTATGCCAAAGATTTTTCTGACGTAAGGGGCCAGGAAAATATTAAACGGGCCCTTGAAATAGCGGCTGCAGGAGGGCACAATGTGATCCTTATAGGTCCTCCAGGTGCCGGAAAAACCATGCTTGCTCAGCGGTTGCCTTCAATTTTGCCGCCTCTTGGATTGAATGAAGCTCTGGAGACCACAAAAATTCATTCCGTAGCCGGTATTTTACCAAGCGAAAGTGGTCTGGTCTCTGTCCGCCCTTTCCGGTCCCCTCATCATACTGTCAGTGACGTAGCCCTGGTGGGTGGAGGCTCCAATCCCAGTCCGGGCGAGATTTCTTTAGCTCACAATGGCGTTTTGTTTTTGGATGAGTTGCCGGAGTTCAAACGCGCCGTACTGGAAGTGCTGCGCCAGCCTATGGAAGAAAGAAAAGTAACGATCTCCAGAGCTAAAGTCTCGATAGATTATCCTGCCAGTTTTATGCTGATCGCTTCCATGAATCCTTGTCCCTGTGGTTACTACAACCATCCAGAAAAAGAGTGCGTATGTGGTCCGGGAGTGGTCAAAAAATATCTGAGCCGTATCAGCGGTCCACTTTTAGACAGGATCGATCTTCACGTTGAAGTGACCCCGGTTTCGACAGATGATCTCATGGAACATGGTAAACCGGCAGAATCGTCCCTATCGATTCGTGAGCGAGTGCTTACCGCTCGCCAAAGGCAAGAAAGCAGGTATGAATCTCTGCCCGGCATTCACAATAATGCCCAGATCGGATCTAATATGGTCAAAGATATTTGCCAGATAAATGCTGCAGGAATCACCTTGCTGAAAACCGCTATGCAACGCCTTCAATTGTCTGCAAGAGCATATGATCGCATCCTGAAAGTCGCTCGTACGATCGCTGATTTAGCCGATAGTGATGATATCAAAATTGAACATTTGGCGGAAGCCATCCATTTTAGAAGCTTGGACCGCGAAGGTTGGGCGGGATAAAAATCCTCATTATGCGATTTACACCAACTCAAAAATCTCTCCTTAAAAAAGCAAAAATCAGCTTTCATTCTGATGATTATAAGTTGCCTTGGGATCAAAAGAAGCTAAAGCTCTGGATGCAGACGATAATCTTCGGATTTGGAAAAGCCGCAGGTGAAATTCATTATTATTTGTGCAATGATGAAGATCTATTGGAAATCAATCGGCAATACTTGCAGCATGATTATTATACAGACATTATCAGTTTTCAATATAATCCCGATGTGGTAGCAGGTGACATTTACATCAGCTATCAAAGGATCAGTGAGAATGCTGCCAACCTCAAGGTTGAGGAAGAAGAAGAGTGGTTGCGGGTGTTAATTCATGGAATCTTACATTTCTGCGGTGTTAAAGACAAGTCTTCCAAAGACGAAAAACAAATGAGAAAATTGGAGGAAGATGCCATCCATTCTTTTAAACACAACTATCTGCAAGAGCAAAGCTATTACGATCTTGTTTTTGCTATTGTCAAAATGATTCCGCGCGGAAAGGTGACTAGTTACTCAGCCATCTCAAAATTTCTTTCCCTAGGATCGCCTAGAATGGTTGGTTATGCTCTTCACTCCTTACGTGGCAGCAAAATGGGAATCCCCGCACATCGGGTGGTAAATGCTAAAGGTGAACTTTCAGGACGACACAATTTTGGTGGAGACAAAGCTATGGAAAACCTCCTCCGTTCCGAAGGTGTTGTAGTAGAAAATGACAAAGTCATAAACTTCCCAAAAGTTTTCTGGCAGCCGGAATAACTCATTCTTTCAATGTTCGTGTTACGCCATACTTTTTTTTAACCTTGATTTTGCTTTAGGGAATGGTAGCCCATATCAATTGGGCAATAAAATCAAGGGTTAGGATGAGATCGAATGATTTCGCGAATTAAAAATCAAGTGCTCGTTTTCAATCGATTATGAGGTACCCGACCAAAACTTCGCTTGGCATTGCCCTTTCTCTTATTGAGTAATCTTGAGTTTTCTTCTATTTGATTTTGATCAGTATTGAATTACCCAAGTGCAGATCCAATGACTTGTTTATAAAAAATAATTCTTTCGAATCCAACCTTTCCCACAGCCTTGATTTTGAAGTCACCTTGCTGCACAATTGAATTTCCGATACAAAA
>Ga0268298_10001542_pt1 | contig 26946 bp, 23 predicted proteins | sample WWTPWeurt_MetaG_FD_194462 | JGI IMG/M metagenome (GOLD analysis project Ga0268298, IMG submission 194462) | Activated sludge microbial communities from WWTP in Nijmegen, Gelderland, Netherland - WWTP Weurt | ecosystem: Engineered > WWTP > Aerobic digester > Activated sludge | place...
TTGTATTTAAATTCAGTGGGATAATTTTTAGAAAATTCAAAAGCAAAAAATACAAAGAGTAAAAGCTTACAACTGAAAATAAAGCTAAACCAGGTAATTTTTTGCTTGCGGGTTAAGGATAGCATCTCTTTAATTACTATTGTTTTCAGCAGAAAAAGCCTGCTTTAGTTGCTGTTTCATAGCTCTAAAATGAAGTTCACTTTGCTTAGGGAATTCAGTTCCTTCGGCTGTTCTATAAAAAACAAATTCGCTGCTTGCATGTGGGTTCAATTCTTTTTCGAGTTGTTCAAATTGAGCAAACCACACATCCAAATGGTCAATTAATAATAAAGCATCCGAATTTAATTTTTCAGGAATTAAACTGCTTTTGTCCATCAACAAACGCAATATTTCACTATTGGCTTGCTTTAGCGTTTTTGCATTTAGGTAGCTCTTATTTTTTAAATAGCGTGCATAGCAATTTGCACTTCGATCGAATTGCATTACCAGTGGAGAAAATAATTCATGATAGGATTTATACATCCAATCTTTATCCGATTCCATCAAACAGTGTAGTTAAATTTGTGACCATACAATTCAATATAAGCACCGGGCATATTCGGAAAGGTAGTAGCGCGTATTCGGCGATTAACTTCCTCCTCGCTCATATCGCTCGTGATTTTGCAAAGCGCATTTAATTCAACTCTGCGATAGGCAGCTCGTTGCCATGTTTCGGGCGATACAGCAAATTTTCCACTTTCATGCAATTCGCTCATTACTTTCACAAACAAATCGGAAATAGCTACATAACAACGCTGTGTAAGTGTCCAAACACTGTCGTTTTGCTCAATAGGAAAGTAACTAACAGCAATAATGTTTCCGGTATCAACTTTTGGTAACATGTGATGACAGGTTATTCCAAATTGTTTTTCATTGTTGTATAAAGCAAAATTGGTACAACCAATGCCGGGATAGGCCGGTGAACCCGGATGAAAATTAATGGATGCAAGTTGTGCATTTTCCAATACTTCTGCAGGAATTATCCAAGGCGATAAATAGGAAATAAGTAAATCGCCTTTCCAGTTGGCAATAGCTGCAGGTAATTCAGAACCTCGCTTGCCCGTTACACAAATGGCAGAAGGGTATAATGAAGAAAGAAATGCCATTGCTTTTTCAGCGTATGGATCATTTTCTTTGGCAATAAAAAGCACCTTTAAACTGGTCATAATTGTTGTTTAAGACTATCGGCAAATTGCTTCGAAAACAATAAACTCCCTTTGATGTTGAGGTGTGTATTGTCTTTAAACAATGTATAATCGTTGCACAGCTTTACCGATGGCGTTTCAAAGTTATAATAAGTAATAGAATTTTTGGCAGCAAGTTGTTTTATCTCCTTAAATAGTTTATCGCGATTGCCCTGCAATGCAAAGCTTTTAGCATATTCGGGAGCCGAATAAAACAGTATTCGAATATTTTTTGAACGACAATAACTTATTATTTTTTCCAGATATGCCATGTCTTTCGCATCAATATAACGGTATTTAAATTGCTGGTTTTTGTCGCTTTTTTCAGCAGTTGCAGCTTCACTGCCATCTACTAAAAATGTACCTTTGGTAGTATCTAAAAAGGAGCTGCTGCATTCATAGCCTCCACGCATTACTTTGTAAAAGGAATAAAAATTACTGTATTCCATGTATTTTGTAAAAGGCAAAAACTTCCAGCTGTAATACCTCAGAGCGGGCACATTATCGCGGTAAATAGAATCAACTTCGGCATCGTTTAATTTATTCAAATACAAATAATCGTGAAAAGGATAACCAAATGCATTGTGCGCATCCAAGGAATAAACATCTACTTGAACAAGCAGTGTAGAAATGGTATTCGACTTTGTAAACTGTTTCAACAGCAAGTAATTTTCGGCATAACCCGAACCTGATGCTGCGATATTGATTCCTTTTTTGCCTGTTATTTTTTCAATACTTACAATGTCGAGCATATTAAAAACACGGGATGAACCTATTGCAGCAAAATCATAGTGCTGCTGTTGTTGCTTCAACACCCAAAGAGGTTTATTACAAGAATCAAGGTTTTTGCTGAAATAATAATCATAGTATTTTTCGAGTCCGTATAAGGGAAGCATCAGTACTAAGAAAAACACTAAGAGTTTGTAAAAGAATGCTTTCATCAGCTTTAAAATTGAAAATAAATAAATTCAGCATTCGTGTGAAACACACCAAACAAGCAAATACTCAACATCAGCAACAAATAAAAAGTCCATCGAAGTGGTAGCGAACGATTCGAAAATAAATTCACATTCGCAGGTTCAGCTTGCTTCTTTTCAATCCATTGTAACAAAGCAATAAAAACTAGTGCAGTAAGAAAGGTACCTGAATCCTTTCCAAGATAAACTAATTTTACTGTATCAAAATTTGAGAAATTAGGCGCAAAATCAAGCAAATGACTTACAATATAACTTGCACTAGCAAAAGTTTTGGCTCTGAAAAAAATCCATGCAAAAGCTACAAGAATAAAAGTAATAAGGCGTTGCACCAAGCTGTATAAAAGTGCATTTTGTTTCAATCCAACAGCCTTTGAAATAGCATCACGATACTTTTGAGTAAGTAAAGCAAATACCAAATAAAATCCATGTAAGGCTCCCCAAATAATGTAATTCCAACTGGCTCCGTGCCATAAACCACTTAGTAAAAACACACAAAATAAATTGAAGTACCAACGTGGAACCGCTACGCGATTGCCTCCCAAAGGGATATACAAATAATCGCGAAACCAGGTTGATAAAGAGATGTGCCATTTTCCCCAAAATTCAGAAATACTCAGAGCCGAATAGGGACGATTAAAATTGAGCATCAAATTAATTCCCATTACCCTAGCCGCACCAATAGCAATATCGCTATATCCCGAGAAGTCGCAGTAAATTTGAAAAGCAAAAAATACAGTTGCAATAATCAATGGAATACCGGTATACAACTCTGAATGATCGTAAACTTCATTCACCATGGTAGCCAGTCGATCGGCAATCACCACTTTTTTAAACATGCCCCAAGCCATTAGTTTAAGGCCTTGTGTGGCATTTGTGTAGTTGAATTTATGTTCCTCTTTTAATTGGTGCAAAATATTTTGAGGGCGCTCAATAGGACCTGCAACCAATTGAGGATAAAACATTACATACAAGGAATAAATACCAAAATGCTGTTCGGCTTTTTGATTGCCTCTGTAAACTTCAATGGTATAGCTCATGGCTTGAAACGTGTGAAAACTTAAGCCAATGGGAAGTAAAATGGATAAATAAGGTATGGGATTCTGAAAGCCTAAACTATGGGTGAGCAGACTAAAATTTTCATTTAAAAAATTATAGTATTTAAAAACAGCTAAAACTCCTATGTTGCTGATTAGGCTTAAAACTAGAAGCAGCTTTCGTTGACGGCCGCTACTGCGTTCAATCCATATTCCGGCAAAATAATCTATCACTATAGTAGCACCCAATATTAAAATATAGATGGGCACAAATGCCATATAAAAATAGCAACTCGCCAGCAATAGCATGAGCCATCTAAATTTAAAAGGCAGCAAAAAATACAGTGGGGTTACCACCAAAAAAAACAAAATAAAATCAATGGAATTAAAAAGCATAAATGCCTGCTGCTTGCTGAAATTTAGATTCGGGCAAATTTAGAGCAAAAATTCAAAATTCAAGACAATCTAAAAGCATGGTATTTTCAAACATTACACTAAATTTGTGACCATTAAAAATTTGGAAGCCGTTTGTGGAAAACTCATCCCGACCTAAAATTTCAGTCATTAGCCCTGTATACAAAGCCGAACGCATTGTTGATGAATTGGTGCTACGCCTAAGTGCTGAGCTGAAAAAAATATCTGAAAACTTCGAAATTCTGCTTGTCGAAGATTGTGGTCCTGATAACAGCTGGCAAAAAATTGTTGAAAATTGCGCGCGCGACAAACGAGTGAAAGGAATTAAACTAAGCCGCAATTTTGGACAACATTATGCCGTTAGCGCCGGAATGCAACTTGCCAACGGTGAAGTTATTGTTATTATGGATTGTGATTTACAAGACGATCCTTCGCACATTCACGAACTATATGCCGCCTATACACAACAAAAAGTTGATGTAGTGTATACCAAACGAAAAAATCGCAAAAGTTCATTTATCAAATACCTCAGTTCAAAGGTGTATAACTTGCTGTTTAGCGTTTTTTCAGATAAAAATTATGACCTCGATGTAGGAACCATGATTTTATTTTCGGCACGTGTTAAAGTCGAATTTAATAAGCTTAAAGACAAAGATCGACTGTATATTCAACTCATTAAATGGGTAGGGTTTTCAAGCACCAGCATTACGGTTGAGCATAACGAACGCTACGAAGGACGCAGTTCTTATACCATTTCGAAATTGCTTTTGTTGGCTTTGCAAGGTTGGACTTCACACTCCGATAAATTATTGCGCTTGTCGGTATATACCGGATTTTTTCTATCATTTTGTACATTTCTTACCGGACTCATAGTTGCATTTTTATACTTCTACAAAGGATTTCAGCCCGGTTGGCCAAGTTTGTTTTTAGCGATTTTGTTCTCTACAGGTTTAATATTAATGAGTATTGGCATTGTAGGAATTTATATCGGAAAAATATTTGAACAGGTGAAGGAACGTCCTTTATTTATTTTAGAGCAAAAAATTAATATTTAATGCGTCCGTAGTGAAACTACGCCGTTAATAGCATGAAAGTAGCTTACATAGGTTTTGGTATTTTAGGAAATCAGTTCAAATCATTTATTGATGAGTTTGAACGCCCCGATGAAAGCATTTATTTTGACGATGCTCTTGCAGCACAGAAAGTAGCTGGAGCCTTCGCATTTGCTGAATATTCGCAAGATAAATTTAAAGACTACTCATTTTATGTGAGTATGGGCTATAAAAATTTACCACTAAAACATAAAATTATAACAGAGCTTTTGCAAAAGGGACGCAAGTTACCGACCTTTATACATCCCACAGTTTTTCGCTCAAAATCGAGTAGGGTAGGGCAAGGTAGTTTTTTATATCCTTGTAGCAACATCGATAGCAACGTAATTATTGGTGATGGAACCGTACTCAATAATTCGGTAGTAATTTCACACGATTGCAACATTGGTAATTGCAGCTATATTTCACCGGGCGTTATTTTGTCGGGTGCTATTCAGGTGGGCGATTATACTTTTTTAGGCAGCGGCACAGTAGCAACCTATCAAGTAAGTATTGGCAATAATTGTGTGGCCGGCGTTGGTACAGTAATTACCAAAAATATTCCCAACAATAGCCATATTATTGGCAATCCATTTAAAATTTTATCACATCCTTTAAATTTAGTGTAATGAAAGTAGTAATACTTCAATCCAATTATATTCCCTGGAAAGGTTATTTCGATTTGATTAACGATGCTGATGTATTTGTATTTTATGATGAAGTAAAATACACCAAACGTGATTGGAGAAATCGAAATAAAATTTACAACAAAAATGGCTTGCATTGGTTGACCATACCCGTTGACAATAGCTTTGCGAATAGTAAAATCAGCGAAGTAGTAATTGATAGCGAATGGCAGGAAACGCATTTCCGATCGTTGTATATGGGATACAGAGCTGCTCCTTATTTCCATCAATTGGAACCGTTAATTGAAGATTATTTGCACCAAAAAAAATGGACTTCACTAAAGGAATTGAATCATTATTTGATTATTAAAATTTCGGAGATGCTTGGAATTACCACGCGTTTTGTGGATTCTGCTACACTTAATTTGGATGGCGACAGGGTTCAACGTTTGGTAAATATTTGCACGCAATTAGGTGCAACCGAATACATTTCGGGTCCGGCAGCGAAAGAATATTTAAAAGACTCGCATCATTTTTTCCATGAAAAAAATTTAAAACTGAGCTTTAAATCATATCCTGTTTATCCCACTTACAAGCAAATGGCTGAACCTTTTGAGCATGCTGTTTCTATATTAGATTTAATAGCACATATCGAACTTTCACAAATTAAAAAGTATATCTGGGACTTTTAAAGGCTTTAGGTTTTTTATTCTTTAAAAAAAGCAGGATATTCGTACAATTCAAATTCTAATTAAATTTATTTGATGGATCTTTCTGTTGTTGCTACGGTATATAATGATGCCGAAATTGTTCCCCATCTGGTAAAACGTATCAGCGATGCGCTTGCACCCTTGTCGCTAAGTTATGAGATTATTTTAGTGAACGACAACAGTCCCGATAACAGCGAAGCAGCAATTGAACAGGAAGCAATTAAAAATAGTTATGTAAAAGGAATTTCACTCAGCCGCAATTATGGTCAGCAAGTAGCAATGAGTGCCGGAATGCGCCATGCTAAAGGAAACTATGTGCTGATTATGGATGGCGATTTACAAAACCCACCCGAAAAAATTCCTGAATTGTTGACAAAAATTAAGCAAGGCTACGATTTGGTTTATACAGTGGGAAAGCAACGCAATGGCTGGATGGATTCGTTGAGCTCTCGCTTTTTTTGGTGGTTACTTTCTAAAGTATTTAAAGTAAAAGTGGTGCCCTATCAATTAATGATGAAATTGATGACCCGCGAATTTTTGAACCGCTTTAATACTTACAACGAACAAAATAGAACCATTGCCGGTATAGTTAACGATATTGGATTATCTTTTACTACAGTTGAAATTGAAAATCAAAAACGAACTCAAGGTAAAAGCAATTATAATTTTATTAAGCGTTTTAATTTGATGATTGATGTGATTATTAGTTTTAGCAGTGCTCCGCTAAATATAATGATACATTTTGGTTGGATTATTTTTTTACTCACAACACTTGCCTCCTTTTATAACTTGTACTTGTATATTTCAGATACAGTGGTACCGGGCTATACTTCCATTATTTTAAGTATCTTTTTCTTTGGTAGTTTAATTATTTTGATGCTTGGATTTATTGGGCGCTACCTTGCAAATATTTATGCAGAAGTAAAGAACCGGCCTTTGTATTCGGTGCGTAAAACGTTTAATATAGAATAGTGGATGTTTACTTGTTACAGCTAGCTAAAGCAGGATAAAAATTGGTATACTATGAATTCAGATAAAATTATTAAAGCTCAATTAGACGCGTATCGTCCAAATTTCATTGCCCATGGCGATACTCCGGAAGGTACCTTTCAAAACAACAGCGAAACACAGCAATTACGTTTTGAACGAATTATTCGCGAATTTGAGCTAGATAAAAACTGCTATACCTTGCACGATATAGGTTGTGGTACCTGCGATTTACACCAGTATTTGTTAGATAAGAAAATTGCACATCAGTATTCAGGAATTGAAATTGTGCCAGAAATGATTGAGCTTTCGCGAAAAAAGTATCCGAATATTTCGGTTGAAAATTTCAATCTTATCAGCGATAAAAATATCCCAATGGCAGATGTTACCTTGCTGAGCGGAACCTTAAATTTAAATACCGGTGGAAATGAAGCCGAAATTACAGAGTTTGTGTGCAGCATGATAAAACGCATGTTCGAAATTTCACGCATTGGTATTTCCTTCAACATGCTTACTTCACACCGTACTTTTACCGATCCCGATTTAGCTTATTTTGATCCTGCTTTTATACTCGATTTTTGTATTAAGAACCTAAGCCGCTTTGTACACATCGATCATGCCTATCCTTTGTTTGAGTTTTCGGTTACCGTATTTCAAAAAGACTACATGAATCAAAAATTTGAAACCGAGGCTTTTAAAAAGTATTTTAAATAAACCATTATTACCCATAGTATAACATTACATTAGTGGGTTCTATCGCGCAGTAACAATTAACTGTGCGTATGAATTATTCCTTCACCAACTTCTTATAACTGCTCCCTTGTTTACTTACTACACTAACAAAATAAATTCCTTTAGGATAGTCGGTAAGAGTTAATTCTGTTCTGTAAGTACTAATGCTAGTTTCACTAATTAGTTCACCAAGCATATTCGTCAACACGAGCTTAGCAGGAAATTCAATTTCTTTAGAAAGTAGCACAATAACTGTATTATTAGCAGGATTTGGATATAGACCAATGGCTTCTACAGCTTCATTTTTTACAATCCCATTTCCAATATCAACAGTAATGGTATAGTCTTCTGTTTCGCCACTTCCGTAGAAACTACAAGCATCTCCGGCTCCATTCGGACTACCGTTAATTCGTGTACGGATACGCATTCCGGTGGCTCCTGCGGGTATTCCAAAAGGTATATTCAAAACAGCAGTGTCTGGCACTCCCCAGGTTGAACTGCTACATATTGAAGTATATTCATTGGCCGCAAAATAACCATCCTGGTCGTAATCAATCCACACACTTTTACTCACATTTTGAGTTGAGGTAACACTTATAGAATATAAATTACCTCTAATTATAGTGCCAGTTGTACTTCCTCCAAAAGGAAAAATACTTACCGAACTTCCATTAATTGAATTACACAAAGTATCTGAATTTGTTAAGGTAGTACCAATTAATGTGACCTTGGTGATTTTGGTATTCGAAGGACAACTGGTGCCACCTACATTGGTGCAATACCCGCAAACAGGCGATTGCAACATTGTTACCTGCACAGGTGCTGAGGTTGAATTCAATCCGCTACATGTTACTATACATTGATAATACGCAGACGCAGTTTGTGAAAATACAAAAGACGAATCCAATGAAATACTTCCAATATTAAACCAGGTAATTCCATCCGCCGAGCTTTGCCATTGATAATACTGGCCTAATGCCGAACTATTTCCGGTTAAAAACAGAGTAAACGGAGCGCCCGGGCATACTTGCATTGCACTTGAGTTGGAAAAACCTGCAGTAGGCGGTACAGAGCATGATTGGTTTTGTAAAATTAAAATTGAATAATCTTCTGTCTCTCCCCAGGTATAGGTGCCACAAGGTGAAGGCGTGGCTGTAACTCCTTCTACCAAAACTACTCGCATACGTGTAATTCCCGGTAAGGCGGTAAAAGGAATACTAATATTTCCTGTTAAGGTATTTCCTCCAACACTCGAATTGGTGGCACCCAACACAAAGGTTTCTGCTCCTGCTTCAAACAATCCATTTTTATTGAAATCAATATAAACGTTAATGTGCGCAACGTAAAACCCTGCCGAATTAATTTGAGTAACCGAAATAGGATAACTTGCACCACTTATAACCGATTGCGGTGTAAGCGAAGTAAAATCAGTATACAAATTTGAAGATGCCGGATTATTTAATGCAGGAGTTGCAACTCCATTGTTCATTGCTAAGAAAGTAACATTTCCAATATCATCGTCGGCCGTATTGGTTGCTGCTGAAGTGCAATAACACTGGGTACTCGGATTCTGAGTAATGCGCACCGGTAAGCTATAACTGGTAAACCCTGAACATGAAATTTCACAACGATAGTAAACTATTGACAACATGGTAAAATTAATTGAAGGCAGTGTACCACCAATAATGTTGGTCCAAGTAATGTTATCGGGAGAGCTTTGCCACTGATAACTTTGACTAGCCATAGTTGAATTATTAATGAGCGAAACTTGCACCAATGCTCCTGCACAAACTGTTGTGTCGTTGGCTATTGCATTACCGGCAATTGGCGCCGATAAGCACACCTGAAGTGTTTGTATGTTTACTAAATAATCTTCGGTTTCTCCAAAGGTATATGTTCCGCAGGGCAATTGACCTGCTGCTCCATTTTCTTTTAATACAACACGCATTCTTGTAATACCTAAGCTTGCAGTGGCCGGTATGGTAATGTAATTGCTTACTACATTGCCACCGGCAACGTTTGTTATGGATCCAATGTTGTACGATTCAGCCGCTTCAAATTGGCCGTTTTGGTTAAAGTCGATGTACATAGTTACATAGGAAGTAAAAATTACACTTGAACTAATTGCACTTACAGTTATAGGGTACATAGCACTTTGCTCGAGATTTATTGGAGCAAGATTGGTAAAATTTGAGTACACTCCTGTTGCATTTGGATTGTTTGTGATAGGACTCGCTAAGCCGTTATTTAATGAGCCAATTGTTACGTTTCCAATATCGGTGTAAGTGCCATTAGTAGCCGCTGAGGTGCAATAACACTGATTAGTTGGCAACAATGTGATATAAAGTGAGGTAGATGTCGCAGATACTCCACTGCAAGTCATAATGCAACGTACAAAAGTATTGGCCGTAATGTTGATGCTGGCTGATGAATTTGATGGAACTGAATAATTAAACCAGCTAATGTTATCGAACGAGTATTGCCAGTTATAAGTTGCAATGGCAATATTACTATTGCCCGATAGATAAACGTTTACAGGCACACCACTACAAGCCGAATTAACCGCACTGGTTGCTACTCCGGCTGAAAGTACCGGAGGACACGCTTGTGCAGGAACTATAGTAATAAGATAATCTTCGGTTTCTCCATAATTGTAAGTTCCACATGCAACAGGAATTGTATTTTCTTGCATTACTATTCGTAAGCGGGTTTGTCCTAAGTTGGCGGTTGCCGGAATCGCAATATACTGACTTACCGTATAAATACCGGATGTGTTTGTTTGTCCCACTAAAAAGCTTTCGCCGGTACCAAAACTGCCATCTTGATTAAAGTCGATGAATGCCATAACATACGTTGAATAAAAAGTATTTCCACTGGTGATTTGTGAAACGCTTAAAAGATATTGTCCACTTTGCTCAAAACTTGTAGGTGCTAAATTGGTAAAATCGGTATAGGTATGATTCGCAGAACTATTGTTTAAAACCGGAGTAGCATTTCCGTTTAACAAATTTCCAAATACAACTTTCCCTATATCTGAATCAGTTGATTGTAGCGCTGCTGATGCACAATAACAGGTATTTGGAGCCGATTGAGTTACCAGCACAGGTACAGAATAACTTATAAATCCACCACAATTAACCACGCATCTATAATAGGTGGTTTGATTTTGAGCCAGAATAGTATAGTTTGGATAGGAAAGCGGAGTATTGTAAACGAACCAATTAATATTATCGGTAGAGTATTGCCAATAATAGGTTTGACCTGAACCCGTTGAATTTCCGGATAAGTTTAAATTAAAAGCTGTTGCCGCACATATACTGCTCACACTTGCAGTTGCGAAACCCGCTACAGGTGGCACGGTGCAAGGACTTAGCTGAACAATGTTTACAGTATAATCTTCGGTTTCGCCATAGGTATAAGTTCCACAAGCACTTTGCCCTGAATTTCCACCTTGTACTAATACTATACGCATACGCGTATTTCCGGGTGTTGCACCGTTAGGAATTGTAATTGTTCCACTTACTGAATTAGTTGGACCGGCAGTACTTCCTATGTAATAGGTTTCGTTTAATGCAAAAATTGCATCCTGATTCCAATCTACAAATGCCATTACATAAGAAGTTGCAAATGTTGTACTGGTAGTAATTTGCGTAACAGTTATGGGTTCAGGAACTCCAATGGATAGTGGCGTTGCAGGCAAGGAGGTAAAATCGGTATACACTTTTATTGAACTGGTGTTGGAATATAATGGAGAAGCAACACCATTGTTCAAACTACTAATAGTTACATTCCCAATATCAGCAAAACTATTGTTGGTTCCTGAAGAAGTGCAATAACAAAGTGCAATAGGACTATGTGAAACATAAATTGGTAAGGTATAACTTGTAATTCCCGAGCAGGTTATTTTGCAACGATAATAAGTCGATTGGCTTTGGGTAGTTGGGTAAATTGTACTATTGGCATTAGGAATGTCGATATAGGTAAAATTGTTTAGCGAATATTGCCATTGAAAAATATTGGTTGAATTGCTTGTACCACCTATGATTGATAAAGTAAATGGATTTGAACCGCACACCGTTGAATTAGAAGTTGCTGCTTGTCCTGCTATTGGAGGAGTTGAACAAGGTGCTGCAGGAATAATGTTGATGATATAATCTTCTGTTTCTCCTTGATTATACGTACCGCAGGAAGCTTGTGATGCACTGCCGTAATCAACCAAAATGATGCGCATTCGGGTAAGTCCTGTTAACGCATTTGCAGGAATTGAAACATTTCCGTTGAGAACATTTCCACCTGCATTTCCGTTGGTATATCCTAAAAAGGTTTGCTCTGAAGGAAATTCGAAATTTCCATTTTGATTGTAATCGATATAAACTATACCTACAGCTTGAGTAAAGTTGTTCGAATTTATTTGATGAACACTAATTGGATAAGTTGCTCCTTTGTCAATGTTGGTAGGTGTAATGGTTGTATAATCAGTATACTGTTGAATTGCAGTTGTATTTTGTATAATTGGAAAGGCTGTACCGTTGGTCATTGATCCGAAAATAACTCTTCCTATATCGCTACCTAAACCAAAATTTGCAGTAGAAGCGCAATAGCAATTATTGAAAGTATTGAGTGGAATATAGAGTGGTGTTGAATAGGTAGTGCTTCCTGAACAAGTGAGTGCGCATTGAAAATAGGCAGCTGTAGCGCTAAGCGTATAACTGGTGCTGGCAGAGGTAGCACCTGGAATAAGTTGCCAAGTAAATCCATTTGTTGAAACTTCCCACTGGTAACTTAGTCCGGAACCTGTTGAAGCTCCTGAAAGAGAAACTATAAACGGTACATTAGCACAAGCATTCGTCACACTTGCCTGAGTAGTACCTGCAACAGGTGGTGTAGTACAAGGGGAAAGACTTGCTATGTTAACAGTATAATCTTCACATTCACCGCTTCCAAAGGCAGTACAAGCATCAATACCTGAATTGGGAGTTCCATTTACTCTTGAGCGAATACGCATACCTGTTGTTCCGGTTTGTGCAGACGAAGGTATTATCACATTTACAACCGAGGGAAAATTGGCTACAGATGCTGTAGTTACCTGTGTCCATTCAGATGATTCAAATACTTGGTTCTGATTAAAATCAATCCATACCGAAATAATAGATACACCATCACTTGTTACTGAAAGTTGGTAACTATTTCCCCCAATAAATGTGGCAGTCGTTGAACCCGTTGCAGGATAAATACTATAAGCAGCACCGTTTAAACTAGTACAACCGGTCCCTGTATTACTTAACGTAGTTGAAGCTATGCTAACATCGGTTATATTAGAACCGGCTCCACAGGCAGGATGCGATGGTACACAATAAACAGCATAAGAAGCTGAGCTGTCGCCAAGCAAAATCAAGAATAGTAAATAACCTAGAAGCGATACTGGTCTATAAAAAATGGAGAAAATTTTCGAGTTCATTTGGGTTTTTCTTAATATTCTCAAAAATAACATTTAGTTCTGCAACTCCAAATTCATTGGTCAAATTGAGTAAAATACATTTTGCGACCTAAGTGTGAATTTCTTTTCGCTCCTTTGTAGCATGGACTTTTCTAAAATGAAAAAAACATTTTTCTTAGTTTTAATTTATTTTATTGCTACTGCTTTTTCTGCATATGCACAACAATACAAAGGCTTGTATGTGGATGCTTTTGATAAGATTTTGGGAAATAAAATAAAAGAAGATTCTTTGCTCAACTATTGTAAAACCAATGGATTTAATGCAATAACCACCTATAAAACGAAAGACATAGCTGTTAAATATAAAATTACTCAAGCCTCTAAAGGAGCAAATATTTTGGCTGCATTTATTAAACGTGCTAAAAGCGATTATGCTATTGTTTCGTTTGCAATGAGTAGTGAGCAAGTAAGCACTTTCGCTAACATTGTAGCTGTTTACAATAATTCCCGAAAGGATACCACCGAACGTGTGAATGCATTTAATTTTGAATTTGAATACTGGAATCCCCATTCAACAGGAGCTGATGGCTATTACTGTAAAAAATATTTGAAGGCTGCAGGATGCAGTTGCGATACTTCCGGTGCGTTTTTATTTTATCGAAAACAACTTGCCGAACTTTCTAAATTGGCCGCCAAACAGCAGGTTAAACTTGAGGTGTATGTGGGTAAACCAACCGAAGGTCAAGCGCAGGTTATTGCCAAATTGATAAATAGATTATTGCTCGATTGTTATTTAAAAGATCCGGCAAAAGGCTATAAACGAGCTACTCAACGTTTAAGTTATTTTAATTCGGCCGGTACTAAACTTCAGGTGATTCCTATTTGGGGAAGTACCAACGAATTTATGGGCGATTGGCAAAAGCAACATGCTTTGAAGGAAGCTGATACTCTTTTTTTGAACGAATTTCAAAAAGAACTTTCGTCATATCTTAACCTTCGTATTGTAGGATTTCAATGGTATAAATATTCAACCATGAAAAAATAAAAATATGCACTATTCAAACAAGGGAATATTCCGTTGTTCAAAATCACGAATCGAATTTTGAATGTATCCCTTGCGCCACTGCAAGTTCGCTTCTTTATTCAGCTTATCCAAAATAGGATATTCATCGCTCAAAACTAGTGCATCAGTTGTATCTGGCAGTAGTACTGATTTGTCTATTACCCGGTTTCCTGCAACAAATAGCACATTTCTATAAGCTTCATCTTTACCGGTATTTAATACTTTAACATTCAATCCCGAACAAAGCAAGGTTTTTAATATTGAACGCATTCCTTTTCCCGCATCACCACTCAAATAGCCATTCCCATTAATAATTATGTTTCCATTTTCACGCAATAATTTTTTTGCCACCTCAATACTTTCTTTAGTAAGCACATGATTGGGAGTTTCTTCTCCTTTAAATACATCAAAAATCAGTACATCGTATTTTTCAGAACAAGCATTCAAGTAATGCCGAGCATCGTCGGTAATTAGGTTAACTTTTGGAGATAAATTGAAAAAGTTATGCGCAACATAGGGTAAACGATTATCTAAATCAACAGCATCCACCAACATACCTTTTTGTTGCAACACATTGGCTAACACACCTCCGCCTAAGCCTAATATCAGCACTTTTGAACCTTGTTTCAAGTGTTGAAGTTCTGTTTCAATTTTACTTACGTAAGGCAAATACGGTTGAGCAGAATCAGTGGAACAATACATTGTTTGAACAATGCGGTTGCAAAATAAATAGCGGTAGTAGGTTGTTTTTTTTTCGGAATAAACCGGATAATCAACCACCAGCAACTGTCCCAATAATCCTTCTTTTTGATAACGTACAAGTATGTCACTTGCTTTATCGGCCCTAAAACTGCCGGTACCCATCCACACACAAAACAAGAAAAGTACCAAGGGAAAATACTTTTTTTGCTGCCACAAAATAACCAATGGAAGTATTGCTAACACAAGTGAAAAAGCTATAGCGGGACGAATTAAGCCATATTCAGGAATAATATAAAAGCCCAATAAAAAAGTAGCAATAATTCCTCCGCAAGTAGAAATCGCATAGATCGATCCTGCCACTCGACCGCTCTCTTTTTCTTTTTTTGTAATTGCCGAAATGAGCAAAGGTGAAACCATTCCCATTAAAAAAACCGGCGGTAATAAAAATACAATGCTAGCTATCAATAAAGCAGGTAACAAACTAACTGCTGTAAGATAATGCAACAAAAATTTCGCGCTAAAGGGCATCAGTGCTAAAAACGCCGCAGCCATTAAAACTATGTAAAACAGCAATTTGTTTGTAGTGTCCTTATTCGATAACCTTCCTCCGGCGAAATAACCACTGGCTAATCCTCCTAAAGTTACAGCTAAAACTGTTGACCAAACATAAAGTGAAGAACCAAAAAACGGTGCCAGCATTTTTGCTCCTAATAATTCAGCAGCCATTACAGAGGCTCCTTCAATAAAGGATAGAATATAAAGTATAGAAGGCTTCACTTTCATAATATTTTTCGAAAATACTCTTTTTTAAACTTGCTTCGCCGCACAAATTAAAATTGATTTTTGTGCATCTGCTACATTGATATTGGTAATCAATAAATTTAAAGCAAACTTTTTTGTTTAATAATAACTACAGTTAATTCAAAAAGTAAACTTCAAGGGCAATTTTGAAAAATCAATTTCATGGAATTACCTGTTTACTAATTTAGCTTAAGCCCTTGTGCCCTTCGTGCAAACATAGCGCACTTTATGGTTATTCATCGAAACTATGTTTATTACATTCAGAACTAATCCAACCCTGAAAAAAATGATTTAGGTAAGATTTTAAGATAACACATTCGATTAAATAATTCAAAATTTCTTCGTTCATACAAAGTGAATCTTACTTTTTTATTTCAACAGAATTGCTTTTTGTAGTACCATGCTTTTACCTAATTTAGCAGCCTCAAAATTTTCCCATGTCAACTACAAATACACACTTGCTTAAAAGTTGGATTCCTTATGACGAATCCTGCGATTTTACAATTTACAATATACCTTTCGGAATAATTGAAACATCCAAAGGAAACACACATCTCGCTACTATTATTGGCGATACTGTAATAGACCTTGCCGTAATGCACCAATTAGGGTATTTTGAAGGCTATGCTTTGCAAAAAGCACAAGTAGAATCTCGGTTTTTAAATGAGTTCATTGCTTTAGGAAAACAAACAACTTCAGCAATTAGAAATAGAATAATTGAATTATTTAGTGAAGGCAACAAACAATTAGCATCCAACGAAGCGCATTGTAAACAGGTATTGTTGGCAGCGGCCGATTGCAAATTACTGATTCCTGTTAAGGTAAATAACTACACCGATTTTTATTCTAGTATCGAACATGCCACCAATGTAGGAACCATGTTTCGTGATCCTAAAAATGCCTTGCTTCCAAATTGGAAACACATACCAATAGGCTATCACGGTCGAGCATCCAGCATTGTAGTTTCAGGTACTAATTTTCACCGACCCAAAGGTCAAACCAAAGCTGCAGATGCTGAATTACCCGAATTTGGTCCTTGTAAAATGCTCGATTTTGAACTGGAAATGGCCTTCGTAGTTGGAAAAGAAACACAGTTAGGCGAAACAATAGCAATCGATGCGAGCAATGAATATATTTTTGGAATGCTGTTGTTTAACGACTGGAGTGCACGCGATATGCAAACATGGGAATACGTGCCATTGGGACCATTTTTAGCCAAAAATTTTGCGAGTACCGTTTCACCTTGGCTGGTTACAATGGAGGCACTTGCACCTTTTAAAGTGCCACAGCCAATTCAGGAACCCAAAGTATTGCCATATTTGCAAAGCAGCGAGTCCAACAACAATATCGACATACATTTACAGGTAGCCATACAACCCGAAATGGGCGCTGAAAAAGTAGTCAGCAATTCCAATTTTAAATACATGTATTGGAGCATGAATCAGCAATTAACGCATCATGCGAGCAATGGTTGCAATATTCAAATTGGCGATATGTATGCTTCAGGCACAATTAGCGGTCCTACCGAAGATTCATACGGTTCAATGCTTGAACTTACATGGCGCGGAACCAAACCCATTACTATGCCCGATGGCTCCCAACGTAAATTTATTATGGATGGCGACACAGTAAAAATGCGTGGATATTGTTCAAAAAATGGAATCAGAGTTGGATTTGGTGAAGTGAGTGCAAAAGTTTTGCCGGCAACTAAATAATGTTGTATTCCATTCCTAAGCAAAAAATAATACCAAGAATGTGTATCCCTAGCATTTTTGCATAGTATTCATTGCGATTATAAACCGATATCAATCCATACAGCGCAAGTACTCCGGAAATAATGGATTGTACTGTAGCGATACGAATTATATAGCGCAAATAATATACAGATTTAATGCTTTTGGTTTTGAGTCCTTTGGTGACATAACCTACCGACTTTCCGGTTTTGTATTCTCTAAAATCTCCCAGTACCTGCAGCTGGTCTAATTGATAATCCTGCATTTTTTTATCGACATAGAAATACACCAAAATTTTTCCAATCCATAAAGCAATAAAGAGCACCAAAAATAAGCGAGCAGGAAACAACCCGAATTTCTTTTTTCGGTTACTGAGCATTACCGCAACCAAATTGATAACGGCCAACAAGCAAAAAATAAGAATATTGGTTTTATTAAATATCATGGGCTGTTTCGTTCTAGTTGCCTTACTTATGCTGCAAATAACTATTTTTTTGACAGAAAATCCAAATTAATACAGGCTGGATTTTATATTTGTATGAAATTATACATGCGGATTATGAAGGTTGGTGTTGCGTCGGAATTATCTACAGTCTTGCTTCAAAAAGCAACCGCAATGGGTATTAAAACCCTTGTTTTTTGTAGGATTAAGTCAGATATTGATAGGCAGCTATTAGCAAGTTTTAGTACACACGATACGAGTAAACTTAGCGAAGAAGGAAAGAACTTTGCTTTTACAAAAGTAGCTACGCAGCTTACAGCTATTGAGGCGAGTTTCCCGACTATTTTTAACTACCGAAACTATACACTAAAAGCCGCTCTGCAAAAGGATATTTATTGGTCGCTCATTGTAAATTATTTAAACGAACAAAAGTGCGAAGAACTAAAAGCTCCAGGTGTTAAATTTATTCAATTGGATGCACCCAATGATAAGTTGGGCCAATTCCTTAAATTTTGTTTGCGCTTGATTCGTCCTCGTTTGAGTATGCATCTGAACGCCGCTGCTGAACAAGTAAAAGGGAAAATTGCCGTACGCATCAACAGTATTGCAGCCTTGCCATTTTTTGGAAAATTGCTTTCTAGTTTGAGAAATGAAAATATGTTTTGTTTTCAAACCGAAGGCTTCCACAACACCACTGAAATTGCGAATACACTCAAAAATAAAGGTTATTCATACCTGCTGCTTACTCCTCAAAAGAGCTATGAAATAAGTGATAAACTCAACTGGATTCGTTTAATTTTCAGCGAGAAAATTTCATTTGTTAACCTGCTAATCGACACTCAAAATAAATTAAAAAACAGTGTAGATATTTTTGAATCATTAGCTACAAATGGGGCAAAAGGATTTTTATTAAATGCAGGTGAAAATGAAGGTGAAGGCGTTATCGCCGGCTGGGTTGCAGAAAAGCACCATATTAAAGCATTTAATTTTATGAACGGTACAAAAGCCAAAGATCCCATTAACCGCTATACTACCTTTCAATGTTGGTTTATGCATGACGAACAAATGCAACGTATGTTTTTGTCTTACTCAAATCAACCCAAAGCGCAACTACCGGTAGTTGGACATTTAGCCAAAGACCTTGCACTTGAACATGCTTACAGTGGCACATTGGATGCCTGGAACGACGCATTGACTTCGAAAAAAATAATCTCTTTTTTTAGTTCCATTATTTACAACAAAGAACGAGAAGATGTAGGTAATATGTTGTTGAAAGTGCTCGCAAATCACCCCGATGCCTGGATATTTATTCGCAAACATCCAAGCGAAAGTGGCGATTTTAAAATAGCTCACGAACGTTGTATTGTATTGCCCGATTTTAAAGAAAAGTCAGGGCTTGCATTATACGATTTACTGCAACATGCATGCATGGCCATTTCATTTGGGTCTACCGTTTCGCTACAAGCAAGCTGGTTTAATATTCCTTCGGCTACCTTTGAATACCGCGATGCTTCCTTGTTGTTATATGTTGATCAGCAAAAAGTACATCATTTTAATTCTGTTACTGCACTCGAACAATTTGTGCTTGCAGCCTTGCATGGTCCTTCCAAAACTAGTATAAACCATACAAATGAAGAATTGGTTGCTCAAAAAATGACAGAGCTAATTCTTGCCTAGTCTTAAACAATTTTATCTCTCGTGTGTTTTTTGTACTATTGTTACTAAGCTATGTTCAAAAAATACAATCCAACCGAAGCATATACCAACTACGACGCCCTTGTGATAGGTTCGGGATTGGGTGGCCTAACTACCGCAGCACTTATGTCGATGGCGCACAAACGTGTATTGGTGCTCGAAAGGCATTATGTTCCGGGAGGGTTTACCCATGCTTTTAAACGAAAAAATTTTAAGTGGGATGTTGGTGTTCATTATGTGGGACAAGTAAATCGCCATGAAGCTTCTTTGCGAAAGGCCTTTGATTTTATTACCGATGGAAAATTGAAATGGCAGCACATGGGCGAAATTTATGACAAAGCAATAATCGCTGGTCAGGAGTTTACTTTTGTTTCTGGAAAAGAAAATCAACTGGAAAATTTGCTCAAGTATTTTCCGAATGAAGAACCTGCTTTGAAATCTTATTTTGCTGCTGTAACAAAGGTATCGGAAGGTGGTGGAATGTTTTTTGGCGAAAAGGCCATGCCTCCTTTTTTAAGTAAATGGATAGGACCTTTACTTCGTAAGAAGTTTAATTTTTATTCAGATAAAACTACCTACGATTTTTTAAGAGAACTAACTAACAACGAAAAATTAATTGCTGTGTTGTGCGCTCAATGTGGCGATTATGGATTACCACCTAAGAAAAGCAGTTTTGCTATACATGCCATGATTGTTGATCATTACCTCAATGGTGGCAATTACCCAATTGGCGGAGCCTCCGAAATTTATAATAAAATAATTGAAGTTATTCGAAAAAATGGTGGCGAAGTTTTAATACGTGCCGATGTGAAGGAAATTGTGCTGCAAAACAACAAAGCTGTTGGTGTAACAATGGCTGGTGGTGAACAAATTTTTGCAAAAAAAATAATCAGCAATGCAGGAGCCCGAAATACATTTACCCAGCTAATTCCAGGACAACTTACTAGTACCGAGTCTTTAAAATCGGATTTGAAAAAAGTAAAACCCTCGGTTGCTCATTTATGTTTGTATGTGGGTATGAATAAATCAGATGCCGAACTAAATTTACCGAAGTTTAATTATTGGGTATACAATAGTTTTGATTTTGATGGGGATTATGAGAAGCATTTAAATGAGAAAACCGGAGAACCTCCCTTGTTCTATATTTCCTTTCCTTCAGCAAAGGATGCTGATTGGCAAAACAACAATCCGGGAATATCAACCATTCAAATTATGATTGCCTGTTCCTACGATCGTATTAAGCAATGGGAACAAACAAAATGGATGAAGCGCGGTGATGAGTATAATTTATTTAAAGAAGAACTTACAAAAAAAATGCTCAAAAAATTGTATGAAATTGTACCTCAAGTAAACGGACATGTTGTAATGAGTGAATTATCAACTCCTCTATCAACAAAGCATTTCAGCAATTATGAGCAAGGCGAAATTTATGGTTTGGAACATACACCCGCACGTTTTCGCTTAAATTGGTTGAGACCGCAATCTCCCTTTAAAAATTTGTATTTAACAGGTCAAGATACACTTACAGTTGGGGTAGGAGGAGCATTGTTTTCGGGCGTAATTACTGCTTCTACAATTTTGAAAAAAAACTTTATGAGTAAAATTGATAAGTATAACCACCCAGAAAGTTGAGCAAATGGCTGCCTTTACTAGATATTTCCTACTACTACTAACAACTACTTTGCTAAGTGCTTGTATTTTTTTTAATAACAATTCTTCCAAATTGTATAAAAGGGCATTACAAAAAGCTCCGTACGACGCAGGAATTGTTCCCGGTGTTCCTTGGGTAGTAGGTGGCTGGGACACTGCTATGAAAGGTAGAGTAATTTGGGCAGTGCATTTATACAAAAGAGGATTGGTGAAAAATTTAATATTTTCTGGTGGAGCAGTATATACGCCTTATTACGAAGGAAAAATCATGAGTTTGTACGCTCAAAAATTGGGAGTTCCTGCCGAGCATTGTTTCGCCGAAATCAAAGCAGAGCACAGTGTTGAAAATGTTTATTTCGGAAAAAAAATTGCCGATAGTTTAGGATTTAAATCTGTTGCCTTGTTAACCGACCCATTTCAAGCAGCATTGTTAAAACGCTTGCTTAAAAAATACAAGCCACACATCGCACGCATTCCTTTTATTGTTGATACTTTACCGCTTATCAATAAAATTAATCCGGTGATTTCAGGCGCTGCGGCACTCAATCCCAAATTTACACTTTCGCTTGCCGAACGCGAAACCAAATGGCAACGATTGCAAGGAACTCGCGGAAAAAAAGTAAAAAAGTGGCTCAGAGAAGACAGAAAAATGAGAAGAGCTGCTAAAAGCAAGTAGTAATTATTTTACCATCTCTAATCTCGCTAAAGCGAAGCGCTAGGCTTCATTCATTAAACGAATTGTATGCACTCCAACAATTCCGGCTGTTTCTGTTCGCAAACGCTTTTCAGATAAACTAACCGGTATAAATCCATGGGCAATTGCCATTTCTATTTCAGCTTTACTAAAATCGCCTTCAGGACCAATTAGCAACAAGGCATTTTTTCCTTGGGTATAACTTTGTTTTAAGGATTTTTTAGTAGTTGGATGACAATGCGCAATAAATTTTTGCCCGTTAAAATTTACTGAGGACTTTATAAAAGTATCAAAATTAGCTGCTTCCTCTAAGTCAGGTAAATAGGCATCTAAACTTTGTTTCATTGCCGCAACCACTACTTTCTGTAAGCGCTCAAGCTTTATAATACTTCTTTCAGAATGCTCACAAATTATTGGAGTAATTTTTTCGATTCCAATTTCAGTGCTTTTCTCAAGCATCCATTCATAGCGATCAATATTCTTTGTGGGTGCACAAGCAAGATGTAATGAAAAATCTGCTTGTTTTTTATGGCTGGTACTAAGTATCGATATTTCGCAACGCTTAGGATGAGCCGATGTAATTTCAGCAAGCGCAATGCTTCCCTTTCCATTAATTACTTGCAGTTCATCACCAATGCCTAAACGCAACACCTGCACGCAATGCTTCGATTCTTCTTCACTAAGTGTAAGTGAGCCCTCTAACGGCTGCGCTAAATAAAATACATGCATGTGAAAAAATCGAAATTAACGTAACGAATGTAAATTGTCAACACCGGCAATACGCTCACAGGTAAAGGCTTCACCGTATTCAACGCCAATAATTCTACCACATTCCATGGCGCGGTTCTTTATTCCTTCAATAAATTGCAACGACGAAATAGGAGTTTTCGGTTCAGCCGAATTTGGATCATAAAATTGTGAACTATACGCCAAAATGGAATCCATTTTTTTATCAATAAACGCGCTTATATCTACAATAAAATCAGGACTAATATAGCGGTCTTGTATATAATGATACACCGCCTTAGGACGCCAAGCTGTTTGTTTTTCACCCTTCCAAACACTTTCAATTTTGCTTAATCCCGAATAAAAGCAGGCATCCGAAACCAATTGCGAAGCTTTGCCATGATCGGGATGCCGATCGCGTATGGCATTACAAAGTATGTAGTCGGGGCGATAAAAACGAATTCTTTGAATTATTGCTAGTTGATTTTCAGGTGTGTTTTGAAAAAAACCATCCGGCATTCCCAAATTCTCTCTACAATGGATTCCTAATACGTTACTTGCTTTTTCAGCCTCTATGGTTCTCAAATCAGCCGATCCACGAGTTCCTAATTCTCCTTTGGTAAGGTCAATTATTCCCACTTTTTCGCCCATCGAAATATGCTTTGCCAAAGTTCCCGAACACGAAAGTTCAACATCGTCAGGATGCGCCGCAAATGCTAAAATGCTAAGTTTCATTCTTTAATTTCTTTACAAATACCAGAAAATAATTTTATTAAGTTGCTTTAGTTAGAGAGCCATTTAAGTATTTCTTCACAATCAGGTTTGGTTGATGGTGATACATGCCCAACTACATTACCATTTTCATCAATTAAAAATTTGCTGAAATTCCAACCTACTGTATAATCGTCCGTACCGTTTAATTCTTTAGATGTTAGCCATTTGTAAATAGGAGCAATGTCACTTCCTTTTACCGAAATTTTTTCCATCATCGGGAATGTTACACCGTAATTTTTCGTGCAAAATTCCTTTATTTCTTCGCTATTCCCAGGTTCTTGTCTGCCAAAATTATTTGCAGGAAAGCCAACGATAACAAATTTTTCGCTGCCATATTTTTTATACAATTCTTCGAGCGCCTTATATTGAGGGGTATTCCCGCAACGAGATGCGGTATTCACAATCAACACTTTTTTTCCTTTCAAAGTCGAAAAGTCAAATTCCTTTCCATCAATGTCTTTCACTTTAAAGGAATGTAAATTTTGTTGTTGAGCTTGAACACTTGTAAAGCCTGCTATTGCAAGTAAGAAGGTGATAATTTTGCGCATTTTAGTTAGGTTTTTTATAAAATTAATAAGGAAAAAGTAAAAAGAATTTAGGTATTTAATGAGCCTCAAATATAGTACAATTGATTTATTCACCCGTTCGGCAATAAAAAGCATGCAGGTATCCAAACAATAGGTTATTTTTGAGGCGTAAAATCTCGCTCTATGCAAATTCATTTTAGCGGCGCAACCCGCACGGTTACCGGTAGTAAACATCTTTTAGTGCTCGATAATGGTACTAAAATATTACTCGATTGCGGCATGTATCAAGGCCTCGGTGCCGATGGCGAAGCACTAAACCGTGATTTTGATTTTAATCCTTGGGATATCGATTTCCTTATTCTATCGCATGCTCACATCGATCATTCAGGACTAATACCCTATTGGGTGAAGAATGGTTTTAAAGGTAAAATTATTTGTACTCAAGCTACACGCGATTTGTGTAAAATAATGCTGGCCGATACTGCCCATATTCAAGAAAATGATTTACGTTTTATTAATAAACGCCGCATACGCAAAGGCGAAAAACCCTTGAAACCTCTTTACGATTCGACCGATGTTATTGATACCATTTTGTTGATGGAGGGAATAGATTTTAACAAACCATTCAATGTATGCGAAGGGGTAGAACTTACTTTTACTTTTATAGGGCACATACTTGGTAGTGGTTGTGTGAACCTAAAAATTACCGAAAATAATAAGTTAACTCGTTTTTGCTTTACAGGCGATATTGGTCGTGAAAACGGACAACTGTTAAAACAACCGCAAGCCTTTCCACAAGCCGATTACATCATTACCGAATCAACCTACGGCGACCGTTTGCATGATGATATAAAAAATACCGAAGAAAAACTTTTATCGGTCGTTAGAAAAACCTGCGTAGAAAAAAAAGGTAAACTAATTATTCCCGCATTTAGCTTGGGACGTACTCAGGAGCTCGTTTTTGCACTCGATAAAATGGAAAACAAAGGCTTACTTCCTAAAATTAATGTGTATGTCGACAGCCCGCTCTCAGTTAGTGCTACAGATATTATGCGCAAGCATCCAGAATGTTATAACGAAGAATTACTTGAGTACATTAAATCCGATGCCGATCCCTTTGGGTTTAATCGATTGATTTATATACAGGATGTGGCTGTTAGTAAAAGTCTCAACGACCTTGACGAGCCTTGCATTATTATATCAGCTTCTGGAATGATGGAAGCCGGTCGTATTAAGCATCATTTGGCAAATACAATTAGCAATCCACGAAATACGGTATTGGTGGTAGGTTACTGTGAACCAAATTCATTAGGGGCTCGCATTCGAAATAAAGATCCTTTTGTGCGTATTTATGGGGAAGAATATGCACTCAATGCTGAGGTAGAAATTATGGATTCCTATTCCGCTCACGGCGACTATCAAGAGATGATTGACTACTTATCCTGTCAAAAGAAAGATCAAGTAAAAGAAATTTTTTTAGTGCACGGCGAATACGAAACACAGGTAAATTACCGCGAAAAATTGCTGGCCGAAGGATATCAAAAAATAACTATACCCGAACGCGGACATATTGCAATACTTGATTAAACGGCAAAGAAGCAGCAAAGAATAAATGACCAAACTCGCAAGCGAAATAAAACACCTTATTGCCAAAGAACTAAAGCAAGAACTTCGGCAAAAGTATGCACTCGGAGGTATTCTACTCTACGTGGTTTCAACAGTATTTGTGTGTTATTTGTCTTTTCGCAACATTATCGACAAACCAACCTGGAATGCACTGTTTTGGATAATTTTATTGTTTGGAAGTATCAATGCAGTTGCCAAAAGCTTTATTCAGGAAAGTAAAGGCAGACAGCTCTATTTTTATACCTTGGTTAGTCCGCAAGCAGTAATTATTTCAAAAATACTCTATAATTCATTACTAATGCTACTGTTGAGCTTGGTGTGTTTTTTAGTGTATTCGCTATTTATTAAAAACCTAGTCGACGATATTCCTTATTTTATACTAACCTTAGTTATGGGAAGCATTGGTTTTGCTAGTGTTTTAAGCATGGTGTCGGCAATTGCTTCAAAAACCAACAGCAATTTTAGTTTAATGGCCATACTTAGTTTTCCCATGTTAATACCTTTATTGTTATCGCTTATAAAAGTTTCGAAAAATGCAGTAGATGGCCTCGACCGTAGTTTAAGCACCCCTTATTTTGGAGTATTATTGTTGATTAACCTGATGGTAATCCTCCTCAGTTTTGTATTATTTCCCTACCTTTGGCGGGATTAATTTGTTGAGTAAAAAGTGTATTAAAGTTTTATTAAAATTAGAATAATTGCGCAATGAGTTTTAAAAGAGATTGGTGGAAATTACTGGCAGTTTGTTGTGTAATTTATGCCATTGTTGCTGGATTTTTAATGAAAGTTCCTCAATTGAATATTTTACACGAAAGCATTCGTAATTTATATTTTCATGTAACCATGTGGTTTGGAATGATTATCATTTTACTGGTATCCCTAATTTACAGCATTAAATACTTGTCGGGATTTAATCTTCAAAACGATATTATTGCTTCTGAAGCTGCCAATGTTGGAATTTTGTTTGGCATTTTAGGAATTAGTACCGGTTCGGTTTGGGCCAATTTTACTTGGGGCGATTGGTGGGTAAACGATGCTAAACTCAATGGTGCAGCCATTACCTTGTTGTTTTATTTAGCTTATGTTATACTTCGAAGTTCGCTCGAAGAAGAACACAAACGAGCAAAAGTTTCGGCCATTTACAACATATTTGCTTATGTATTATTAATCGTTTTTTTATTGATTTTACCACGCATGACCGATTCACTTCATCCCGGAAATGGCGGTAATCCGGGTTTTGGTCAATACGATTTAGATAGCAACATGCGCTTAGTTTTTTATC
>Ga0268298_10001543_pt1 | contig 26938 bp, 29 predicted proteins | sample WWTPWeurt_MetaG_FD_194462 | JGI IMG/M metagenome (GOLD analysis project Ga0268298, IMG submission 194462) | Activated sludge microbial communities from WWTP in Nijmegen, Gelderland, Netherland - WWTP Weurt | ecosystem: Engineered > WWTP > Aerobic digester > Activated sludge | place...
ATAATGACCTTTTTTCCGACTAATTATTCTCATTAGAAGAACAGAAAACGGCTATTTCTTGTCGATGCCCGGAGCACCGAGCGCTCATGGCCATCCCTGATGGCTCTTCGATTCGAGGCCGTCACTCATGTCCGCCGGCTCGGAAGCCTGAAATGTATTCGTAAGCGGTATGAGTCTTGGAATCTATTCGCGGTTTGGCCAGGGCGATGCGGCACAATGGAAATCATGACCGCTATAATCCCGCCTTAGACTTCATGGGTCGAAAATAGATGAGGCCAAAGACGATCAATGACCGAGCCTACTGCCAACGAGTCGGCTGTTGCCGAAAAAAGTCAAGGTGAGACAATGGCTTGGGAACGCCATTTGATTGAAAAGGCGATGCTGGCCTCGGTGCAGGAATCCAGACGTTCCCGGCGTTGGGGTATCGCCTTCAAGCTGCTTACCTTCCTCTATCTCTTCGTCGTTCTGGCGCTGCTCGTTTCCGAGGATATCCTGAAAACGGCCCGGAGGGGCAAAGACCATACGGCGCTGGTGGAGATCAAGGGGATCATCGCCCCGGGCGCGGAAGCTGGCGCCGACAAGGTGATCAGCGGCCTGCGTGAGGCCTTTGAAGACAGTCACACCAAGGCCGTAATCTTGCGGATCAATAGTCCGGGTGGGAGTCCGGTGCAGGCGGGATATATCAATGACGAGGTGCGGCGGCTGAAAAAGAAGCATCAGCTCCCCGTCTATGCGGTGCTGGTCGATGTCTGTGCCAGCGGCGGCTATTACGTGGCGGTCGCCGCCGACAAGATTTATGCCGATCGGGCGAGCCTCCTGGGGTCCATCGGGGTACGCATGGACGGCTTCGGTTTCGTCGACACCATGAAACACCTGGGAGTGGAACGTCGTCTCCTCACCGCCGGGGAGCGCAAGGGGATCCTCGATCCATTCTCGCCATTGCAGGAACAGGACCGAACCTATATCCAGGGAATCCTGCAAGAACTGCATCAGCAGTTCATCGGGAAGGTGAAGGAGGGCCGAGGGGCGAAATTGCAGGAAGCTCCGGAGCTGTTTTCCGGCTTGTTCTGGAGCGGCGAGACCGCCCTCAAACTGGGATTGATCGACGGGCTGGGCAGTTCGAGTTATGTGGCCCGGGAGCTGGTCGGGGCCGAGGAGATCGTCGACTTCACCCGCAAGGATGATCTCTTGAGTCGTCTGGCGGAACGCTTCGGGGCCGGCCTGACGCAGTCCTTGGGACTCGGGGGCATCGGCGAATCCTTCCCCAGGTATTGAACCCAGGTTAGGGCTTCAACAGATCCTCGGCAGGGGATCCTCTTCCAGTTCCTCGAGTATTCGCGCCCCGCCAAGCTCGGTTTCCAGAATCACCAGGGGATCGCCGGTCTCTACCACACCGATGATGGCCGCCTCGGCTCCATTGGGCAGGGAACGCCAGGAGGCCAACGCCGTCTCGGCCTGCTCGGGCGCGATAACAGCGATGACCTTCCCCTCGCAGGCGAGATACAAAGGGTCATAGCCCAGAATCTCACACACGGCGCGGGCCTGATCCCGCACCGGAATGGCCGTCTCGCGCAGCCTCAACCTGAGGCCACTGGACTTGGCGATCTCCTGGGCGACGGTCGCCAGGCCACCCCGGGTGGGATCGCGCATGAATCTGAGCCCGGAGAAGGGTAACAGAGCTTGAGTGAGGTTGAGGACGCTGCCGGCATCGGAAGCCAGATCGCCGCGGAGGCCGAACTCCTCCCGCGCCAACATCACCGCGATACCGTGATCCCCCATGGAGCCGCTGGCCAGGAGACAATCGCCCGGACGAATGGCCGCCATGCCCAGGCGCAACCCGAATGGACGGACGCCGATGCCGGTCGTGGCCAGATAGAGGCCGCCACCCTCTCCCCGCGCCACTACTTTGGTATCTCCAGCCAGGATGCACACCCCGGCCTCCCGTGCCGCCCGGGCCATGGAGGCGATGAGGCGATCCAGACGGGCGATCTCCAAGCCTTCTTCGATGAAAGCGTTGAGGGTCAGATACCAGGGGGTGGCGCCGGAGACCGCCAGATCGTTCACGGTCCCATGCACCGCCAGGGAGCCGATGTCGCCGCCGGGAAATTCCAAGGGTTTCACGGTGAAGCCGTCGGTGGTCACCATGAGTTCCCCCGACAAGGCGGGAATCGGGGCGGCGTCCAGGTGAACATCGAGATTCCCATTGCCCAGGTGACGGACAAAGATCTCCTCGATGAGTTCGCGCATGTAGCGTCCGCCGTTGCCGTGGGCCAGGGCGATGTGGCTGTCCTGTAGCATGGGCTTGTCGTCGCGGTGGGGTTGTCAGGAGGCCAGACGCTCGCGCACCCCACCGGACCACCAGATCCGGCAGGCGCCTTCGTCTGAAACCATGCAGGGCCCGACCGGGTCCCTGGGCGTGCAGGCGGTGCCATAGAGTCGGCACTGATTGGGTGGGATCTTGCCGAGCACCACTTTGGCGCAGTCGCAACCTGGCGGCATGGCCCCAGCACGGGGGCGATCAGAGGATAATTCAAGCAGTTGTCGGTCAAACTTTATCCGGGCGTCACGATTGGCGAATTTCGGACGCAGGCTGAAGCCGGAGTTGGGAATGGTACCGACACCTCGCCAGTTGGCCTCCTTGATGTCCATGGTGGCGGCCAGTTGGGCGCGGGCCGAGGGATTGCCGCCCGGATGCACGGCCTCCGGGTAGCAATTGTCGAGAAAATACCGTTGTTCCTGTTTTTGCCGGAGTACCGAATAGATGGCGGCAAGCAGGCTTTCCGGGGTGAAGCCGGCCACGGCGGCGGGGAGCCGATGTTGCTCCACCACGAATTGCCACTCTTCCGGTCCCATGACCGTAGCGACATGGCCGGGGGCGATGAGGGCCTCGAAGCCGGGGGTGTCGGATTCCAGGAGCATGGCCACGGCCGGCCAGGTCAGGCGACCGGAGAGAAGGATTTGCAGGTTCTTCGGTATTCCTTGATCCAAGAGCGCCGCCACCGGGGCGGTGGTCGTCTCGAAACCCGTGGCGAAGAAGACCCAGGTCTTGTCCGGATGGGCTGTGGCGAGTTTCAAAGCCTCGACCGGCGAGGCGATCGGCCGGACGTCCGCGCCGGCGCCATGGGCCTGGGCGAGGGAACGTATCTGTCCCTTGGGGACATTCACCGGGACCCGCAACATGTCGCCAAAGGCGAGCAGCACAATATCCTCCTTGAGGGCGAGTTGTATCGCGGCGTAAATGTCTTCCTCGGGACAGATACAGACCGGGCAGCCGGGACCAGGGATGAGTTCGATGGAAGCGGGGAGGGCGGCGCGCAATCCGGCCATGGTGATGGAACGCTCATGACCGCCGCAGACGTTCATGATCCGCATCGGCTCCCGCATGGGGAGACCACGAATCTTTTCCAACCAAAAGCCGGCCTGAGAATCCATGCTTTCAAGGATGCCGGTGATGTTTCCAGTCTTCCGAGCGGAGCTCGGGGCTACGTCCGAGGCGTGCTTTATGCGCGGCCATCTCCTGCCGCAACCAAGCCAACCAGGCGTCCATCCCGCTGCCGGTCTTTGCCGAGACGCCGAACACCGGGGCGGGATTGGCCAGCTCGCGTATCCTCGCCTCGGCCTGATCGGGGCGGAAGTCATCCAGGAAGGGGAGCAGATCGGTCTTGCTGATGAGCACGGCATCGGCGGCGCGGAACATGACCGGATATTTAGCCGGTTTATCATCACCTTCGGTGACAGAGAGCAGAATCAGGTTAAGGTGCTGGCCAAGGTCGAAACTGGCCGGGCAGACCAGATTGCCGACATTCTCGATGAAGAGAAGGTCGACCTCGTCCAAATCGAGATGATGCAGGGCCTGATGCACCATATGGGCGTCGAGATGGCAGGCGCTGCCGGTGGTGATTTGCATCGCCGGTACTCCCAGGGCGCGGATGCGCTGGGCGTCGTTTTCGGTTTCCAGATCCCCTTCAATGACCGCCAGGCGAAATTCCTCTCCCAGAGATTGGATGGTTCGCTCCAACAAAACGGTCTTGCCGCTCCCGGGCGAAGACATGAGATTGATCGCCAAGACGCCGTGATGATCGAAATGATCCCGATTGTGCCCGGCTTGGTGGTCGTTCTCGGCAAGCAGTCCGCTCAGCACCTCCAGGGCCTCTCGTCCGGAGGCGGTATGGGCGAGCTTGGCGTCCTCGGCCAACAGATGTTCGTTAGCCTGGGTAAGATTACAGCCGCAGGTTTCACACATGCTCATAACCCTCAGAATCTGTTAATAAATCTCGAGTCGTGCGAGTCAGTTCGAGGCTGGCGAGGATGAGTTCGTCGCCACGCAGAAGCCTGGTCCGATAGCTTCCGCAAACCGGACACAGCAGGCGATTGGCTAACGCCTGTCCCTCAGCATCGCAATCGAGACAGTGCACCAGGATCTCGGCCTCTTCAATGCTCAACTCGGCTTCGGCGGCCAGGGTGCCGACCCGGGCGAAGCCGAAGGCCTGTTGCAGGAGTTGGGGCTCCACGCCGCCGAGAGGGCCGACTCGGAGTATAATTTTCGTGACCCTGTCGGCTCCCTCCCGTCTGGCGATGTCCTCCACCTGTCGGAGCAACGCCTGGCAGATCGACAACTCATGCATCGGGCGTCGAGGCCTGCAGGATTTGATCATAGATCTCCCAGGTGGAGCGGGCTTCCTGGGCCGTCAGCTTTTGGATCGCATAACCGACATGCACCACCACATGATCCCCAGGTTGCAAGTCCTCGTGTTGCAGCATGAAGAGACTGACATCCCGCTCCACGCCCTTCGCCCGGCAGCGGGCCATGTAACCCTCGATCTCGAAAATCTCCATTGGAATGCCGAGACACATAGCGATACCTCAGGTCTGCCTCATTTTGGAGTGGATGGGGAAGGAGGCCGGTTGGACAGGAAATTCTTTCTTCAATCTCACGAGAGGATAGCCATTGTCAACGCTCGTACTTGGAATCGGTAACACCCTGCTAACGGATGAGGGGATAGGTGTGCACGTCGTGCATCATCTACAGGGGTGCAGCAAGCCTCTCCAGGGGATCGTCGCCATGGATGGGGGGACATTGAGTTTTACCCTGGCTGAGGCACTGGGAACTCATGAGGGGCTTATCCTGGTCGATGCCGCCCGCTTGGGATCTCCCCCCGGGACCATGCGCTGTTTCGCGGGAGAGGCCATGGATGCCTATTTGAGCCGTGGGATACGATCGGTTCACGAGCTCGGATTGTCCGATCTGATGGACATGGCCCGCCTCAACGGCGACCTTCCAAGCCGACGGGCCTTACTGGCTATCGAGCCGGCGAGCCTGGACTGGGGTACCCAACCCAGCCCCGCCCTGGCCCCAATCGTACCGGTCGCGGCCGAATTCATACTGGCCCTGGTGGAATGCTGGCGTGCCGCGGAAGCCCTTTCTCCGAGGAAGATAACGGATCCTGGAGTCGGTGATTGACCTGTCCGCTTGGGGATCGATGCGAATATTCTTTATGCGTCCATGGCGAATAATAATCATGACTTATCCGTAATGGCTTAGGCCCAGACCAAGAAATACTGGGAATGAACCAAAGAATTTCCCGCTCGGTTGATAGTCGTCATTAAGCTGCAACAGATCCGCAGGTATATTAACGTTTAGTGTAATTATTATGGAGCTGGGCGCCTCCGTCATGAACGAGATCCCTCACATCTCATTGGGAGTGCGAAAAGAGCCATCCACCACTTACGGCGGTAACCTGCTCCCGCTCCTGCACCAGATCCACTATGGGCTCGACCAGTTGCAGACCTTGGGCGAGCCCTGCTTCATCGATCTGTCCTCACTGCCATTGGCGCCTGCCGAGCAAACCGCCCTGCTGGATTTTCTCGGCATGGGCGAGGTGCAGATCAGTATCCACAATCTGGGCGGCAGCAAAATCTGGGAAAGCCGTTTTCCCGGGGTTTGGGTGGTGGAGCATCTGAATGAGCAAGGCGATTGTCTCGCCCGGCATCTCGAGATCGCCAATTTCCCTTATTTGGCCCGTTCCCAGGCGGAGGACATCGCTTTCGGCCTGGAGCAGCTTGAGGATGGACTCAAAACCCTGGCCGATACTGAACGAGGAGATAGTCCATGAGCGAATCTATGACCCTCGGAGAGAGTCTCAGACGTCGGGGGATCTCCCGGCGAAGTTTTCTGAAGTATTGCGCCACCATGACCTCCCTCATGGCGCTCTCACCCGCCATGGGTCCGGTAGTTGCGGCCACCCTGGAAAGGATCCGTCGGCCATCGGTCATCTGGTTGTCCTTCCAAGAATGCACGGGTTGCACCGAATCCCTGACCAGAAGTCACAATCCCAGTCTTGAAGGGTTGATTTTCGATTTTCTCTCTCTCGATTATCACCACACCTTGCAGGCCGCCTCGGGCGAGGCCGCCGAGCAGGCGCGGGAAGAGGCCATGCGGGAGAACGCCGGGAAGTATCTGGTGGTAGTGGATGGCTCTGTTCCCCTGGCCAACAAGGGTTACTCGACCATCGCCGGAAAATCCAATCTGGATATTCTTCAGGAAACGCTTACCGGTGCCGCCGCCGTGGTCGCTGTCGGGACCTGCGCCGCCTTCGGTGGATTGCCGAAGGCCAAACCCAATCCAACTGGCGCCGTAGCTATCGCTGATATCGTTAAGGACAAGCCGATCATCAATATCCCTGGCTGTCCCCCGGTGCCGGTAGTGATTACTGGAACTCTGGCGCACTACCTGGTCTTCGGCAGACTCCCGGAGATGGATCAATATCGCCGGCCGAAGGCGTTTTTCGGCACCAGTATCCATGATCGCTGTTATCGACGCCCCTTCTATGACAAAGGGCTGTTTGCCGAAAGCTTCGATGATGAAGGAGCCAGAAAGGGTTGGTGCCTATACCAGTTGGGATGTAAAGGGCCCATGACCTACAACGCCTGCGCCGTGCTCAAGTGGAATGACGGCACCAGCTGGCCCGTGGAAAGCGGGCATGGTTGTCTGGGATGCTCCGAACCGGAATTTTGGGATGCCGGTGGCTTTTATCGAGAGCTTTCTGTTCCCATCGGCCAAAGCACACGCACCACCGCCTATGCCGCGGTGGCTGGCCTGGTCGTTGGCGGGGCGGTCGGATTCATGGCGAGAACCCATAGGGATACGGCTAAGAGAGCTCATGAGCCGGTGAGTGTCGATCAATTGGAGCAAAAGCTATGAAAGATCCGATGGCCTTCCTATTGTGGGTGAAGGGTCCTGCCTTCGATCTGGCTTTGGCCGTTTTCATCATAGGAATCCTGCTGCGAATACTGGAGATCCTTCTTCCAGGGCGAGCGCCAAACTATGCCGAACCACGGGGAGGGGAATGGGGACCGGGATTCCGAACCATTGTTTCCCGTTCGATGGCGGATAGCGGAACCTTTCAGCGCGCTGCCTTCAATGTGATCGTAGGATACATCTGGCACCTGGGTTTTCTGATCAGCCTGTTGTTGTTCGTGCCCCATATCGCGGTATTCGCCAGTTTGTCCGGCATGAGTTGGCCGGGGCTCCCCAATCCCGTCATCGACGGGGTCACGGTGATCACCCTGGGTGCGCTGCTCGGCATGCTGGTGCATCGACTAAGGCACCCGGTAATGCGTTTTCTCAGCACCTTTGAAGACTATCTGACCTGGGGAGTGGTGTTCGCCGTAGTGTTTAGCGGCTATCTCGCTTATCACCGGATAATCAATCCCTATCCACTGGCTTTGGGGCTCCATCTCCTCATGGTGGAGGTGATGTTGATTCTGTTTCCCTTTACCAAGCTCATGCATGCCATCACTTTTCTCTTCTCTCGTTGGTACACGGGCGCCATCGCCGGGCGTAAGGGGGTCGAATCATGAACGAGCTGTCCTTCGAGCGCGGTCTGAACGCCTGGCGGGCGGAAATCGATGCCCCGGTGGCCGCCTTTTTTTCGAGTTGCGTCCATTGCGGAATCTGTGCCACGGCCTGTCCTTTCTATGTCGAAACCGGCGATCCCAGATATACCCCCATCCATAAACTTGAACCCCTAAGGTTGCTATGGGAACAAGAGTTCACCCTCTGGGGCCGCATCAAACATGCCCTCGGTCTCTCGCCACAGATCACCGACGAGATGCTGGCCAAGTGGGAGAAACTGCTCTACGACTCCTGCACCATGTGTGGACGTTGCTCGATGGTCTGCCCCTTGGGTATCGACGTCGCCTACATGGTGCGCAAGGCGCGGGAAGGTATGGTGGCTTCAGGTCATGCCCCTGAGGGACTGATCAATGCCAGTCTGCGCGCGGTTCGGATCGGTAGCCCGATGGGGTTGAAATTCAAGACCTTACAGGTGCAAATTCAGCATGTGGAGAAACATACCGGACTCAAGATACCGGTTGATCAAGTTGGTGCCGAGTATCTGGTGCTCTTGTCCTCCATGGAAATCATCAATTTTCCCGAATACCTCGGGGCGATCACGAGAATCTTCGATCAGGTCGGCATTACCTGGACCCTGAGTTCAGAGGCTTATGAGGCCACCAATGCCGGAGTCCAGATCGGTTCCAGCGACATCGCCCGTCAGCTCGTGGAACGGGTGGTCAAGATTGCCGAAAAACTCGGCGTGAAAAATGTCATCAGTCCGGAGTGCGGCCATGCCTATACCGCCATCCGCTGGGAGGGCCCGAATCTGATCGGACGACCTTATCCTTTCCGGGTGTTCCATGTCATCGAGTTGATCGATCAGTGGCGCGCCAGCGGTAAATTGAAAACCGAAGGCAAGGAAAGCGATCGCCTTACCATGCATGATCCCTGCAATCTGGCACGCAAGAGTGGGGTGATTCAGCAACAACGCCAACTTATGGATCTGGTAGCGGAGAACTTCGTCGATCTCAAGGAACATGGCCGACTGCAATGGTGTTGTGGGGCCGGCGGCGGCGTAAGCAGCAATGAACGGGCGGAAGAGTTGAAGATGACCGCCTTCAAACGCAAGAAGGCGCAAATCGAGGAAGTCAGTCCGGAACGTATCGTGACCATGTGTGCCACCTGTCGGACCCAGCTCGAAGAGGGCTTGGAACACTACAACATGGAGATCCCGGTAGTGGGGTTGACGGAGCTTATTGCCGAACACTTGGCGAGCAAGGGTTAAGGACCTATTCAGCGGACCCGCGAGAGGAGTATCTCCCCATGACTGAACGCATTGTGGTTGATCCCATTACCCGTATTGAGGGCCATTTGCGCATCGAGGCCCAGATGGAAGGGAATAAGATCGCTCAGGCGTATTCATCCGGAACCATGGTACGGGGTATCGAGATCATTCTGCGTGATCGCGATCCTCGGGATGCCTGGGCTTTTGTACAACGCATCTGCGGGGTCTGTACCCTGGTCCACGCGATAGCCTCCGTGCGAGCGGTCGAAGATGCCCTGAAATATCCCATCCCCGCCAATGCCCAGATCATCCGCAATCTCATGATCGCCGCCCAATATGTGCACGATCACGTCATGCATTTTTACCATCTCCATGCCCTTGATTGGGTGGATGTCGTCTCGGCCCTCAAGGCCGATCCCAAGGCGACCTCCGAATTGGCGACCTCCCTCAGCCACTGGCCGAAATCTTCTCCGGGATATTTCGCCGACACCCAGAAGCGACTCAAAGACTTTGTCGAATCCGGTCAGCTGGGCATCTTCCGCAATGGGTATTGGGGCCACCCGGCTTACAAGCTACCACCCGAAGCCAACCTTCTGGCTGTGGCCCATTATCTCGAGGCCCTGGTATGGCAGAGAGATGTCGCTAAGTTGCACGCCATCTTCGGCGGGAAAAACCCTCATCCGAACTTCGTGGTGGGTGGAGTACCATCACCGATTGATCTGGAATCTGATTCCGCCATCAATGCCAAGCGATTGGAGCATATTCAGGGAATCATCGGCCAGATGCAGCAGTTCGTGGATCAGGTCTATGTCCCGGATACACTGGCCATAGCCTCTTTCTATAAAGATTGGGCGGGGCGTGGGGAAGGTTTGGGGAATTTCCTGGTATATGGCGATTTTCCCCAGAAACAAATGAGCGACCCGGAAAGCTTCCTCATCCCTCCCGGAGTGATTCTCGATCGGGATTTAAGCCGGATTCACCCGGTAGACATGCACAAGGATGACGAGATCGAGGAATTCATTGCCCACTCCTGGTATCAGTACGGCGAGGGCAAACAGGGTCTGCATCCCTACCAGGGGGAAACCACCCTGAACTATACGGGACCAACCCCTCCCTACCAGCACCTCAACGTAGAAAAGGCCTATTCCTGGCTCAAAGCACCCCGATGGAAAGGCAAGGCCATGGAGGTGGGCCCTCTCGCCCGGGTATTGTTGCTCTATGCCGCTGGTCACGCCCAAACCAAAGACTTGGTAGGGATGACCCTGAAGACCCTGGACGTACCCCCGCAGGCTTTGTTCTCCACCCTGGGGCGGACGGCGGCGCGTACGCTGGAAACCAAGATCATCGTCGATATGATGCAGGGGTTTTATCGCCAGCTTATCGCCAACATCAAGGCCGGAGATCGGGCTACCTTCAATAGCCGTTATTGGGAACCGGCAACCTGGCCCAAGCGCTGTCAGGGCGCCGGGTTCACCGAAGCCCCACGTGGGGGACTTGGCCATTGGATCGTCATTCAGGACGGAAAAATCGCCAACTATCAGGCCGTGGTGCCTTCAACCTGGAATGCCGGTCCCAGAGACGGCAACCAACAACCCGGGGCCTACGAAGCGGCCTTGGCGGACAATCATCACCTTCATGATCCCAAACAACCCTTGGAGATACTGCGTACCATCCATAGCTTCGATCCCTGCATCGCCTGTGCCGTGCATCTGGCGGACGATAAGGGGGACGAGATCCTGGAGTTGCGTGTGGTCTAGCGCTTGATGCCGCCAACCAGAACTCGCCGAACACCCTACGGGAAAGGGAAGGGAAGATCAGGGCAATTCGATGCCGACCTTGGCCAACATGCCGACCAGTCTGATTAAAGGTAATCCAACAAGGGCGTTGGGATCTTCCCCGATCATGCGTTCAAAGAGAACTATTCCATACCCTTCAGAGCGAAAACTGCCAGCGCAGTTGTAGGGTTTTTCCGCATCCAGATAACGCTCGATCTGGTGTTGGCTGAGGGAGCGGAACTGGACGGCAAAGGGTTCGCAAGCCAGCTGATACAAGCCGTTTGAAGCATCGAAGAGACAAAGCCCGGTATAGAAACTCACCAATTTTCCTGAGGCGGCCCTAAGCTGTTCGATAGCCTGAGTCCGATCGCCTGGTTTGCCAAGCACCATATCCTCAATACAGGCGACCTGATCAGAACCGATGATCAAGGCGTCAGGGAACCGTGCCTGTACAGCCTTGGCTTTTTTTAGTGCCAATCGTTGCACAAGAGCTTCCGGGGGCTCATTTGGATGGCGGCTTTCATCCGCCACAGGAGGGCCGATCTCAAAAGGTAGGCCGAGTTTCTCAAGAAGACGGCGCCGAAAGGGGGAGGTGGAGGCAAGAACGAGCGATCTTTGCCCAGAGGGGTTTGCTAGAACAAAGTGATTCATGGTTTCATTAGAGATCTGGAAGGGGTACTCCGGCTTCTCCCGGGAATTCGCAGAGCTTTGGATTTTTGACAGTCGCCGAATGGGCGTTTTATCATTATTCGCTTATGTCAGAGCAGCTACCAAAGCGCGTAGATCCTGACCGGCTCTGTGATCTTGGCAAAAGATTCGCCGGTCAGATTCCTCTCGTCAAGTTCCAGAGGATGGCGGATGTGTTGGCCGAGCAGGATGGTCAGGTGGGTTACGAACTCGAATTTTTTCGCGACGAGGACCGCCGTCCCTGTATTCGGGGCCGAATCCAAAGCTCATTACGGCTTATCTGCCAACGCTGCCTAGAGCCAATGACATTCTTGGTGGATAAGAATATCTCTCTGGCCGTGGTTGAGTCCATCACAGAGATGGATCGTCTACCCGAGCAATATGAACCTCTGCTTATGGAAGAGCCCGGAGTGATCATCACCATGGACATGATCGAAGATGAGCTGTTGCTGGTGTTGCCTCTGGTACCAAAGCATGAGCAACCCGATTGTTCTGTCCTGCTCCCTGAAGACGGTTTCGGTGAGCAATTTGTGCGGGGAAACAATCCCTTCACAATGTTGATCGGCCATAAATCCGGTCGCAAAGAACCAAATAAGTCCCATTGATGAGGAGATAACTCTATGGCTGTTCAACAAAATCGAAAATCCAGATCCAGGCGGGGGATGCGCCGTTCCCACGATGCCTTAAGCAGTGCCGCCCTGTCTATCGATCCGACGAGTGGTGAGACTCATCTTCGCCACCATGTAACTCCGGATGGCTTCTACCGTGGGCGGAAAGTCATCACGGTAAGGTCGAAATAATCGGTTTTTGTGATATTGCCCGAACGGAACCAAAGCTTCACTCCGGATTCGTTCGGTGACTGCCGCTATGACCTTTCCCACCCCGGTTACCATCGCGTTGGATGCTATGGGAGGGGATTTTGGTCCTCAAGTCGTAGTGCCAGCGGCTCTTGATTATCTCAAACAGGATAAAGATGTGCGCCTTATCCTGGTCGGGCGCGAGGAAGACCTGACTCCCCATTTAACGGGAGTCCGTCCGGATGAAAGAGTCGAGGTGAGGCATGCGGCAGATGTTGTCGGCATGGATGAACTCCCCTCAAAAGCCTTGCGCAATAAGAAGAATTCGTCCATGCGCGTAGCGATCGACCTGGTCAAGGGTGGTGTTGCCCAGGCTTGTGTTAGTGCTGGCAATACTGGCGCCCTCATGGCGATAGCTCGTTTCGTTCTGAAAACACTGCCCAATGTAGATCGACCAGCGATCATCACAGCTATTCCCTCAATTGAGGGACATACCTACATGCTTGATCTCGGTGCCAATGTGGATTGTACGGCTGAGCATTTGTTCGAGTTTGCCGTCATGGGCAGCGAGATGGTCGCTGCCGTAGAAGGCATTTCTGCTCCCCGCGTTGGGCTGCTCAATATAGGGGCGGAAGAAATCAAGGGCAATGAGCAGGTTAAGCGAGCGCATGAACTCCTTGGTTCCAGTACTCTCAATTATATCGGCTACGTAGAAGGGGATGACGTCTATAGAGGTGGTGTAGATGTCGTAGTTTGCGATGGTTTTGTAGGAAATGTGGCACTGAAAAGTAGTGAAGGGGTGGCCAAGATGATCGGTCATTTCCTTAAGCAGGAGTTCGGGCGTAATTGGCTTACGAAGTCTGCCGCAATAGTGTCACTTCCTGTGCTGCGGAGATTTCGTGCCAGTATCGACCCACGAAGGTACAACGGAGCTGGTTTGCTCGGATTGCAAGGTATAGTGATAAAAAGTCATGGTGGCGCAGATGTTCTCGCTTTCGGAAACGCGATAGGGGTAGCTAAAAGGTCCGTTTTCGCCAATGTTCAGTCACGCATCGCCGAACAAGTGACGATTCATCTCATGCCAAAGGTTATAACGTGATCTTTTCCAAGATCACAGGAACCGGCGGTTACCTTCCGGAGAAGATCCTGACCAATCAGGATCTCGAGAAGATGGTCGACACTACCGATGACTGGATTCGGGATCGGACTGGTATTGTTAAACGACATGTGGCGATGGAAGGCGAAACCACATGTGACTTAGCGGAGCGTGCAGCGCGGCTTGCCATGGCTCAGGCCGGCGTTGGTCCTGAAGACATTGACCTGATAGTAGTTGCCACCACTACGCCCGATCAAGTATTTCCCAGCACGGCTTGTCTGCTTCAAGCCCGTTTGGATATCCACGGCTGCGCTGCTTTCGATATTCAGGCGGTATGTACGGGTTTTATCTACGCCATGGCGGTTGCCGATTGCTTTATTCGCGCAGCCAGTGCACGTTGCGCTCTTGTGGTTGGCGCCGAGACCCTGTCGAGAATCGTTGATTGGAGTGATCGCGGAACCTGTGTACTATTTGGAGATGGGGCAGGGGCCGTGATCCTGCAAGCCAACCATGAACCGGGAATTATTTCCACCCACCTGCATGCCGATGGTGCTTATGAAAGTCTATTACGAGTGCCGGCTGGAATATCGATGGGGTTTGACTCGGTCAGGGGAGGTGGCGCTTATATTGAAATGCGAGGAAACGAAGTCTTTAAAATGGCCGTGACAACGCTGGGCAAGATTGTGGATGATACTCTTGGAGCCAATCGAATGAGCAAGTCTGATATCGATTGGTTGATCCCGCATCAAGCGAATATCAGGATTATTCAGGCGACAGCCAGAAAGTTAAATATGCCCATGGAACAGGTTGTCGTCACCGTGGACGAACATGGAAATACTTCGGCGGCTTCCGTACCTTTGGCGTTGGATGTGGCTGTCAGAGATGGCAGAATCCAAAGGGGCGAGATTTTACTTATGGAAGCGTTTGGGGGTGGTTTCACCTGGGGTTCTGTGCTTTTAAGATACTGAATAACAAGAACCATTCAAAATAATATATGACAGACACTTCGTTCGCTTTGGTGTTTCCCGGACAAGGCTCGCAATCTATAGGCATGCTGGCTGAATTATCCCTGAGATACCCTGTTGTGCAGCAAACCTTTGAAGAGGCATCCAGTGTTCTTGGCCAAGACCTTTGGCAGTTGTGTCAGGAAGGTCCAAGCGATACCCTGAATCTTACTTACAATACTCAACCAGCTCTTTTATGCGCTGGAGTCGCCATCTGGAGGCTTTGGCGTGAACTCAAAGGCCCCGTGCCGATGGCTATGGCGGGTCATAGCCTCGGTGAATACACCGCCTTGGTGTGCGCTGGTGCCATGGCTTTTCATGATGCTGTCGGTTTGGTGTATGAACGGGGAAAGTTCATGCAAGCTGCCGTTCCTGAAAGCGAAGGCGCTATGGCCGCCATTCTTGGGCTTCCGGTAGATGTCGTGCAGACCCTTTGCGCCCAGGCGGCAGGTAACGAGGTGGTCGAAGCCGCCAACTTCAACTCACCAGAACAGGTCGTCGTTGCCGGCCATCGGTCTGCCGTGAACAGGCTGGTTGTCCTGGCAAAGTCCTCTGGGGCTAAGCGGGCGATTCCTTTGGCTGTCAGCGTGCCTTCGCACTGTAGTTTAATGAGATCAGCCGCCGAGAAATTCTCCCAATACTTGGAAAACATCCCTATTACTCTGCCCAGTATCCATGTAACGCATAACGCCACCGTCACTCAGGCGAAGAGTCCAGGTGAGATCAGATCTCTTTTGGTCCAGCAATTACACAGTCCCGTTCGATGGGTGGAAACGATCAGGTTATTATTTAGTCTTGGGATAACCAGGTTTATCGAAGCTGGTCCAGGCAAGGTGCTGACAGGGTTGAACAAACGAATCGAAAATTCGCTTGATTGTCTGGCGGTTTATGACTTCGCTACATTGCAGTCTACCTTGGAGAAGACGCATGCTTGAGAATGAGATCGCGCTGGTGACCGGAGCTAGCCGGGGCATTGGCCGGGCGATCGCTCTGGCCTTGGGCCGGGCTGGAGCGATCACTCTGGGTACAGCAACCACCGAGAGAGGAGTTGCTGCCATTGACGAATGTTTTTATACGGCTGGAATTAAAGGCAGAGGCATCCTTTTAGATGTTACCATACCGGAACGGATTGATTCTGTTGTTAAAGAGATAACGGAAACTGAGGGAGCGCCGACGATCTTGGTGAATAATGCCGGCATCACTCGCGACAATCTCATGTTACGCATGAAAGATGATGAATGGCAACAAATCCTGGATACCAATCTCACCTCGGTTTTTCGCCTTACCAGGGCTTGTCTTCGAGCCATGACCAAAGCCAGAAAAGGACGAATCATTACGATCGGTTCGGTGGTTGGTACTATGGGAAACCCTGGGCAATGCAATTATGCCGCTGCTAAAGCTGGTATCCTAGGTTTTACCAAGGCCCTGGCTCGGGAAGTTGGAGGTAGAGGTGTGACGGTAAACGTGGTGGCGCCAGGTTTTATTGATACCGATATGACAAGGGCATTGGCCGACAATCAGCGCCAAGGGTTGTTGGGCATGATCCCATTAGGCCGGTTAGGAACGCCCGATGAGGTTGCCAATGCCGTGGTATTTCTTGCGTCACCGGCCGCATCCTATATTACAGGGGAAACCTTGCATATCAACGGTGGCATGTTCATGTCATGAACGTGCAAAACATGCACCGGTAGGACTATTTAGTTATGCCTTTAACGGTCCGACGCTTCGAGAAACCATACTCGGGGTTTGTTTGCACGATTTGGTATTCTGAATACAATACCGGCGACTGAAGTAACTCACGAAATAATCTAGTACAACATCGAGGAAATATACGATATGAGCACGGTTGAAGATCGAGTCAGGAAAATCGTCATGGAACAACTGGGGGTCAAAGAGGAAGAGGTCACCAATGAATCTTCCTTTGTAGACGATCTTGGAGCAGACTCACTAGACACCGTCGAGTTGGTCATGGCACTTGAGGAAGAGTTTGAGACCGAGATACCCGACGAAGAAGCCGAGAAGATCACCACTGTACAGCAGGCTATCGATTATATCACGGCACGCCTGTCCTGACCTTCGTTGATCTCAAGGTTGCAACCGCACGTGACCTGTGGCCACGTGCGGTTTTGCTTTCGATTTTAACGCTAGAGTATGGGGTTACCTGATATGTCGAGGAAAAGGGTAGTTGTGACCGGTTTGGGGATCGTTTCCCCAGTGGGAATTACCGTCACTGAAGCTTGGAATAATATTCTGGCTGGTAAAAGCGGCATCCGGCCCATCACACACTTTGACGTCACCCCATTCAGCGTTCGCTTCGGAGGTACGATTTCCGGTTTCGATATTACCCAGTACGTTCCCGCAAAAGAGGCCAGAAAAATGGATCTATTCATCCATTATGGCCTCGGTGCTGGTTGTCAGGCTATCGAAGATGCAGGCTTGGAAGTCCACGAGGGCAACGCCACTCGCATTGGCGTAGCAATCGGTGCCGGGATCGGTGGTATTACAGGAATCGAAAATAGCTATGGAGCTTATTTGCAGGGCGGACCACGTAAAATCTCACCATTTTTCGTTCCGGCCAATATTATTAATATGGTTGCCGGCGATCTTTCGATCAAATACGGGCTAAAAGGCCCGAACTTCTCCGTTGTTTCTGCCTGTAGTACCGGATCTCACAATATCGGGATTGGGGCCGAAATGATCCGGCATGGTATTGTCGATGTTATGGTGGCAGGCGGGGCCGAGATGGCGACATCTCCAGTTGGGCTCGGCGGGTTTGCGGCGGCCAAAGCTTTGTCAACCCGTAATGAGGACCCGCAAAAAGCAAGTCGCCCCTTCGACCTCGATCGTGACGGTTTCGTCCTCAGCGACGGCGCAGGAGTTGTCGTCATTGAGGAGTATGAGCATGCCAAGCGTCGGGGGGCTCGAATCTACGCGGAGCTTATTGGTATCGGTATGAATTCGGATGCCTATCACATGACCGCCCCATCAAAAAACGGGGAGGGGGCAAGGGATTGCATGCTTATGGCCTTGCAGGATGCGGGCGTCAATCTAGAGCGGGTTGATTATATCAATGCTCATGGCACATCTACACCTGCAGGAGATATTGCCGAGACGGCCGCTATTAAAGGAGCATTTCGTGATCGCGCCTATACGCTTGCTGTCAGCTCGACAAAATCCATGACAGGACACATGCTCGGTGCTGCCGGAGGGGCCGAGGCAGTCTTCACAATACTGGCTATACGTGACCAAGTGGCTCCGCCCACTATCAATTCTGATACACCAGACCCGGAATGTGATCTTGACTATGTTCCTAATTGTGCACGGCAAATGAGTATTGATGTTGCTATCTCAAATTCATTTGGCTTTGGTGGTACGAATGGAACTTTGGCATTTCGCCGATTCGGATAACCCCTCTAGACTTTTTTCGTAGCAATTCTTGAGCTACAAGACCGGGTTATCACTTGGAGATTTTTTTAGGCTCCGCTGGAGAGTAACTCTGTCGGAGCTTTTTGATTTTCTTATAATGCATTATGGAATTTCTAGAACAGGGGATGTATTGGTCTTGCTATAAGTAGTCGATCGTTTGGATAGACTGCATGGGCGCTATTCCTAAAATCATGGGTTCTGCATTTCGTCGGCCCGGCAGTTTGATCGCTACCGGCTTGATTTTTCTGGTTATAAGCATCTGTTGCTATTTTATCTATGACTTCCGCGGTTTTCTGCAACAGCCTCTTAATATTGAATCCAACAGTATCATGATTAAAATATCTCCGGGCAGTTCTCTGCTGGAGATTGCGAGTTCTCTAGAAAAACAAGGTATTTTGAAACCGTATCAATATTTTGTACTGCTAGCTTATTGGCGGGGACAAGAAAAGAAAATTCGTGCTGGGGAATATCGTTTGTTCTCGGGACTTCGACCCGAAGCTCTCCTGCAGAAACTGGTAGAGGGAAAAGTGGCATTACATGGACTAACCATTATCGAAGGCTGGACGTTTCGCCAAGTAATGATTGCCGTCAATCAACATGATGCTATCGATCATAGACTAAGCGGCCTCTCGGAAGTTGAGATTATGCCTGAACTTGGCTTTGGTGATTCTCACCCGGAAGGACGTTTTTTCCCAGATACCTATATGTTTCCGTTAGGTACCACGGATATCAGGCTGCTGAAAGATGCCCATCAACTGATGGTCGATATATTGCAAGCTCAGTGGAAGTTGCGCCAACCCGAACTACCTTTCACTAGTTCTTACGATGCCCTTATTCTGGCCTCAATTATTGAACGAGAAACGGCTCTTGCCAAAGAGCGACCTTTGGTGTCTGGAGTATTTGTGCGACGATTAAGGCATGGCATGAGATTGCAGACCGATCCTACTGTTATCTATGGTTTGAGGGATCTTTTTGATGGCAATCTGAGACGTGAGGATCTTGAACAAGATACAGCGTACAATACATATTTGCACTCTGGCTTACCGCCGACGCCGATATGCATGCCTGGTATTGATTCAATCCGAGCGGCACTGAATCCGGCTCCGGGGGCGAGTCTTTATTTCGTTGCCCGCGGCGATGGCAGTCACCACTTTTCCTCCTCGTTTGAGGAGCACCGGCACGCCGTCAATGAGTACCAGAGAAAACCATTCCGATCTCCATGAGATGATCCCTAATCATTGTCGTCGTGGCCGCTTTATTACGGTTGAGGGTATCGAAGGGGCGGGGAAGTCAACAGCTCTAGCATTCATTCAAAGCCAACTGGAGCAAACCGGTTGCCGGACACTGCTTTCTCGGGAGCCCGGCGGGACACCGGTGGGTGAAGAGATCCGCTCTCTTTTGTTGACTCCCCGTGAGCGCAATATGAGTGTGAATACGGAGCTCCTGCTTCTGTTCGCATCTCGTGCCGAACATTTGACACAAAAGATATTGCCCGCCTTGGACCAAGGAATCTGGGTTGTATGTGATCGTTTCGCTGATGCAACATATGCCTATCAGGGTTCTGGGCGGGGTATTTCATGGGAACGCATCCGAGATCTTGAAGGATGGTTCCAGGAAATGCTATACCCAGATCTAACCCTGCTTCTCGACCTACCAGTTTCGCTGGGCTTGGAGCGGGCGCGCGGGCGTTCGCCTCTCGATCGTTTTGAGATTGAGCATGAGACCTTTTTTCAACGGGTACGTACTGGATATCAAGAAATCGCCGCTCGAGAACCAGAACGTGTCAAACTAGTGGACGCTTCCGTATCCTTGCCCCATGTCCATAGGCAGCTTGCGTCTATTATCAATAATTTCCTAGAGACATTAGATCATAAGTACTGATTGCAAAATTCAGGATATCCTACCATGGCAGGAGCCTATCTGGCGGCGGTTGTGGAAGGCCAGGCAAGCCGGCCGGTTGCCTCACACTATATTGATGGTTGGACGAATCGGGGCAGGCATGCCTTTGTTCGCAAACGCTTTGGCGGCGGCCCTGCTTTGCGCGCGCGCTGATAACTATGGAAAGGCATGTGGACAGTGTCATGGTTGTCGTCTGTTTGAAACAGGGCTGCATCCAGATCTGCTGCGTCTGGAGCCTGACCAGGAAAGCAAATCACGCGAAATTCGGATAGATGATGTGCGTGAGATCATGGCTCGCGAGGGACTTGGCTCCGGCTCCGGAAACAAGGTGCTGATGATCTCACCGGCAGACCAGCTCAACCTTTCCGCAGCAAATGCAATGTTGAAAACCCTGGAGGAACCCACTCCCAGTACAATCATCCTCTTGCTTACTGAACGTATCGATCACCTACCCTCGACCCTTCTCAGTCGCTGTCAACGTATCAACTTTCTCCCGCCCAGGCCGGTAATTACACAAGATCCTCTTCGTCGGGGAAGCCCGGGGCTGAGCCCTGATTCTATTTCTCCGCGGCGGATTTCGCCTTTAGAAGCCGATGAACTTTTATCCTCTGAATCACAGGGGAAGCAAGCATCAATTTTCAGTACCTTTGTGGCGCTTGTACAAGGGCAAGAGGATCCGGTCGACCTGGCCGAACGTTGGATGAACCTTGATATTTCGACCCTGATGGACCATCAAATTTCTTGGGGAATTGATATGCTTCACTTGCAGGCCGATTCAGACTCCCCTGATCTTATGAATTCCAACATCCGCAACAGGCTGGGTCTCTTGTCCCTGAGATTTGATCCCAAACACCTGCATCGGATCTTACGCCAGGCCATACAGATAAAAGAATCTATCGAAGGCAACATGAATATTCAATTGGCGCTAGAATACTTACTTGTCTCTTGGGCTAAGGAAGAAAAGAGGAGTGCAAAATGACCAATCTCACATCCGTTCCAGGTTTGCGGCAAGGGATCATGTCACTGACCATTAAAGATATAAATGCCTTATATAATGCCTATATGCCTTTTATAAGGAACGGGGGTCTGTTTATTCCTACAACCAAGAAGTATAAACTTGGTGACGAAGTCTTCATGCTATTATCCCTGATGGATGAGACGGAGCGAATGCCGGTGGCGGGAAAGGTAGTATGGATAACCCCGGTGGGGGCGGAAGGAAATCGTTCTGCGGGCATAGGAATCCAATTCAGCGATCAAGACAATGGCCTGACAAGAAGCAAGATCGAGACCTATCTTGCCGGAACCCTGAAGTCCGAACGCTCAACCCATACTATGTGATGATAATGTATCGAGTCTTGAGCTTTGGTTCGCCGATTTTCGCCAGGATCACCGCCAAATCCCCTGATTAACCCGAGTTGCCACCTTGCAGAGGTGGCGTCGGGGTGAAAACCGTTACCGTAGCGTTCGGCTTCCCCGAGCCTGGGCCAGACAGAGCTTGAACTCCTTCCACAGCCGCTGCTTGCCCTTACGCGAATCCTCCTGGGCATAAGCCGGGCTCCATGATCAGCCGTCCTTCCTCCATCTCGGCGTTGCCCCGGAGTTCGCTGCTGAGAGGAAGAACTCTCAGGGATGGCTATCAGCGCTCGGTGGCCCGGGCATCAATCAGAAAGAGTTATTTATTGTTCTTTAAATGAGAATAATAGATCGCTAGAAAAGTAATTGTTCTCCGTAGGAGAACACGGAGCCGGGTAAAAGCGCCCAGGCCCGGAATCGTCGAGAGGCGGATGGGCCAGCCGCAACGGCCTCTTTCTCAGGCTCGGCCTCATAGTCTTTCTTACCACAGCTTCAGGTTCGCAAGGTTAAGGCGATTTCTTTTTCCGGCAATCGCCTAAAAGCTACGCGGCGCTCAGGGATCAACCCAGGAACTGGACCACCGACCCCAGCACTAGGGCCAGGAGCTGTAATAGCAAGACAATTCCTTGACGTCGCAGGAGCTTCAAGGCCCCCTCGCCACGCTGCTGGGGAGTACGTGGGGCGCTGGGCGGCGACCAGCCCCACCCCTGGAGCCAGGTGTCGAAGGCCGGGAGTTCACTGGGGTCGAGGCTGCGGAACAGAACGGCGTCGATAGCGATACGAAACCCCAACCAGCACTGGACCGGCCAGAGCAGCAGGCCACCGGCCCAGAGCAGTCCGATAAGGGGGTGTGTCTGAGACGGGCTTAGCCACCAGCCCAGCACAGTGAAGAGGGCGGCGAAGTGCGCGGCCAGGGTCAGCGCCTGGCCCCCTGCCAGCAGCCCCGCCGTCGCCTTCATGACCAGCCGATCCTCCGGGCCGGGTGCGGTTTCGGGTTTCATGGCTGTGGATCCTGGTGCCGCCATGCTTCGAGGCTCCGGCGATGGCTGTCCTTTAGCACCACCTGGGGACGGGCGCGGCGGATCTGGGCCTCGGCCTCGGCGATGGACTCGGCTCGACCGCTCGCCAGCAACCAGGCGGCGACGGCCAGGGCGCTACGGGAGTAGCCGAGGGCGCAATAGACCAGGGTCGGACGGGAACCGGCCAGTTCATTGATGGCCGCGACCGCCTCCCCGATTTGGGTGGGACCCGGCGGCACCAGATCCAACATGGGGACATTCCGATAGGCCAGATCCGTTGCTGGCGATGGCAGTTCGGCGCTGAGATCGACCAGGGAGCTGGCCCCAAAAAGCTTGAGCTTCCTCCGACTCGGCAGGCGTCCGATCCAGATGGCTTCAGTCACCCGATCCCAGGGGGCCTGTCTCCGCGTCCACCAACGGGAATTCAACCAGGCGCCGAGCAGATAGGGCGCCAGCAGCCAGCGGACGGCGGCTGGCAAGCGGCCCTCCTCCTTACGAAAGGCTTGAGGATCGCCGAGCCAATAGATGACCGCCACCAGCCCCAGGGCGCCAGCGGGCCAGAGCCAAAGCCAGCCCCAGCCGCCGAGCTGGACGGCGGCGAAGGTCAATACCAGGGCGCCGAGGCCATAGTAGAGGCCGATTCGCAGCCTCGGCCGGGTGAGTGGCCGGGGTTGGAGGCCGGTTCCCCGGTTTCCTTCCGGAAAGAGGACGAGGCAAAGCAAACCCACCCAGAGCCCGGTGGGGAGGTCGATGAAGTGATGCTGCCAGGTGGTGAGCACCGACAGACCGATCAGTAAAAACCAGCCGTGCAGCCACCAACGCCACAAACCTTGGAGGTGGGCGGCATAGCGCACCCAGAGGATGAGCAGCAAGGCGATGTGCAGGGAAGGGGCCTGATTGAAGGGCTTGTCAAAGCCCATGAGCACATCGAACAGGAACCCGGCCCAGCCTTCGGTCTCCGGGCGCGGGAAGCTGAAGCGCAGGGGGAAGAGCAGAAAGCCGCTCACGGCGATGATCTGGGCGGCCAGCAGACGTTTGGCGTGGTTGTCCAATTCCACCCGGTCGCGGCAGATGAACAATGACAGGCCGTAGAGCAGATCGATGGACCAGTAGGGCAGGATGGTCCAGGGCAGAAAGGGGATCGACCGCTCCCAGTCGAACACCAGCACGCCGACATCGGGGCGCTGGCTGCTGAGCCAGTTGGTGAGGCCATAGCTGAGGAAGAAGAAGGGACCGAGAAAGGCCAACCAGCCGGCCGCCGCACCCCAGGGGCGAGTTGACGCCAACTCAGGACTCCAACCGCTCGGCCAGGGAGACAGTGAAGATGCCCCAGTCGTCGGTGAGCTGATCCAGCTTGCGGAAGCCGGAGGCCTCGACCAGTTGATCCAGCTCCGCCTGGGTACGGCGACGCATCACCCAGGGGGCGCCGCCGCGATGGCTGGTGAGGGCGCGGGCGATCAATTCCAGTTGGGGATGCCAGGGTTGGCCGGTATAGATGAGATAACCGCCGGGTTCCAGCGCCTCCGCCAGCCCGGCCAGGGAGTCGCGCACCTGGGCATTGGCGGGGAAGAGTTCATAGAGGCCGGAGACGATGCCGAGGTTGGGTCGGGGCCGGATCGCCGCCAGGGAGGCCCGGTCGAAGGCGTCCCCCAGTTCGAAACGGGCGATCTCCCCCAGGCTGCGTTCCTCGATCAGCGCTCGGCCCAGGCGTTGGTTCAGCTCGCTGAAGTCGCGCAGCAGGATCTGCTCCGGGCGCGGCTCGCCGGCGATGGCATCCAGCACATAGCGGCCATGACCGGCGGCGATATCCAGGATCCGCACCGGACGTTGTTGCGCCCGCAACAGGCCCATGGCCCGGCGCAGCAAGGTCTCCAAGTGCTGTTTGCGCACCCGGATGCCCCGCCAACCGGGTGAATCCAGATAGGTGCGGTCGATGAAGCGCCCGAGGGCGGTGCGACCGCTCGGCTGGTTGCGGTAGACATAATCCAGGGTGCTGCCGGAGTCGAAGCCCGTGGTCAGGCCCAGCCGCAGGCCGTCCGAGACCAGGGCGCCGAGGCGCAGACCGCCCCGGGTGAAGGCATATTGGAGGCCCTTGAGGGAGAGGAGGGGGAGGGGGCGTTGCAGGGCGTCGTACTCATCCCGGGTTTCGCCGTGCAGATCCGCATCCAGCCGGCTGGGGTACTGGATCGGTTGGGCGAACAGCCGCAGGATGAAGTCCCTGGCCCGGCCTATGGGTTGCCGACGCTCCAGTTCGCCGAAGGTGTCATGGTAGAAGCCGGGGAACTCGTGCTCCTCCTTGATCGGCGATCCCAGACGGCGGAAGAATTCCCGCTGGGGTGGGATGTGCACCACCCAATCGCCCCCGGAGATGAGGAGTTGGGTCGGGGTGAGGATGGCGCCGGCGTCCCGCACCACCCGATCGGCTACCTCGTAGAGCGTCAGCAGGATGTTGACCGAGATGGGGCGGGTGATCAGGGGATCGCTATTGTAGGAGGCGATGCGCTCCGGGTCGTGGGTGAGATAACGCGCCTTGACGTAGGAATTGACATAAAAATTGCCGCGCAGCGCTTGCAGCAGTCGCAGTCCTGGGCGGGCGAAGGGGACGTAGAGTTTGACCTTGAAGGCCGGCGAGGCCAGCACCAGACAGCGGACGCGGGGGGCATAGTCATGGACCCAGGTGACCACCTGGACACTGCCGACGCTCTGCGCCACCACCGCCATGTCGCTGGGGGCGATGCCGTAGCTGGCGCTGACATGCTGGACGAAACTGTCCAAGTCCTTGACCGAGGTCCCCAGGCTCGGGCTGTAACCCCGGGGGCCGGGGGAATGACCATAGCCCCGGGCATCCCAGGCGAAACAAGCGAACTCTGGCAGATCCAGTTCATCCACCAGGTGCTGCAAGCGCCCGGAGTGCTCGTGACCGCGATGGAAGAGCAGGATGGCCCGCTTGCCGTCGCCGGACAGGGCCGGCCAATAGCGGTAGAACAATCGGGTCTGGTCGAAACTGTCGAAAAAGAGTTCCTGAGGCGTACGCATGGTCCTTCCTTCCGGAGGCTTGAGGTGTTTGTCCTGTCCGATGACTGAGCGGGTTTGGTCCCTGACCGGGCCCGGAAAGCGGCATCGGTGTGTGAAAATTCTAGATCCTTTGCGGGATGAATAATCCAGAAATCACCGCTGGATTCGGGCGACGGACGCGAGCTTCCGCATCGCCCGTCATCGCCGAGCCGGTGTACGAAGCGAGTCGATGGGCTGAGCTTGTCGAACCGCCAGCACCCCGACGCTACTGGCCTTCGACAAACTCGGGCCGAACGAAATAATTGGTAATCATTTTGATGCATCGACCTACTACGATTTATCTCAGAAAGTGGCTCGTCTGGCTCATCGGCCTCCTGGCTGGGGGACTCTTCTGGTCGTCCCAGCCCCAGGCGGAGGAGAAAGCTCCCCACCTTGCCCAACAGCTCGACCAGATCCTCTGGGACTGGATCGGCGACCAGACCCCCGGCGGAGTAGTAGGGATTCTCCGGTCCGGCCGGGTGATTCTGCAACGGGCCTACGGCATGGCGAGCCTGGAGTACGAGGTTCCAATCACTCTGGATACCATCTTCAACGCGGGCTCCATCGCCAAACAATTCACCGCCCTCGCCATCATCCGCCTGGCCGAGCAGGGGAAATTGCGCCTCGATGACGAGATCCGGACCCATATCCCCGATTTCCCGGACTTCGGCACGCCGATCTACATCAGCCATCTGCTCTTCCATATCAGTGGTCTGCGGGATTTTCAGTCTTTGCTGGCCATGGGGGGGTGGCGCTACGACGACACCATGACCCGGGAGGACGCCATGGCCCTGGTACGTCGACAGCGGGAACTGAACTTTCCCCCGGGTTCGGAGTTTCTTTACGGCAACATGGGCCATGTCATCCTCGCCGAGATTGTCGAGCGGGTGAGCGGCGAATCCTTCGTCGACTGGACGAAACAACAGATCTTCTGCCCGCTCGGTATGTATCGGACCGCCTTTCGGGAAGATCTCGAAGCTATCCATACCCATACCGCCGCCTCCTATTTCGGCTCGGTCGAGGAGGGCTTCCTCCGCGCCAAGGAATGGTGGCACTACGGCGGGAGCGGCGGGATCTATACCAACCTGGGGGATCTGCTGACCTGGATCGGAGTGCTGCGCTCGCCGCCCACGGAATGGCGGGAGGCCATCACCAAGTTACAACAGCGGGGAAGACTGACTTCTGGAGAAACCATCGACTATGCCGCCGGCCTGGTGATCGACCGTTACCGGGAGCATCGCATCATCCATCACGGCGGCGGGGTCGGGGGTTATATGTCCTTTCTCGGTTATCTGCCGGATGAGGATCTCGGCATCGTCGTGCTCAGTAATTTCTCCGCCTCCGATCCCAGGGCCAAGGCCCTGGCTATCCTGGATCTGTTTCTGCAACCAGAGGCCGCCAGACCGGCCCCAACGCCCGTCATCCCGAGCGAATCCGTTGATGTCGATCCCCGGCTCCTGACGGCCTATGGCGGCTGGTATCAACTCAATGAGCGACCCGATGTCCTCCTATGGTTCGGTCTCATCGAAAAAACCTTCACCCTGCGTGTCAATGAGCGAGCGGACATCGGTCTGATAGCGAAATCGGATCGGGTATTTTCCCTCGCCGACAGCGGTACGGAGATAACCTTTCATCGAGACGAAAAGGATGGGATGAAGACCCTATCGCTCCAGGAAAAGGGCCAGATCTATCGTGGCCGACGAATC
>Ga0268298_10001545_pt1 | contig 26921 bp, 27 predicted proteins | sample WWTPWeurt_MetaG_FD_194462 | JGI IMG/M metagenome (GOLD analysis project Ga0268298, IMG submission 194462) | Activated sludge microbial communities from WWTP in Nijmegen, Gelderland, Netherland - WWTP Weurt | ecosystem: Engineered > WWTP > Aerobic digester > Activated sludge | place...
CACGTCGGACAATGGACGATAGCGCGTTGAAGGCTTCGACTGGAAGGAAGCCGATGTCGGCTTCACCGCGCAGAACGTCGCGCGCCACCTGGATGTAGGTTTCGCGGCGGTTCTCGACGGTGTTGCCGGCGTCGAGGTTGGCGGGCTCCAGCAGGATGCGCCCGACCGTGTTGACGCAGGGATCGTCGCTGCAGGCCAGGCGGGTGCCCGGGCGCAAATCGCTTATCGCGGAGGCGGGGCCTTCCGCGGCGACAATGATGAGCATTTCGTCCGGCTGCCCTTCGGGCTGCACAACGGCCCGGAAGCCCTTTTCGCGCACCAGCAGCGAGGCATCGAAGGGGTTGGCGTAGATCATGTCCACCTTGCCCTCGTTGATGGCCGCCCGCTGGGCGCCGAAGCTGTCGTAGAGCTCGAGGTGGATGGGCAGGCCAAGGGAGCGCTGAAGCCAGGTGTTGAAGATGTACCAGTCGGAAATGCGCTCGTTCGGAAAGCTCGGGCTTACCGTGAGGTTGATGGGCATGATCAGATCAGGCTCCGGTACTGTTCTTCGGCGGCGACGACCCTCTCGCGGGAGGGCTCCCGTCTTACCGAGGTGAAGCCGACGATCTGCCCGTCGCGGATGTTGGGGACGACCGTGGCATAGACCCAGTAGTGTCCGCCGTCCTTGCGCAGGTTTTTGACATAGCCGTTCCACGGGCGGCCGGCCTTGACCGTGTCCCACAGGTCGCGGAAAGCGGCTGCGGGCATGTCAGGGTGACGCAGGATACAGTGGGGCTGGCCTATGATTTCGGCCTCCGTGTAGCCGGACATTTCCACGAAGGACGGGTTGCACTGGGTGATGATTCCGAGGGTGTCCGTCCGCGAGACGATCAGCTTGCCATGGGGGTAGGGGGTTTCCACCCGGCTCACGAAGACGCGCCGGCGGGAGCCGTCGGCGTAGGTCAGAACGTGTTCGGAGGTTTTGCCCGAAGCGTGGGTCGAATCCATGTCCTTCACCGCGGCGCTTCCCTTCAGCCGAGAATCCTGCCGATGGCGTCGGCCGCGCGACGGACGTCGAGGAAGACGAGGCCGAGCTTGGCGTTTGGCTTGGCCATGACGGTAAGCACCGCGTCAGCGCCGGCCTGAACCATCAGAACGTAGCCCTTTTCGCCCTTGATCAGAACCTGGTCCAGGCCACCGCGGGCAAGTTCGCGCGCGGTGCGGTCACCGAGGGAGAGCATGGCCGCGCTCATGGCGCCGACCCGGTCTTCGTCCACGGTGTTGGGGAGCAGGGCGGCCATCATCAGGCCATCGGACGAAATGATGGCCGAAGCCTCGATATCCGCGGAGGTGCCGTTCAGGTCATTGAGAACCGTTTGGAGCATGTTTGAGCGCATCGTGCAGTACCTTGAATAAGAGGGAGGTGAATCTGGTTGGCGGGGGCGAGAGCGTATTGGTCATGCAGATTCAACTGCCCTGCAGGGTATCGCTCTATTTATGACAATATTTTTGACTTGTCATTATTTCACAGATGTCCTGCAATTTTTTCAGCGGGCATTTTGCGTGGCGTGATGTTGTTATCGGGCAGGAGTGGGTTGCAGGTTAAAATTGAAAGTTGATTGTCTCTGTAAGGCTGGAGTTGCACGATGAATTTTGACAAGGAAGTGGATGCCCGCGGCTTGAATTGTCCGCTACCCATTCTGCGCGCCAAAAAAGGCCTGGCAGAGATGAAGGCCGGCGAAGTGCTGCGGGTTTTGGCTACGGATCCGGGCTCGGTGAAGGATTTTGCAGCCTTCGCCAAGCAGACCGGAAATCAGCTGCTGGCCCAGAATGAATTGCCTGACAAGGCCTATGAGTTTTTCCTGCAGCGCAAGTAGATTGGTGGAATAGCTGCAATAAAAAGGCCTGCGCATGGCGTGCAATGCGCCTAGGTTCAAGGTGCCGTTGCCCTTTGGCAGCCTGCCAAAAAAAATCCGGAACCTGCTTTGGGCTCCGGATTTTTTTGTGCTCAAAGAATGTTTGAGTACGGTCCTGAGAATCGTCGGGCGGCTGACTGCGCTGACCGGCGAGCTTCGTTGCGGCGATGTCCGCCTACTCGCTTGTTGTGCGCGAATTGGCCGTGTTGATGGAAAAACGTCCCGGGCCATCAAGGCCAGGGACGTTTGTTATTGCCAGAGTGAAGCGGCTTTACGCTGCAGGCAGCTTGGTGAGTTGCTGCTTGAGCTTGTCGACGGTGGCGCTGAAATTGGCCAGGCGGTCTTTTTCCTGGGCCACTACAGCGGCCGGCGCGCGGGCAACAAAGCTTTCATTGCCAAGCTTGGCGTGGGCCTTGAGGATTTCGCCTTCGAGACGGGCGATTTCCTTCGACAGACGTTCGCGTTCCGCGGCAATGTCGATTTCAACCTTCAGCATCAGGCGCTGCTCGCCAACGATGGCTACCGGCGCCAGCTCTTCGCCACTGATCTCGTCCACCACCTGCACCTCCGACAGCTTCGCGAGGCCGGCGATGTAGGGTGCGAACTTCTTCAGCTGCGCGGCGTTCCCGCTGGCAATCAGCGGCATGCGCTGGGCCGGGGAGATGTTCATCTCGCCACGCAGGTTGCGGCAGGCGCCGATCAGGCTCTTGAGTTCGGCCACGTCGGCCTCGCTCTTTTCGTCGATGCGGCCCAGGTCGGCTTGTGGGTAGCGGGCCAGGCACAGGCTGTCCACATCCTTGCGGCCGGCCAGCGGGGCGACGGTTTGCCACAGCTCTTCGGTGACGAAGGGAACCAGCGGATGCGCCAGGCGCAGGATGGTTTCGAGAACCCGGATCAGGCTGCGGCGGGTGCCGCGCTGCTGGGCTTCGTTGCCGGTGTTGATCTGGACCTTGGCGAGCTCGAGGTACCAGTCGCAGTACTCGTCCCAGATGAACTCGTAGATCGTTTTGGAGACGAGGTCAAAGCGGTATTCGCCGAAGTGCTGCTCGATCTCCTTCTCGACGCGCTGCAGGCGGCTGACGATCCAGCGGTCGGCGAAGGAGAATTCCAGCGGGCCGTTGCCGCCGCAGCTCGGGCCGTCCTGCTTGTGCTCAAGGCCGAGGTCGTGGCCCTGGACGTTCATCAGCACGAAGCGGGTGGCGTTCCACAACTTGTTGCAGAAGTTGCGGTAGCCCTCGCAGCGGCTCATGTCGAACTTGATGTCACGGCCAGGGCTGGCGAGGCTGGCGAAGGTGAAGCGCAGGGCGTCGGTGCCGAAGGCGGGGATGCCTTCGGGGAATTCCTTGCGGGTTTTCTTCTCGATGCTGGCGGCCTGCTTGGGGTTCATCAGGCCGGTGGTGCGCTTGGCCACCAGGGCGTCGATGCCGATGCCGTCGATCAGGTCGATCGGGTCGAGCACATTGCCCTTCGACTTGGACATCTTGGCGCCTTCGGCGTCGCGGATCAGGCCATGCACGTAAACGTGCTTGAACGGGATCTTGCCGGTGATGTGCTTGGTCATCATGACCATGCGCGCCACCCAGAAGAAAATGATGTCGAAGCCGGTGACGAGCACCGTGGAGGGCAGGTAGAGGTCCAGCGCGTCGTTCGACTTGGCCGGGTAGTCGGGCGTCCAGTCGAGCGTGGAGAAGGGCCACAGGGCGGACGAGTACCAGGTGTCGAGCACGTCCGGGTCGCGGGTCAGCGGGCCGGGGTAGCCGGCCTTGTCGGCCAGGGCGCGGGCTTCTTCCTCGCTGTGGGCAACGAAGCATTCGCCGTCGATGCCGTACCAGGCCGGAATCTGGTGGCCCCACCAGAGCTGACGGGAGATACACCAGTCCTGGATGTTGTTGAGCCACTGGTTGTAGGTGTTGACCCAGTTGCCAGGCACGAACTCGATCTCGCCGGAGGAGACGACATCCAGCGCCTTTTGCGTGATGGACTTGCCATCTTCGCCCGGCTTGGACATGGCGACGAACCACTGGTCGGTGAGCATCGGCTCGATGACCACACCGGTACGGTCGCCGCGGGGAACCTGCAGCTTGTGGGGTTTGGTGTCGACCAGCACGCCAGCGGCTTCGAGATCGGCGACGATGGCCTTGCGGGCGTCGAAGCGGTCGAGGCCCTGGTACCTGGCGGGGGCGTGTTCGTTGATCTTGGCATCCAGCGTGAGGATGCTGATCTGCTCTAGCTTGTGGCGCTGGCCGACGGCGTAGTCATTGAAGTCGTGGGCCGGGGTCACCTTGACCACGCCGGTGCCGAATTCGCGATCGACGTAGTCGTCGGCGATGATCGGGATGTCGCGATCGCACAGGGGCAGACGCACCGTCTTGCCGATAAGGTGGGCGTAGCGCTCGTCTTCCGGGTGCACCATCGCGGCCACGTCGCCGAGCATGGTTTCGGGGCGGGTGGTGGCGACCGTGAGGCCGGTCAGCTCGCCGATCGGGCCGTCGGAGAAGGGGTAGTGGATGTGCCACATGAAGCCGTCTTCTTCTTCCTGGACGACTTCGAGATCGGAGACGGCGGTGTGCAGCTTGGGATCCCAGTTGACCAGCCGCTTGCCACGGTAGATCAGGCCTTCGTTGTAGAGGCGAACGAAGGTTTCAGTGACGATCTTGTTGAGACCGGCATCCATCGTGAAGCGCTCGCGGCTCCAGTCGGGGCTGGTGCCCATGCGGCGCATCTGCTGGGTGATGGTGCCGCCGGAATACTCTTTCCACTCCCACACCTTGTCGAGGAATTTTTCGCGGCCGAGGTCGTGGCGGGATATGCCCTGGGCGTCCAGCTGGCGCTCGACGACGATCTGGGTGGCGATGCCTGCGTGATCGGTGCCGGGCTGCCAGAGGGTGTTCCAGCCGCGCATGCGGTGGTAGCGCGTCAGGGCGTCCATCAGCGTCTGGTTGAAGCCGTGACCCATGTGCAGGGTGCCGGTGACGTTGGGCGGCGGCAGCAGGATGCAGAAGGATTGATCGGCAGGCTTGCTGCGGTCGAGGCCGGCGGCGAAGTAGCCGCTCGACTCCCAGTGCTCATACCAGCGGCGTTCGATCTCCGCCGGCTCGAAACTCTTGGCCAGTTCCATGGGTTCTGTCTTTGAAGGCAAAACGCGGATTATAGCGGATGCGCCCGGCCCGCCCGCCGGTAAGACTTGCTGCGCGATAGCGGATCAGGCCTGGGATTCGCTGTCGAGGGTGTCGGCGATCTCGGACGAGACGAGGGGAAGCAGGCTGGCGCGCAGATGGGCAGCGGCCTTGTGGCTGAGTCGTTCGGCCAGTTCGTCGAGTTCGCGGGAGATGAGCTGGGGCAGCTCGTTGGCGACCCAGTCCTCGATGTGCCGGCTGATTGCCGTGTCTAGGGCGACGAGGCGTTCGGCCAGTTCGTCCTGGCCGGGTTGTGGGCCAAAGACAGGCGGGAATGCCTCGGAAATCGAAGGCTCGGGCTGGACAGGTTCGAGGATGATGGGCGCGGATTCGCCGATGAAGGGTTCGAGGCGCTCGTCCACAACATCGGTCAACACAGGCAGATCGTCGGCTTCAGGGGCGGCGGCAAGGCTCGCGCTGTGCCGGTCAGCCACGTCTGGCTTTTCTGTCAGGTGCTCGGTGTCCTCGTCGTCGAGGGAGACTTCGAATTCGGAATCCGGATGGGTGTTCATTCGCCGCTCCGTTGGGCAAGGTCGTGGGCGTCGAGTGCGTGGCCCTGCTGCTTGTAGCGGCGGTAGCGATCGCGTGCGGCCTGGCGCTCGTCATCGCTCGGGCCGACGATTTCAAGAACCAGCCGGAAGCGTTCAAAGCCCGCCGGCAGGTCGTTGCCGAGGTTGATCAGCACGTCGTCGTGGGGCAGGGAGTCGAGCGTGCTGCCGATCAGGACGGGCGTTTCGGCCGCCAGCGGCGATGCGGCGGCCACGTGGGGCACGAAGGCGAGTGGCTGGAATGCCCAGAGCATCTGGTCGAAATGCCGCGCTACGCCGCCGTCCGGTGCGAACACCGCCACGCGCCGCCCGCCGCCGCTGGCCTTGGCCGTAAGGACGCAGGCCACGCGCAGGCGGTCGGGGGCGTTGTGGTAGAAGCGGACGTCGGTCACTGTCCGGCGCGGCCGATCAGGAACTGGGTGAGCAGCGGCACAGGACGGCCGGTGGCACCTTTGTCGGCACCGGATTTCCAGGCCGTACCGGCGATATCGAGGTGAGCCCACTTGTAAGCCTTGGTGAAGCGGGCCAGGAAGCAGGCGGCGGTGATGGTGCCCGCGCCTTTGGAGCCGATGTTCGGGATGTCGGCAAAATTGCTCTTGAGCATGTCCTGGTATTCATCCCACAGGGGCAATTGCCAAGCCTTGTCGCCGGCAGCCTGACCACTGGCAAGGAGTTCGGCAGCGAGTTCGTCGTCGTTGGCCAGAAGGCCGGACGTGAAGTTGCCCAGTGCAATGATGCAGGCGCCGGTGAGCGTGGCCACATCCACCACCGCGGCCGGCTCGAAGCGCTCGGCGTAGGTGAGGGCGTCGCAGAGGATCAGGCGGCCTTCGGCGTCGGTGTTGAGGACTTCGATGGTCTGGCCGGACATGGACGTGACGATATCGCCGGGCTTGGTGGCCGAGCCGCCAGGCATGTTCTCGGTGGCCGGAATCAGGCCGACGACATTGATCGGCAGCTCCATGCGGGCGATGGCCTTGAACGTGCCGAGTACGCTTGCCGCGCCGCACATGTCGTATTTCATCTCGTCCATGCCCTCGCCGGGCTTGAGGGAGATGCCGCCGGTGTCGAAGGTGACGCCCTTGCCGACCAGTACCACCGGCTTGTCCTTGGCCTTGCCACCCTTGTAGTTGAGGATGATGAACTTGGGTGGTTCGTGGGAGCCACGGGCGACCGACAGCAGTGAACCCATGCCGAGTTTTTCCATGTCGTCGCGCTCAAGCACTTCGACCTTGATCTTGTGGTCCTTGGCGAGCTTCTTGGCGGTGGTGGCGAGATAGCCCGGGGTGCAGACGTTGGCCGGCAGGTTGCCGAGGGTCTTGGCAAGCGCCACGCCTTCGGCGATCGCTTCACCGCGCAGCACTGCGGCCTTGAGGGATTCGGAGTCCTTGCCCTTGACGACGAAGACGAGTTTCTTGATGCCTTTCTTCGATTCTTCCTTTTTCGATTTCAGCTCGTCGCAGCGGTAGGTGCTGTCACGCAGGATTTGTGTGGCCTGGGCCAGGCGCCAGGCGAGGTCGCGGTGGGGCAGTTCGGCATCGGCAAGGCAGAAGCTCGCGTCACCGGCGACCGAGCCGGAAAGTTGCCTGGCGGCTGCGGAAATCGCATCGCGGTAGGTTTTGTCGGTCAGCTCATCGGCCTTGCCGAGGCTGACCAGCAAGACGCGGGGCGCAGCAATGCCGGCCAGGTCGTGAAGCATGAGGGTTGAGCCCGGCTTGTCGTCGAGGTCGCCGCGAGCCAGTACGGCGGTGATGGCGCCGTCGCAGGCCTTGTCGAGGGCTCGTGCGGCAGCGGTCAGATCACCGTTTGCGTAGGTGCCGGCAACCACACAGCCGCTCTTGAGTTTTTCCGGCGATCCGGCCTTTATGGTAAATTCCACCCGCTTCTCCTTGGAAACACGCGTCAATAGGACATCGTGCCATTATGGCCGGCACCCTGACGGACGTCAAAACGACCGCTCTCCGACGCTAAAACCTGTCCCTCGCATGATCTTTCTTCGAGCCGCCCAGCGCGAATTCACACAGAACGCCGTGGCGGTCTTCGTGGCGCTGTTTGCCATCCTGATTTCCACGGTTCTCATCCGCCTGCTCGGTCAGGCTGCGGGAGGTCGCGTGCCGGCTGACGCGGTGCTGGCCCTCATCGGTTTTGGTGCCGTTGCGCAGATGCCGGTGGTGCTGTCGCTTACCGTGTTCATCGCAATCCTCATGACCCTTTCCCGTTGGTACCGGGATTCGGAGATGGTTGTCTGGTTCTCCAGCGGGTTGCCGCTGACCGCCTGGATCCGGCCGGTTCTCCGCTTTGCCGTTCCGGTGGTGATCCTTATTGCGATCCTGTCGCTCTTCGTTGCCCCGTGGGCTCAAAAGAAAAGCATCGAATACAAGACACAGCTCAGTAACCGGGATGATGTTTCACGCGTTGCTCCGGGCCTGTTCCGCGAATCGTCCGGTGGCGAGCGGGTATTTTTCGTCGAAGCTCTGACGGGGGGCGAAGGCAGCGTGCGCAACGTGTTCGCGAGCAGCATGCAGAATGGTCGGCTGGGCGTCATGGTGGCCAGCCAGGGGCACACCGAGGTCGATGATGCAGGCAACCGTTTCATCGTGCTGGAGAACGGCCGGCGCTACGAAGGTACGCCGGGCACGCCCAGCTACCGGGTGATGGAGTTCGAGCGCTACCAGATTCGCATGGAATCAAAAGAGGCGAGCAGTGCACCCCGCCAGCCCAAGACAATGGCTTTGCCGGCTTTGCTGAAAAGCCCCGACAACCGCAGTCGGGGAGAACTGCTGGCGCGGGTCAGCACACCCTTGCTGGCGACCATGCTGGCGCTGCTTGCCATTCCTTTGTCTTTCGTGAACCCGCGCGCGGGCAGGACCAACAACCTGATTCTTGCCGTTCTCGTTTATCTGATTTACAGCAACGCCGTGAGTGTTAGCCAGGCTTGGGTGGGGCAGGGGCGTATCCGTTTCGATGTCGGCCTGTGGATTCCTCATCTGGCCATGCTGGGCGTCCTGGCCATCCTGTTCTACCGGCGGATCAGCGTGTTCGCCCGCTGGCGGAGACGTTGATGGTGCCCATTTATATTCGCTACTTGAGCCGTGAGATCTATGCGTCGGTCGCGCTGGTTCTTGTCGCTTTCCTTGGCCTGTTCGCCTTCTTCGATCTGGTCAACGAGTTGGATGACATCGGCAAGAGCGGCTACCAGCTCTATCAGGCTGCCATTTATGTGGCAATGATCATGCCCGGGCGGGTGTACGAGCTGATGCCGATCGCCGTGCTGATCGGTACGCTTTATTCGCTGACGACGCTGGCGCGTCATTCTGAAATAACAGTGCTGCGGGCCTCCGGCCTGTCTACCGGGCGGTTTTTGCTTGGATTGCTGTCCATCGGCAGCGTCTTTGTGCTGCTGACATTCGTTTTTGGAGAATACCTGGCGCCACCGGCCGAGCGCGCCGCCCAGCAATGGCGCCTGGCGGCAACGCGTTCGATGGTGTCCCAGGAGTTGCGCACCGGTTTGTGGGTGCGTGACGGGCTGCGCTTTGTAAACGTTCGCAACGTCTTGCCCGACACGTCACTGCAGGGTGTCCGTATTTACGAGTTCGACGACAAGTCGGTACTGGTTTCCATCAGCGAAGCTGGGGCCGGTGTCTACGACAAGCGGGAGGGTTGGCGGCTAAGTCAGGTTGCGCAAACGCGTTTCCTGGGGGAGCGCACCGAGATCGTGAATCTGCCTGAGCTGATCTGGAAGTCGGAACTGACTCCCGATGTGCTTTCGGTGTTGATGGTGGTTCCGGAGCGCATGTCGGTCGAGACGCTGTATTCATACATTCGCCACCTGGAAGAGAACAACCAGCGCACGAGCCGTTATGAAATCGCGCTCTGGAAGAAACTCGCCTACCCCTTTGCCGCGCTGGTGATGATGGGCTTGGCGCTGCCGTTTGGCTACATGCAGACGCGCATGGGTGGCGTGAGCCTCAAGGTCTTCTCGGGCATCATGATCGGCGTTGGCTTCCACCTTTTGAACGGCCTGTTTTCCAACCTTGGTGTCATCAATGGCTGGATTCCGGCAGTAGCTGCACTGACTCCGAGTATCGTCTTCCTGCTCGCTGCGATGGGAATGATGTGGTGGGTGGAGCGCCGGTAAGGGCATGCTCCATCCATTGCCTGCCTTGCTTCAGTCCTGAGGCTTTGCTGTTGTCAGCAGCACGATTCGGGTGCCGGCAAGGCGGTCGTGCAGGAACTGTCGGTCCCGGTCGAACAAGGCCCATACGAGACCGGCACCGAAAAACAGTACTGATGGCCAGGCAAGTGCGTAGCGGAGCCAGCCTTGTTTGAGCGACACAGGGTTTCCGTCGACGCTGACGATCCGCAGTTTCCAGGTCTGCATGGCCAGAGTCTGACCGCTGCGGCGCCAATACCAGAGAAAATACCCTCCTAGCACCAGGAAGATGTATCCCCACAGGATGCCTCCGCCCGGAGTGTAGTTAATGCCGATGCCGATCAGCAGCATTGGCACCATTAGGGTCAGTGCGAGGACGCCGAGGAGCAGGAGGCATTCATAAAGCATGCTGGCCAGGCGGCGGCGCAGACCGGCGAGTTCGGCCGCCTGGCGCACCGGGGGTGTAGACCCGGTGCGTGTGAGTTTTGAAGGCATGGGACGGGTCAGGGTTTGGCGGAGGAGGGTGCTGCTGGTATCACTGGCTCGATCGTCGGCGATGTTGCCTGTGCCGCCGTCGGGGTCGGTAGCGATGGCACAGGAGCAGACTGCTGAGCCTCGTCAGTTGGCGGCGGCGTCTTGACTATGATTTTTGGCTTTGCCGGGCGTGGTGGAGGCGGCGCGCTAAGAGGCTTTATCGGGGGGGCTCCGATTTTCGGAATGGCCGGCTTGACGGCCGGCTTTTTTGCGGCATCAGTGAAGCGCTGCTTTTCCTCACTGGGTAGTTCCTGATAAGTGATCCATTTTTGCCGAAGTACTTCGCGCTGCTCGGGCGGAATGCGCTGCAGGTTGCGATACTGGTCCCTGGCGACGGTGCGTTGTTCCGGCGTGAGCGAAAACCAAGTTTCCATACGTCGCTGCAGGCGCGACTGTTCCTCCGGCGTGTAACCGGGGAAGCGATCTGCTATTCCGGCCCATTTGCGTTTGCGCTCGTCAGACAGGTCGCGCCATTCCCTCGCCAGGGGCGACAGGGTACGTTGCTGATCAGGCGTCAGGTCATTCCACGCAGGCGCAGTCAGGGGGGGCGCCGCTAGCAGTTGGCTTGAGCAGACGAGCGCACACGCGGCGGTCAGTCGGGCGAGTCGTTTTGAACCCATGCGTCAAACCCGCTATCCAGATAGGCGTCAATCGGAAGATCGTCGGCGAGAAGGGCGCTATCCACTTCTTCGAGGTCTGCAGTGCGCTGCAATTCGCCAAGATAGCCCACGCCAAGCGCGGCGACGACGACAAGCAGCATGCCGATTGCCGTTCGGCCGCGCGGCATGATGTGTTCGGACAGCGCTTGACCTATGCCCGCTAAACTAAGCCCTCGCACAGCCACTTTTTGACGGCTCAGCGCCATTTGCCTCGACTGGTGGAGGCGGGACGCGATCGTCGGCGGAAGCGCGTGCGCAGATGAGTTCAGATGCTGCCGAACCCGGAAGAGAAAAACGTGATCATTCATAGCGTGATGCCCTTTGCTGCAAGTGCCGCAGCGAGGGTATGCGTTGCGCGCGAGCAGTGTGTTTTTACACTGCCTTCGGAGCATCCCATCGCCGCTGCCGTTTCGGCTATATCCATTTCCTCCCAGTAACGCATTAGAAAGGCTTCGCGTTGACGGGGCGGGAGCTTTTCGATTTCCTTTTCGATCGCACCCAGCGTTTGCTGCTGCTCGAGCTGGGCTTGCGGGGATTCGCTCTTGTGGTCGCTGTCGGCAGATTCGATGGATTCCAGCGGATCGTGTTCGTCGTCTTCGGGGCCGGAGAACGCTGACAGCAGCGTGGTCCACATGTTGCGCACCTTTTGGCGGCGGTAGTAGTCGCGGATGACGTTTTGCAGAATGCGCTGGAAAAGCATCGGCAACTCGCCAATCGGCTTGTCGCCATATTTTTCTGCAAGTTTCATCATCGCGTCCTGCACGATGTCGAGAGCCGACTCTTCGTTGCGAACAGCGAACAAGGCCTGTTTGAAGGCCCGTTTTTCGACGCTTGCGAGGAAATCCGATAGTTCTATGCGGGAAGGCAGGGGATGTTCCTCTGGTGTCGGGAGGTGTGGTGTGAGCTTTCTGGCTCGACCGCTGAAGCCGCAAACAGCCTGCTCATGGCAATGGGTGGGGCTAGGTGCCTTGACCAATCGCTGGCTCGGCGGTATGGTTCAACGCTTTACTTTGCCGAAACAGCTTCGGGTGCGTTGATGCTATTGACCGGTGCAGAAATTGTAATCAGGTGTCTCCAGGAAGAAAAGGTTGATTATCTTTTCGGCTATCCCGGCGGCTCAGTCCTTTATATCTACGACGAGCTGTTCAAGCAAGACAAGGTGCGTCACGTGCTGGTGCGCCATGAGCAAGCAGCCATCCACGCGGCTGACGGTTATGCCCGCTCTACCGACAAGGTGGGCGTTGCTCTGGTGACATCTGGTCCTGGGGCAACTAACGCCGTTACCGGCATTGCCACCGCTTATTGTGACTCGATCCCGCTGGTGGTGATTTCCGGCCAGGTGCCGAGTGCTGCGATCGGCCAGGATGCTTTCCAGGAAGTGGATACCGTCGGTATCACCCGGCCGTGCGTCAAGCACAACTTCCTCATTCGTGATGTGCGGGACATCGCCAGCACCATCAAGAAAGCCTTTTATCTGGCCCGAACCGGCCGGCCTGGCCCGGTGCTGGTGGATATTCCGAAGGACATCACCGCCCAGAAGTGTGCCTTCGAATACCCCCAGACGGTTTCGATGCGCTCCTACAACCCTGTGGTGAAGGGGCATCAGGGGCAGATCAAAAAGGCGCTTCAGCTTCTCCTCGAAGCCAAGCGGCCAATGATTTACGCCGGCGGTGGCGTGGTCCTCGGCGATGCTTCCGAGAAGTTGACGGCGCTTGTGCGAAAGCTCGGGTTTCCCTGCACAAACACGCTGATGGGCTTGGGCGGCTATCCGGCGACGGACCGTCAGTTTGTCGGAATGCTTGGCATGCATGGCAACTACGAAGCCAACATGGGCATGCATTATTGCGACGTGCTGCTTGCCGTCGGTGCCCGTTTTGATGATCGTGTGATCGGCAGTCCTGCGCATTTTGCGTCCGAGCCACGCAAGATCATCCACATCGATATTGATCCATCGTCCATTTCGAAGCGTGTAAAGGTGGATGTGCCCATCGTTGGCGACGTGGGCGAGGTGCTGGGCGAGATGTTGGCCATGCTCGATAGCGTGCCCGAACGGACGGATCAGGATTCCCTCGCCGTATGGTGGAAGCAGATCGATGAGTGGCGTCGGCGCGACTGCCTGAAATTCAATCAGGGCGAAGAGCTCATCAAGCCCCAGTACGTGGTGCAGAAACTCTGGGAAGTGACGGGTGGCGACGCCTTTGTCACCTCTGACGTTGGCCAGCACCAGATGTGGGCAGCCCAGTACTACAAGTTCGACAAGCCCCGCCGCTGGATAAACTCTGGCGGTCTGGGCACGATGGGCTTCGGCCTGCCCGCGGCAATGGGCGTGCAGCTGGCTCATCCGAGGTCTCAGGTTGCCTGTGTCACCGGCGAGGCATCGATCCAGATGAACATCCAGGAGCTGGCAACCTGCAAGCAGTTCCGGCTGCCGATCAAGGTGGTGATGCTCAATAATCGTTACTTGGGCATGGTTCGTCAGTGGCAGGAAATCTTTCACGGCAACCGCTACTCAGAGTCCTACATGGATTCGCTACCCGATTTTTCGCGACTCGCCGAAGCCTATGGTCATGTGGGTATCCGCGTCGATAAGCCGGGCGATGTGGAAGGCGCGTTGCGGGAGGCGTTCAGTCGCAAGAGCGATCTGGTCTTCCTCGATTTTCAGGTCGACCAGACCGAGAACGTGTATCCCATGGTCCAGGGTGGAAAGGGTTTGACAGACATGATCCTTTCGGCCGAAGACCTCTGAGCCGCAGGAGGACCGCTACGCTTCATCTGGCTTGGCGGCTTTTCCAATCATCGCTGAAGCCCGCTGCCTGAAGGCGGCCGGGTTGATGAAAATCCAGAACGACACGCATATGAGACACGTCATCTCCCTTGTCCTCGAGAATGAAGCTGGTGCGCTATCGCGCGTATCAGGCCTTTTTTCTGCACGAGGCTACAATATCGAATCCCTCACAGTGGCGCCTACCGAGGACGCTTCCCTGTCCCGGATGACGATCGTGACGTCCGGTTCGGACGATATCGTCGAGCAGATCACCAAGCAGCTGAACAAGTTGGTGGAAGTTGTGAAGGTGGTGGATCTGTCCGAGTCAGCCCACGTTGAGCGCGAGCTGATGCTTGTCAAGGTGAGGGCAACCGGCAAGGAACGCGAGGAAATGAAACGCATGGCTGACATTTTCCGCGGACGCATCATTGACGTGACCGACACGACTTACGTAATCGAACTGACCGGCACCCAGGCCAAGCTTGATTCCTTTGTCGGCGCCATTGATGCCGGGCTGATTCTTGAAACCGTGCGCTCCGGAATCTGCGGCGTTGGTCGCGGCGATCGGGTATTGAAAGTTTAATGCGGGGTACGGTGCAGGCCACCCCGGCCGGTACCCTCCCGCGATTTGCTCCTCTTTTGTCAGAAAGGCATGAAATGAAGGTTTTTTACGATAAGGATGCGGACCTCTCCCTGATCAAGGGCAAGCAGGTGACTATTGTTGGTTACGGCTCCCAAGGTCACGCCCACGCCCAGAACCTGAAGGAGTCCGGTGTCAATGTGACCGTCGGTCTGCGCAAGGATGGCGCTTCGTGGAGCAAGGCCGAGAAGGCTGGTCACAAGGTTCAGGAAGTCGCTGACGCCGTCAAGGGCGCAGATGTCGTCATGATCCTGCTGCCGGACGAGTCCCAGCCGGATGTCTACAAGAATGACATCGCCCCGAACATCAAGCAGGGCGGCACCCTGGCGTTTGCCCACGGCTTCAACGTTCACTACAACCAGATCGTCCCCCGCGCCGACCTGGACGTGATCATGATTGCCCCGAAGGGTCCCGGCCACACCGTGCGCTCCGAGTACCTCAAGGGTGGCGGTGTGCCGACCCTGATCGCTGTCTATCAGGACAAGTCCGGCAAGGCCCGTGACATCGCCCTGTCCTACGCTGCTGCCAACGGCGGCACCAAGGGCGGCGTGATCGAGACCAACTTCCGCGAAGAAACCGAAACCGACCTCTTCGGCGAGCAGGCTGTACTCTGTGGCGGCGCTGTGGAGCTGGTCAAGATGGGTTTCGAAACCCTGACCGAAGCTGGCTATGCTCCGGAAATGGCCTACTTCGAGTGTCTGCACGAGCTGAAGCTGATCGTTGACCTGATGTACGAAGGCGGCATCGCCAACATGAACTACTCCATCTCAAACAACGCGGAGTATGGCGAGTATGTAACCGGCACTGAAGTCATCAACGATCAGTCCCGTGTTGCCATGCGCAATGCCCTGAAGCGCATCCAGACCGGCGAGTACGCCAAGATGTTCATTCTGGAAGGTAAGACCAACTACCCGGCCATGACTGCTCGTCGTCGTCTGAACGCCGCTCACCCGATCGAAGTGGTCGGCGAACAGCTGCGTGACATGATGCCGTGGATCAAGGCCAACAAGCTGGTTGACCAGTCCAAGAACTGATCAGGTCTGCCTTGGTTAGCGCACGGGGGACGAAAGTCCCCCGTGTCGTTTTCGGGGCCTGATGCTTTTTCCTGCGTTACAATCGCATTCGACTTTACCCATCGCCCCTGTCCATGGCCGATCTGCAATCCCGCAAGCCCCTGCTCAACCCGGAACGGCGTCGCCGGGGTATCTACATCCTTCCCAACCTGTTCACGACGGCAGCGCTGTTTGCCGGTTTCTACGCCATCGTCCAGGCAATGAATGGCCTGTACGAGCAGGCCGCAGTGGCTATCTTCATCGCGATGGTGCTCGACGGCCTTGATGGCCGCGTGGCGCGCCTGACGCGTACCCAGAGTGCCTTTGGCGCCGAATACGATTCCCTGTCGGACATGGTTTCATTTGGTGCTGCGCCTGCGCTCATCGTGTATGAATGGGCGCTCAAGGGCATGGGCAAACTGGGCTGGATGGCAGCTTTCATCTACTGCGTTGGCGCTGCGCTGAGATTGGCACGCTTCAACACCAACATTGATGTCGTCGACAAGCGCTATTTTCAGGGGCTTCCGAGTCCGGCCGCCGCGGCGCTTGTTGCCGGGCTCGTCTGGGTTGTCATCGACAACGGGATCGCAGGCCCGGACGTGCGCTGGTATGCGTGTGCCCTGACGATCTTTGCTGGCGTGTCGATGGTGAGCAACGTGCTGTTTTACAGTGGCAAGGAAATCAACCTGCGCCGCAGCGTTCCCTTTATCGTCATCATTGCCTTCGTGCTGGGCTTTCTGCTGGTATCCAGCTATCCGCCGGGCGTCTTGTTCGGGCTCTTTCTCTGCTATGCGGTTTCCGGCTATGTGCTCGGTTTCTGGGGCTGGCTGAAGGGGCGCAAGCGCAGCAGTGCGGTTGCCGAGCCTGAAAAATCTGATTTATAGTTTTTCGATTTTCGACGACTGGGGCCTGCATGCAGGGGCTCCGGCGCTGAATACATCATCCAGTTTCCGATTTGCTCCCGCCGGATTGAACGGCCGGGCGATCGCTCAATCCAATTAGACAGACCCCGGCAGGAGCTCATCATGAACGACCAGTTGATCATTTTTGACACGACCTTGCGCGACGGCGAACAAAGCCCCGGTGCATCGATGACGCGGGATGAGAAGCTGAGGATCGCCCGTCAGCTGGAGCGCATGAAGGTCAATGTGATCGAGGCGGGATTCGCCGCTGCGTCCAATGGCGACTTCGAGGCGGTTCGTGCTGTGGCGGAGGCGATCAAGGATTCGACGGTCTGCTCGCTCGCGCGTGCCAATGAACTCGACATTCGCCGGGCCGGTGAGGCCGTTCGTCCGGCAGCGTCGCGGCGAATTCACACTTTCATTGCCACCAGCCCCATCCACATGGAGAAAAAGCTGGGCATGTCGCCCGACCAGGTTGTCGAGCAGGCAGTAAAGGCGATTGGATGGGCGCGTGAATACACGGATGACATCGAGTTTTCTGCTGAAGATGCCGGTCGCTCGGAAATTGATTTTCTGTGCAGGATCTTCGAGGAGGTCATCAAGGCCGGGGCGACGACCATCAACGTGCCGGATACCGTGGGCTACAACGTTCCCGAGCAGTTCGCCACCACGCTTCGGACGCTGATCGAGCGTGTGCCAAATTCCGATAAGGTTGTGTGGTCGGTGCATTGCCATAACGATCTTGGCCTAGCCGTTGCCAATTCGCTTGCGGCTGTTCGCGCTGGAGCACGCCAAGTCGAATGTACGGTGAATGGCCTTGGCGAGCGTGCGGGCAATGCGTCGCTGGAAGAAATTGTCATGGCGGTACGTACTCGTCGGGATATTTTCGAGTGTGATACGCGTATCGATACGACGCAGATCGTGCCGGCCTCGAAGCTGGTTTCCGGGATCACCGGTTTTCCTGTGCAGCCCAACAAGGCGATTGTTGGAGCTAACGCCTTCGCCCACGAGTCGGGCATCCATCAGGATGGTGTGCTCAAGCACCGCGAAACCTACGAGATCATGCGTGCCGAGGATGTGGGCTGGAGTGCCAACAAGCTTGTGATGGGCAAGCATTCGGGCCGCAATGCCTTCCGGTCCCGCCTGCAGGAATTGGGAGTGGTGATCGAATCCGAGGAGCAACTGAACAATGCCTTCGCCCGCTTCAAGGCGTTGGCCGATAAAAAGCACGAGATTTTCGACGAAGATCTGCAGTCACTCATGAGTGATGACAGCTCGGAGCCGCAGGAGCATTTCAGACTGGTATCGTCGGCTTTCCATTCCGAAACCGGGGAAACGCCGTGCGCGAGGGTAACCTTGTCGGTGGATGGGCGGGAGCAGAAAGTTGAATCCTGTGGCTCGGGTCCGGTCGATGCCGCCTTCAAGGCAATCGAGATCATTGCTGACAGCGGTGCCCAGTTGCTGCTGTACTCGGTCAATGCGATTACCACCGGTACCGATGCGCAGGGGGAAGTGACCGTACGTCTTTCGAAAGACGGTCGCGTGGTGAATGGGCAGGGGGCCGATACGGACATCATCGTCGCATCGGCCAAGGCCTATCTCAATGCACTCAACAAACTTCAGGGAAGTACTGAGCGGCTGAACCCTCAGGTTTGAGGGTCAGGCAGGGCGCAACAGGAAGGTTCAGGTTTCGCGCTGCGATGCCTGGGCCAGTCGTGACGGCGCGGTGTTGCGGGCGTAGAACATCGCGGCCATGAAGAAGATGACACTCAATATGGCCTCCGCCAGCGCCAGTGCGTTGCCGGGGGCCGCGTCATTGGTGCGGATCACGCCTTCCGTCAGGTAGAGCAGGATCATCATCGTGCTCCACTGATAAGTGTAGCGATTGCCGCGCAGGATGCCGAACAGCGCGAACATCAAAGGCAGTACTTTCAAGGTCATCCAGGAGCCACCGGGACGCAGCGGAGCCAGGATCGCCTCCCACGCGAGACAGAGGGCAATCAGTGCCAGCAAGCTGATGCTGGCAATCAGTGACAGGGTTTTTGGTTTCATCGGGTGGAAAGCTTCAAGGCGGTTTCTGCAAGGCGTTTGCCAAGGGCGACGGCAAGCCGTTTTTCCTCTTCGGTGAGGCTGGTGTTGTTCTCTTTGCCGGCAACGTGGGTTGCACCGTAAGGCGAGCCTCCGCTTTGGGTCCGGGTCAGATCGGGTTCTGAGAACGGCAGGCCAAGGATCAGCATGCCATGGTGAAGCAGCGGCGTCATCATCGATAGCAGCGTGCTTTCCTGGCCGCCGTGCTGGCTTGCCGATGAGGTGAAGACTGAGGCTGGCTTGCCGGCGAGCGCGCCGGAAAGCCAGGGGCCGGCGGTTCCGTCGAGAAAGTATTTCATGGGAGCTGCCATGTTGCCAAAGCGCGTGGGGCTGCCGAGAGCGAGACCGATGCATTCCTCGAGATCCTGCAGCTCGGCGTAGGGAGCGCCGCTGTCGGGGATGTCGGCTTCGGTTGCTTCGCAGACGGTGGATATTCGTGGTACGGTCCGCAGCCGCGCGGCGGCTCCAGGTACGGAGTCGATACCGCGGGCGACGAGTTCGGCAAGGGCACGAACCGAGCCGCGATGGCTGTAATAGAGAACGAGGACTTCCTGCATGGTGGGGCCTGTGAGACGGAAAGGCATTATACGTAAATGAACTCCCGCCCTGATTCCAGACACGATTTCCGGGAGTTTGTTTCGGGGCTGGTGGTGTCTGCCCGCCATCTTCTGGTGGCGATCTGGCGGCGTTTCCGGGAGGGGCATTGCGCCCAGGTTGCTGCAAGTCTGGCTTTCACCACGCTGCTTTCGCTGGTGCCATTCGTTACCTTGGTGGCAGTCGTGTCCAGCAAGTTTCCCCAGTCTGCACAACTGGATGCCGCATTGCGGGGTTTTTTGCTTGATAACCTCCTGCCTGACAAGGCTGGCAAGGTAATTGCCGGCTATGCGATCCAGTTCAGCCAGAAGGCGACAAACCTGACGATTGCCGGCGCATTTGCCCTGGTTGTGACCGCAGTTTTATTGATGAAGACCATCGATCAGGTCCTCAATCAGATATGGATGGTTCGCAGTCGTCGTCCGTGGGCAACCCGGCTGGCTGCGTACTGGATGGCTTTATCTTTCGGGCCACTTCTGTTGGCTGGTGGTGTGTTTCTCGCGAGTGCAATGCTGAGCATGTCGCTGAATATCGTGAACGAGCCTGTGTGGCTTGAAGCGGCAGGGCTGCGGTTTATCTCGGTTGCGGTGCTGAGCGGTGTTTTTGCGATGCTCTATTACGCGGTGCCGCATTGCAGTGTGCGACTTGGCGATGCCGTGGTGGCGGGTTTCCTGGCGGCTGTTGGTCTGTTGATCATGCAGCGCCTGTTCAGCTTTTATCTGATTCATTTTCCGAGCTATACGCTGGTGTACGGCGCTTTTGCCGCAGTGCCGATATTCCTGTTGTGGCTGTACTTGTCGTGGATTGTGATTCTGCTCGGAGCGGTGGTGGCGGCCGTGTTGCCAGAGCGTAACCTGCGCCGCCGTCCCTTGCCGGTGTTTCCGGGGCGTCGTCTTTATGTTGCGCTGCAGATGCTAGCTGAGCTCGTCGATGCGCAGCGGGAAGGAGGGCAGTGTGATGTGGATGTGTTGGCGGACGCGGCTCGTTGCGGGCATGGCGAGGTTCGAGAGCTGCTCGAAGTTCTTGAGTGCGCGAGGATTGCTGCGCGCACGGAAAATGGCGGCTGGATGTTGGCACGTGCCTCGGAGGACGTTCTGCTTGCAGAGATCGCCCATTTATTTGCCTGGAGTCTGCCCGCGTCGGCTGGCCTCCCGGTTGCTGGCACCGACGCGGGAATTGATTCAAACTGGCGTGATCTGGTCAGGGATCTGGATGCCGCTGCTGCGATTCCGATCGACACGCTGGCCGCGAAGCGGGGATGACTTCGCTTATAAAGGGTAAGGGTCGATTTCGTATTGGAAGAGCTCTACTGCCGGAGTCTGCATGTCAAGGCTGAGTAGGCGCCCTTGTGCGATATACAGGCGCTGGGTGTCGGAGACCAGCATGAAGCGTCGAGCGGAATACGTGCCGGCAGGGGCAAGGATTGCTTGTTGACGTCCGAGTGCTGCGACCGGAGGCAGGACGAGCGCGGGTCGCATGGGGCGTGTTTGCTCGGTATTGCTGCGAAATCCGACCGACACCGGCTTGGCCGTATTGGCGAGAACCTGCAGGCCGAGTTCGACTTGTTCCGGTGTTTCGGTCCGGATCCAGCGTACGACGCAGAGTGTCCAGGGTTCTTCGTCGCCACGGCGAATCGCTATGGCGATGCCTGGCGTCAGGTTGTTCGCGGTTCCGGTGACCTGCATGATCGCGTAGCCGGTAGGGCTTTCGTTTACAACCATCCACTCGGTTGCATAGCGCGACTGGCGGGTGGAGCCAGGCTCTCGGAGCATCTTCCAGATTGTGTCCAGTCCGCTGCAGACACTTACAGCGTACCGGTTGCGACGGCGCGAGTGCTCACGATGGGGAGGTGATGCCCAGTATTCCCTGACTCTGCGCAGCAGCGTTGCGGTTGCCGTGCGCTCAAGGCCGGGAGGGAGTCCGATTGGTTCAGGGCCGTCTCCCTCAAGTTGTTCGATCAGGGAGGTGGTTCGACGCGCCAGTTCCTCCGCCGTGAAATAAATGAGGCCTTCCACTGCAGGCGGTTCCCGGCGCTTGATCGAGATCGGCGGAGCGTCCTGATCCGGGTCTATCCATAGCCACCCGAGTCCGCCTTCACCCGGCGGGGTGTGGCGAATGAGCGTGTTTTTGGCGTTGCTGGCAAGGTACTCGGATAACCAGTTTATTTCATGACCGCTGAGGCCTTCGGGCTGGGTCGACGAAAATGCCAGCAGGTATTTGTAGGCCCGGAGCGTGGTGTCTGGAATGCTGCCGGGCTTGTTGTCGGCGGTTGGCTCGGAGCGGCTGCCGAGAAAGAATGCATGGGCACGCAGCCAGAACTCGAAGGGCGCGCTGTTGCCGGCAAGGTGCGCAATAGTGAGTTGTTCGCCCAGAATTTCCAGGGCCTTCGCACTGATTGTTTCCGGGTTGCGGCGCGTGGTTCGCACGAGGCGATGGCGCACTTCGGCCAGCACTTCTTCGTAGCCGGCGGCCACCTTGCCAAGCGCGGCTACCAAACGTGTTGCAGCGCGGTGCAGGTTGACGGTGAGCGGCAGTGGAGCGCTGGCGAAACGTTCGCGAAACAGGCGGCTTATCGCCAGCGCCCGTGTGTGCAACAAGTCGATGCAGCGATGGAACTGGTTGCGGCTGATTTCCGGGCGCCCGAGTTCGTCGAGGTGGCGGACGAGCGCAGCCAGCTCCAGATCTGCGTCGGCGGAAAGTTCTGTGGCGAGCCAGTCGAGGACTGGGGCCGTGCGATCGGAATGGGGGGAGTCGGCGACGCTCATTGCCTGCGGTATTTCGAAGCTAGGCAGTTATTGTAATTAAGTTCCCGTAAATCATGTGCTCTGAATGGCCGCTGCAGGGCGTGCTGGGTATCGTCGCGGTGGAGGTGCTGCCGGCTTGCTGTTTTACACGCATTTTGCACGCGGGATTTCTTGCTGTTTTTCGGTTCGTGATTTATGATCCAACGTTTTTCCAATTCCATCGGATCAGGAACAGTTATGGTTGTTATTCGCCTTGCCCGCAGTGGTTCCAAGAAGCGCCCTTTTTACAACATCGTTGCCGCCGATTCCCGCAATCGTCGTGACGGCCGTTTCATCGAGCGCGTTGGCTACTACAACCCGGTTGCTTCTGGCAACGAAAAGGGTCTTGTTGTTAACGTCGAGCGTCTTGCTTACTGGCAAGGTACCGGCGCCCAGCTGTCCGACACCGTCGCTCGTCTGGTCAAGCAGTCCGCCAAAGTCGCAGCTTGATCCGTCTGGCTTCGCGTGCAGACTGATCCGGCTTCAACTGAATCGCCGATGATTGTTCTCGGGCGAATTGCAGCTCCTTTCGGGGTCTCTGGCTGGCTCAAGGTCCATCCCTTCGGAGATGATCCCTTGTCCTGGAAAAAGATGCCCCAGTGGTGGTTGGGGCTCGATCCGGATGGCAAGGAATGGGTGCCTTATACCCTCAATGGGTGTAAGGAACACGGCAAAGGTGGCGTAGTTGCAGCCTTTGTCGAGGTGCCCGATCGCAACGCCGCCGAGGCTGTCACGGGGTATTACATTGCTGCGCCACGGGAAGCTTTGCCCACGCCAGAAAAGGATGAGTACTACTGGGCCGATCTTGTCGGTCTGACTGTACGTAACGCATCCGGGCTGTTGCTTGGCACCGTCAGTGGCTTGTTGTCTACCGGCGCGCACGATGTGTTGCAGGTGCAGGATGGTGAGGTCGAGCGGCTGATTCCGTTTGTTGCACATTATGTAACCGCTGTTGACATGGTCGCGCGTTGCATCACTGTCGAATGGGAAGCTGACTGGTAATGACTGTGATGGGCCGCAAGGCTTACGACGTCATTACGTTGTTTCCAGAAATGTTTTCTGCGCTGTCGGGTTTCGGTATTACTGGCCGAGCGCAGGAGCGTGGGCTCTATGAGCTCAACTGCTGGAATCCCAGGGATTTTGCCGAGGATCGCCATCGTACGGTCGATGATCGACCTTATGGCGGTGGTCCAGGCATGGTGATGTTGCCCTTGCCGCTTGAGAAGTCGGTTGTCGCGGCCAAAGCTCGGCAGAGCGCTTCAGTGGGTACGGCAGGCAAGGTCATCTATCTGTCGCCTCAGGGACGACCGCTTGATCATCGGCGAGTTCTTGAATTGGTTGCAGAGCCCGCGGTGGTTTTGTTGTGCGGTCGTTATGAAGGTGTTGATCAGCGGTTGATTGAACGTTGCGTCGACGAGGAGATTTCCCTCGGTGACTTCGTCCTCTCAGGGGGCGAGCTTCCGGCGATGGTTTTGCTCGATGCGATGATTCGGCAATTGCCAGGTGCGCTGAACGACGAAGATTCAGCGGTCGAGGATTCTTTTGTGGACGGTCTGCTGGATTGTCCGCATTACACCCGACCTGTTGTGTACGAGGGAATGGCGGTACCGGATGTTCTGTTGTCAGGCAATCACGCTGAAATTCGGCGCTGGCGTCTGCAGCAGTCTCTTGGCCAGACCCGCTTGCGGCGGCCGGATCTGTTGGTCGGCCGAACGTTGAGCAAGGAAGAATTCCGACTGTTGGAAGCATTCCGGCAGTCAGAACAGAAGGTGGATAGTTAGTTTTCTGCTTTCATAAAAAAGGCGTGTACCAGGTGGCGACCTGCTCTGCACGAACGGCCCAAGGCCTTATTATTTTTTGGAGTTACGCATGAACCTCATTGATCAGCTGGAACAGGAAGAAATCGCTCGTCTTACCCAAGGCAAGACCATCCCGGAATTCGCTCCTGGCGATACCGTGATCGTTCAAGTCAAGGTCAAGGAAGGCACGCGCGAGCGTCTGCAGGCTTACGAAGGCGTTGTTATTGCCAAGCGTAACCGCGGTCTCAACTCCGGTTTCATCGTTCGCAAGATCTCCTCCGGCGAAGGCGTGGAGCGTACGTTCCAGACCTATTCCCCGTTGGTTGCCAGCATTGAAGTGAAGCGTCGCGGTGATGTGCGTCGCGCCAAGCTTTACTATCTGCGTAGCCGTTCCGGCAAGTCGGCGCGGATCAAGGAAAAGCTGGACTACAAGTCCTTTGCTGCAAAGGCTGCTGCCAAGGCTTGATTCTTGGTGGTACAAAAAAACGGAACCTCGGTTCCGTTTTTTTTTCGCCTGCAATCCGGGAGTTTTCCGGTTGGCCCGCCATTTCTGGCGGGTAGGGCATGGAATTATTTCGTGCGTTTGTCTTGCTCGATGAGCGCGTAGGCGGAGTGGTTGTGAATCGATTCGAAGTTCTCGGATTCGACCACGAAGGCGTCGATGCGCGGCTCGCGATTCATCACGCCAGCAACGTCGCGAACCATGTCTTCGACAAACTTGGGGTTGTCGTAGGCGCGTTCGGTGACGTATTTTTCATCCGGACGCTTGAGCAGGCCGTAGAGCTCGCAGGATGCCTGGGCTTCGACCATCTGCACCAGTTCTTCGATCCACAGGTGATCGTTGGTGGTAGTGGTGACGGTGACGTGGGAGCGCTGATTGTGGGCGCCGTAGGCCGATATTTTCTTGGAGCAGGGGCACAGGCTGGTGACCGGAACCACAACTTTCATCGTGAACTCGAAGACGCCGCCGGCACGGATTTCGCCGATGAAGGTGACTTCGTAATCCATCAGGCTTTGTACGCCGGAAACCGGGGCAGCCTTGTTGATGAAATAGGGGAAGGTCATCTCGACGTGGCCGGTTTCGGCCTCGAGCTTTTGCACCATTTCCCGCAGCATCGGCTCGAAGGATTCGACCGAGATTTCGCGCTCGTGGCTGTTGAGGATCTCCACGAAGCGGGACATGTGGGTGCCCTTGAAGTTGTGCGGCAGCCCAACGTACATGTTGAAAACTGCGATGGTGTGCTGTGCCCCTCCGTTTTTGTCCTGCACTTTTACCGGATGGCGAATGGACTTGATGCCAACCTTGTTGATGGCCAGCTGACGGGAGTCCGCTGAGCTCTGGACGTCCGGAATGGGGGTGGGGGCTTCACACGTGGTCATGACTGTTCTCGGTAGGTCTCATTGGGGAGTGGGGCTCTAGGACCCCTCGATAGGATTGATCCTATCATTCCCGACAAAGGCACTCAACTATTCGGCCGATAGGCCTCTTCAATGTTCTTCAGGATGCCTGCGGCGTCGAGACCGATTTCGGCAAGGAGCTGACTCTGGTCGCCGTGGTCGACGAAGCGATCGGGCAAGCCAAGTTGCAGCAGGCGAACGGGGCTGCCTGCTTCGTGGAGGACGCGGGCAATTTCCGAGCCGGCTCCGCCGATGACTGCGTTTTCTTCGAGGCTGACCAGCAGTTCATGTGTCCTGGCCAGTTCGAGGATGAGATCCCGGTCGATGGGCTTCACGAAGCGCATGTTGGCGACCGTGGCGTCGAGTTGTTCGCCGACCTGCAGGGCTTGGCCGAGAAGACTGCCGAAGGCCAGCAGCGCCGTGTGCTTGCCCTGGCGGCGGATTTCGCCCTTGCCGATGGGAAGCAGGCCCATTGCGGCTTTGGGCTTGGCGCCCAGGCCGCTGCCGCGCGGGTAGCGGACGGCGGTGGGGCCGTTGTGCTGGTAGGCGGTGTGGAGCATCTGCCGGCACTCGTTTTCGTCAGCCGGGCAGAAGATCGTCAGATTGGGAATGCAGGCCAGGAAGGAAAGATCGAAGGCGCCGTGGTGGGTGGCACCGTCGGCGCCGACCAATCCGGCGCGGTCGATGGCCATCATCACCGGCAGGTTCTGCAGGGCGATGTCGTGGATGAGCTGGTCGTAGGCGCGCTGCAGGAAGGTGGAGTAGATCGCCACCACAGGCTTGAAGCCTTCGCAGGCGAGGCCGCCGGCGAAGGTCAGCGCGTGTTGTTCGGCGATACCCACGTCGTAGTAGCGATCGGGGTATTCGTGGGCGAAACGGACCATGCCCGAGCCTTCGCGCATCGCCGGCGTGATGGCAACCAGGCGTTTGTCGATGGCGGCCATGTCGCACAGCCAGTCGCCGAAGACCTGGGTGTAGGTGAGTTTGCCGCTGCCTTTGGGATCCCCCCCGGTGGCAATGCCGGCGGTATGGTCGAATTTGGATACGCCGTGGTAGAGGACCGGGTCGGCCTCGGCCAGCTTGTAGCCCTGACCCTTGCGGGTGATCACGTGCAGGAACTGGGGCCCTTTGAGGGTGCGCAGGTTCTGCAGGGTGGGGAGCAGGGCTTCAAGGTCGTGGCCGTCGATGGGGCCGATGTAGTTAAAGCCGAATTCCTCGAACATGGTGCCGGGCATCACCATGCCCTTGACGTGTTCTTCGGTGCGGCGGGCCAGTTCTATGACCGGCGGCGGCAGGTTTTCGAGGACGCGTTTGCCGATCTTGCGGGCGCCGTTGTAAAGGCGGCCAGACAGCAGCCGCGATAGGTGCTTGTTGAGGGCGCCTACCGGCGGCGAGATGGACATCTCGTTGTCGTTGAGGATGACCAGCAGGTTGGTGTCGTGGATGTCACCGGCGTTGTTGAGGGCCTCGAAGGCCATGCCGGCAGTCATCGCGCCGTCTCCGATCACCGCGATGGCGCGACGGTCTTCGCCGCGCAGGCGGGCTGCTTCGGCCATGCCGAGCGCGGCAGAGATCGAGGTGGATGAGTGTGCGGTTCCGAAGGTGTCGTAGGGGCTTTCGCTGCGCCGTGGAAATCCGGACATGCCCTGGTACTGACGCAGGCTGGCCATGCCCTTCCTGCGGCCGGTGAGCACCTTGTGGGCGTAGGTTTGATGGCCGACGTCCCAGACGATGCGGTCTTCGGGGGTATTGAAGACGTAGTGCAGTGCGATGGTGAGCTCAACCGTGCCCAGGTTGGACGACAGGTGGCCACCGGTGCGGGATACGGAATCGATCAGGAAGTGGCGCAGCTCGTTGGCCAGGGTGGGAAGTTCGTCCGGCTCAAGCTTGCGCAGGTCTGCGGGCGACGCGATCCTGTCCAGCAGGCTGGTGCGGGGTT
>Ga0268298_10001546_pt1 | contig 26919 bp, 24 predicted proteins | sample WWTPWeurt_MetaG_FD_194462 | JGI IMG/M metagenome (GOLD analysis project Ga0268298, IMG submission 194462) | Activated sludge microbial communities from WWTP in Nijmegen, Gelderland, Netherland - WWTP Weurt | ecosystem: Engineered > WWTP > Aerobic digester > Activated sludge | place...
TGATCGCTACTTGATCAGAATTGACGAAATTCGGCAATCGATCCGGATCTTAAAACAGGTCCTCAGCCAGATCCCAGAAGGCCCAATTCAGGAAGGCAAGCCTCAATACCAGGTGCGTGTTCCTGCAGGCGAATCGTATGGGCGGGTAGAAGGCCCCAAAGGCGAGTTGGGGTATTACATTATCTCCAATGGTAAGCCCAACCCATGGCGATATCATGTGCGTGCCCCATCGTTCATCAACCTCAGCGCTCTCCAAACCATGTGTACGGGTCAAAAGGTCGCAGATGTTGTGGTCATCCTCGGCTCGATTGATATCGTGCTGGGCGAGACTGACCGCTAAACGGAAAGGGAGAAAATACAATGTACGGACTTGGAATCCTGAATGGTTTGAAGGTCGTCCTCTCGCACTTCTTCGAAACATACCTCGAAGATATTCGCTGGATGCTCAAAGGCAAGAAACGCTACTACACTGCCGAAGGCATTGCCAGCCGATCGAGCAAAGACGCCACCGGTATCTTTACGATCCAATACCCAGAAGAACGGCTCCTGACGCCGGAAGAATTCCGTTTTATTCCTTTCCTGGTTTATGAAGAAAAGGATGGCAAAAAGGAACACCGCTGCACATCGTGCGGTATCTGCGCCAAAGTTTGCCCGCCCCAGTGTATTTGGATCGTACGGACGACAGACCCAACCACCGGCCGCCCCGTGCCTGAACCAGCCGAATTCTACATCGACACCGATGTTTGTATGAGCTGCGGGTTCTGCACCGAGTACTGCCCATTTGATGCCATCAAGATGGATCACAACTTTGAGCTGGCAACCTATGACCGCAAGAAGAACAACATCTACGACAAAGCCAAATTGAGCCAATCGGTTGATTATTACAAACAGATTCGCCCGGTAAATTATCAACGCGAAGAAACCGCCCGTGCAGAAGCAGAAGCGGCAAAGGCTGCAAAGAAACGAGCATAGTCTAGTCCAGCTTAATTGTTGGATGCAGACCGATCATGAGCATTGAAATCGACGTATTATTTCCGCCGCGCATCATCCCTCAACTAAAAGACTTGAGGGGTGATGCCTGGCGAGATCTGGTGACAGATATCCTCCAACAGGCGCCAGCCGCCCCACAGCGGCTGGCTTTTGTCATGCTGATGATCCGCCTGGGTGGCTGCCATAACTGCCATGCAGACACCTACCGGGCGATGCGCGGCTGTCTGGCTTGCGCCACGCAGACGATCAAACGCCATCGCGGCGGTGATCAGGAATTACTGCGCCAGTTCGTTGAAACGCAAAGTGAAATTGAACGGTATTTGATAAAAATAGAGGTTAAATAAGTAATGCAAAAACAAAACGATCGTACAGAAAAGATTATGGCTGCACTCTCGAAGGTGCAGGAACCTGAGCTTCACCGTGATCTGGTGACGCTCAACATGATCAAAGACCTGAAAGTAAATGGAGACAAGGTCTCGTTCACCATTGTCTTGACCACTCCGGCTTGCCCGCTCAAATCGAAAATTGAGAAAGACGCCCGCCAGGCAGTGATGAGTGTTGAAGGTGTCAAATCAGTTGATATCAAGATGGATGCCAATGTCCCCACCGATGGACGCAACCGCGGTTTGATGTCTCTCCCAATCCGGAATGCCATCGCAATTGGCTCTGGCAAAGGCGGCGTAGGTAAAAGCACAGTCGCTGTCAATGTAGCGGTTGCCCTGGCGAAAAGCGGCGCCCGGGTTGGTCTGTTGGATGCCGATATCTATGGCCCCAATGTTCCAACGATGATGGGTATCGAGCGCCTGCCCAATCCCAAACCCAATAAACTGATGCCTGCCGAAGCCTACGGCGTGAAGGTGATGTCAATCGGCTTTATGGTTAAACCCGACCAGCCCCTGATCTGGCGCGGCCCCATGCTGCATTCAGCCATTCGCCAATTTCTGACCGATGTCGAATGGGGCGAGCTCGACTACCTGGTTGTTGACCTGCCGCCTGGCACAGGTGATGCAGCCCTCAGCCTGGCCCAATCTCTGCCCCTGAGCGGCGGCGTTGTGGTGACCCTGCCCCAGCAGGTCTCCCTGGAAGATGCCCGCCGCGGCCTGGAAATGTTCCGCCAGTTAGAAGTCCCACTTCTGGGTGTCGTCGAAAACATGAGCTTCCTTGAACTGCCGGATGGCACCCGGATGGATATTTTCGGCAGCGGCGGCGGCGAAAAGCTTGCCAAAGCCGCCAATGTGCCCTTCCTGGGTGGAATCCCCATGGATCCGAATGTGCGTGTGGGCGGCGATGCCGGCAAACCGATCGTTGCCACAAACCCGGATTCCCCCGTCGCAAAGGCGCTGACTGCGATCGCCGAAGATATCGCAGCCCGCCTGAGCGTGGCTGCCTTCAATGGCCCCCAAACATTTATACCGATTAATATGATCGGCTAAAAAACAAAAAGGAGGCCGACTGGTGGCAATCGCCAGTCGGCCTCCTTTTTGTTAATCCCAAAATCAGTTTGGGAGAAGAGATTTTGTTGTTTCAGATTGGCTGCGCCACCCCAAAACCTTTACTTCTTCGGCATGTAAGGCAGCATGATCCGATAGGGCTTAAACTCTACCGTAAAGCCGCTGATCAAGTCCCCACCCAGAAACACACTCACCTCCACTCGCACACTGTCCCCAAAGAGCTTCCCGACGGCGGCAAACACCTGGCTGGGCGCCAGGGTCGCCTGATGCACCTGCAGTTTCAAAAACACCACCTGACCTGGGTTTAACGCAGTGGGCGGTGCATCGGGGAAGAAGGGCGTGAAACCGGTCATCCCGACGGTTGTAGTTCGCAACAAGAGGGTTCTGGTAAAGGGAAAAGTATTTCCCACGGCAAAATCAACAGATGATCCAATTGGCGCAGAACGGACTATATCAAAATTGTGCTGACTGTGTTGGTCTTCATAATTCGGCAGTGAAAGCGTCACCATCAAACAGCGGTGTAAGGTTCCACCTGCTTCCGGCGTCCAATTTATACAATATTTGTTAATACTGAGGGGGGGTAAAGCCAGGTTCACATGGCTGCCTACTGGAATAAAACCCACGCCTGCACCGAAATCTGCTTGAGAATAGGTGACCGTTACATTTTTAGTGTAAGTCAGCGGGTTTTGTAATTCGATGCAGAGCTGGTTAGTTCCACCAACAATCGCAGGGTCGGGGATCGTGCTGATCTCTTTTTCTTCCCAGGGCGGGTTTGCAATCGGCAAGTTAACAGGTGGAACATCCAGCTTGCGAATACCACCCAACAATACGTCATTCAACCATGCCTGAACATCGATATGGCAGCCCGTCCCAAACAAGGTGCCAGAGGGTGGGGTAACTTGCAACACTTCTGTGCGAATATCGGTATTGTTAGGCCCAACACCAGTGAAAATTGGGGTTAAAACAGATGCCGACCAACCTGGACAGGTATTTACCACAACCACGGTGATATCACCTGTTGTGCCCGTCGGATTAGCCACCTTGAAAGACAGGTTATCTTGGATCCCAGGTTTGAAATCTTCTGATACATCCAGGTTTCGCTGAGTGAAAATTGGGGAATAACCTGGTGATTGGACCATTACCTGAATATCAACCTGACCACTGAAAGCAGGTGTCCAATCCAGTTTGACCTGGACAATTCCACGCGGCGGGATCGTCACCACCCGCGGGTTGCCAGCAGCATCAATTGCTGCAAACCGCAGCCCAATTCCAAATCGATTTGGCGCAACCGCTGTTTGGAAGGTCACCGTCACAGTATGGGGCAGGTCAGAATTGTTGGTGAGTCGAGCACTAAGCTGGGTTACATGCCCTGCAACGAACGGATACGGATAGACGGCAACTTCGTCCTCGGCGTATGGTGGCTCACGGTTGGCCGGAATAACCGGTGGGCAGCTCACAGAATGGGTAAGCGCAGTACTTAAAACCGCCCCAGTCATGCCGCTAAGCTTGGCTATATTGGTAATTTTGCCATTTGCACAGGCATTATCAACCACGGTAACCGCAAAAGTTTTCGTTCCCGCAGCTCCTGCACCCAATCCAGACCACACCATCATACCTTCTGTATTGGGAACTACGCCATCCGGTTCGCTGCCTGGGATAAACTGGGTTCCATAGGGGATGGCATCCACCAAAGTGGCCTGCTCATTGGCGCATTCCGGAGTATTGGCCACCTGATAATTCAGGCTGTATTTGACACCCTGATTCAAGCTTAATCCAGTTGATGTTAATGGATTGGCAATTTTATCCAGTTTCAGACACCCGTTCTGGGGCGGAGGCGGCGTCTGCGTACACTTGGTATACTGAATCAAATAATTGACAGTATTGACAAACAATTTCTTGCCATTCGCAGTCATATCCTGGGGGCCATTTGAAAATCCCCATAACCCTGTACAATCCTGGGTAACCAAAGAAGCGTGGTCTGGTTTTCCCCCCGGCGCCGGCGGCTCATAGCCCAAAAGAGTGACATTTGCTGGCATATTCAGGAGGGTATAGATCCCAACTTCATTTACCGGAGATGAATACAATGACATTGGGCTGCTGACAAGGCCGCTGAAATCATATGGGTCATGGTAATAAGCCAGGCTGGAGTTTTCTGGCATTACTTTATCATTGGGTCCATGCCAGCCGTGCGGCCAACCTATAAAGGCGTTATGTTTACCAAAATAGGCGTAACCACCTTCGCCTAATCCCAGGGTCGGTTTGAGCGCGCCAGAAATTAATCCGGGCTGACCGGCGCTCAAGCCCCACTCATTCAGTCTGCCGGTATCGTCCGCAACAATAACCGCTGCATAACTGGCCAAATTAGTTGTTGTTGTAAAAGTGCTTAACGGAATCAAATCAACTGAGTAACCATTGAGCTGCAGTAGATCTTTAATTTTGGCAGCCGTTACTGTATCTTCCCTATAAATATATGCAATTTTTCCTGAGCCGCAGTTATTAAGCGATAAAACCGCCTCTTTCCAGGAGCCGGGACTGTCATACCATTTATTGCTGGGCCAGCCATAATCACCTCCTTGAGAAACAACCCAATGATGGTAGACGCCAATCCTGAAATGGGATCCACATGCTCCACCAGTCAAAGCAAGCGGAATAACATATTCAGCCGTATCACCGTTGCCAAAAGTTGTTTTCGCAGACCATCCAGGGATATCAGCGGGAGTGTAATTAGCGACACCCGTGCCAACCACGCTCTTTTGAACCCCGGTGAGTATATCCACATCAAGTCCATAATCTGTAGGACCAGCAAATCCGGTGGTTGTGTTTTCTGTACTCAAATAGACCGCATAAAACCGCGCCTGATTACTGCCAGCAGCACCGCTGATACAAACATAGAGAGAGGTCGCATCTTGAACAAAATACACTGTCCCAACAAACGAATTGGCATCTGAGAAAGTCGCGCTTGTTGGATATTCACCCTTGGTACAAACACCATCGAATGTTGGCGGTGTGTTCACAATTTGTGGAATTGTCACATAGGCCGGAGGCAAAATTGTTGCTACAGGTGCCAAAGCAGACTGTTGAAGTTGTGAATTGTTCTCAGGAAAAACAGATTGAGCCTGACCTGGAAGCACAAAAAGCATAAAGATGATCGAGAGGCAGGCAATAGTAATGGAAATCACCAACAAAAGGCGCCAATATCGGTGTGTAGTGGATGGCAAATTAACCCAGTTGGGGAAATTTGGGGTGGTCATAGGCATAATCCTCCTTTGGCAAAGGGAACGTTTGCGATATTGATTGATATGGTTACATTAGACGCTAGTTCAATTCCAAATCGGATGTTTTTCAGTCTTTCACTAAAAAACATCCAACACTCTGCTTCAGTATATACCTATTAATAAAAATGGCTTACCGTTTTCCTTTACGAACTTTTTTCAACTCATCCTGGCATGCCCGGACCATATGATCAAGACCGGCATTTTGAAAAAGTTCGATAGCCTGGTTATACCCCTCGACAGCTTTCTCGAACTGCCCTTGTTGATAATCGACAGCGGCCAAAGCCTTTATTGCCACAGCAGCAGCCTGGTCATTTTCATGTTCGGAGGCCAGATCTAACACACGGTCCAGCAGTTCTCTGGCTCTTTTAAGATGGTTCTGCTGTAAATTGATCTCTCCGAGACGTAATAGACAGATTAATAAGAAATCCTCCTGCCCATTCGCTTCGTAGATCGGGATAAGACGCTCAAAAGATTTCGCCGCAGCACTGGCCCGTCCACTCCGATTGTCAATCTCTGCAAGCTGAAATTCCGCATAGTACTGATCTGCCTGACGCCCCAAAGCCTGAGCCAGAGTTTGAATCTCTGCCGCAGCCTGGCGCAATGTGTCAGGTTTAAGACCGCTCCCTATCCCATCGATTAATAGCGTCCGGTACAAATCCAGCAGGCGGGCTTGCAAACGGTTCTGACCACCAACACCGCCGGAAATTGGCAGCCTGGACTTTTCTAAAAGGGCTATCTCTGCTTGAAGAACCGAGAAATGGTCGCCAGCCTGGATTACGGCTCGGTACCGAGCCGCCTCTGCTCCATTCCCAGCCCGAGCATAAAGCTGGCCCAAAATGCCAGCCGATCTGCCTGCAAAAGGCCAGGTGACTTTTGCCAGTGAATCTGCAAAGCGATTGAGAAGTTCTGGCGGTGGGCAGTTGTCTTCAAACAAACTACGCCAGATGAACAGGGGTTGAAAACGGAATCGATGTAAGCTCACCTGCCAACCCACAGAAGGTAAGGAAAGTTTTAGTGGTTCAATGTCTATGATAAGCCCTGTCTGAACATATCCATCCTCAAATTCGGCATCCAAAATATAATCAAATGCGGCTAAAAGTTCTCCCAGGTCAAGCTGAAATGCAGATGCCAGAGCTTCTGCTGTAAAAACAGGTCCCTCCTGGGCCGCACAGGCCAGCAGGTCGAACATTGTTTCTTTACTCCAGGAGGGTGGATCGGGCTGATTGTACAGCTCTGCCAGGATCTCCTGGATGTATTCTTGCGCACTGCGGCGGTTAACCCAGGCAGAGCGCCCGTCCAATTCCCAGGAGCCATCAAACCGCTGGTTAACCTGACCGCGGCTGTTCAGACTTTCCCACAGGTTATCCACCAGTAACGGTGTCCCGCGTGCCAGCGTGTGAAGTTGGACAGCAAGCCCGGGTTGTGCCCCTCCCAGGTATGTGACAATATCGGACGACAGAATCGGCCCAAGATGAATGGCATCCGCCTGGCGTTTCGCTGTCAATTCTAACGCCAGACTTTGGGCGATACTGCGCTCAGCGGCAGACAGCTCTGCCAGCGGCCGCAAACTGTGCAAAGCGGCCAGAATCAGGCCACCAGCACCTTTTGAAGGCGCTTGCGTCAACTCTTTTATCCACACCAACCAGGGTACAGCCGCATATTCAACATCTTCCAACAACAAAAGCACTGGGCGGCCTGAGGAAAACAGATCCACGAGCAGCGGCCGAACCTGATCGATGCTTGTTAGACCACTCAAAGTTTCAGAGCTAATCAATTTTTGGCGAAAAGCCTGCGCTAGAACTGGCAGCAGCCCAACATACTCTGGTAAATTAAGAAATCGGGCATTTTCGAGGTAAGGCTTGCAAGCTTTGATTTCAATTGACCAACGAGCATCTTGAAGAATATTCTCTACTGCTTCATGCAAAGGCCAGAAACGGGTAAAGAGCAGAGCTGCTTTATCCTGGTTAACCTCGATAAAAGCCCGACCCAGTGCTTTGGTGCCAGACCCAAAGATGCCTGTCAGAAACACCAGACCCGGTTTTTTCTTTTGCATGGCTGCGTTCAACAGCTGATCCAGAGCCCTTAACTCCCCCTGCCGCCCAATCAACCGGCTTAATTCAGGGGTCTGGCTGCCAGGGTTGGCCTGAAAAAACAAGGTTGGAGAATGTGAAGCAAACGACACAGGGTCGCGCACTACATGGCTCAGCTTCAATTCCGGCCAATACACCTCAAGCGTATCGGCAAGTTCAGCATAAGTATAAGCATCCTGTCCGCTGGAAGAGTCCTTGACCGAAGGACAGAGCAGCCCAACCACCATACCCGTGAATAAATCCACCACGGGTGACCCTGCCACTCCGGCCTGCTCTCCGTCTTGAAAAATCTCAAGAAGAGGTTCGGGCACGCCTGCCAGATTGACCACACCTGCGATAATACCACGCTGCCAGCTAACTTTTTGCGGGTCGGTTGAAACCATGTAGACACAGGCCCGGCCGCCGCTTTCATCACTAAACCCAAGGGTAACTGAATTGCCTTGATGGTTCTCCAATTGCAGAAAAGCCAGATCAACTTTATCAGATGAAGACCTGCCTGCAGGCAAAACCAACGCTCGACCAGTTTCTGGTTTGTTTGGAAAAACCACCTCGATTCGATCACCAGGTTTTCCACCCGCAGCAGCAGCAGCCCTGGCGCTGGTAACTGCCAGATCCATTGAAAGATAGAACCCTGCGCCGGCAATCTTTTTGTCTGGATCAAGCAGATAAAATACAGATTTTATGGGATCAAAAGTCATACATTTCCTTTGTTTTGACTGACTGTGTGGCGCTGCCAGAATAATCTGAACCTTACTGCGCAGCAAACCCAATTAAGCATTTGACTCTCAGTCAAATATATTCTATAGTGATAGTATAACAGTCAATTCTCAGCATCCAGAAAGGCCTCTGCATTACCAGCTTCAAGATAACCCTGGGCAAACCACCTGGAAATCAGCCAGAGTTGATATTGACAAGGAGAAAAGTATGGAAGATAAAATCACAACACTGACCCTGGATATGGAAGCGCGCGAATTAATTCTGGAAATCTTACACGAATATTGTCTGAAAGCGCAAATTGAGATCGGCAATACCGAGAATTCTGAAATCCACGACCATTTAACCCGCCGCTTGCAGGCGGCAGAGCATATTCTGTATGGGCTTTCTCATATCGAGCCGCAGGGCGAATATTCATAACAATTCTGGGATTCAAGCAGTACATGCCGCCTATAGACTCAATCACAGTAATCTGGAGTTAACCACTGGGCAACTTCAGATTACTTCCGGTCCACGACTGCCTTCACCAACTTAACCGCAATGCTTCCACCCGGAACCAACATCCCAACGGCATCCGCTGTCACATCAAAAAGCAGGTCCCGGGTAATCATACCTTTGATTTGATCCTGAAGCTTACGCCCACCCGCAATAATCTCCCCGGTAAGGGCATTAAACTCAAGAACCACTCGTTTTCCCTTGCCAACCAGCTCATATTCAAACGCATAAACGGGTCTGAAGTTCAAATCGACGGCTTCGACATCCACGCGCTCTTCCAATATTGTATGGGCATTGGAAACCGGCCGAATCACCTCACCCATCACCTGGCGCACAACCGCAGTAGCCCGAACCTGGGGCGGCACCACCAGAACTCCCTGTGGGGAAAATGTATTCAAGTCTGCAATCAGAGTCTTGGCATAGCCTGCATACCTGGCAGGATCAAGTGGTTCTGCCTGAAAACCAGAAAAAGCGCGTGTTACCCGCCCCTCTTCCTGGCAGTGTTCTAACACATTCAATGTGAACACCCCGCCCTTGTCTTTCGGCTCAACAGGTAGTCTCTGCTCCAATACGGTCACTCCCTTAACTTCAGGACCCTGGACAGGGACACTGCAAAGGCGTACCCGGTCATAAACTGTGCGAGTAGAAATTATCACCTGCCAATATGCCTCAAGCCGGTTCTCAATCCCCAACAACTGCACATCTTCGGGTTTCATCCGATTAAACAGCGCACCCAATGGGCCAGACACAAGTTGGGTTTTCTTTTGCTCAACCCGATCGTGAGCAACTTCCACTGTAAATAGTGGCACAAAATGAAAGGCCTGCTCATCAACCAGAGAAATCTCCATGGGAACCTTCCTTTAAATCAGAACAGCATATCCAGATTAAATGAGTACATCAATAAAATCACCAGCCTGGATCCAAAGACAGCCCCAGGTTTTCTTTCGTATTCTCTACCCCAATTATAATCCGCCCCTGTTTCATAGTACAATGTAACTGAATAAAGTTTATTTGAAAAAGGCGTTTTCTGGGTAAAAAAACGGCCCAAACAAACCTTTATTTACTCGAAAAACAGAATTTGGAGAAAAATAGACGAATGGTAAGCGAAAAATTTATTGTTGGCATCCGCTTCCAAAAAGTTGGTAAGATCTATCATTTTGACGCCAGCAGCATGCCCGACCTACAACCGGGCGAGTTTGTGCTGGTGGAAACCAGCCGCGGACGCCAATTGGGCCAGATGATTCACAAAATTGAAAACCCGCAGCGCCCCCAAGAGGGCTGGAAAGCGATCGAAAGACGAGCCAGCGCCCAGGACATGGTTCTGCAAAAACATTACCAGCACAAAGAATTGGAAGTAACCATTAACTGCAGGGCGAAAGCATCTGAAATGGGAATCCTGGGTGTAAAGTTCATCGCCTCAGAATATTCCTATGATGGCAGCCGGCTTTCAATCCTTTACAGCAATGAAGCTGGTGAAAAGATGGAGTTCAAAAACCTTCGGCGGGCAATGCAGCGGCTTTATCCTCACGCCCAAATCGATTTTCACCTGATCGGTCCGCGGGATGTAGCCAAACTGCTCGGTGGTATGGGCGCTTGCGGGCTCGAAAACCGCTGCTGCTCCGCATTCCTGACTGAATTTAGCCCGGTTTCGATCAAAATGGCGAAAGAGCAGGGTATTTCCCTGACTCCAACCGAAATCACTGGTATGTGCGGCCGGCTGCGCTGCTGCCTGGTATATGAATACGAGCAGTATGTGGAAGCCCGTAAACAACTTCCAAAACGCGGCAAACGTGTGATCACCCCTCAGGGTGAAGGTAAAGTTGTGGATGTTCTCCCGCTGAAAGAAGCAGTGATGGTTGAACTGCCCAGTGGGGCATTCGCCGAGTTTATGAAACACGAAATCCAACCTGCCGAGGAGTTGGAGGCTTTACAGCGCAAAGCCGAAAAGGGCTGCGATAAGCACCCTGATGGCAACTGCACCTGTGGCAAAAAAGGGCCGGCCAAAGCGGCTAAATCAACAGAGAGTGAAGAAGATGACGACAGCCAACCCGATAACAACCTCCCACTCGCCTGATGCATGGGAAAATTCACAAAAAATCCTGGTCATTCTGGCTCACCCAGATGACCCGGAATTTTTTTGCGGCGCCACCCTGGCTCGCTGGGCGGCTGCAGGGCACAACATCCACTACTGCCTGATCACCTGTGGAGACAAAGGCGCCCCTGAAGGTGATTATCACCCCGATGAGCTTTGCGCCGACCGAGTTGAAGAGCAAAATGCAGCCGCAGCGGTGTTGGGTGTCAAGAAAGTCCGTTTCCTGAACTACCCAGATGGCTATGTGGTCGCTGACCTTGCCCTACGAAAAGAGATTACCCGTGCAATCCGGCAGGAAAAACCCGATATCCTGGTCACCTGCGATCCACTCTTGCTTTATTCGTTTGGTGGGACCCGGATTAACCATCCCGATCACCGGGCAGCCGGGCAAGTTGTTTTGGACGCCGTTTTTCCTGCCGCAGGCAACCGGCTCTTTTTCCCGGAATTGTTGGATGAAGGTCTTGAACCGCACACACCCCGCGAGGTATGGGTCTCCATTCCGCAAGAATCCAATGTAACCCTTGATGTGACCGAGTTTTGGGAAACCAAAATTCTGGCGCTCTACGAACACAAAAGCCAGATTGGCGAGCCAGCCAAACTGGCCGAACGAATGCGTGCTCGCCGCACTGAAGACAGTACGCCGGAACAACCGCGCTATGAAGAGCGCTTTCGCCAGCTCAAGCTGGTCTAATCCTAAAATTTTCTGAAATTAATTTGATAACGAGGAACCGAGAATGAGTGATTTTTACCAGGCTGCCCATGAGCTTTTTGAGTACACCCAATTTATGCGCCGTGACTTTCACCGCCACCCCGAACTGGGCTTTCAGGAATTCCGTACTGCCGGGATTGTGGCGCGTGAATTAAATGCGCTCGGACTTGAAGTCACTACCGGTGTAGGCAAGACAGGCGTTGTTGGCTTGCTCGAAGGCAGCCACCCGGGACCAACCATTCTGATGCGCTTTGATATGGATGCCTTACCGATTAAAGAAGATACTGGCGCTGAATACGCTTCAGAAAACCCTGGGGTTATGCATGCCTGCGGGCACGATGCCCACACAGCCATCGGGCTGACCGTGGCCCGCCTGCTGAATGCCCAAAAGGAAAACCTGGGTGGGAAAGTCAAATTTATCTTTCAACCCGCTGAAGAAGGTCTGGGCGGTGCCGAAGGGATGCTGGCAGACGGAATTCTGGAGAACCCGAGCCCAGACATCTCGCTCTCCCTCCACGTTTGGAACAACAAACCTCTTGGCTGGCTCGGTGTCAGCAAAGGGTATGTCATGGCAGCCGCCGAAGAATTTACCGTAAAAATTCACGGGCGCGGTGGTCACGGCGCCATCCCCAACCTGGCTGTTGACCCAATTATCGCTGCCGCCCAAATCATCAATGCGCTCCAGACGATTGTGGCACGCAATGTCCCCCCCTCAGAAACAGCCGTTGTAAGTGTCACTACCGTTCATGGCGGCGATGCCTTCAACGTTATCCCCGCCCTGGTTGAACTGACTGGCACAATTCGGACCTTCAAACCCGAAGTGCGCCAGGTTGTAATTGATCGCTTTACACAGATTATCAACGGTGTTTCCGCCAGCCTGGGCTGCACAGCAGAGATCAACCTGATTGCCAGCACGCCCGCCCTGTTTAACGACAGCCGAGTGACTGAAATCGTCCAAAATATCGCGGCCAAAATCCCTGGGGTTGCTCTTGAAACAAACTTCAGCACCATGGGATCGGAAGACATGGCCTTCATGATGGAAAAAGTGCCGGGGTGTTATTTTATGGTAGGTTCTGCCAATTATGAAACCGGCAAGAGCGCCCCTCATCACCATCCGCGCTTCGATATCGATGAAAGCTCCCTGCCTAAAGCCGCTGGTTTGATGGCTACGGCAGCCGCCTACATTCTGAACAACGGGATTTAATTTTCCAGTTGTGAATTCTGAAGCCTCGCAATGATGATTTCCAGGGCGCCTGACCACACCCTGACTTTTACCGCCCCCCCACAGCGGGTGGTGTCTTTGGTTCCTTCGCTGACCGAAAGTCTCTTCGACCTGGGTCTGGGCAGCAGCCTGGTTGGGATAACCGATTATTGTATCCATCCCGCCGCAGGTGTTGCCGGGCTGCCACGCCTCGGAGGAACCAAAAACCCAGACACCGCAAAAATTTTGCAGCTCAAGCCCGATCTGGTGATTGCCAATCAGGAAGAAAACACCCCGGAGACGGTCCAAATTCTCGAATCCCACGGTCTAAAAGTATGGGTCAATTTTCCAAAAACCGTCAGCCAATCGATGGATGTCCTCTGGCTGCTGGTTGGCATTTTCCAATCCCGTCCGGCAGCCCTCCGCCTGGATACCTTACAACGCTCGTTAGACTGGGTGACCGCCGGCGCGAATGAACAACCTGTCTGGCGCTATTTTTGCCCGATCTGGCAGCAGCAGGAAGCCAGCAATCCCTGGTGGATGACTTTTAATCGTCAGACATATATGGACGATTTACTCAGGCTGTTTGGAGGGGAAAACTGCTTCGCCAACAGGCAGCGCCGCTATCCGCTGGAAGCCGATCTGCAAAGCGGTGTGCCAGAAGAACCTGCTGAAGGTCGTGATACCCGCTACCCGCGCCTATCTCTTTCTGAAATAGCTCAGGCAAACCCCGATGTAATCATCCTGCCCTCTGAGCCTTATGCTTACCAGGAATCCCATATTTTGGAAATGGCCAAAATTTTCAGTGATACCAATGCCGCCAGGAATCAACAGATTTTCTGGATGGAGGGCAGCCTGCTGACCTGGAATGGTACACGCCTGGGAAAAGCTTTGAACACATTCCCACACATCTTTCAAAAGACAAACTTTTAATATCAATTCAGGAAGGTTATTTTGGGTGATTGTTGCGGGCTACCGCCCGCAACAATCACCCAAAACCTCGCCTTTAAGAAAGGTGTGGATGGTTGCCTTTAATTGGTTGACAGCCTCGATGATTATGGTAGAATCCTATTAATCGGAATGATCTGATTAATAGGATAAGTATGATTAATCCAATTCAGCGTGGTATTCAAACTTCCGTCTTTCTATCTTACCTGGCTTCAGCCGAGCTGAATACGCAGGACGAGCGCCTGCCTGCTTTGAATGAATTAAGCAAAGAGCTCGGCATTGGGTTATCCGTTTTGCGCGAACAGCTTGAAGTAGCGCGCGCCCTTGGTCTTGTTGAAGTGCGGCCGCGCACGGGTATTCGCCGCCTGCCCTATTCTTTTTTCCCCGCCGTCCAGCAAAGTCTATCCTATGCCATGCATCGCTCCCCGCTCGCCTTCGAAGCATTTGCAGATCTGCGCAACCACCTCGAAGCCGGCTACTGGGACGAAGCCGTTCACAAACTTCTGGATGAAGACAAGCGTGAACTCCAGGCGCTGGTGCGCCGTGCCTGGGCAAAATTACGTGGTGACATGGTCCAAATTCCACACGAGGACCACCGTCAGCTCCATTTGCTGATCTACCGCCGGCTTGAAAATCCCTATGTTCAGGGAATTTTAGAGGGCTATTGGGATGCTTATGAAGCAATCGGGTTAAATGTGTACACAGATCTGAGCTATCTCCAGGATGTCTGGCATTACCATCAACGTATGATTGATGCAATTCAATCTGGAAATTATTCAGATGGATTTCAAGCGCTGGTTGAGCACAAAGATTTGTTGTTCCACCGGCCAAGATCATCATAAACGTTGGCAGATCCAATTTTTTTCACACAAGGAGAGTTATGAGCCCAACACCATCAGCAGTATCCAACGAGTCGTCTGCAACGCTGGAAAGCGTAATCAACGATTTCAGTATCACCGTAGCCACGGTCAATGGGTCTGGTTCCCAGACTTCCAACGCAACCATCTTACGGTCTTTGTTCAAAATGGGCATCCCGGTTTCGGGCAAAAATCTTTTTCCTTCAAACATTCAGGGCCTGCCCACCTGGTACACCATTCGGGTGAACAAAGACGGGTTTCTGGCGCGCCGGGATGAACAGGAAATTATGATCACCCTCAACCCAGATTCATTCGTTCGTGATCAGGCTGGCCTAATCCCTGGGGGCGCTTTCTTCTACGATGAAGCAATCCGCTTGCCCATCACACGGACAGATATCTCCGTCTACCCAATGCCAATCAAGAAACTTGTAATGGCATCGGGTGCGCCATCCAACCTGCGCGACTATATCGCCAACATGGTCTATGTGGGTATTCTCGCCAAAATGATTGGAATTGACATGGATAAGATTCTTGCAGCCCTGTCATTCCACTTTAAAGGGAAACAAAAGCCAATTGACCTGAACTACAATGTCGTTAAAATGGCTTACGAATGGGCTGCAGCCAACCTGACCAAGACCGATCCATTTCGTGTTGAGTCCATGGATGAATTGTGCGAAGACTGCATTATGACCGATGGCAACACCGCCGCCGCCTTAGGCTCTCTGTATGGCGGGCTGCAGTTCTGTGCCTGGTACCCCATTACGCCTGCGACCAGCCTGGCAGAGTCGATTAACGAATACGCCCCTCAACTGCGCAAAGATCCCAAGACGGGCCGCACTACCATCGCTGTAGTCCAAACCGAGGATGAACTTGCTGCAGTTGGTATGATCACTGGCGCTGGCTGGGCTGGGCTGCGCTCCATGACGTCCACTTCGGGTCCCGGTCTGAGCCTGATGGCCGAATATGTTGGTCTGGCGTATTTCGCTGAAGTACCGATTGTAATTTGGGATGTACAGCGCGTTGGGCCGTCCACAGGTCTGCCCACACGCACCGCCCAGGCAGACTTGACCTTTGCAGCTGATATGGGCCATGGTGACACCGAACAGGTTGTCTTGCTGCCAGGTTCTGTGACGGAATGTTTCGAATTTGGCTGGAAAGCATTTGATCTGGCCGAACGGCTCCAAACACCTGTCTTGATCCTCAGCGACCTGGATTTTGGAATGAACCAGTGGAAAACCCGCAAATTCCAATACCCCGATACCCCAATGGACCGAGGCAAAGTGCTTTGGGAAGAAGATCTGGAAAAACTGAAGGGTGATTGGGGCCGCTACCGCGATGTGGACGGCGATGGCATCGGTTATCGCACCCTTATGGGCAACCGCCATCCGTCTGCCGCATATTTCACCCGCGGAACAGGCCACAATGAAGACGCAAAATACAGCGAATCCCCCGAAGTCTGGGAAAAGAACCTGGCTCGCCTTAAAAAGAAATTCGAAACCGCCCGCACACTGGTTCCCGGCCCTTGCATCGAATCCAGCGGCAGCAAGATCGGCTTTATCGCATTCGGTTCAACCGATCCTGCCATCCATGAAGCCCGCCATATTCTGGCAACAAAATATGGCATCGAAACGGATTACATGCAAATCAAAGCAGTTCCCTTCTCACCAGAAGTAAAAGAATTTGTGGCTGCCCACGAAAAGAATTATGTCGTTGAGCTGAATCGCGATGGTCAAATGTTCAAGCTACTGTCCCTCGACCTCCCGCAGCAAGCCCAGTCATTAATTTCGCTTGCCCACCTGGACGGGCTTTCCCTGTCTGCTAAATGGGTGGTCAATGCATTCCTCGCTAAGGAGAAATAATCATGAGCGAACAAACTGCAACTCAGGCCCCGCGCGGTCAGGTAAATCTGGCGGGCCTTTCAAAGAATGATTACCGTGGTCTGCCCAGCACGCTCTGCCAGGGATGTGGACATAATTCCATCGCCAGCCAGGTGATTGCTGCCGCCTATGAATTGAACCTGGTACCCGAAAATGTCGTTAAGTTCTCTGGTATTGGCTGTTCGTCCAAAAGCCCCACCTATTTTCTGAGCCGATCGTTTGGTTTCAATGGTTTGCACGGACGTATGCCATCTCTGGCAACTGGCGCTTTGTTTGCCGACCATACTGTGCGCGGCATCGGGGTTTCTGGTGATGGAGACTCCGCCAGCATTGGTATGGGCCAGTTCAAACACATGATTCGCCGTAATGTCCCCATGGTCTACATTGTCGAAAACAATGGCGTTTATGGTCTGACCAAAGGCCAATTCTCGGCAACCGCTGAACGAGGTCTGCAGCTCAAGAAACAGGGTACCAATGCCTATTTGCCCATTGATATTGCCTGGGAAGCTCTCGTGAGTAATGCCAGCTTTGTTGCCCGCTCTTTTGCTGGCGATCCCAAACAGGTCAAAGAACTGATCAAGGGCGCTATGGCCCACAATGGCATCGCTGTATTAGACATCATCAGCCCGTGTGTGACCTTCAACAACGAAGATTCTGCCATGCATTCCTATGCCTGGGGTAAAGAGCATGAAGTCGCTCTGCATGATCTCTCATTTGTGCCAAAAGCAGAAGAAATCATGGTTGACTATGAAGATGGCGAAATTCGCGAAGTCACCATGCATGACGGATCCCAAATCATCCTCAAGAAGCTTGAACGTGACTACGATCCAACAGATCGCGGCCACGCCATGCAAATTCTTGAAGAAGCGAACCGCAAGCAATGGCTGCTGACTGGCCTGATTTATTACGATCCCAACCCCGCCAACCTGCTCGAACAGTATGATCTGCCAGAAGAAGCAATGAATCGCCTCACGAATGATCGCCTGCGCCCGTCGCCCGAATCGATCAACATGATCAACAGCCTGATGTTTTAAACCTCTGGCTGAGGTTCTGGGTGCTGCGTCACCCGGATCACAATAAAATCGTAGAGTGTTGTAAACGTCGTTTACAGCACTCTATTTATTTAAAAATTTGGCAAACCAAAACCAGAGAACTCCAGATGCAGGTTTACCTCGTACCGAAAGTGATTTATCTTCAAGAGGAACTGGCACATAAAATCCCTGTGAAACAAAACCCCTAATCCATGGGCGCAAATTGACAGCCTGCAACATGGCATTGTACGCCGCCTCCTGTTCTTCAAGATCCAACGCTACACCCTGCATATCAGGCAACGGGCGTGCTAGATCCAAAAATGAGGCACAGGTGCCTTCCTGACGAAGTACACAGCCATTTAGAGCGCCATGCGCTGACGGATAAGAAACTACCAGGAGAATAGGTTTTTGATATTTTGTCGCTACTGGCAGCAACGAAGAGTCCAGTTCGGCCCCGGCTCTCGTTGTCAAAACATTTAAATCCAGCGTTGGCTCATCCGCCAGCTTTACCGACCAGGAAACATAAAAACCATCCACCCGATCTGCAAATACCGGCATCTTTTCAACCTGTTCAGGAAATGTCAATGCCCAATAAATCGGTCCGGAATACACCGAACGCACATCGGAGATGATTTGAGTCCAGCGGATATCTGCATCAGCCAGCACCCGGCTCGATGACCCATCAGCGAGCAGCCCGCCCGGCAAGGCAGGTGAAATCTCAGGACCACCCAAAATGAGGGCTCCTGCCTTTTGCTGTTCGGCTAGCTGGGCAAAATTCAGAATAAAACGGCGGTAATTTCCAAACCAACTGACCCACCAGGGGAAATCTCGCTGCGCTTCAAGCCACCACTGATCTTGATTGGCGGAATAACGCAGCGTTGGAAACAACCCCACATTCAGGCCATTCCGATTCGCATCCTGGATTGTCTGAGCTGCCAATCCAACAGTCATATCGTGACCGACCACTGGCTCAAAGACAGGCGGCGAACTGCGCAGTACACTCCAGGATGGCGAAATGTAGAGCCAATTCGCATTGAGTTGGGCAACCTCATGCACAGCCGCTGGCAGGGTCGCATCCCAGGAGGGTGTGTAACCTGTCCCCTGAAAAGCAATCCCGGCCGAAAATCCTTCGGTCCGTGCCCCGACCGGCTCAGATGGCACAACCGCCAGCCGCTGTGGCCCAGAGTACATAGCCCAGGCATCAACCTGATCAGTGATCGTTTGGGCAGTTTTCAGGATCTTTAGAACCCTGCCCTGGGCCAACATTCCGGCAGCCACCGATTCATCTGCACTGCCGCAATCCAACGCCCGACAGTACCGGTATTGTATTTCAGCCAATCCAACCAACGGGCTGTACAGGGTATAAAACCATTGATTAGCCCCGGCAGACCAGATCGGAATTGGTTCTGTCCAGCCGTAACCAGGATTAAATTGGATCGAAATCTGCTCATTCACTGGGGTCTGTTCAGGCACCCGAACAGCAAATGTAATCGCACCGGGATCGCCAAACCCCCAGGTGTAAACAGAATCAGCAATTATTTCAGGTTTCGCAGGCACAGTCAAGCGCCGCAGACCAAAACCACCCGTTGAGGTATGCTCCGCATTCCATAAACCATCTCCCAGGGTATAGCGGTACGTAAACTGCAGACCCGCAGGAAGGTCAATTGTGGCTGTAAAACGCCCATCGGGCAGCGCCTGAAGAACAGGCATTTTGCTTGCCAGCAAACTGATTTCCCCGCGCTGCTCAGAAAAAGTAGCCCCCAATTGGCTCAGACTTCCTGCAAGGCGAACTACTGCGCCCTGAGGTGTATCTACTGGCAGCTGGACTACAAACACAACCTTGACCATCTGAGAGGCCTGCAGGGCAATTTCTGCCGGGGTTGCCGAATCTTGAGCGACCAATGCCCCTTGCTTAAACGTCTGGTAACGACCATCCGGGGCAAAAACAACCAGATTATGAACACCGGGCGGCAGCCCCTCGAATTGAAAAGAGCCATCCGCTGCACTCAAAGTTTGCATACCACCAGCAAACACCAACATATCTGCAACTGGCAGTCTGCTTTGGGCATCAAGCAAATGGCCCATTATGCGTCCAGTGGGTCCGTTGTAGATACTGTCCACCCAGCGGGTCAAACTATCTTCAATCTTCTCAGGTCCTTGAACAAGGTGCAGTCTGTAGCGAACCGGGCGGCCATCCGAAGTATATTCCTGTGCCAAATAATCCCCCTGGCGCGCATAACGATACTTTACCAGGCTGCCAACCGGTAAAGGTACTATGGCGACCAGATGCCGGTCATCCTCAAGAGTCATCGCTACTTTTTGTTGATTAAACGGCAGACCGGTTGTTTCATCAAGAAAGACCAAAAAAACAGAATTTCCAGAAGATAGGGGTTCTGGTAAAGTCAGGCGAAACGTCATCATTGCCTGTGGTTCGCTCTCTGCGGCAGAAGGTGTCTCTGCAGCGGGCGAATTTAGCCAATCGATGGATGCGCAGCCTGAAAGAAGCCAGACGGCCAGGATCATGACTGAAATAATTTGCTGGATTTTTTTCATGTGGTTATTGGGGGATTTTTTCAGTTTCACGAAGTAGAATCAAAAAGATTTCAAAATTTGGAATATTGCCGATGTCGAAATGCTTTTTCCGACCTGCCGTCAGAAGCAGCAACAACTGTCCACGATCTACATCAATTTTTTCAATTTCTCGCCATTTGAAATGAGTCGATCGGAATAATTCCACCCAACCCAGACCGGTCTGGTTAATTCGGATGGAGCCAAATCGAACTGTTTCACCGAGCTGAAGCGTATGCCGGCAGGTTGTTTCCAGGCGGGTGTACATTTCTGCTTTCAATCTGGTAACACATTCGGGCAGTTTTTCGTCTGGCACCAGCCTTCCTAAAGATAGTCGCCGGCCCTTTTGAAGCCAAATATGGGACTCGGCCGTTCGCCAGACGGGCAGCCAGGCAGCGTGTTCCTGAGAATAACTGATTCCCGCAATATCCTGCCATGCGATAAATCTTGAGCGTAAAAGACCCTTTTCAATAATTCCGGTCGTCTGTACTACCAGACCCATTCGGACTGCTCGCACAATCCAAACTCCACACAACACAGTTAACCCAGCCCCCCAAAAAGCCGCCGTAAGCCAGTTCTGGCCCCAGGCTGGCACCGCGGCTGGCCCAAATCTGGCGTAGGCGCTGCCCATCCGCCAAAACCCTACGATGAACAAAACCAATGTCCCCACGAGCATGCCAAAAAGCAGACCAAGCCGGAGGGGTAAACTGGCTGTAGAATAACGCCGGTATTCTACGATTGGCGTAAGAAAATCAATTGGTTTCAAGTCTTTTATACCCAGCAACGCCGATTAACGTTGAAAACCTTCCGTAAAATTTTCCCCGGCAGGCCGTGTTATGCTGCAGCTTTTATTTTTCGTTCGCGTTGGGCAATAAATGCCAGACCGATACTCAGAAAATATAGAAATATCATTGGCGCCATCGTCAGACTCATATTGGCAATATCCGTAGTCGGTGTGACAATCGCGGCGACAACAGCGATTACCACCATCGCCACCCGCCATTGATTGAGCAGATCGCGGCCTTTTACCAGACCCAAACGAGCCAGGATCAAAACCACCAACGGAAATTCCGAGAATAAGCCGATCCAAAACAACATATTCACCACAAACGGGAAATATGAGTTCGGTCTGACCAACGTATTAATCCCGGCAACAAAACTCAGCAAAACAGGCAGTGCATAGGGAAGCATGAAGTAATATGCAAATGCCATGCCAAATATGAAAAATACCGAAGCAACTGGAATCGCAAGAATGGTATAAAACCGCTCGTGACCGTGAAGGCCGGGTGCAAAAAACATCCAGATCTCAAATGCAATTAATGGAAAAGCCATTGCAAAACCGCACAACAAAGATACCCTCATGACGGTTCCAACGGGCTCGGTCACATCCACAGCCTGGAGTGACGCCAGGCCTTCAGGCAGCGGTTTAGCCAGAAACTCAAGAATAGGTGTGCTGTAAGTAAATGCCAGCGAAGTTCCAACGATTAAATACAACACGATCCGGACGAGATGTCCGCGCATCGCCAGGATATGCGGAAACAATCCCTGTGGATGTTCTAAAACAGTTTGAACTGTGTCGGAAAGAGAAGAGTCATCCTGTTTTTCAGTAAAATAATTCTTGATCCGACGGAAGATATTCGGACGTTTAATTTTTGGCATAGATCAGACAGCTTCTTCTTCATCAAAATCGGCGGTTAGTAAAACCGGTCCAGGTCTGGGCGTCGGTTTGGGTTGATCAGTGGGCTGGGATAGCGTAGATACTCGCGGATCGATCGAATTGGTTGCTTCAGGTGAAACGGCTGCAGCGGAAGGATTTTTCCAGGCAGCATAAGGATCATCACTTTTGGGGCTGGCTGGTGGTTTGGTTGGCTGAGCCCCATTCAAAAGGCTGGCCTGTTTCAAATTACTGCTCGCCTGTTGAGCAGATTGCGCCAAATCTGTCGAGGTAGATTTGATCGCCTGGTCAATATCTTTGAGCGGTCCTTGCAGTTCAGCTTGAATTTCCTTATTCAAATCCTCAAACTGGGCTTCACGCATCAATTTCGTTGGCATTTCTTTCACTTCAGAGCCAATCGCCAATAATGCCCGCCACTCAGGCGACATAACCACCTTGCGCATAAACCGCCCAAGGGTTCGTCCAAGATTGGCCATATCCGAAGGCCCCAAGATAATCAGCGCAATTACAACAACAACAATCAGCTCGACCCAACCCACACCAAAAAGTTCCATAAAACCTCGCTAACTTTGCGACCGATTAAAAGCCTGAACAATATCATTAAGATGTTCAACAAGACTGCCCAGAACACCATTCACAAAACGGGCAGTGCTTTCCGATCCATATTGCTTGGCCAATTCAACAGCCTCATTAATGGAAACTTTTACGGGGGTCTGCCGGTCAATAGCAATTTCCCATAAAGAAATCCGCAGGATATTGCGGTCTATCGTGGCAACTTGATCCAAAGGCCATTCAGGAGCATGACGGGCAATTGTCTCATCCAGCTCCAGGATACGCGGAAATACTCCCTGAACAATCTGACTGGCAAAATCAGCCAGATCAACTTCCATGGGTGTCTCCTCAAAACGCTCCTGGAGTACAACTCCGGGAGCGTGTCCTGTCAAATCAATTTCGTAAAGTGCCTGCAGGGCAACACTTCGCGCCCTGGTGCGTGGTTTCATACGGCCATCATGCCTCTGTTTCAGTGAAGTCGATATCCTCAATGTGAATATTTACACGGCCAACCTGCATACCAACCATTTCCGAGATCGCCCGGGCGACTTCGTGCTGCAAATTATGGCTTATTTCACGCACATTAACATCGCTGCGTAAGATAACATACAAATCGGCGTAAAAAACATCATCGGTAATTTCAATGGCAACACCATCCCCTACATGCCCGCGCTTGCCCAAAAGAGGAACGCTGTTCGGGGGCACCGGAGACAATTTACTAACCCCAGGTGTTTTCAGAGTTGCTAACCGCGCAATCGTCAGCAGCACCTCGGGCGCAATGGTAGTTTTACCTTCAATATATGGATCTGTATTCATTTACTCCCTCCAACCTCCAATGATTACATCATGAACATGCCGCCATCGACAGCCAGAACCTGGCCTGTGATGTAGGCGGCTTCGTCAGAAGCTAAAAATGCTACCGCGTAAGCAATTTCTTCAGGCTTAGCCATCCGGCCAAGCGGAGTGATTTTCATCATCTGATCTTTAAGTTCTTCCGGCAGATCATTGGTCAGGGTTGTTGGAACAAAACCCGGGGCAACCGCGTTAACCGTTACTGTCCGCGAAGCCAATTCGCGTGCAAGAGCCTTGGTAAGACCAATCAGGCCTGCCTTGGATGCAGAATAATTCGCCTGACCGATCTGCCCGGCCTGACCCGAAACAGAAGAAATATTGATTATCCTTCCGGATCGCTGCTTCATCATTGGCCGAATAACAGCCTTAGCACAGTTAAAAGCTCCTTTGAGGTTAACATCAATGACAGCATCCCAATCCGCTTCATCCATGCGCATCACCAGCTTGTCGCGAGTGATCCCGGCATTATTGACGAGGATATCAATCCGGCCAAACGCAGCCAGCGCCTTCTCAACCATTTCGTTGGCGCTCTTAAAGTCTGAAACATCCACTGGAAGTGCAACCACTTTGCGCCCGGTTGCAGCGGCAATTTCTTGTGCGGTTTGTTCGGTGTAATCCATTGATCGGTCTGCCAGGATCAGATCTGCACCCTGTCCGGCCAAAACTTCACCGATGGCGCGGCCAATACCACGGCCTCCGCCAGTAATTAAAGCTACTTTCCCAGAGAAATTGAGCATGTTATTATTTCCTCACAAACAATAAGATGGTTAATTATACCTCAGGTTAACCCGCCAACAACCAGAGCTGTTGAAGGTTAAAACCTTTAAGATTGTACCGAACGCTAGATTTTGTCAAAGTCAGCAGGCGTTCCTGCTGCCAGACTCAGCGCATCCCGGGCGATTCGCTTGATCAGGCCTCCCAAAACCGTGCCCGAACCCATTTCAACAAAGGTGGTTACTCCCTGTGACGCCATCCACTGAACAGATTCGGTCCAGCGGACCCTGCTGTTAAGCTGGCCCTGCAGATCTGCCCGAATAGATTCTGCCGAGACAAGCGGGCTGGCGGAAACATTTCCAACCAATGGAAGCGCTGGCTCGACAAATGGAGCCGCATTCACAGCCTGATTGAAAGCATCCTGGGCATGTGCCATTAACGGTGAATGTGCCGCAATACTGACTGCCAGACGCATCGCCCGGCGGGCCCCTGCTTTTTGAGCGGCTGCCACGGCCCGATCCAGCGCTGCCGAAGCGCCTGAAATAACCACCTGGCCCGGGCAATTGTCATTCGCCACCTGGACAATCTCTTCCGCAGTCGAAGCATCTGAGCAAATTGCCTCCAACGCAGGTATATCCAGCCCCAAAATGGCAGCCATGCCGCCTGGAGTTACCTCGCCAGCCTGCTTCATGAGCCGGCCACGCTCGCGAGCCAATATTAATCCATCCGAAAACGGCAGTGCCCCACAGGCAACCAGAGCGCTCAATTCACCCATCGAATGTCCGGCGACAAACGCAGGCTGAAAACCAGGGTTCTTCAGTTGAAAAACCCGCAGTGCGGCAACAGAGTGGGTCAACAGCGCCGGTTGAGTATTGAGGGTATCGTTCAGAATTTCTTCTGGGCCGTGCCAGGCGATCTGAGTCAGCGCAAAACCCAGTATCTGATCAGCCTGTGCAAATATCTCGGCAGCAGCCGGATAGGCTGCTGCGAGGTCTTTTCCCATACCGAGAACCTGGGATCCCTGACCAGGGAATACAAATGCTGTAGTTTCAGGTTGAATAGTCATACACCCTATAACCCAGGACTTTGTTAAACGTTGCGGGCGGCTGAGCCGCCCGCAATCCCTATTATTTCTTTTCTTCCTTGACTTCTACGACTTCTTTGCCTCGATAATGTCCGCATTTCGGGCAGACTGTATGAGAAAGTCGCATTTCCCCGCAGTTTTCGCACTGCACCAGGTTGGCGCTGGTGAGAGCGTCGTGGGCACGGCGGCGATCACGGCGGCCGGAAGTGTGTTTACGCTTTGGATGTGGGGGCATGTCTAACTCCTGTTTTTACTGGTCAAATGACAATATCATAATAGCGCCTGCCCAGACGGGCAGGCTTGACGATTATAGCATGTTACCTTTCGGTGTCAAGGTTTTTTTGGTTGTGTTTCACCTTTTTCACAAGCCAAAACCATCTCCGTGAATTTACCCGGATTTCTGGATTTCACCAAGAAAAATCTCATTAAGCCCTCAAATCAAGCTGCCGCCGTCCAGCACTACGACCTGACCGGTCATGTAGCTGGCAGCGTCTGAAACAATCGCCAGCGCCATTCTGGCGATCTCTTCTGGTTGTGCAATCCGGCGCAGCGGGGTCCGGCTCATTTCCTGAGACATCAATTCCGAATTGTCCCAAAGAGCCTGACTAAAACGAGTTTGCACAATCCCTGGGGCTAAAGCATTCACCCGGATATGGTAAGGGCCTAACTCCACCGCCATCGCCTTGGTCAGCATATTGATGGCTGCTTTGCTGATACAGTATGCTCCAAGGCCTTCCATTGGGCTCAACCCGCCGATTGAAGAAATATTCAAGATACACCCGCCCCCCTGTTCCAGCATCAGCCTGGCTGCCAGCTGCGAAACAAGAAAATACCCCTTCAAATTCGTGTCCATAATCGTATCAAATGCTTTTTCATCGGTATCCAGCAAGGATGACATAATTGGGTTTGTAGCAGCATTATTTACCAGAATATCCAGTCTGCTAAATTTCAACCGCACCTGCTCAACCAAGCGTCGAAGGTCCTCCGGTTCACGATTATGAGCTGCAATTGCCAGCGCTCGGCCTCCTGCAGCCTCTATTTCAGCCACAACCTGGTCAAGGTTGGCCTGTTTTCGGCTGCTAATCACCACATCGGCGCCAGCTTTTGCGAAAGCATGCGCTATCGCCCGACCAATTCCGCGGCTGCCGCCCGTAACAAGAGCAACTTTCCCCTTAAGAGAAAAGAAATCTGCTTCCATCCCGGCTACCTGGTCAAATCAACCAGAATATGTTCTTTTCGCGCTTTTTCTGCGGCAAACACCATCGAATGCGATTCCAAAGACTCTGCCGAGCCGGAAAGGATTAGTTTCTGGTCATTTTCGCGCACTGCTGCGACAAAGTGTTTCATCAAATTGTAATCACCGCCGCCATGCCCACCCATTGAAGCGGATGGGTCCGTCTCACCCGATGTCGACTCGATATTTACCACCCGACTGGAATGTGTCAAGAAATCAAAAATTTCAATCTTGGTTCCATCCCCATAAATTTCACCGCGTGTGCCAAAAATTCGGGTTTTTCGGTCTGCAGCCTGGTTAAAAGCGGTCATCGTAAATACGGCAGATTTTTCACCCTCAAACCAGAAACTCGCTACCTGGTGATCAACCACATCATTGTCACATTCATACACACAGCGCCCATATGGACCATCTTCCAGAGCGGCTTGCAGCGATTCTTGTGTTGGACTGGGAGTAAGTACATTGACAGGCCAACCGCCGCCGCGGTCTTTGAAAAAGGTCATGTATATT
>Ga0268298_10001547_pt1 | contig 26912 bp, 29 predicted proteins | sample WWTPWeurt_MetaG_FD_194462 | JGI IMG/M metagenome (GOLD analysis project Ga0268298, IMG submission 194462) | Activated sludge microbial communities from WWTP in Nijmegen, Gelderland, Netherland - WWTP Weurt | ecosystem: Engineered > WWTP > Aerobic digester > Activated sludge | place...
CGAGATCGACATCCCCAACCGGACCATCCACCTTGCGGTCGAGAAGTCGGCGCTGGCGGCACGGCGCGCAGCGATGGAAGCACGGGGTGCGGCGGCATGGAAGCCGCTCAACCGCCAGCGCGAAGTCTCGGCGGCGCTGAAGGCCTACGCCGCGATGACCACCTCGGCCGACACCGGCGCAGTAAGGGATATCACACAGCTTCTTTGATCTGCGTCAAATCTCCATTGGTATATAAGCAGATAATTATCTTGAATCTTCTGCTATGAACTCTATGGAGGTGTTTCATGGGTCATCTATTCAACCGAGCCGCGCTGGCACTTTGCTGTGCCGGCTGGCTGGTCGCCACCGGCCCGGTGCTTGCCGAGGAAGCCAGGCCTGAACCCAAGCCGCTCAAGCTCACCACCACCGCCGACCACGCCAAGTTCAAGGAACTGCAGAAGACCTTCAACTCCGGCCCCGAAGTCACCAAGGCCTGCCTCGCCTGCCACACCGAGGCCGCCGGCCAGATCCACCGCACCAAGCACTGGAAATGGGAATACCTCAATCCCGACACCAAGCAGACGCTGGGCAAGAAGACCGTCGTCAATAACTTCTGCATTTCCGTCGCCTCGAACGAAGCGGCCTGCAACAGCTGCCACATCGGCTACGGCTGGAAGGATGCCAGCTTCGATTTCAAGTCCGAGGAAAACGTCGATTGCCTGGCCTGCCACGACACCACCGGCAACTACAAGAAGCCCTCCGGACTGGCGGGCAACGTGGTCACCAAGGACATGGAATTTCCGCCGGGATCGGGGAAGATACTCAAGGCCATCGACCTTTCCAAGATCGCGCAGAAGGTCGGCAAGTCCAGCCGCGACACCTGTGGCGCCTGCCACTTTTTCGGCGGCGGCGGCGACGGCGTCAAGCACGGCGACCTCGACAGTTCGATGTCGGCACCCGAGAAGGAACTCGACGTGCATATGGACGCCACCGGACTCGACTTCACCTGCGGCACCTGCCACAAGACATCGAGCCACGATGTCGCCGGCAGCCGCTACACGCCGACCGCCAAGGACAGCAAGGGCGCACACCTGCGCGGCAAGACCGACAACGGCAATCCGGCCACCTGCGTCGCCTGCCACAACAACGCGCCGCACAAATCGGTCGCGCGGCTGAACCAGCACGCGGGCAAGATCGCCTGCCAGACCTGCCACATCCCCAGCTTCGCCCGCGGCGGTATTCCCACCAAGATGACCTGGGACTGGTCGACGGCCGGCCAGCTCGATGCGGCAGGCAAGCAGATCACGAAGAAGGACGCCAAGGGTCGCATCATCTACGAATCGCGCAAGGGCGACTTCACCCTGGGCGAGAACGTCAAGCCCGAATACGTCTGGTTCAACGGCAACGTGACCTACACGCTGATCACCGACAAGATCGAGAAGAGCGACCAGCGCGTGCCGATCAACAAGATCGGCGGCAGCCCGAGCGACGGCAAGTCGATGATCTGGCCGATGAAGGTGTTCCGCGGCTCGCAGCCCTATGATCCGGTGAACAAGACGCTGGTCACGCCGCACACGGCGGGCAACGACGACACCGGCTACTGGAAGAACCTCAATTGGGACAAGGCCATTGCGGTCGGCATGAACACGTCCGGCCATCCGTTCTCGGGCAAGATCGACTTCATCAAGACCGAGATGTCCTGGCCGATCAACCACATGGTCGCGCCCAAGGAAAAGGCGCTGGGCTGCGCCGAGTGCCACAGCAAGGATAGCCGCCTGGCCGGCATCCAGGGCGTCTACATCCCGGTGCGCGACAACAACAAGCTGCTGGACACGATCGGCTGGGCCGTTGTGTTCCTGACCCTGATTGGCGTCATCGGTCACGGCGCCATGCGCATCGTCACCGCTCGCCGGCATTAAGCCTCAAGGAGAACTCAAATGGCTGAACGTATCTACGTCTTCAAGCGCTTCGAGCGTTTCTGGCACTGGTCGCAGGCCGGCCTCATCATGTTCCTGATGCTGACCGCCTTCGACATCCACGGCACCTACACGATTTTCGGCTTCGAGAAGGCCGTCGCCTACCACACCACGGCGGCGTGGACCCTGATCGGCCTGTGGGTGTTCGCCATCTTCTGGCACTTCACCACCGGCGAATGGAAGCAGTACATCCCGACCACGGAGAAAGTCGTGGCGATGATGAAGTATTACCTGGTCGGCATTTTCAAGAACGCCCCCCATCCCTTCCGCCTGACCACGCTGCGCAAGCACAATCCGCTGCAGCGCCTGGCCTATCTCGCCATCCTGGTCTGTGTCGGGCCGCTGATCTGGGTTACCGGCGTGCTCTACCTGTTCTATGACCAGTGGGCGGCCTGGGGCCTCGGCAGCCTGTCGCTGGAATGGGTCGCCAACGGCCACATCGCCGGCGCCTTCATGATGCTGGCCTTCCTCATCGCCCACGTCTATCTGACCACCGCCGGGCATACCCCGCTGGCCCACATCAAGGCCATGATCACGGGCTGGGAAGAAGTGGATTGATCAATGATTTTTTGACGTAGATACAAGCTTTGCATAGTCCGGACCAGCCCCTTAACTACAATCGGGCACTGGAAATTCATCAAGGAGCACCACCATGAAACTCGCCACCACCCTCGCCGCCGGCGTCGCGCTCTCGTTGCTCGCCGCCTCGGCCTTCGCCTACGATGCCGACTGGAAGCGCGGTCGCGTTTATTACCGCAGCGTGTGCACCTCCTGCCATGCCGTGCAGCCGATCGGCACCATCAACCCCAGTTCCAAGACCAAGGCCGAATGGGCGGCCTACCTCAAGGCCGACAAGCACGCCAAGGGCAAGGACACGGTCAAGCAGTACGTCAGCAAGGCCTACCGCGCCAGCATCAAGTCGGGCAACAAGGCGGCCGAAAAGTTCGCCGACACGCCCGACCAGGAACTGCTCGACGACGTCGCGGCCTTCCTGACCAAGGGTGCCAAGGACGGCGACTCGCCCGCCAGCTGCAACTGATCCACCAAAAGACTGACGCAGGCGCGTCGCCTCCGGGGCGAGGCGCCTGTCCGTTCGCGCAAGAGACTGTTGGAGTGGAACGATGAGCGATAGCGATTCCGGTTGGCTGGCGGGCTTCAAGGCCGACTACCAGACCCTCTTCGTCGAGGAATGGTCGCCCTTCGTCGGCGCCATGCTGCTGGTGCTGACCGTCATCGGCCTGATGCTGTCCGGCCTGGTCTGGGGCGTATTCGGCGGCGTCAAGTTCTGGGGCGACTGGTTCAACAACCTGATCGGCCTCGGTCCCGTGCTCGGTCTGCCGCAGCAAACCGAAGGCTTCCTGATGCACCGCATGTCGCTGATGAACATCATGCTGGTGGTCGGCGCATTGAGCGCGGCGCTCTTGTCGCGCCAGTTCAGCCCCAACCGGCCGCCACCCCTCGAATACCTCTGGGCCGCTGCGGGTGGCAGCCTGCTCGGCATCGGCGCGGCACTGGCCGGGGGCTGCACCACGGGCGGCTTCTTCAACCCGGTGCTGCACTCCTCCCCCGCCGGCTGGGCGATGTGGCTGGGCCTCTTGGCCGGCGCCGCGATCGGCCTCAAGCTGCTGCTGTGGACCCTCGACCATATCGAGTGGGGCATGCAGGCGCCGCCGGCGCTGGACATTCCCGAGGGAGTGCGCCACAACTTCCCCTGGCTCGGCCTTGCCATCATCATCGGCGTCCTGTTCTGGGCCACGCAGTGGTACGGCTCCAGCGACGAAAAGCTGGTGGCGCGCGCCGTGATCGTCATCGCCGGCTTCGCCATCGGTTTCATCATGCATCGCTCGCGCCTGTGCTTCGCGCGCGCCTTCCGCGAACCCTTCATGACCGCCGAAGGCGACATGACCAAGGCGGTGATCCTGGCCCTGGCGATCGGCATCCCGATCGCCGCGCTGCTGTTCGAGAAGAAGGTGCTCGACCCCTACCTGGCGATTCCGCCGGCGTTCTGGATCGGCTCGCTGGTCGGCGGCCTGATCTTCGGCATCGGCATGGTCTTCGCCGGCGGCTGCGCCTCGGGCTCGCTGTGGCGCATGGGCGAAGGTCATCTGAAACTCTGGGTGACGATGTTCTTCTTCTCGTGGATGGGTTCGATCGCCAGCGCCGTGTTCAAGAAGCTGAACCTGACCGCGATCGACGAAACCAATGTCGAGACTTACGAAATGACCCGGGTCGGCTTCCAGGCCTACCTGCCGGAAATGTGGGGCAGCTGGGGCTGGACCCTGGCCGTCGGCGGCGCCCTGCTGCTGCTGTGGTACGCGCTGGTACGTTACAACGAATCCACCGAAAAATTCACCCTGCTTTAGGAGCTCATCATGCAAGCCAAACGACTCACGCTGTTTGTTGCGGTAATTGCCAGCCTGGCCGCCGTACCGATGGTCTATCCGGTGACGGCCTTCGCCGCCGATGCGGCGACCATCCAGCCCAGGGACGGCTGGTACAACAAGGCGCTGGTCGATTACGATTTCATGCGCCAGAACGTCAGCATCCCGCCGAAGAAGGGCGTCGTGATCATCGACTCGCGCCCCGCCGCGCGCCAGTACGACCCCGGCCACATTCCCGGCGCGATCAACATTCCCGACAGCCAGTTCGACAAGCTGGTCGACAAACTGCCGGCGGACAAGGCGACGCTGCTGCTGTTCTACTGCGGCGGACTGGAATGCATGCTGAGCCACAACTCGGCCTTCAAGGCCGAGAAGCTCGGTTACACCAACATCAAGGTGTATCCGGCCGGCTCGCCGGAATGGAAGGCCAAGGGCGCGCAGATGTCGGTATCCGCGGCCTACCTCAAGAAGCTGATGGAGGACAAGGCGCCGTACGTCCTGATCGATGCGCGGCCCAAGCGTGTCGCCGACAAGGGCATGATCCCGACCGCGCTCAACATTTCCGATACCGAGTTCGACAAGCAGGTCGACAAGTTGCCCGCCGACAAGGCCACGCCGCTGATCTACTACTGCGGCGGCCTCGAGTGCGTGCTTTCCGACAACTCGGCGGCCAAGGCGAAGAAGCTCGGCTACACCAATGTCCTGACCTATCCGCCCGGCTATCCGGAGTGGGAGAAGCTGCATGGTGCGCCGGCCGCCGCAGGCGCCCCCGCAGGTGCAACGGCCGCCCCGGCAGCCAACTCTGCCGCGCTGGTGCCGGGCAAGGAGAAAGGCTCGGTCACGGTCGACTCCTTCGAGCAGGTCTGGAAGTCGAATCCCGGCTCGATCATGCTGGTCGATGTGCGTGATCCGAAGGAAGTCGCCTCCGGCATGATCAAGGGCTCGGTGAACATCCCGATGAACGAGCTGGAGAAGAAGATCGCCACGCTGCCGGGCGACAAGCCGGTGGTCTTCGTCTGCGGCACCGGCGCCCGCTCGGGCGAAGCCTACGATACGGTGAAGCTGCTCGGCGGCAAGGTGCAGGCCGCCTTCCTCGACGCCGACGTCAAGTTCAATGCCGACGGCAGCTACACCATGGCGGCGAAGAAGTAGTGACGGAATTCCAGCGCCTCTACACCGGCCGCCTCTGGTCGGTGATGGCCTGGGACCAGCTGACGGCGCTCTGGCAGCGCATCGACCCCGCCGCCGGCTGGTATCTGGTCGCCGTCGGCGTGTCGCCGGCGCCGACTTCCGGGATGCTGCCGGCCGCTGCTGCGGACGTCAGCGCCTTCATCGAGCGCATCGACGCCCTGTTGCGGGCGGAACACCATGAATCCTATTGCGGCATCGTCTACGCCGACGACCTCGAAAACCCGCGCCTGATCAAGATCTACGATCCGAACAACCTGGGTTCCTCCTGCGGCTCGTCGAAAACGCCCCATCCGCCGGGCTGGATCATGAGCCGCCTGCCGCCCGACGAAATCATCGCCACCCGCGCCGCGCCGGAAAACCGCAAGCGCTGGTGGCAGGGTTTGCTCGGAGATAGCTAGGCAGTTCCCGCCCGTATTCACGGTTTTGGCCGCCCTGCGCCTGAGGCATAGTGCCGCCTATGGCGCCACCGACCGAGACCCTGCCCGACCGCACTTCACTCAAGTTCCTGGTGGTCGACGACTTCTCGACCATGCGCCGCATCGTGCGCAACCTGCTGAAGGAGCTGGGTTTTACCAACGTCGAAGAAGCCGAGGACGGCGCCGTGGCGCTGTCCAAGCTGCGCCAGGGCGGCTTCGAAGTGGTGGTCTCCGACTGGAATATGCCCAACATGGACGGCTTGAGTCTGTTGCAGACCATGCGCGCGGATGCGGCGCTGAAATCCCTGCCTTTCCTGATGATCACGGCTGACGCAAAAAAGGAAAACATCGCCGCCGCCGTTCAGGCCGGCGCCTCGAGCTGTATCGCCAAGCCGTTTACGGCGGCCACGCTGCAGGAAAAGCTGGACAAGATCTTCGAGAAGATGGGCATCTGACGCACTTCGGTGCGCCGTCGCACGAAGGCTATATCCGACAAAAACAATCGGGTATAGTGGCTTTTCCGAACGAGGCCCGCGATGTCATTTCCACTCTCCAACCGGCTTTCCGCCGAAACCTCCCCCTATCTGTTACAACACGCCGACAACCCGGTACATTGGCAGCCCTGGGATGAGCAAACCCTCACTCTGGCGCGCCGGGAGAACCGACCAATCCTGCTGTCGATAGGCTATTCGGCCTGCCACTGGTGCCATGTCATGGCCCACGAATGCTTCGAGGATGACGAGGTAGCGACGGTGATGAACCGCCTGTTCGTCAACATCAAGGTCGACCGGGAGGAACGCCCCGACCTCGACCAGATCTACCAGACCGCCCACCAGATGCTGACACGGCGCAGCGGCGGCTGGCCGCTGACGATGTTCCTCTCGCCCGACGGTACGCCCTTCTTCGGCGGCACTTATTTTCCGAAAGGACCGCGCTACGGCCTGCCCGGTTTCGCCGATCTTTGCCAGCGCGTCGCTGCGGCCTACCGCGACCGCCGCGAGGACATCGCCGCCCAGGCCACCGAAATCCGCGAAGCACTGGCCGCCACCGTGCCGGAACCCGCGGCAACGGCTGCCACCTTCGATGCCGCGCCCCTGGCCGCCGCCGCAGCGCTGCTGGCTCGCGGTTTCGACAGCCGCTACGGCGGTTTCGGCGGCGCGCCGAAGTTTCCGCATCCGACCGACCTCGCCTTCCTGCTCGCGCGCAAGGAGTCGGGGGCGCGCCAAATGGCCCTGACCACGCTCAAGTACATGTGCGAAGGGGGCATCTACGACCAGATCGGCGGCGGCTTCTGCCGTTACAGCGTCGACGAGCGCTGGGAGATTCCCCACTTCGAAAAAATGCTCTACGACAACGGGCCGCTGCTGGCGCTCTGCGCCGACGCCTGGGGGCAAAGTGGCGATCCCCTTTTCGCCCGGGTTGCCGATGAAACCGCCGCCTGGGTGATGCGCGAGATGCAGGCGCCCGACGGCGGCTATTACTCCTCGCTCGATGCCGACTCGGAGGGCGAGGAGGGCAAGTACTACGTCTGGGATCGCAGCGAAATCGAACAACTGCTCACCCCGCATGAGTCGGCGCTGGCGCGACGGCGCTGGGGCTTCGATGGCCCGCCGAACTTCGAGAATCGCCACTGGCACGCCAGAATTGCCGGCCCGCTGGACGACGCGGAAATCCCCCTGCTCGCCGCCGCGCGCGAAAAGCTTTTCGCCGCTCGCGAAATGCGCATCCGCCCGGGTCGTGACGACAAGGTGCTGACCAGCTGGAACGCCCTGATGATCGAAGGCATGGCGCACGCGGCGCGCGTATTCGGCAAGAACGAGTGGCTGGTATCGGCGCAGCACGCGATGGACTACATCCGCACCACCATGTGGCAGGACGGCGCCCCGCCGCCGGGCCGCCCCAAGGAGGGGCAAGCCAATCAACCGGAGCCGCGTAGCGGCGAACATCCGTCACCCCCGCGTGAGCGGGGGGCGGGGGGTGGGGGCCATTTGCTGGCGACCGCCCGGGACGGCCGCGCCCGCCTCGACGCCTATCTCGACGACCACGCCTTCCTGCTCGCCGCCCTGCTCGAACTGATGGAGGCCGAGTTTCGCGCGGAAGACCTGGGCTTCGCCATTGAACTGGCCGACGCCCTGCTGAATCGCTTCGAAGACCGCGACGCCGGCGGTTTCTTCTTCACCGCCCACGACCACGAAGTCCTGATCCACCGTCCCAAGACCGGGCACGACAATGCCACGCCGGCCGGCAACGGCGTCGCCGCGTTTGCCCTGCAACGACTCGGCCACATGCTCGGCGAAACCCGCTACCTCGGTTCTGCCGAACGCACCCTCCGGCTTTTCTGGCCGACCATTCGGCAGTCGCCGGGCGGCTTCGGCAGCCTGCTGCGGGCGCTTGAAGAAGCGCTCACGCCACCGGAAATCATCATCCTGAAAGGCCCTGTCGACGAAGTGGTTAATGGGTGCCGCGTCCTCGGCGCCAATCCGCGGCGACTGGTTCTGGCCCTGCCCAACGGAATTTCCGGCCTGCCGGCGGCGCTTACGAAGCCGGAAAGCGATCATGTCAACGCATGGGTCTGCCAAGGCGTTACTTGCTCCGCACCGACGGAAAAACTTGACCACCTGAATTATTGATCCGCGGTATTTTCAGCGCAGCCCAAGTCCGGTATCATCCGCAGCGTTTTGTCCGGCACTTCCAACCCTATCCACATGACAAGGAATTCAACATGAAATCAGTACTGATCTCCGCCCTGGTTGCTGCCGGCGTTCTCGCCTCGGCTCCGGCTTTCGCCAACAAGGACCTGGCCACCAAGAGCGGCTGCATGGCCTGCCACGCCGTCGACAAGAAACTGGTCGGCCCCTCCTATCAGGACGTCGCCAAGAAGTACAAGGCCAGCGATGAGGCCATGCTGGTCGACAAGGTCAGGAAGGGCGGCAAGGGCAACTGGGGCCAGATCCCGATGCCGCCGAATGCCGCCGTCAAGGACGAGGATCTGAAGACCCTGGTCAAGTGGGTTCTCGCCGGCGCCAAGTAAGCAGCGTCGTCGCCTAGAAAAAAGGCCGGTTCCGCGATTCGCGGCGCCGGCCTTTTTTATGTCCGCGCCGAAGGTGAGGACGGTATCCCCGTGTGGGATATGTCTCCGCAGGAAGCGGCGACGGTACCCCCTGGTGGGACATGCCCGCGCCAAAGTCGCGGACCGCATGCCCTTGCGGGATATGCCGGCACAGGACGCGAGGACACCATTCCCCCCGACGGGATATGCCCTGCCGGCTGAAAAAGCCGCGTTGACAAGCCGATGCAGGAAAGCAAAAATCCGTATCGTGATTTTCCATCCGACGTATCATCCCGTATTCCCCGACCTGAACGGAGTCTCGCCATGAACGTGCCAACCAAAACCCTTTCGCTTGCCGTGATTTCCGCTGTTGCCCTGATGGGCTGCGGCAAGGAGGAGCCGCCCCCGCCACCCCCGGTCCAGGCTCCGCCTCCCCCGATGGTGATCAAGATCGGCAGCGTCGCCCCCCTCACCGGCGGCATCGCCCACCTCGGCAAGGACAACGAGAACGGCGCGCGCCTCGCCGTCGACGAAGCCAATGCGGCCGGGGTCACCATCGGCGGCAAGAAGGTAAAGTTCGAGTTGGTCTCCGAGGACGATCAGGCCGATCCCAAGGTAGGCAACACCGTGGCCCAGAAGCTGGTCGACGCCAAGGTCGCCGGCATAGTCGGCCACCTCAACTCCGGCACCACGATCCCCGCCTCGGCGATCTACAACGGCGCCGGCATTCCGATGATCTCCGGCTCCGCCACCAACCCGGCGCTGACCGAGCAGGGCTTCAAGGGCGTGTTCCGCGTCGTCGGCCGCGACGACCAGCAAGGCCCCGCCGTCGCCAACTACCTGGCGACCAACAACAAACCCAAGACCGTGGCCGTGATCGATGACGCCACCGCCTACGGCGAAGGCCTCGCCAACGAGGTCGAGAAGACCCTCAAGGCCGCCGGCGTCAAGGTGCTGCCGCGCGAGAAGGGCACCGACAAGACCGTCGACTGGAAGGCCGTGCTGACCAAGATCAAGGGCAAGAAACCCGACGCCGTGTTCTACGGCGGCATGGACGCCACCGGCGGCCCGCTGCTGAAGCAGGCGCGCGAGCTGAAGATGACAGCGGTATTCGCCTTCGGCGACGGCGCCTGTACCGACAAGATGGCCGAACTGGCGGGCGCCGCCGCCGAAGGTCTGGTTTGCTCGCAGGCGGGGATTCCGGTGCAGGCCTCGGGCAAGAAGTTCCTCGACGCCTACAAGGCCAAGTTCAAGGCCGATCCCATCCTTTACTCGCCCTTCACCTACGACGCGGCCAACATGATCATCGCCGCGATGAAGAAGGCCGACTCGCCCGATCCCGCCAAGTACCTGCCGGCGCTCGCAGCCAGCGATCACAACGGCGCCAGCGGCAACATCAAGTTCGACGAAAAGGGTGACCGCAAGGACGCCGAGATGACCATCTTCACGCTCAAGGACGGCAAGATCACGCCGCTGGCCATCATCAAGGGCGGCAAGTCGCTGACGCTGGACGAGTACGCTGCGCTGTCCGCGCCGGCCCCCGCCGCAGCCCCGGCCCAGCCCGCCGCGATGGGCGGCATGCAAGGCATGTCAGGCATGGCCGCGCCTGCGCCAGCCCAGCCGGCGGCGATGAGCGGCATGCAGGGCATGTCGGGAATGGCCGCGCCTGCCGCCGCCCAGGCACCTGCCGCTCCGGCGAAGAAGTAAGCATCCGCTGAAACGAACGGGGAAGTCGCCTGAAGGCGGCTTCCCCGTTTTTTTGGAACCCGGCGCGCCATGGACATACTGCTGCAGCAGATCATCAACGGCCTCACTACCGGCAGCGTGTATGCCGTCGTCGCGTTGGGCTACACCATGGTTTACGGAGTGATCCAGCTGATCAACTTCGCCCACGGCGAAGTGGTGATGATCGGCGCCATGGTGGCCTTTTCCATCATCACCTCGCTCGCCGGCAGCGGCATGCCGCCGCTGGCCATCGTCCTCGCCGGGGTCATGGCGGCGATTCCGGCCTGCATGGCCATCGGCTACCTGCTCGAGCGTGCGGCCTATCGTCCCCTGCGCCATGCGCCGCGCCTGGCGCCGCTGATCACCGCCATCGGCATGTCCATCATCCTGCAACATGCGGCGCTGCTGATCTGGGGCCGCAATCCGCTGGCCTTCCCGCAGATCATCGAAAATCCGAGCTTCAGCATCGGCAGCGCAGCGATCAGTGCCGTGCAGATCACCATCATCCTGCTCTCCCTGCTGATGATGGCCGGCCTCTCCTGGTTCGTCTATCGCACCCGCTTCGGCATCGCCATCCGCGCCACCGCGGAAAACGTCCACGTCGCCAGCCTGATGGGCATCAATGCCAATCGGGTGATCGCCGCCACCTTCGTCATCGGCGCCGGACTGGGCGCCGTCGCCGGCGTGATGTACGGCTCCTACTATGGCATCGCCCACTACACCATGGGCTTCACCCTCGGCCTCAAGGCCTTCTCCGCGGCGGTGCTGGGCGGCATCGGCAACATCGCCGGCGCCATGCTCGGCGGCTTGCTGCTCGGCCTGGTGGAAGCGCTGGGCACGGGCTACATCGGAGATTTCAGCGACCTCTGCCGCTGGCCAGGCGCGAGCGAGGGCATGGGCTGGATGGGCGAACGCTGTGCCGACGGCGCCCACTTCGTGGTCTTCGGCAGCAACTACCAGGACGTGTTCGCCTTCCTGATGCTGATCCTGGTGCTGGTATTCCGCCCCTCCGGCCTGCTCGGCGAGCGTGTTTCGGAGCGCGCCTGATGGGCATGCTGAAGGACATGGGCCATCGCGAAAAAATCGGCCTGGCGCTGATCACGGTGGCGCTGATGGCGCTGCCTTTCGTGCTGGCCTCGGCCGGTACCGCCTGGGTCCGCATCATGAACTTCGCCGTGCTGTTCGTGCTGCTCTCGCTCGGCCTCAACATCGTGGTCGGCTTCGCCGGCCTGCTCGACCTCGGTTACGTGGCCTTCTATGCGGTAGGCGCCTACGTTTACGCACTGCTGGCTTCGCCGCATTTCGGCCTGCACCTGCCGTTCTGGGTCATCCTGCCGATCGGCGCCGCCGTCGCCTGTGTTGCCGGCGTCATACTCGGGGCGCCGACCCTGCGCCTGCGCGGCGACTACCTGGCGATCGTCACCCTGGGTTTCGGCGAGATCGTGCGCATCTTCATGAACAACCTGTCCAACCCGATCAACATCACCAACGGCCCGAAAGGCATCAACCGCATCGATTCCTTCCAGATCGGGCCGGTGAATTTCGCGGGCAGCGACACGCTGGCTGGCCTGGTCTTCAGCGGGCCGATCAAGTACTACTATTTCCTGATGCTGGTGCTGCTGGCGGTGATCGTCATCAACCGGCGCCTGCAGGATTCACGCATCGGCCGCGCCTGGGTCGCCATCCGCGAGGACGAGGTTGCGGCCAAGGCCAGCGGCATCAACACGCGCAACATCAAGCTGCTGGCCTTCGCCATGGGCGCCTCCTTCGGCGGCATCGCCGGCGGCATGTTCGCCGCGATGCAGACTTTCGTCAGCCCGGAAAGCTTCGTGCTGAACGAGTCGATCATGATCCTGGCCATGGTGGTGCTGGGCGGCATGGGCAACATCTGGGGCGTGATCGCCGGCGCCGTGCTGCTCTCCTTCGTTCCCGAACTGCTGCGCTACACGGTGGAGCCGGTGCAGATGGCCCTGTTCGGCAAGATGCTGGTCGACCCGGAAGTCCTGCGCATGCTGGTGTTCGGCCTGGCACTGGTGCTGACCATGCGCTTCCGTCCCGCCGGCCTCTGGCCCGAAACGCGGCATCGCCGCGAGCTGAGCGAGAATCGGGCGTGAGTGCCGTATTGCTTGAAGCCCGCGGTATCGGCAAACGCTTTGGTGGCGTGCAAGCCCTGAAGGATGTCTCGCTGACCATCAAGAGCGGGGAAATCTACGGCCTGATCGGGCCCAACGGCGCCGGCAAGACCACGCTGTTCAACGTGTTCACGGGGCTCTACCCGCGCGACGACGGCGAGGTGCTGTTCGGCGGCTCGCCCCTGCACCTGGAAAGCCCGCATGAAGTCGCCGCCGCCGGCATCGCGCGAACTTTCCAGAACATCCGCCTCTTCGGCAACATGACCGCACGCGAGAACGTCATGGTCGGCCGCCATGTCCGCACCCGCGCCGGCGTGGTCGGCGCCATGCTGCGCACCCGCGCGGAGCGCACCGAAGAGACGGCGATCCGCCGCCGCGCAGACGAGCTGCTGCATTACGTCGGCATCGCCGACCGCGCCGACGACCTGGCGCGGCACCTGTCCTACGGCGACCAGCGGCGGCTCGAAATCGCCCGCGCGCTGGCCACCGAGCCGAAGCTGCTGGCGCTCGACGAACCGGCCGCCGGCATGAATGCCACCGAGACCGCCGGCCTGCGCGACCTGATCGAGGGCCTGCGCCGCGACGGACTCACCGTGCTGCTGATCGAGCACGACGTCAAGCTGGTGCTCGGCCTGTGCGACCGTGTCGCCGTGCTCGACTACGGCCAGAAGATTGCCGAGGACGTGCCGGAGGCGGTACGCGCCAACCCGAAAGTCATCGAGGCCTACCTTGGCACAAGCGCTCATTGAAGCCCTGAATCTCGAAGTGCACTATGGCGGCATCGTTGCCGTCAAGGGCATTTCCTTCGCCGTCGAGGAAAACGAGATCGTCTGCCTGATCGGCGCCAACGGTGCCGGCAAGACCTCGACACTCAAGGCGCTCGCGCGCATGATCCCCTCCAGAGGCGAAATCCACTACGGCAGGCAGCGCATCGATGCGCTTCCCGGCCATGAACTGATCGGCAAGGGACTGGCGCTGGTGCCCGAGGGCCGCGGCATCTTCGCCCGCCTGACCATCGCCGAAAACCTGGCCATGGGCGCCTACCACCGCCGCGACACCGCTGCCATCGCCGGCGACCTGGAGCACATCTACGGTCTCCTGCCGCGGCTCAAGGAGCGCGCCTCGCAGGTGGCCGGGACGCTGTCCGGCGGCGAGCAGCAGATGCTCGCCATCGGGCGCGCGCTGATGGGTCGCCCGAAGCTGCTGCTGCTCGACGAGCCGTCGATGGGCCTGGCGCCGCTGATGGTGGAAAAGGTCTTCGAGGTCGTGCGCGCGGTCGCCGCCGAGGGCATGACCATACTGCTGGTGGAGCAGAACGCCAAACTCGCGCTGGAAGTCTGTTCGCGCGGGTATGTGATGGAGAGCGGCAAGATCACGCTGGCCGACAACTCGGCCGCATTGCTCGCCGACCCGCGCGTGCGCGCGGCCTACCTCGGCGAATAACAAAAGTTATGTCTGCGGCGAAGCCGTAGACGGTATCCCTTGCGGACGGCGCTGGCGTTACGGCGAGTCAGCGCTGCAAATCCTGTCAGTCGAGAGCGGGTGCGCTTGCCACCGGTGCAAAGGTGAAAGCGTCGGCGAAAAACTCTTCGGCCGGCAAACCCCGCTCGACGAACTCGGCGCGCGCCGCGTCGATCATGGCCGGCGCCCCGCAGGCATACACCTGATACCCCGCGAGATCGGCATGGTCTTCCAGCACCGCGCGATGCACCAGGCCGCTGCGACCGTTCCAGGCGTCCGCCGGATCGGGATCGGAAAGCACCGGCACATAGCGGATGTGGTCGTGTTGGCGCGCCCATTCCGGCGGCAGGTCGGGCAGGTAGAGCCCGGCACGATTGCGCGAACCCCAGTAGATTTCCAGCGGGCGCTTGATGTTGCTGTGGATGGCGTGCTCGACGATGGCCTTGATCGGCGCGAAACCCGTGCCGCCGGCCACCAGGATCGCCGGTTTCACCGATTCCTCGCGCAGGAAGAAGCTGCCGTAGGGGCCCTGGAAACGCAGGATGTCCTTCTCCTTCATGGCGCCGAAAACATGGCCGGTGAATTCGCCACCGGCGATCAGCCGGATGTGCAGTTGCAGGAAGCCGTCGTCATGCGGCGCATTGGCGATGGAAAAGGCGCGCCGCTTGCCGTCCTTGAGGAGAAACTCGATGTACTGGCCGGCCAGGAACTGCAGCCGTTCGTTGGCCGGCAGCTTGAGGCCGAGGATGATCACGTCGTCCGCCGCGCGCTCGATCGTCTGCACCCGGCAAGGCATGATCCTGACCGGGATATCCTTTGCCGTGCCGACCTCGCGGCATTCGAGCACCAGGTCGGAGAGCGGTTTGGCGCAACAAAACAGCGCCAGGCCGCCGGCACGATCCGCCGTCGATAGCGCCTGGTCCTGGGCCGCGCCGTGATCCACCAGGCCGTCGAGCACCTTGCCCTTGCAGGCGCCGCAGGCGCCGTTGCGACAGCCGTAGGGCAGGGTCAATCCGGCGTCGAGGGCGGCCTGCAGGATCGGGTCGCTGCCGTCGGTGATGAAGCTGTGGCCGCTGGGCTGAAGGGTGACGCGATATGAGGCAACTGAGGAGGCGACTGGGGCCATGCGATAATTGTCCGATGCGTAGATTGCTGATCATTGGCTGCGGGGACGTCATGCGCCGCACGCTGCCGCAACTCGTGCGGCGCTGGCACGTCCTGGCCCTGGTGCGCCAGCGCGACCCGCAACTTGAAACGCTGGGCGTCACACAGATCGAAGGCGATCTCGACCGTCCGGACAGCTTGAGACGACTGGCCGGCATTGCCGATGTGGTGATCCACAGCGCCCCGCCGCCGGCGCAGGGAAACGGCGACCCCCGCACACGAAACCTGATTGCGGCTTTGCAGCGCGGGAAAAGTCTACCACGGCACCTGGTCTACATCAGCACCAGCGGCGTCTATGGCGACTGCGGCGGCGCCCGGGTCAGCGAGACGCGCAGCCCGGCGGCAAAGTCGGCGCGGGCGGTACGGCGGGTGGATGCCGAACGGCGCCTGCGGCGCTTCGGCCGCCAGGCGGGACGCCATTGCCGGGTCAGCATCCTGCGCGCGCCCGGCATCTATGCCGAAGACCGGCTGCCGCTGGAGCGGCTGCACAAAAAACTGCCGCTGATGCTGCACGCGGAAGACAGCCACACCAACCACATCCATGCCGTCGACCTCGGTCGCGCCTGCATCGCGGCGCTGGCACGGGCGGGCGCCAATCGCGTCTACAACATCAATGACGATACGACGCTGGCGATGGGCGAATGGTTCGATGCGCTGGCCGACGCCTTTGCGCTGCCGCGCGCGCCGCGCCTGCCGCGCGAGGAAGTGCGCCGCAACGTGCCGCCGATGCAATGGTCGTTCATGGCCGAATCGCGCCGCCTCGACAACACCCGCATGAAGCGGGAACTGCGCCTGCGCCTGCGTTACCCGACGGTGGCGACCGGAATCCTGGCAGCCACCACGAAAATGACCACCGCGGAAACATCATGCTCTGGATAAAAGCCTTCCACATCGTCTTCGTCACCAGCTGGTTCGCCGGCCTGTTCTACCTGCCACGGATTTTCGTGAACCTCGCCATGGTGCCCGCCGACAGCCATGCCGAACGCGCGCGCCTGCTGCTGATGGCGAGGAAACTGTATCGGTTCATCACGCCGCTGGGCGTTCTGGCCATCGGCCTCGGCCTCTGGCTGTGGTTCGGCTACGGCTTTACGGGCGGCTGGCTGCATGCCAAGACCGCGCTGGTCATCGGGCTGGCCGCCTACCACGTCTGGTGCGGCATGCTGCTCGCCGAATTCGCCGACGGCAGCTCGGTGAAGTCGCACGTCTGGTTCCGCTTCTTCAACGAAGTGCCGGTGCTGGCGCTTGTCGCCGTCTGCATCCTGGTCGTGGTCAAGCCGTTCTGAGCGCCTTGAACCGCTATTTCGCCACCTGCCCGCGCGGCCTCGAAGCGCTGTTGGCGGAAGATCTTGCGGGTGCCGGCGGCAAGGATGTCGCCGCCGTTCCGGGCGGAGCCAGTTGCAACGGCAACCTGGAAACCGGTTACCGCATCAACCTCGAATCGCGCATCGCGACGCGAGTCCTGTTGCAGGTCGCGCGGGGAAGCTATCGCAACGAAGCCGAAATCTACCGTCTGGCCTACGATGTCGACTGGCCGCGGCTGTTTTCGGTGGATCGCTCGATTCGCGTCTATGTCACCGCGATCCGTTCGCCGCTGAAGAGCCTCGAATTCATCACGCTGAAGGTCAAGGACGCCGTCTGCGACCGCTTCCGCGCCGACACCGGGCGACGGCCCAGCGTCAATACGAAAAATCCCGAAGTTCGCATCCACCTCTTCATCACCGCCGACCAGGCCACGCTCTACCTCGATACTTCGGGTGAACCGCTCTACATGCGCGGCCACAAGCTGGCCAAGGTCGGTGCCCCGCTCAAGGAAAACCTCGCCGCCGGCATCCTGCGCCTGTCCGGCTGGCGACCCGGCACGCCGCTGCTCGACCCGATGTGCGGCAGCGGTACATTTTTGCTGGAAGCGGCACAGATCAGCCTCGACGACGCGCCAGGCCTGTCACGCGAACCGGGCGATTTCGGCTTCGAACACTTCAAGGCTTTCGATGCCGGCCTGTGGCGTGCGCTGCAGCGCGCAGCCGCCGAACGTCGCCGCGAGGCTGTCGCACTGCCGCTGTTCGGCAGCGACATCGACCGCGACGCGGTTGCCCGCACGCGGCAGAACCTGGCCGGCGCCGGGCTCGACATGCTGGTCACGCTGGAAACCGCCGACTTGCTGACACGCTCCGCCCCCGCTCCGTCGGGCGTGATGGTGGCGAATCCGCCCTACGGCGAACGCCTCGGCAGCGAGGAGGAGTTGGCGGCTTTCTACCCGGCGCTGGGCAACGCGCTGAAGCAGCGCTTCGCCGGCTGGAGCTGCTGGTTCCTGTCGGCCGACACGCGCCTGCCGAAACTGATCCGGCTGCAGACATCGCGCAAGATCCCGCTCTACAACGGCCCGCTCGAATGCCGGCTGTACAACGTCGAGATCGTTGCTGGCGGCCATCGCCGCGAGCGGGCGCCGTAAGGCGCGGGTGGCCCGAAGCGCCTTGCTTATTCGAGCGCAGCGAGCAAGCTTTGGCCCCCGCCTTGGGGCGGGGGTTGGGGGTGGGGGGCGTACAAGAGTAGTCTGACTTTTACGATCGTGGGCGCAGCCCACGCATCGTGAAAGTCAGACAATGTCCAGATGCTGGATCCCGGAATTGCGATCCATTTCCTGCGACTGCTTGCTGTGCAGCTTGATCATCAGGCGCACTTCGTTCATCGAGTCGGCGAAACGCAGGGCATCGTCGTAGCTGATGCGGCCTTCCTCGAAGAGGTCGAACAGCGCCATGTCGAAGGTCTGCATGCCGAGTTCCTTCGATTTCTTCATGATCTCCTTGATCTCGTGGACCTCGCCCTTGAAGATCAGGTCGGCGATCAATGGCGAATTGAGCAGGACCTCCACCGCCGCCGCGCGGCCCTTGCCTTCCTTGACGGGAATCAGGCGCTGCGAAACAATGGCCTTGAGGTTGAGCGAAAGGTCCATCAACAGCTGCGGCCGGCGTTCCTCGGGGAAAAAGTTGATGATGCGGTCGATCGCCTGGTTGGCGTTGTTGGCGTGCAGCGTGCCCATCGCCAGGTGGCCGGTTTCGGCGAAGGCGATGGCGTGTTCCATCACCTCCCGGTCGCGGATCTCGCCGATCAGGATCACGTCCGGCGCCTGGCGCAGGGTATTCTTCAGCGCGATCTCCCAGGAATTGGTGTCGACGCCGACCTCGCGCTGCGTGATTATGCAGTTGCGATGATCGTGAACGTATTCGACGGGATCTTCGATGGTGATGATGTGGCCGTAGCTGTTCTGGTTGCGATAACCGATCATCGCCGCCAGCGAGGTCGACTTGCCGGAACCCGTGCCGCCGACGAACAGCACCAGGCCGCGCTTGGTCATCGACACGTCCTTCAGCACCGGCGGCAGCTTGAGGTCCTCGAACTCGGGGATCTGCACGTTGATGGTGCGCATGATGATGCCGACACGACCCTGCTGGACGAAGGCATTGACCCGGAAGCGGCCGATGCTCGCCGGCGAGATGGCGAAGTTGCATTCCTTGGTTTCCTCGAACTCGGCCGCCTGCTTGTCGTTCATGATGGCGCGCGCCAGTTCCTGGGTATGCTGCGCCGACAGGGGCTGCGTGGTGGCCGGCGTCATCTTGCCGTCGATCTTCATGGCCGGCGGGAAACCGGCCGTGATGAACAGGTCCGACCCCTTCTTCTGCATCATCATCGTCAGAAGCTGGTACATGAATTTAAGGCCTTCGTCGCGTTCCATGATGTTCCTCGTCAATCAATTTGAGCCGCGAAGCGGCGATCCAACTTAATCACCTCCCCCGCGAGGGGGAGGCCGGGAGGGGGCGGGCGTCTGATTTGCCACAAGGACAATTTCCCCGGCGTCAGCCGGGGAAATTGTCCTTGTTGGCGGCCTTGGCACGCGCCTCCGCGGGCGCAATGATTCTGCGCTTGACCAGGTCCTGCAGGTTCTGGTCCAGCGTCTGCATGCCGAAGGACTGGCCGGTCTGGATCGCCGAATACATCTGCGCCACCTTCGCCTCGCGGATCAGGTTGCGGATGGCCGGCGTGCCGACCATGATTTCGTGCGCGGCGACGCGGCCCTTGCCGTCGATGGTCTTGCACAGGGTCTGCGAAATCACGGCCTTCAACGATTCTGAAAGCATGGCGCGGATCATTTCCTTTTCGGCGGCGGGGAACACGTCGATGATGCGGTCGATGGTCTTCGCCGCGGAAGACGTGTGCAGCGTGCCGAACACCAGGTGGCCCGTTTCGGCGCCGGACATGGCCAGGCGGATGGTTTCCAGGTCGCGCATTTCGCCGACCAGGATCACGTCCGGGTCTTCGCGCAGCGCCGAGCGCAGCGCGTTGTTGAAGGACAGCGTGTGCGGGCCGACCTCGCGCTGGTTGATCAGGCACTTTTTCGATTCGTGCACGAACTCGATCGGGTCTTCGACGGTCAGGATGTGGCCGTATTCGCTTTCGTTCTTGTGGTTGACCATGGCCGCCAGCGTGGTCGATTTGCCGGAGCCGGTCGGACCGGTCACCAGCACCAGGCCGCGCGGCTGGTCGGCCAGCTCCTCGAAGATCTTCGGCGCGCCGAGCTCCTCGAGCGAAAGGATCTTCGAGGGAATGGTCCGCATCACCGCCGCCGCGCCGCGGTTCTGGACGAAGGCATTGACCCGGAAGCGGGCCAGGTTGGGGACGGCGAAGGAAAAGTCGCACTCGAGGTTTTCCTCGTAGGCCTTGCGCTGCCCGTCGTTCATGATGTCATAGATCATGGCATGCACGTCCTTGTGCTCCATGGCCGGCAGGTTGATGCGCCGGATGTCGCCATGGACGCGAATCATCGGCGGCAGGCCGGATGACAGATGCAGGTCGGACGCCTTGTTCTTGACGATGAAAGTGAGCAGTTCGGTGATGTCCATGAGCGCTTTCCTGTAGGGGGGGTGCGATATACTTTGCAGCCGCTATATGACATCAATCGCCGCCAACTTGCAAGCTGTGCGTGCACGCATTGCCGCTGCCTGCGCCGGCGCGGGGCGGGCGACGGAGTCCGTGCAGCTGCTGGCCGTATCGAAGACCTGGCCTGCGGCCAGCGTCCGCGAGGCGATTGCCGCGGGCCAGCGCGCCTTTGGCGAAAACTACGTGCAGGAAGCGGTTGCCAAGGCCGCCGAACTGGGGGATCCCGGCCTTGAATGGCACTTCATCGGCCCGCTGCAAGGCAACAAGACCAGGCTGGTGGCCGAAAACTTTGCCTGGGTGCACTCGGTGGAACGCCTGAAAATCGCCGAGCGGCTTGCCGCGCAACGCCCGGCGGGCCTGCCTGCGCTGCAGGTTTGCCTTCAAGTGAACATTTCGGGAGAAGCGTCCAAGAGCGGCTGCAGTCCCGATGAACTGCCCGACCTGGCGCGTGCCGTCGCGGTCCTGCCGGGACTGCGGCTGCGGGGTCTGATGGCCATTCCGGAGCCCAGCGACGACGTGCGCCTGCAGCGCAGCCGCTTTGCCCTGCTGCACGATCTGCTCGATCGCCTCGGTGCCGAAAGCCCGGGGCTCGATACGCTTTCGATGGGGATGTCGCACGATCTCGAGGCTGCCATACTGGAAGGGGCGACCATCGTGCGCATCGGCACGGCAGTTTTCGGAGAACGGGAGACGACGACATGAAAATCACCTTCATCGGCGGCGGCAACATGGCGGTTGCCCTCATCAGCGGACTCTACCGGCAGGGGCTCGCGGCAGCCAACATCGACGTCGTCGAACCGTCCACGGTCGCGGGCGACGCCCTGGTCGGGCGCTTCGGCGTGCGTTGCACGACGGCCGTCGATGCCACGGCCCTCGCGGCGCAGATCATCGTGCTCGCGGTCAAGCCGCAGCAGATGAAGGAGGCCCTGACGCCGCTGGCGGGCAAACTGACCGGGCAGCTGGTGGTCAGCATCGCCGCGGGCATGCGCCTGGCCGACATCTCGCGCTGGCTCGGCGGCTACCGCCACGTGGTGCGCACCATGCCCAACACGCCGGCCCTGATCGGCGACGGCGTCACCGGCCTGTGCGCCGATCCCGGCGTCAACCAGGACGGCCGCGACAACGCGGAGAACCTCATGCGCGCCGTCGGCAGCACCTTCTGGGTGCACGACGAGGCGCAGATGGACGCCGTCACCGCCGTCTCCGGCAGCGGCCCCGGCTATGTCTTCTATTTCCTCGAAGCCATGGAAAAGGCCGCGCTCGACCTCGGCTTCGATGCCGAAACGGCGCGCCGGATCAGCGTCGAAACCTTTGCCGGCGCGGCCAAGCTGGCGGCCCAGAGCAGCGAATCACTGGCCACGCTGCGCAGCCGCGTGACCTCGAAGGGCGGCACCACCGAAGCGGCCCTGCTCGCCTTCGATGCCGCGGGCGTTGCCGCCGGCATAGAGCGCGGAATCAGGGCGGCCGATGCGCGCGGGCGCGAGCTGGGCGACATCCTCGGCAAGGACTAGCCGCTTTCCATGTTTGTCCAGATACTGCTTTTCATCCTCGATGCCGTCTGCGGCTTCATGACGTTGGCGCTGCTGGTGCGCTTCGCCATGCAGTGGGCGCGCGTGCCGTTTCGCAATCCGCTGGGCCAGTTCATCGTTGCCGTCACCGACTGGATGGTGCGTCCTGTGCGGCGCCTGATCCCGGGCCTGTTCGGCCTCGACATGGCCAGCCTGTTCCTGGCCTGGCTGTGGCAGGTGGCCTACCAGGGCATCGCGCTGGGCTTTAGCGGTGTCCTCGCCGCCGTGTCGCCGGCGCCGACTTTTGTGGTCGCCCTGCTGGCGCTGCTGGAGGTGGCGAAGATCGGCCTGTACCTGGTGATCGGGGCGGTGATCGTCTCGGCGGTGTTTTCCTGGGTGAATCCTTATGCGCCCCTGGCCGGGGTGTTCAACACGCTGACGCAGCCGCTGCTGCGGCCCTTTCGTCGTTTCATTCCGCCGGTGGGCGGCGTGGACCTGTCGCCGCTGGCCCTGCTGCTGGTGCTGCAGATCGCCCTGGTCGTCCTCGACGGCCTGCGCAGGAGCATCCTGCCCTTGATGCTCGTTTCATGAAATGGCTGGTCGCCGATGAACTTGGCGTCACGCTGCGACTGCACATCCAGCCCGGCGCGAAGAAGACCGAAGTGGCGGGCCTGCACGGTGAAGCGCTGAAAATCCGCCTCGCCGCGCCGCCCGTGGATGGCAAGGCCAACGCCTGCCTCATCGCGTTTCTGGCCGATCGGCTCGCCGTCGCCCGGTCGGCGGTCAGCCTGCTGAGCGGCGACACCTCCCGCGCCAAGCGGGTACATGTCAGCGGCGTCGAACCGGCATCGGTGAAAAATGCCTTCCTGATCCCCGACTGATTTTTTGCGCGGCGCCGCGGCGGCGCCGGCGCAGCCAACCACCGGGATCAGGTTTTCAGGTTTCCGCCAACGGAAGCGACGCCCGGATTTCCGTGGGTTCCGGCCAGCGCCGCTTCGAGCATGTCGATGAAGGCCCGCGTCTTCGCCGGCATCAGGCGCCGCCCCGGAAATACGGCCCAGGCCGTGTGCGCGGGCATGCACCAGTCGGGCAGCACGCGGCGCAGCTCGCCGCGGCGCACGCTGGGTGCCGCGAAGTAGTCGGGCACCGCGGCAATGCCGGCGCCGGCGCGCGCGAGCTTGATCAACAGGTCCGGGGCATTGGCCACCATCCGTGCCGGCGGCGCGCCCTGCCAGGCCTGCTCGCCGCAGCTCAGGGTCCAGCCCGCCGCTTCGCCGTTGCGCCCGAGCAGGCGCAGCGCGTCGTGTCGCTCGAGGTCTTCCGGCGACACCGGATCGCCGCGCTCGGCCAGATAGCCCGGCGCGGCATACAGGCCGCCGGAAAACACGGCGATGCGCCGTGCGGCAAGCAGCGTGTCGTCGGGCAGGTCACCCATGCGCACCGCGAGATCGAAATTTTCGCCGAGGAGGTCGACTCGCCGCGGCGAAAGGTCGAGCGCCAAAGACACCGCCGGATGCAGTGCGATGAAGGCCGCCAGCATGTCGGTCAGCAACAGGTTGGCGAAATCGGCGGGCATCGACACCCTCAGGCGGCCGCTGGGACGCGCCTGGCGGTGCTCGCTCAGCGCCTTGACGGCATCGACCTCGGCCGCCACCTGGCGCGCGTGTTCCAGCAGTTGCAGGCCGAACTCGGTCAGTGCCAGGCGGCGCGTGGTGCGCAGCATCAGGCGCTCGCCGAGTTGCTCTTCGAGGAAGGCGACGCGGCGCGACACCGTCGATTTGGGCAGGCCGATGCGCTCGGCGGCGCGGCTGAAACTACCGGCCTCGGCGACCCGGGCGAAGATCAGCAGATCATTGGGTTCATATTGTTCCATTGTTGGAACAATCTTATCCGAAATAGGGACTTCTGTTCTCTTTTCTTTATCAATAAAGTACGCATCAGACCATCACTCACCTCATCACCCAACCACGGAGAGCCCAATGAACATCCTGCAAATCAATGCCAGCGCCCGCCGCGAAGCCGCCAATTCGACCCGCGTCGCCGACTCCATCACCGCCCGCCTGCAGGCGACCGATCCCGCGGCCAGCCTCACGCTGCGCGACCTTGCCGTCACGCCGCATCCAGTCCTCGATGAAGCCGCGCTCGGCGCGCTGTTCACCCCGGCCGAGAAGCGCAGCGCCGAACAGGCGGCGCGCGTCGCCCTCGACGACGCACTGATCGCCGAAGTCCAGGCCGCCGATGCGATCGTACTCGGCGTCCCGATGTACAACTTCGGTGTGCCGGTGCAGCTGAAGAACTGGATCGATGCCATCGCCCGCAACGGCGTGACCTTCCGCTACACGGAACAGGGCCCCAAGGGCCTGCTCCAGGGCAAGACGGTCTACGTTGCGCTGGCACGCGGCGGCCGCCATCGTGGCACCGAAGCCGACAGCCAGGTGCCCTACCTGAAGACCGTGCTCGGTTTCCTCGGCATGACGGATGTGCATTTCATCTACGCCGAAGGCCTCAACATGGGCGCCGAGGCCGCCGCGCAGGGTTTCGCCGAGGCTGAAGCGGATCTGGCCGCGGTATTGGCCTGAGGCTCGCAACGCATCCATTCAATCCGACCAGGGAAATATCATGACCAGCAATCAAGTCCGCCAGTCGCGCCGCATCGAACGCCAGGTCATCGGCCGGCCGACCTCCGACGGCGCCGGCGTCAAGCTGACGCGGGTGCTGACCCAACCGCTGCAACGCCGGCTGGATCCCTTCCTGATGCTCGATGCCTTCGGCAGCGACAATCCCGACGACTACATCGCCGGCTTTCCCGATCATCCGCATCGCGGCTTCGAAACCATCACCTACATGATCGCCGGCCGCATGCGGCATCGCGACAGCGCCGGCCATGAAGGCCTGCTCGAAAACGGCGGCGTGCAGTGGATGACCGCCGGCCGCGGCGTGATCCATTCCGAAATTCCGCAGCAGGAAGCCGGCGTCATGGAAGGCTTCCAGCTCTGGCTGAACCTGCCGGCCAGCGAGAAGATGAGCACGCCCTGGTATCGCGATTTCGCCGCCGCCGAGTTGCCGCGCTTCGTTACCGATGCCGGCGTCGACGTGACCGTGATCGCCGGCGCAAGCCACGGCGTCGCCGGTGCGGTGACGCGCGAGGCGACGGCGCCCTTGTATCTCGACCTGCACCTGCCGGCCGGCGCGCGTTTCGAGCAGCCGTTGCCGGCCGGACACAACGCCTTCGTCTATGCCTATCGCGGCGAAGTGCGGATCGGCGCGGAAACGCTGCCGGCGCAACGCATGGCGATTCTGGCCAATGATGCGGAGGCAGACGGGGTGGTGATCGAAGCCACTGGCGAAGCGAAAGTCCTGCTGATCGCCGGCCGGCCGCTGAATGAACCGATCGCCCAATACGGTCCCTTCGTGATGAACACGGACCAGGAGATTTACCAGGCGCTCAACGATTTTCGGGACGGGCGCCTGGCGCAGTAGATCCATTCACGCCCGCCGACCTTCCAATTCACTTCCCAAGGAAAAATGCAATGAACGATGCTTACAAAACCTATGTGCCCGTTGTCGGGCGCCTGCTGCTGGCGCTGATGTTCATCCTGTCCGGCTTCGGCAAGCTGGGCAACATCGAGGGCACCGCGGCCTTCATCGCCGGCGGCGGGCTGCCGGCGCCGACTTTCCTTGCCGTCGCTGTGGGCGCGCTGGAACTGTTCGGCGGGCTGGCGCTGGTGGTCGGTTACCAGGTCCGGCTGGCCGGGCTCGCGCTGGGTTTGTTCACCGTGGCGGCCAGCGTCGTCTTCCATGCCTTCTGGTCGGCACCGGCGGAACAGCAATACGTCGCCCAGCTGCTGTTCATGAAGAACATCTCGGTGGCGGGCGGCATGCTGCTGATCTCGGCACTCGGCGCCGGGCCGCTGAGCATCGATGCACGGCTTGCGGCAGGCGCCGCGACGCGTTTCAAGCCGGCCCTGGCGCAAAACGCCTGAGCCATCGAGCGGAGATTCGGCCATGCCCCGGGCCCCGGTCTTCTTCATCTCCCACGGTGCGCCGACCTTCGCGCTCGAACCCGGCAAGCTCGGCGCCCGGCTGAATGCCCTGGGCAAAGACTTGTCCGGCGTCGAGGCGGTGCTGATCGTATCGCCGCATTGGCAGACGGAAGGAGTGAGGGTCATGGCCGACAAGGCGCCCGCCACGCTGCACGATTTCGGCGGCTTTCCGCAGCCGCTGTATGAGCTGCAGTATCCGGCACGCGGCCACCCGCAGTTCGCGGTGGAGGCGACTCGACTACTGGCCGATGCAGGATTCAAGGCCAGCCTCGACGACGGGCGCGGCCTGGATCACGGCGCCTGGGTGCCGCTGCTGCACCTGCTGCCGGCCGCCGACATTCCCGTGTTCCAGGTGTCGATGCCGCACACTCTTGATGCGACCGGTGCGCTGCACCTCGGCCGCGCCCTGGCCCCGCTGCGGCAGCGCGGCGTGCTGATCGTCGGCTCCGGCAGCATGACGCACAACCTGCATGAATTCCGCCTGTCTGCCACAAACGAGGCGGCCTACGTCAGGGAATTCGCCGCGTGGGTGCGGCAGGCGGTGCTTGCCGACGCGGCGGATACGCTGGCGGACTACCGGCGGCGGGCGCCCCATGCCGGGCGCGCCCACCCCACCGAGGAACACTTCCTGCCGCTGCTGGTCGCCATCGGCGCCAATGAGGGGAAAGGCACCGCGCGGATCATCGCGGACGAAACCACTTACGGGGTGCTGTCCATGGAGTCCTATGCCTGGGGGCTGGCGGACTGAAGCGCAGCGCATGTCGCGCCCATGACCGCTCGGTAATTGTTTCCGGCCGGCAGGAAACGCTGTCCGGCTTTCAGCAGGAAATGCAGACGACGCGAGCAGCCTTAATCGAGCGTGCCGTCGAAGGCCAGGTGGCCGTCGATCAGCGTGTAGCGCACCCGGCCGGGAAATTCCATGCCGAGGAAGGGCGTGTTCTTGCCCTGGCTCCT
>Ga0268298_10001548_pt1 | contig 26899 bp, 24 predicted proteins | sample WWTPWeurt_MetaG_FD_194462 | JGI IMG/M metagenome (GOLD analysis project Ga0268298, IMG submission 194462) | Activated sludge microbial communities from WWTP in Nijmegen, Gelderland, Netherland - WWTP Weurt | ecosystem: Engineered > WWTP > Aerobic digester > Activated sludge | place...
GGAGGAGACCACGGCCCCGAACCTCTTGATGAGGATGAGCTCGTTCTCGTAATAGCCGAAATTACGGAGCTTTTCCTGTTCCAACACGAAATCCGACAGGGCATCGTAATTGGCTTCGCCCGACAGGATGCCGGTGAGGGCTTTTTGATTTTTCGTGATGAACTCGGTGGCGTCGCCCACTCCGCCCTTTTCAAAAACGAAGACGGGGAACGGATCCACGTCTTCCAAGCGCCGGTCGTAGCTGTGGCTGGCGAACCGCTTGGCGCCGGCGATCACTTCATCGACCAGGGAATGCGCCCAGTCGGTGACGGATCGGGCCCCGACGGTGAGCGCTTCCGCCCGGCAAGACAAGGTCGCCAGGAAATCCAGCTCCCCCTCGACGTCAAAACTCAACGCCAACTGGCCCACGCCGAATTTGTAGATCTGGACCGAGAGCCGGACGCCCGTGAAGACCCGGCCGCCGAACATCAAGTTATCGACCGGGCGGCTGGAGATCTCCTTGGCGATGGCCCGGGCGTCGGCGCCCTCGAAATCGAGCTCCAACCCCAGGTCGAAGGGGATAAGAATATGGACGGCGGTTTTCATGGTGTCGCTCCCGTTAAAGGGTAGACCCGGAGGCGGGGTCTGTCAATACTCCTCAGTCCCATAAATAGGCACCATTCTGGGAACCCCATTTTGTCCGGGTTCAAGGCGCGACGAGGGCGCGATGCGGGGCCATCGTAACCGAGGAGCAACGAAGAAGCCGGGCAAAAGGGGGTTCCCCCGAAGGGGCCGGGCGCTTTTGCGCGGCGAGCGGCGTCGCTCCTCGGTCACAGTGTCCCGCACTGCTCCCTCGTCGCTCCTGGTCGCCCCACAAAATCGCCCGGCCAGGATGGTACCTATTCATGGGACTGAGGAGTGTAATAAAATCGGCCCGTGCCCCGGATCCTCCTGTTTTTTCTCATCGCGGCCGCCGGCCTCGCCCGGGGGGAGGACGGCGTCCGCCTCCCGGCCTCCACCACCACCGTCCGGGCCGGCGGGGCGGTCAAAATCGTCTACCCCTTCGGGGCGGTGACCGTGCCCAAGGCGTCCGTCGCCGTCGCCCCGGTCGATGCGTCTTCCGACGCCGGTCCGCTCCAGGCCCAAACGCGGGGACGGTTCCGTCTGAACTACGCGTTGGAGCTTCGCGGGAAACGGATCGTGGTGCGATCCCTGCGGGTGCGCGTGGCCAACCGGGAAACCTACCACGTGGCCCCCACCGAACGACTGCGCGAGCACGAAGCCATGCACGTGCGCATCAACGAGCGGGAGGCCATTCGAATCGAGTCGGTTTTGAAACGGTTTTCATCGAAGGCATCCATGGACGAAGCGGAACGGGAATTGAAGACCCGTTTCAACAAGGAAGTCGAAAGGGTTCGCCGCCTTCACGCCGACTGGGACGAGAACCACGTTTTCGCGGTCGACCCCCCGGCGCCCGACCCCAAGTAATTTCTACAAGTAGCCCCACGTCCGCAACAGGTCCCCGTCGCGGCGCCAGCGCTCCCCGATGTCGGTGCGGTAAAACATATTGGGAATGACCACGTTCCGCACCCGCGAATAGGCCTCGCGCATGGCGTCCTCCATGGTGGGGCCGGACCCGGTGCACACCAGCGCGTACCCGGATTGCCCGCTCAACACCCAATCCCCGTCGACCAGCTTGATGTCCCCGGGCCAGACGCCCTCGGTCAACGGTTTTTTGAAGACCACGACCGCCCCTTCGGAATATTTTTTGAAGGCCCCCGCGTCCTCGAAGGGGAAGGGCGGCACCGCAATCACCACCCCGACTTGGAACCCTTTCTTCGTGCGGAGCGTCGGGGTTTGACCTTGGGCCAGTCCGTGGAAAAAATCGCCCCATTTCGACAGCCCCCCCTCCATTTGAATGCATAGGGTCGGGTACCCGAAACGGGGCGTGCATTCCAAGGGGTAAATGGCGCGGGGGGTGGCGATGCAGTTGATGTCGAAATACCCGACATAACCCGAGGGCGCCAGGCGCGCCGCCATTTTCGCGAGCGTCTCTCGGTAAAGCGGCCCGTCGCCGGCCCAAAACATGGACGTTCCCATCTCGCCCGTGGCGGGGCCGATATCGCCGTTGAACATTTTTTTGTGTTCGAAATTGACGCAGACCGGCAAGAGGAACTCTTTGCCGTTGAAAAACCCGCCCACCGCCACTTCCACGCCGCTGGCGAATTTTTGGATTTGGAACTGCTTGATTTGCTTCGACCACCCGCGTTTGTAGCGTTCCAAGATCGCGGTGACGTCGTGGCCGTCTTCTTCCTGGCCGACGTAGGAAAGGACCTTTTCGCTCTGGGCCGACCCCGACGGTTTGACCACGTAGCGGTCGGGGTGGGTTTTGACGAACTGAATGGCTTCCTCGAAACCGGAGAACGTCCAACTGGGCAACACCGTCAAACCCGCCGCCTTGAGCTCTTCCTGGCCGAAATCGCGGTCGTCCTCCAGCCGGTCGGAATAAAGGGAACCGCCGATCGCGGCCTTGCCGTCGCGGCGCAGCGCCTCGGCGTCTTTGCCGAAATCCGAATCGTCGAAGATCACCAGATCCGCCCAGGCGCGGTGGGCTTTCCAATCGTCGACTTTCTCCACGAAACCGTCGGAAACGTCCTTGTCGGCCCTGCTTTCGATGAAATAGCGGACGCGGTTGCCCTCGGCCAACAATTGCCGGCAGAGGTCCCCCACGCAACCGACCCGCGACACGACGAGGATGTTCCGCCCGGCGGGCCGGTCGCTTTTGCCGTTGCCCTCGCTCATACCATCAGCTTAAGGCCGAACCGCCGGGATCACAAGGGGGAATTCAGGGGTTGTCCAGGGCCCGGCGCGCGAGGGTTTTGGCTTTCACCATATCCACCTTGCCCGAGGCGAGGGTGGGCCATTCGTCGACGGGAACGAACATCCGTCGATCGGGCACCCACAGCTTGGGGATGTCGGAGGCGGCGAGGCGGCTCAGCAGCTGGTCGAGGGGTTGACGCAGGTTGAAATAGAGCACGGCCAGCTTTTCGCCTTTTTTTTCGTCCGGCAACGAAAGGACCAAAAATTGCGCCTCCGGCTCGCCGGACAATTCGGCCAGGCGGCGCTCCACCAGCATGTGGGGCACCATTTCACCGCCGATTTTTGAAAACCGCGACAGCCGATCGGTGATCTCCACGAAACCGTCTTCATCGACGGCGGCGATATCGCCCGTGACGTACCAGCCGTCGCGGACGACCTCGGCCGTTCTCTCGGGTTGGTTCCAATAGCCCTTCATGACGTTCGCGCCCTTGACCAGCAGCAACCCCGCCTGACCGTCGGGCAACCGTTCCCCCGTTTCGGGGTGGACGATCCGCACCGACACGCCGGGCAGGGGTCGACCGACTTTGCCGGGTTTGTGGCCGACCTGGTATTCCGTCGCGTGGCGCACGCTCAGAACGCTCACGCAGGCCACGGGCGAGAGCTCCGTCGTTCCGTAACCCTCGATAATGGGCACGCCCAAGGCGTCCTGGAACTCCTGGGCAAAGGTCTGCTGAAGCTTTTCCGCGCCGGTGAGCGCGAAGCGGAGGTCTTTCACATCGTCCCGCTCCAGCTTCTTGAACCACATTTGCAAAAACGTCGGCGTGGCGATGAGGATGCTGACGTTTTCCTCTTTGATCATTTTTTTAATGGCCACCGGCTCCAGGGGACTACGGTGGTAGGCCACGCGGCACCCGGAGAGGAGCGGCAGCCACAGCGTCCCCGTGAACCCAAAGGAGTGGAAGAAGGGCAGCACCCCCAGGAGGGTGTCGCGACCGGTCAATTGGAAGGTTTCCTGCAAGCCCTGGATGTTCGCGTGGACGTTGCGATGGGTGAGCATCACCCCCTTGGGCGTTCCCGTGCTGCCGCTCGTGAAAAGCAGAGCGGCCAGATCGTCGACCGCGGCGTCCCCGTGGGGCGCGACGGCGCGTTCCACCCACCGCGCGGGCAACAGGCGAAACAACAAAAACGCCGCCACAGCCTTGAGCTTCGGCGCGCGCGGCAGGTCCTCCAAAAACACGGCGCGGGCGTCGTCGCCCCATTTCACGGCTTCAAGCATTTTCCGGGCGGTCAGGAGCCGCGTGATGCCGGCATCGCGGCAAATCTGGTCGACCACGCCGCGGCCCAGGGAATAGTTCAAGTTCACGGGCACCCGCCCCGCAAAGAGGAGCGCCAGGTTCACCACCGCCGAAGCGCCGCCCGGCGGCAAGAGCACGCCGACGTTTTTTTCGGGCGGGAGCAGGGCCGCCAACCGGCGCGATAGAAGCAACGCCCCCGTGGCGAGTTTTCCGTACGAGAGCCGCAGTCCCGTGGTGTCCGACAGGCAGGGCGACAACCACTGACGCCGCGCCAATCGGTAGAAATGCTGATGCAAGGGACGCAGGGTGTTCAGGCGGTGTTCAAAGGCCGCCGTGCCCAAATCCAGCACCGCCTGGCGCACTTCGTCGGCCTTGGCCGTGGACGGCAACGGGCGTCCGAAGGAAACCGTGACTGGATAGGGAAGTTGGCGGGGCAATTTCCATATAAAGTTTCCCCGCTCAAAACTGAACACGCTGCCCCAGACGCGGTCCAAATGAACCGGGATCAAGGGAACGTTTAAGCCATCCACAATTCGTTCAAACCCCTTGCGGAATCCCAGGGTCTGCGCCAACCGGGTGACGGCCCCCTCGGCGAAAACGCACGCCACGTGGCCATTTTCCAACCGACGGCGGGTTTCCTGGAGGGAGGCGATGATCTGTTTGGGCCCGTCCTGGGCCGAGACGGGGATCACGTCCATCAATTTGACGAAGGGGCGAATCCAAGGAATGTCGAACATCCCCCGGAACATCATGAACCGCACCCACCGGGCCGTCGCTCCGCTGATCAAGAACGGATCGGCGTAGGACACGTGGTTGGGCAGCAACAGCGCCGCGCCGCGGGGCGGGACGTTTTCCCGTCCGATCACCTGGATCCGATAAATCACGTTGGTCAAAAGATAAAGAAACAATCGAAGGGGCGCCTGGGGGATAAAGAAAGCGATCACCACGGCGGTTAAGGACGACAAGCCGCCCAACACCAGGAACACTTGGGCGGGGTCGGTTTGGAGAACTTTGGAAGCGGCCCAGAGGAATGCGCTCGCGCACAGGATCGCCACGAAGGAATAAAAGTTGAGGGTGGAAAGGACCCGGCCCCGTTCTTTCTCGGGGCTGCGCAGCTGCACCAGCGTGGTGAGGGGAATGACAAAAATCCCAGAGGAAAATCCCAAAAAAGCGGCGTCCGCCAACACCCGCGCCAAGGACCCCGAAGCGAAAAAGAGGTCCAGGGTAAAAAGGCTCATGCCCACGGCGCCGAGGGGGACCAATCCCAACTCCACTTTTTCTTTGGACAACCGGCCCGCGGCCAAACTGCCGAGGGAAATGCCCGCCACCACCGCCGTCAAAAACAAACCCGACACCCCGTCCCCCAGGTTCATGACCTGTTTGACGTAGGTGAACGCGTTCAAGTGCAGGACCCCTCCCAAAAACCAGAACCAAGAGAGCGCCAACAGGCTGAGGAACAGAGCCCGGTCGGTTCGAACCAGCCGGGTGTTGGCCGCGATGTCGGGAAGGGGGTTCCATCGCACCGGTTGGGCCGGATTGGCGGCGGGGACTTTCTCGATCAAAAACGCCGCGCCCACACTGATCATGGCACCCGTCCCCGTGAGAAAGGCCACCCAACCGAGGTGATCGGTCAAAAGGGCGCCCGCGATGTTGCCGATCAAAATAGCCACAAACGTGGACGCGTTCAAGAGCGCGTTGGCCTGGGTCAGCCGATCCGCCCCGCAAAGTTCCGGCAACAGGCCGTATTTGGCGGGGCCAAAGAAAGCGCTTTGGGACGCCAACAAAAACAACCCGGCCATTAAAAACGGAACGCTGGATTGAAAAAGACCGATCAGCAAAAGGACCACGACGCCGATGTCCACGGCTTTGGTTAGAACGACCACCCGCTGTTTGCTCCAACGGTCCGCCAGGCGCCCGGCGGTCAAGGAAAAAAGAAGAAACGGCAGGGCGAACACCAGCCCGGAAAGGGCCACCAGCTCCCGGGACGCCGATTCTCCCCGCCAACGCACGATCAAAAGAGCCGCCACCGCCTGAAACACGTTGTCGTTGAAGGCGGCGAAGAACTGCGTCGTCATGAGCGCCCAAAACGAGCGCGTCGTCCGTTGGGTCATGCGGGGTCCCCCGAAGCAATGCGGTTCTCCCAAGTATAGAGGGAGACCCTCGCCAAAACCAGGAGCAATTCCCAACCGGCGATCACCGCGAGCCCCCGTCGCGGACCGGCCCGCGCGATTCGGACGTCAAAAGGGCATCGCCCGGTTCCACACGGCACCGGGCGCGGATTTCCTCCAGGGGCCCCTCCATCCCCAGAAGCCCTCGGTCGGCGACGTCGTCCACCAAATAGCCCGGCAAGAGGAAGCGCCATCCCCGGCCGAAGGGGCGGTCCGTCACGTCGTTGACATGACGCCGAATGTTTTGGGCGCAATTGTTGAAAACAGTGTTGTAGAACGCAGGCCGCTCGGCCAATGCCATCGCACGGTTCAACATGTCGTCGAATATTTTTTGGGCGACCGCGGGGGAAGCGCGCAGGGGAAAACGGGAGACGGTCTGACCCCGACCCCAGACCCGCTGGGACAAGGCGTCACGTTCCGTCGAAACGACATAAAGCAAAGGATAGCGGCGGCACAAGCCCCGCCAAGGGGAATAGCGTTCGCCTTGACGTCGACGCGCTTCCGCGGAGATCGCGATCGCGGGCCCGTCGGCACGACCAAAACTCAGCATCAGGTGGGCGGGCCCCCGACCCCCGGGCGACAGCGGCACCACCACCAGCCAGACAGCGTTCACCGCCCGCAGATCCACAGCCTCGTCACGGTAGCGGACAACGGGTCCCTCGGTCGACCATTGGAAATCCCGAAGGTTTTGAATAAGTCGTCGGTGCCCCTCGGAACCGACCCGCGCGGGAAGGGCGAATTCCGGCGCCCACTCCCCCCGGGGCGCCCGCCGGCCACACCAGAACGCCACGGCCACAGCCGCGCCGAACACGCCGGCCGCGATCGCCAACGGACGGAACCTCAGCGCCACGGCACCCCGGCGCGCGGCGGCGCGCCCAAGGCCGTCAACACCCGGGCCTGACGGTCGAAGGGATTTTTTGTGTTTACCGCCCTCCACCACCCCGCCGGCCGTCCCGCCCAAAGCGGCGCGCCGGCAAACACCGGCAGGGGATAATCCATCCCGAAGACCATCCGCTCCAACAGTTCCGGATGACGCCTCAGGCGCAACAACATGCCCACCCGGTTCGGCAGGGTGAGGGCCGAGGCGTCCCAATAAAAATGCGGGTAACGGGCGACGTAATTCACCAGGGTGTCCCAATGGGGTTCGAAAAAGAACAGCCCCTGGCTGGCCCCGTGGGCGGCGATCACCGTCACCCCTTCGTCCAAAGCCAGGCGGAGACGGTCGGGGTTGCCGACGGATTGGTCCTTGCCCAACAAACTGAATTCATAACCCACGTGGGACAGGAGCGGCAGCTTGGCCCGGGCCAGGGCGCGGTAAAAATCCCGGTACTGGGCTTCCCCGGGGTTGAAGTGTTGGGTGTTGGGCAACACCTTCACCAGAAACGCCCCCCGCGCGGCACATCGGGCGATTTCGTCGACGGCGTCCCGCCGCGCCGGGTTGATGGACACCCCGGCCAACAATTTTTGGGGGTGCGCCGCGGCCGTGGCGAGGACGTGTTCGTTGGAAATCAGGAATTCCGTTTCGTTTTCGTTCAACCCACCGTCGGCGTCGTAGACCCCGTCCATCCCCAACACGACCGCTTTCGCCGTGGTTTCCGAGGCCTCCAACCGCGCCAACAGCCGTTCCACATAAAGACGGTTGGTTCGGACCGGGTCTTCCAAAGGCAGCCCCAACCGCCAGGCCACAAACCGGAAGAGCGCCCCGTTCAACATTTTCTTCGAAATGAAACAGCCGTTGTTTCCCTCGGGCAGGGCCGCGAGGTGAACGTGAACGTCGATAAGGTTTTTTTCGGTCATGATCCCACCCCCGCCCAATAGAGTCCATAGCCCACGGCCCACAGGCCGGCCCACAGTGCCCAGGCCGTGCGACGGCGGGAAGGCCCTAAGGCCCGCGACACCCCCGTCGCCAAGGCGGCCATTAGAACAAATCGAATGAGGCGCGCCGGCACGCTGGCGAGCAAAAAAGCGCCGAGATCAATCCCTCGGGCCGGGGCGCGGACGGCGTATATTTTGTAGGGAATGCCCCTCAACGGGCCCGTCAACACCGCGGCCGCGCCCCGACGGGCGTAGGCGGCGTCCACGGTGTCGATCATGGCGGACCGAACAAAAGGAACCTTCAAAACCAAGTTCCGCGCCGCCGTTGGGTCGCGGCGGGCGTGGGCGTGGAGAAGCGCTCCCGCCACGAGCGCGCCCCCCAAAGCCCAAAGACAATGGCGAAGCGTTTTTCGAAAGGATCCCAGCGCCGACGCCGTCAACATCGTGTCCGGCAGCAGAAAGAAAACCGTGCCTTCCGCCAATCCCCAGAGGAAAGCGAACGCGGACAGGCCGTTACTCCCAGGCGGGGAGAGAGGCCCCCGCCGCCAAATCACGCAACCGGCCTTCCAGCGCCGTCATGTAGGCCTCGCGGTCGCCGCCCCAGGCCAGGGTCTCGCCCACGAACACGTCGCAAAAGAAGGGCACAAGAAGCGCCTCGCCGCGGGGGAGCGCCTTCCCCAGTCCGTGGAGGAACACCGGCGTCACGGGCACCTCCGGGTGGCGCTTGGCGATGTGGGCAATGCCGCTTCGGAATTCCTTAAACGTCTCGGGCTCGCCCCGCGTTCCCTCGGGGAAGAGGATCACGATGTCGCCCTGGGCCAGGTCGGCGTCGATCCCGGCCAGGGGGTCCACCCCGGGGCGGGGTTTCCGATCCAAGGGAAGGATGTTCATGACGCCCCGCGCGAAGGCCTCTCGCCCACCGCCCCGGCAGAAATAATCCGCCGCCGCGACGGGACGCACCTTCGACAACAACCGCAGGGGGAACAGCGTCATCAAGACCAGGGTATCGAGGTGACTGTTGTGGTTGGCGGCCAGAATCGCGGGCCCCTTCGTCGGAAGTCGCTCCCGGAACCGCACGTTCAAGCCGATCACGACCAGAACCAGCGGCCGGACCACCAGAACGAAAAAGAGGGTTTGCCAGAAGCGCATCATCAATAGTGGAGGTAATACACGTAGTGGAAGAAGATCATGGCGGTGAAGGTAAGGCTGTTCACCCGATCCAACACGCCCCCGTGGCCGGCGATCAGGGTGCCGCTGTCCTTTACGCCGAGGTCGCGCTTTAAGGACGACAGGTTCACATCGCCGAAGAATCCCCCAACGCCGACCAAAAAACCTGCCAAAAGCGCCTGCGGCCGCGATAGCGGTGTGAGCCAAGGCCCCACCAGGGCCGCCAAGGCCACTGTCGTGAGCACCCCGCCGATCAGGCCTTCCCAGGTTTTGTTGGGGCTCACCGTCGGCACCACTTTGTGTCGGCCGAAACTTTTCCCCCAAATGTATTGGGCCACGTCGTTGAACTGCGTGAGAAAGACGAGGGTCAACACCAGGCCCGCGCCCCCGGCCGCGGGGTTCCGCTCCGGCGGAAGGACCAGCAGGAAGCTCACGTGGCTCAGGGCGAACACCGCCATCATGAGCCCCCAATGGATCGTGCCCACGGCCTTTAAGAACCCCTCCGTTTCTCCCACCAAGACCATGCGGATGGGAATCCACATAAACATGTAGACGGGAATGAAGATGATGAACATGCCGTACCAACCCCGCGCCACCCAGTAATACTGAATGGGGATGGCCAGGTACGCCCAAAACAAAACGCGGCGGTCCGCCCGGCGGGTGGGAATGAGCGACAGATACTCCTTGAGCGCCAAAAACGACAGGAAGGCAAAAAAGACAATGGACATCTTTGGGCCCCCCGCCAGGGCGCCGGCGAAAACGCCGACCATGATCCACCAGCTTTTCACCCGCAACGTCAGTTCTTGAAAATCAGATTCGGGCTTCAGTCGACGCAACAGCGCCGTCACCGCGCTGGCGGCGATCAGGAGGCCAAACAGTCCCCCCACCGCGTATCGCAGGGCGGGCGTCCAATCGACGGTCATCGTTGAACTTCCCCCAAGGCCCGTTTCGCCCTGTTCCAGATAGTTTGGGCCAGAAGCACGATGGCCAAGCCCTGAACCACCGTCAACCACCGGCCCGCGGGAACACCCAGTCCCAACAAAAGCCCAAGAACGCCGAACAGAAACGCCCGGTCGCTTTTGCCCAGGGGCCCGTCGTAACGGCGCGAAGCGCCGATTTGAACGGCGACGACGCCGGTCATCTCCGTCGCCAAAGCGAGGAACACGATCGCCGCCACGAACACCGGCGAGAAACCGGACCAGAGAGACAGGGGGGCGTAGAGCGCCGCGTCGGAAAAAACGTCGCCCAACTCATTGAGCACGGCCCCCCGGGCGGATTTTTGGTTGTGTTCCCGGGCCAGCATGCCGTCGACCGCGTTCATCGCCATGCGGACGAGGAGAACCGCCGGCAGGATCAACAGCGTTCGCGCGTCCCCGGCCCGGACCACCAACACGCCCCCGGCGATAAACGAGAGGACCACGGCGGCGATCGTCACTTGATTGGCCGTGACCCCCGCCCGCGCCAACAGGTTCACCGTCGGACGCAGCAACGCCTGAAATTTCGGTTTCAAATCATAAACGCTCGGCATGTTATTTCCCCTCCCGGGAGGCTTCCGGCAACAACCGCTGAACCGCCCAGAGGAGGACGGCCGTCACAAGAATCAACACGGCCCAAAAAACCGGCCCCCCCGCGCCGCCGCCCAGGCCCCACCCGCGCTTGAGTTTTTCCTCGGGCCCCACGGGCACGGCGTCCTTCCGCGCGGCCAACAGCTCGTCGGCCACGAGCGCCGCGTCATAGACCGGGAAAGCGGCCTCCGGCCGACCGTAATAAAGCCACAACGACCCCGGCGTCGTTTTAAACACCAATTCGTAGCTGCGGTAGTGGGCCTTGAAGTTCCCCACGGTCAAAGGCGCGTTGTCCCCGTCCTCAATTTCAACGGTTAAGAGATCTCCCGCGGGCGGCTCGCTCAGAGCCAACACCAATCGGTCCGACCCGCCGGAACGGTTCCATTGGGTTTGGGCCAACACGCGGACCCAGGGTTGGCCGTTGGGCGTCGTGCGGTTTTCGACCACGCGCACCGTCCGTCGAAAGAGCGGTTCGGCCGCCGCCCATTCGACGTGCGTCACCGGCAGACCCTCGAAAGGAAGACGGACTTCCCACCGACTGGTTTTTTCGGGCGCGCTTTTCGCGGACGCGAGAGTCAGCGGCAATTCCCGGTAGAGGCCCGATCGGTCGTAAACGAAGGGCACCTGTTTGTCGTCCCGCACCAAACGGAGATCGCGACCGTCGGGGGCGCCGTGTACCAGCGCCGCGATCGGCACCTCCAACTTTTGAACGCCGAGGGCCTTGACCTCCACGGGCGCCCGAAACCGCCATCCCCCGCCGTTGAAAGACGCCGCCGTCGCCGCCAAGAGCGGCGCCACCTCGGGAGGCGCGTAGGCCGGATTTTCCGTCAATGGCCCCAGCGTCGCCGGACCCGGCCGACCCGCCTCCGCGGGCCAGTCGTACCGCGCGGCGGGAGCCCCGGGGTGCCCGACGGCCAGGCGGAAAGGCGCCCGGCCCTCCGCGGCAAAGCGCAACTCCGTGGGCACCGTGTCGATGGCCACGGCTTTGACGCCCAACGGCGGCGCGTCCACGTTGGTCACGACCAGTTGAACCTCCCGGACGTCGAGACGCCGATTGACGGGCACGACCAAAACTTCCGAACGGGCGACGCCGGACCCGGTGCGATAAAGCGTCGTCTCGCCCAAGACGTCCTCGTGAATTTGCCGCCCACCGGGGACGTCCGCCCCGGACCAACGGCGCACCACCAACCGCGCGCGCCGTTGGAAAAACGATTCCGGCGTGTCGATCCGGACGGCGTCCACATAAAGATTACGCGCCGGCAGGGACAGCGTCCAGCGGGTCTCAAAAGGCCGCTCCTCGCGCCCCACGATGACAGCCGCCACCGGCGCTAAGGGCGGCACCGTGTCCGACGCCAAGCGGAGGGCCGCCCCGGTGAAGGGGACGCGGGCGCCATCGCGGTCGTCCACACGGACGCGGAATTCGCCCAACCGCCGCGCGGGAAACGCCACGGCCCGGCTCTCCGCTCCGGACCGGGCGCGAAAAATGGGACGGCCCGTCCATAAAGTCTTCCAAACCCCGTTTTCCCGGACGTCGAGCGACGCCGCTTTGACGAACTCCCCTTCCGGGGAATCCAACCGCAACGCGTCCACGGGGCCGTCGGGACCCCGTCCCGTGAACCACGTGGCGCCGTCTTCCAGGCGGGCGTCGAGGTCGACCACGGCCGTCCATTGGGCGGCCGCGCGCGCGGGCTGATGGACGACGGCGGGCTGTTCCGTGCCGTCGGCGTCGACAACGCGCAAATCCCGCAAATTGACGGCCGCGCGGTCCAAAACCGCCGTTGGCAGTGGAACGGCCGCGAGGCCTTTTTGGGACGTCTTGATTTCCGCCCCGTGGGACCAGGCCGCCGGCAGCGGCGCCTCCGCCCGGGCGGTGCCGAGGACGACCAGAAAAACACCCACCCCGATGGATCGCTTATTCACGGACGGCCTCCTTACCGCGGGATTGAAAGTATTGGAACAGGAACGAACCCAAAATCAGCATCACCGCCAAACCGGCGAAGGCCGCGGAGCGGAACAGCGTCGGCAACCGCCAAACATCGTGGATGTAAAGCTTTCCAATGGTCACGCCGAGAAGGGCCAGGCCGGACCACTGGGCGGCCTTGAGGCGCTTCGCGAGGCCGAGTCCGATGAGCCCCAGGCCGAACAAGCCCCAACCGAGGGTGTAGGCCAGGTCCTGGGACACCGGCCCGCGCAGGTTGAAGGTCAAGGCGGCGCCGTCGCTGAAGAAATCGGCGATCTCGATGTTCAACAAAAGGAACAGCAACGCGGTTCCCAAGGCGGCCAGGATCCCCGGGGCGCGCCGTTCCCAGGGGCGCGAATCGGGCGCGCCGCGGGGCCAAAGTCGCGCGGCGGCGAAGGCGCAGACGGCCACCGCTCCATAGGCGTAGAGGTACCAATTGAGGATGCGCGTTCCCGCCCGCGGGTGGTAACCGAAGACCGCCGGGTTGAGGGCCAATCGGGCGAAGGCCACGGCCAACAAACCGAACGACCACGCTTTAAGTCCCGGGTGAGGAACGCGCCGATTCAGCCAGAGGAGCGCCACGCCTTCGAGCGCCCAACCGAGGGTGAGCCACTCTTTGTCGAATTGAAGAGGGAAGATCAACGTGATGAAGAAGAGAGCCGCCGCCCCGAAGAGCGCCAAGAGGCCTTGGCGGTGGGGCGCGTCGGTCGGTAGCCGCCGAAAGGCGCCCGCGAAGGCGAGCAGGGCCACAACCGCCCAGGCCGCGGGCAGAAGGCCGAGGCGGCCGCCGGGGTCCACGGCGATCAGTGCCCGATAATGCAGGGCGAAATGGACCGGCGCGGCCAGCGCGGCGGCCATCCAAACGAACCGATGCCGGGCGAACCGCGGGCCTCCCACGAAGGGCAGCAGGAGAAATCCGGCGGCCAGAGCCGTCGCCCATCCCAGGGACGACAGGAGCGCCTCGGGCGTGAAGGCGGCGGTGATCCAGGCGAACTGGACCAGCCCGACGCCGCCCAAAGCCACCAAGGCGACCCCCGCCGTCGCCGGCCCCGCGACGGCCAGCACCCCGAATAGGAGGACCGTCACCAGAAGGCCCACAGCGAAGAGGGGAGACGGGTCCACCGGTCGCAGGCGGGAGGCGGCCGTGGCCAAGAGGACGTAGGGAAGCGCGCCCGCCAGGACCGGGAACACGCGGAGCGCTTCCGCGGGCCAAGATTTCCCGGGCGCGGTCGGGGTCGTCGGTCGCGTTGACCGTCGGAAAACCCAGAAGGCGACGCCGCTGAACACGGCCGCCATGACAGCCACGACGGCGAGCATTTCGGTCAATCCACCGGGCGCCAGGCGCGGGATCCAGCTATAAATGGAAAAGAAGGTCAGGATCAAGGCCCCCAAGGCCGCGGCCACGAAACCGGTGGCCACCGCCACGGCCAACGCCATGAGGTTGAGCCCGAAAAGAACCGGCCAGACCAGCGCCGAGACCGTGAGGTCCTTCAGCAGGCCCAACGTCAACGGCAAAAGAAGGGCGACCGGAAACAGCCCGCTCAGGATCCGGCTTCCGGCGGGCGCGCCCCGGCGGTCGAACACCAAGGCCAGGGCGCCGTGCAACGCCCCGAACAGAAGATAGGCCGCCAACCCCACGGGCAAGGTGGCCCCGTCAAGGCGGGTTTCCGTCCACGAAAGCAGGAACACAAACGTCAAAATCCCCGCCGCCACGTAATAACGGTGGCCGCGCGGACGGCGGAAGGCGAGAGCCGCCACGGCGGCGTCGGCGCCCAAGAGCGCGCCCATCAAAAAGCCCGCCGGGAGCGGCGTCCGACCGTGACTTCCCAACAACAGACCCGCCAGGACCAAAATAAAGAGGGGCAATCCTCCTCCGGCGCGGTCAGTCCACGCGTCGTCTTTATGTTTTTTTTCAAACCGGAAAGACGCCGATCCATACAGGGCCATGAACCACAGGAACACCCCCGTCGCCACCGGCACGTTGTGCGGCCCAGGAAAACGGAGCCACCAACCCGCGACCATCGCCCCCGTTCCCACCGCGCTCAGGAACCACAGAAAACCCCACCCCTTGACCGCCACCAGAGCCCACAGACCCAAGACGAGCAACGTGACGTAGCCGAAGAGCCCCAGCGGGTTGTCCACCCCTGTCGAAACCAGGGGTGGCACCAGGAACCCACCCAAGAGCGCCAGAAGACCGATGTAGCGAGAATCCATCCGGGCCGCGAGCAAAAACGCCAGCACCGTCACCAGCGCCAAAAACCCGAAGGTTTCAAGGGGGCCCAGGAAACCATAGAGGGCGTGGGCGGCGAAGGACACGGCGTAGAGGGAGGCCGCGCCGGCGGCCGCGAGAGTTTGCCCCGTGACGTCGTAACGGCGGTGCAGTTTAAGGCCGAGCGCCACCGCCGCGGCCCCCAGGACGAGCCCCGCCATCACGCGCATGAGGGGCGTCAACCAACCGTTGTCGATGGAGTATTTGGCGAAAAACACGGCGCCCAAAAACAGGGTGAACCCGCCGATCCAACTCATGAGTTTGACGGCGGTGAATTTTTCCCAGTCGATCAGGGGCGGGCGCGGCGCGCGGGGTGTCGAGGTGGAGACCGCCGGCCGGGGCGGAACGGGCGCGGGAGCCACCACCGGACGCGCGGCCGGGGGCGGGGCGGGGCGCGGCAGCGGCGCGGGCGCCGAAGCCTCTCCCCCGGCGGCGCCCCGAAGGACGGCGAGACGCTTTTCCAAGCGACCCACGCGCGCGAGAGCCACGATGGCCAACACCAACGCCGTCACCGGAACCAGCAACACCGCCGCGCCGATCATCACGATCAATTCGCCCATGGTCTCGTCCCCTTATGCAATCGTCGTTATTTCTTCAACGCCCGCCAAAGGGCGTCCGCCACCGTGTCGGTTTCCCGGCGCAAATCGTTCCCGATGCCTTCCCGAAACCGCACCACGCACAAGCGGATCACGCTTCCCAGGAGGATGGACGCCGCGATGTACGGGTCCATTTTTTGAAAGGCGCCCGCGGCCTGCCCGTCGCGCACGATCTCCAGGGCCACGTGGCCCGGGTGCTTGAAGGTCGCGGGGTAGCGGTCGAGCGCGCGGTGCTCCGATAGTATTAAATAGGTGAAGAGGTCGCGTTCCGTCTCAAAGGCCTCGAAGGCCGCGGCGACGAAGGCGCGCGCCTGGGCCCGGCCGGGCTTCTGGCGGTTGACGAGCGCCGTCAGCTCATGTGAAAATTCATTCACATGTGTGGCGAAGAGGGCGTGGGCCAGGTCTTCTTTGCTTTTGTAATGGCGATAAAGCGCCCCCTCCGACACCCCGCCCGCGGCGGCGATATCCTTGATAGTCGTACCGTCGATACCTTTGGCCACGAACAGTCGGACCGCCGCCCGCATCACCCGGGGCAACACGGTGCCGTTTTTGGCCGCGTCCACGATGTATTTCAAAAGGCCCCCTTAAAAAAGTGAGTATTCACTCACATTGTAGGCCCGAAAGGGGCCTTTGTCAAGGGGGCGGGGCTAGGCTTTAACGGGAGCGGGGGCGACCGCCCCGGGGCGGTCGGTCGCAGAGCTCCCGACACTTGGGGCGGGCCGCTCCCTCGCGGCACTTCCGCTCACGCGGTCGCAGAGCCGCTGACGCGCGGCACCATGGCGATGGCGTCCCAGGGGCAGATTTTAAGACAGAGGGTGCAACCGGTGCAGCGGTCGACGTTGACCTCGCAGACGATGAGGGTCGTCGGCAGGGTGATGTCGTTTGACGCCTTGCCGATGCAGTCGTCGTGGGGCATGACGGCCATGCAGGCCTCACACCCCGTGCAACGGTCGGGGGAAATCTCCGCGATGGTGCGGGATTTGCGGGTCGGGGCGGTCGGGGTTGCGCTCATGGGGACATAGTTTAGCCGCTCGGCAGGAAGCTGTCAATTTCTCTTGAAATACGCTTTGGGGGGGGGCATACTTATAGGGAGGTGTTTTTGAGGGGGGTGGTATGGTCCTCAACCAGAAGGCGAAAGGGTTCACCCTCATTGAACTTATGCTCGTCGTCGCCATTGTAAGCCTTTTGGCGGCCATCGCCATACCCAAATTTGCGGGCTTGATCCTGAAAGCAAAAGAAGCTTCCGTGAAAGCTAAACTGGGAACCCTCCGAAGTTCGTTCCGACTTTATTACGCCGACAATGAAGGACTTAACCCGGTTATTCCAATGGGTCTCGTCAGCGGGGAAGAACTAAGTCAGTGGTTGGTGCCAAAATATTTGAACGAAATACCAACGATCCGAATTCCCACCGTGGGAATCAGCGTACACGGAGAAAGCAATAAGAACTATTGCGCGCCTTCCCCCGACGACAACGAATGGACCGGGGGCGCTTCAAACGGGCCTTGGTTTCTCCTCGGGGACTGGTCCCCGACGGAAGATCTTATCGCCACCGGATACATCGGCGTGAACTGTACCCACCGGGACTCCACCGGCCGCACTTGGAGCACTTGGTAATGGGCGGGCCCTGAATTGACACCCCTCCGCCGCAAAGCTAAAATACGCCTCTATGCCAAAGAGAACATTTCAACCTCATAAACGCCGCCGCAAGAAAACCATTGGTTTTCGCGCCCGGATGGCCACGGCCGGTGGCCGCCGCGTCTTAAAGCGGCGCCGTCAAAAAGGCCGCTGGAAACTGAACCCATAAACCGTCGCCCTTCGGGGCTTCGGTCGCCGTGACGGACAACACCTTCCGTTCCCACGAGCGCCTGAAGGGTCGCGAGAGTTTTTCGCGAGCCCGCAAGCGGGGGCGCCGGTGGGCCGGACGGCTCCTCGTCCTTTGGGCTTTTCAAAGGGAGGACACCCCGCCCCGGGCCGCGCGCCTGGGCGTCGTGATCAGCCGGCAACACGGCGGAGCCGCGCAACGGAATCTCTTCAAGCGTCGGTTGCGGGAAATTTTCCGGCAGAACAAACCGCCGCGGGGGTGGGACTTGGTGATCACCGCCAAGCATGGGCTCACGCCCTACCCCCCGCCGCACCGGGAAATGGCGCGTGACTACGCGGCGCTGACCGCGCGGTTGTCGCCGGGAGAAAACGCTGTATGAAGTTTCTTTTCGTTGGGCTCATTCGCCTTTACCAATCCCTGGCCTTCGCTTGGAAAGGCCGGTGCCGGTTTTGGCCCACCTGCTCGCACTACGCGACCGAAGCCATCGAACGCCACGGCGCCGCGCGCGGTCTGTCCCTCGCGGGCAGGCGGTTGGCCCGCTGTCGGCCCTGGGGCGGCCACGGCTACGATCCTGTCCCCTGAGAGACTTTAAGTGAAATCCAACTACGTCATTGCCTTCGTTCTTTCTTTCGCCGTTCTTCTGGGGTGGGATTATTTCGTTGTGCGGCCGCGCAAACAGGCCGCCCGAGCCGCCGAGGCCGTGGCCACGGGCACGGCGCCCGCCGCCGTCCCCGTCTCCCCCTCCGCCCCCACAGCCGGTCCCGCCCCCGTCAAAAAAGAAAACCTCGTGGTTTACGAAATCGGCGAGAACCGTCTTTCCCTCAACCGGTGGGGCGGCGCCGTGGCCCAATGGGAAATCCTGGAAAACGGGGGTTGGTTGACCCTCGTGCCCCGGGTCGATCTCCCCCAGCAGGGCCTGGCGACCTTCCCGGAGCTTGAATTCGACATCCAACGCGACGGCAACACCTTGACCTTTGCGGCCGCGCGCCCCGACGGACTGCGGGTGGAGAAAACCCTGACTCTTTCGGACAACCACCGCCACGCTCTGTCGGTCAAGGTCCGCAACGCGGGCAAGGCCGACGTCGAGGCCGACGTCGCCGTGGGTTGGGGCCCCGGCGTGGAGGGCGGCGACGAAGCCGGGGCAAAAGCCGGCGCCTCCAAGGGAACCCAGCGCGCCATCGTCGCCGAAGGCGACGCCGTGCGCCGCGTGAAAGAAGGCACGGTCACCGGAGACCTCCGGTGGTGGGCCGTGGACGGGCATTATTTTTTGGCGGCGTTCGTTCCGGCCGCTCCCGGCGCGACGACCCTTCGGATTTCAGAATTCGACGATTATTTCGCATTGACCAACGCCGCGCGCGCCACCTTGCGCCCGGGGGACACGAAAGAAACGGCCTTCACCTTCTACCTGGGTCCCAAAATCCTGGCGGACCTCAAGGCCACCGGCCTCGGCCTTGAAAAATCCGTCAACTTCGGCACCTTCGCCCCCTTGGCGCGGCTGATCCACACCACCCTTCTCACTTTCCACAAAGCGACGAAGAACTTCGGTTGGTCGATCATTCTGTTGACCTTCATCATTCAGGCCATCGTGCTTCCCCTCACCATCAGCAGCTTTAAGCACGGCCAAAAAATGAAGGCCGTCCAGCCCCAGATGAAACGCCTGCAGGAGCTCTACAAAAACGACGCCCGGCGACTGAACGTGGAGATGATGGAGCTCTACAAACGGCACGGCCTGCGATTCATGGGCCTGGAAGGGTGCCTGCCGGTCTTCATCCAGATGCCGGTGTTCTTCGCGCTCTACAACGCGCTGCGCAGCACCTACGAGCTTCGGCACGCCCCGTGGATCGGCTGGATCAAAGATCTTTCCCTGCACGACCCGTTCTATGTCCTGCCGGTGCTCATGGGCGCGGGGATGTTCTTTCAACAAAAAATGTCCATGGCGAGCATGGACCCGTCACAGCGGCAAATCATGTACATCATGCCCGTCATGTTCACGTTCTTTTTCCTTAAGATGCCTTCCGGGCTGGTGCTTTATTGGTTGACCAGCAGCCTCCTGGGGATTGCGGTTCAACTGATTTTGACGAAACGGCATGCGGCCGCGGCGGCCCACTCATGAACGAGTGGATTGGGGAAGGCCGCACGGCCGAAGACGCCGTCGCCCGGGGTTTGGCGAAATTAAAATTGCGGCAGGACCAGGTGGACATCCAAACCCTGGGGGAAACCCAAAGCGGGCTCTTGAGCCTTTTTGGGTATCGCCGGGTGAAGGTGCGCCTGGTGGAGAAACCCCGGAAGGGCGCCCGCTTCGACCGCCGATTGGACGACGACCGCGGCGACCGCCGCCACGAACGCCGGGACGAACGAAGCGAACGGCGTTCCGACCGGCGCGAAGAGAAACCCCGTCGGACGTTCGGCGACGAACGCAAACGGCGGGACGACCGCCCCCGCCGCGACGACCCCAAAGCGAAGAACCGCCCCCCGCGCGAAGAGCGCCGCCCCGTCCGCGAGGCCCGCGAACCGCGCAAACCCGCGCCGCCTCCGCCGCCGCGACCCGAAGAACGCCGCCCCCCGGCCGCCCTCCGGCCGGCCGTCGCGCCCGATGTCCTGCTTGAGCAATGGAAAGACCTTTTCGGCTGGGACGACCTCGCTTGGGAGACCAAGACGGAGGAAGGCCAGCGGCCCCTCACCCTTCTGACGACCTCCCGGGCCGATCGCATCGCGGGCGGCGGCGCGCGGGGCCTCGAAGCCTTTGAATACCTTTTCAACCTCGTGGCCTCGGGCGGGGACCGGGAAAAACCCTGGGTCACCTTCCGCCTGGAGGGGTTCCCCACCGCCGAGGAAGGCCGGCTGACGGACAAAGCCCTGTACGCGGCCTTCCAGGTCCGGCGCACGGGAAAACCCTTTCGCCTCGACCCCATGCCCCCCGCCCAGCGCCGGCTCATCCATCAGGCGCTGGCCAACCACGCCGACGTGACGACGGCCTCCGAAGGCGACGGCCCGAACCGCCGCGTGGTGGTCGTCCCGCGCGGCGGAACCGCCGCGGCGGATCCCGCGGGCGAAACCCCCGCTCCTCCCGCGCCGTAACTCCTTTCCCATGACGGACACCATCGCCGCCATCGCCACCCCCTTGGGCGCGGGCGGGTTAGGTGTCGTCCGTGTTTCCGGGCCCTCCGCCCTCGCCGTCGCCGACGCGGTTTTCCAATCCCGTCAACCGCTCTCCCGCGTCGTTCCCCGGTCGGCGGTTTGGGGCCACCTTCGGGACGGCGACGCCGTCATCGATCAAGCCCTCGCCCTCGTTTTTCACGCGCCGCGATCCTACACCGGGGAGGACGTGGTGGAATTCTCCTGCCACGGCGGCCCCGCGATTCTGCGCGCCGCGCTCACGGCGTGCGTGCGCCGGGGCGCCCGCGTCGCCGGCCCGGGGGAGTTCACCCAGCGGGCTTTCCTGAATGGGAAAATGGATCTCAGCCAGGCGGAGGCCGTGGCGGCACTCATCGGCGCGCGGTCCGACGCCCAGGCGCGTTTGGCGCTCAACCATCTGCGGGGCGGCCTCGCCGGGCAAACCCGCCCCTGGCGGGAGAAACTGCTCGCGTTGATCGCCGCGCTCGAGGCCAACCTCGATTTCGCCGAGGACGAAGTGCCCGACCTGCCCCGGGCGCGGTTGCGGGCCGAGGCGGGAGTCGTCCGGTCGGCCCTGGCCGCCTTTCTGGACGCGGCGCGCGACGCCCGCCCCTGGCGCGAAGGTTTGCGGGTGGCGCTGGCCGGACGGCCCAACGTGGGCAAGTCGTCCCTTTTCAACGCGCTGCTCCAGAACGACCGCGCCATCGTCACGCCCTTGCCGGGAACCACTCGGGACACCCTGGAGGAATCCGTGGTGTGGGACGGCCTGCCCGTGGTCTTGACGGACACCGCCGGTCTGCGGCGCGCCGATGACCCGGCGGAGCGCGAAGGGCTCGACCGCGCGCGACGCGCCGCCGACACGGCGGACCGTGTGCTTTGGGTGGTCGACGCGGGCGCCGAACCGAACGCGGACGACCGGGACGCCTTCCGGCCCCGCACCGACGGCGGCGTCCTGCTCGTGTTGAACAAATGCGACCGGCCCGCGCCGGTCGACGCCGAAGCCCGCTGGCAAAAGTTTTTGGGAGTCCCGTCGGCGCCGACGGTGCGCGTTTCGGCCGTGACGGGCGCCGGGCTCGACACCCTGCGGCGCGTCGTGGTCGACGGCCTCGCCGGCGGAAACGAACCCGACGCGACGGCGGCCGGCCTCAACGCCCGTCAGCGCCAGCTTTTGGCCGAAGCGGAAGCGGCCTTGTCCCGGGCCGTGACCGATGAAGGGCCCGATGAGGCCATCGCGCCCGAACTGCGGAGCGCGCTTGAGCGGCTCAATGAAATCACGGGGGACGGCGTCCCCGACGAGGTGATCCATGCGGTGTTCTCCGCTTTCTGCATCGGCAAGTAGAGTCCTGGGAGTCGTCGCGCTGCTCCTTGGCGCGGCCGTCGGCGCCCGCGCGGCCGGCCGCACCCCGCCTCCTTTCGTCGTCGAGCCGTCCACCGTGACCGCCGGGCGGACCTTCGCCGTCGTCTTAAAAAACCGTCGCCCGCCGCCCGAGGCGCGCCTTCGTTTTGACGGCAACGCCGCCCGGTTTTATGAAATCGCCCCGCGCACCTGGCGGGCCTTGATGGGCGTCAAGCCCACCGACCCGGGCGGCGTGCGGGTCGCCACGGTGACGTGGCGCGGCAAACACGCTTTCACAACGACGGTACGGGTGGTTCCGGGGAACTACCCGGTGAGCCGCATCCGTCTCGCCCCCGCGCGGGACCGGCTCTACACCTCGGGCGCCGTCGGGCGGGATGCCGAGCGGGTGGCGGCCTTTTACAAAGAGCCGGGGCTTTCGGAGCGCCGTTGGACCGAGGCGTTTCTCACCCCCTCGACCGGCGTCATCAGCACGGTGTTCGGGGCGCGGCGGCAATACGGCGACCGCCCGGCCACCAGCCCGCACTCCGGCACCGACATCGCCAACAAGGCGGGCACGCCCATCGTGGCCCCCGCGGCGGGGCGCGTCGCCTACGCCGATTGGCTCGAAAGCTTCGGCCACACGGTCCTGCTGGACCACGGCCAGGGCGTGTTCACCTACTACATCCACATGAAGGAACGGCTGGTGCAAAAAGGCCAGGACGTCCTCGCGGCCCAACCCATCGGCCTCATGGGCGCCGAGGGCGTGGCCACGGGACCCCATCTGCACTGGTCCATGGTCGTCTCGGGTGAAAAAGTCGACCCCTTTGAATGGACCGAGAGGTTTATCCCGTGAACTCTCACGCGCACGCCGAGGACGGGCGGCGGCCCCTCTCGGCCCTCGGTTTCGCCGTCGGTCTCACGGGGCTCGTTTTCGTGGTCGAACTGTGGGGCGGCCTGCGGAGCGGTTCCCTGGCCCTCCTCTCCGACGCGGGTCATATGCTGATGGATTTCCTGGGCCTTCTCATCACCCTGGCAGCGCTCCGTTTCTCGACCCGGCCGGCCTCGGCGCGCCGCACCTTCGGTTTGCACCGCTTGGAAGTGTTGGCCGCGGCGGCCAACGGTCTTTTGGTGTCCTGCCTGGCGGGCGCGTTGTTGTGGGAATCGGCGTTGCGCCTGCGTCGGCCCAGCTTACCCGCCCTGGCGCCCATGATGGGCGTGGCGGCCGTGGGCCTCGCGGCGAACCTATTGGTCGCCGCGCGCCTGCGGGGCGTGGCCCGATCCGATTTGAACCTGCGGGGCGCCCTCCTGCACGTGACGTCCGACGCCCTGGCCAGCGTCGGCGTCCTCGGGGCCGCCCTCCTCATGCGCGCCACGGGGTGGGCGGTGCTCGATCCGCTGGTGGGCATCGGCATCGCAGCGGCCATTTTGATCAACGCTTTCCGGCTCCTTCGCGACGCTGTTAACTTGCTCTTGGAAGGCGTGCCCCGCCACCTGCGCCTGGACGACGTGCTGGCGGCGGTCCGGGCGGTGCCCGGCGTGTCCGATGTGAGCGACAGCCATCTCTGGGGCCTCTGTTCCCATGTGGTATCTCTTTCGGCCCATGTCGAGGTGGACCCCGCCCGCTGGAACGACCAACGACAAATTCAACGGGACATCGCTGATCTCTTGAAAGAACGGTTCGCCATCGGCCACGTGACCCTCCAACTGGAGAACCGCGCCTGGCCGCGCCCGTGATGCCCCGCCGGGCCGTCGCGGCCTGGGCGCTTTACGATTTCGCCAATTCGGGGTTCGCCGCGACCGTGCTGGCGGTGGTCTTCAACGTCTATTTCGCCCAGCGGGTTGTGCCGCCGGAGGGAATTCGCGTGGCCGGCCACGTCCTTCAAGGCCCTTTCCTGTGGAGCGCGGCGGTGGCCCTGTCCACCTTCGCCGTTTTCCTCCTGGCCCCTCTGCTCGGGGCGGTGGCCGACCTCTCGGGACGCAAAAAATCTTTTCTCTCGTTTTTCTGGATTCTCGGCACTCTCGCCTCCAGCGCCCTGGTGTTCGTCACGCCGGGCCGCGTGGGGTTGGCCATGGTCCTTTTCGGTTTGGCCAACATCGGTTTCGCGGGCGGCAACATCTTTTACAACGCGTTCCTGCCTGAACTCGCGCCGCCGGACCGCCAGGGCCGACTCTCGGGGCTCGGCTGGGCGGTGGGGTATCTGGGAAGTTTCCTCTGTTTGGGATTGAACCTGCTGCTGATTCGATTCCCCGAACGGTTCCATATCCCGCCGACGGACGATTGGCCCGTGCGGGCGGGGTTGTTGACCGTGGGCCTTTGGTGGGCGGCCTTCGGCTGGCCCCTCCTGGTTTGGGGCCCGCGGGACCGCCCCCTCGACACCCGCTCGCCGATCCTCTGGGTCCGCCGGGGATTGGAGCGGCTCGCGCGAACCGGACGGGAGCTGGGTCACCATCGGAACCTGCTCCTTTTCATGGCGGCCTTCGCCCTCTACAACGACGGCATCGAAACCGTTATCCTCACCGCCTCCCTCGTCGGCGCCGGCCTTCTCGGCATGCCGCCGGGCGAGTTGATCCTCTGTTTCCTCATGATCCAGGCGGTGGCCTTCGCGGGGGCTCTCGCCCTGGGCCGCTGGGCGGACCGCATCGGCCCCAAACGCGTGGTGCTCGTCACCTTGGCGGTGTACCTCGGCGTGTTGGCGCGGGCGTATTTCTTGGAAACCAAGTCGGAATTTTGGGCCCTGGGCGTGGTGTTGGGGTTTGTCCTCGGGGGCAGCCAGGCGGCCAGCCGCACGCTCATGGGCCGGTTGGTGCCGCCGGGGCAGAACGCGGAGTTCTTCTCGTTTTACGGAATCGTCGCGAAGTTCACCGCCATCGCGGGGCCGCTGGTCTTCGGCGTCGCCGCCCAATGGGGCGGGCTGCGGACGGCGGTGCTGTCCTTGGCGCCGTTCTTTTTGGTGGGAGGGGTGTTGCTTATTTACGTGCGGGACGCCGCGCCGCCGCCGACAGGACGTTAACGGGCCACTGGCCCGGCGCCAGGGGTTTGCGCACGTACCCGTAGGTCATCAAGGACCCGGACGCGAAACCGTCGGCCCGGGCCGCGCGGCCGAGAGGCCCCATGGGGACGAACACCTTCCGCCGGAAATTCCCGGCGGCGCAAAACGACATCAACCGGCCCACGTCCGCGGCGCGCGCGGCGCGGCAGGCCACCTTCACCACATCGCCCCCCAGCCGTCGGGCTTTCGTCAACCAGCGGGCCAAGGTGGCGTTGTCCGGCGTGCGCTTAAAGTCGTGCGCCGAGAGAATGACGAATTTCTTCCGCTTGTGGGCCTCGAAAACGACGTGATAGTTGATGTCGTCGGCGCCCAATTCGATATCCACCCCGTCCACCTCGGACAGCGCGGCCCGAATGAGGGCGAGCCGGTCTTGTTCGCGGAACTTTTTGGAGAGCCCGCCTCCCTCTTCCCCCCGGCGCAGCGTGAGCAATATCTTCCGATGGGAGGCGGCGCGGGCCGAACGAATCAGCCCGCGCAGGGGTTGGGGTTTGAGTTGGGCGCGGGCGAAGAGGTCGGCGCGCACTTCGATGACGTCCGCGCCCTCTTTGGCCGCCCGACGCGCGTCGGATTCCAACCGGGCGGCGTCGCCCAAACTGGCGACCACCAGGGGTCGGCGGCCGAGTCCGGCCGGAAGATGTCGCGCGCTCATGATCCTGTAAGAATAAAGCAATGCCGAAGAAAAATCAATGGGCGGACGCGGTCGCCGGCAGCCGGTACAAACGCCGCGCGTTGCGCGTGGTGACGGCGGCCACTTCTTCGACGGGAACACCCCGCAGGGCCGCGAGGGCCGCGGCCACGGCCGGCACGTGGGCGGGCTCGTTGCGCTTTCCTCGGTGGGATTGGGGCGGCAGGTACGGGCAATCGGTCTCCAGCACGAGCGATTCCAGCGGAACCGACGCGACCATGTCACGCAGGGCCGCCGCTTTGGGATAGGTCAGGGGCGCGTCCACCCCGATCAAGAACCCCCGTTCCACGAAGCGCCGCGCGTTCTCGGGCGTGCCCTGAAAACAGTGAGCGACGCCCGCGGGCTCGGTCGACGACGAAACGCCCTCGGCATCGAGGACGTCCAGCGTGTCCCTCTGGGCGCGCTCTTCTCCGACGGCGTCCCGACAATGAATGATCAACGGCTTTCCGGCCCGCCGGGCGGCGCGGGCCAATTCGGCGAACACCCGGCGTTGAACGCCGGGCGCGGGCTCCGGCCGGTGATAGTCCAACCCGATTTCCCCCACGGCCACGCACGCCGGGTCCCGGGCCGCCTCCCCCAGGCGGTCCACCAGGCCGGAATCCGCCTGACCCGCGTAATAGGGATGACAACCCACGCTCCAATAAATTCGGCCCGGGTAACGCGCCGCCAAGTCCCGGGCTTTGGCCCATTGGGCTTCCTCTTCGGCGATTTCGATCAGGACGCCGACACCGGCCTCGCGGGCGCGGCGGACGACGTCGTCACGGTCGGCATCGAAGGCGGCGTCGGCCAGGTGCGCGTGGGTGTCGATCAGCGTCACGCGTCTTTGCGGGGGAACAAGGGCGACCCCTTGGCGATTTTCTGCCCGGGGGCGAACCCGACGCGCCCGTCGGCGAACAGCGCGCGGGCGCCGTCGAGGAACGGCGCGGTTTCGCCCAGTTGCCGCCAAATTTCCGGCGTGATGGAGGGCATGAAAGGGTGCAGGGCCACGGCCACGGCTTTGAGCGCGCGGGCCATCTCGCTCAAGACCCGCTGGGCGCGGGCGGGGTCGGTTTTCACCAGTTTCCAAGGCGCCGTGTCCTCGGCGTATTTGTTGGCGCGGCCGACGAGCGTCCCGATGTGCTCGAGCGCTTCGTGGAACGCCAACCGATCGAGAGCGTCGCCGATGTCCCTCGCCCAGCCGCGGGCGTCGGCGGGCAGGAGGTCCTGGGTGCCTTCCGCCAACGCGCCGCCGTAATTCTTTTCCAGCAACGTCAGCACC